>Ga0306920_100000137_pt1 | contig 85033 bp, 64 predicted proteins | sample flu12Cox44000170_FD_204666 | JGI IMG/M metagenome (GOLD analysis project Ga0306920, IMG submission 204666) | Lab enrichment of tropical soil microbial communities from Luquillo Experimental Forest, Puerto Rico - flux4day.12C.oxic.44.000.170 (v2)... | ecosystem: Environmental > Terrestrial >...
CCTGCCGCACGAGGCGGCAGGGGGCAAAAAGAAGGGGAGGCGAGACCGGCTGTAGCTGCTCAAACTGACGCTCCTGCCGCACGAGGCGGCAGGGGGCGGTCGGTCTCCGCGTGTCGTTCTCGGTAAAATTTTTTCGATTTTCGTGAAAGGATTGGGGGAGAGCGGCCATTTCTTTATTAGTGGGAGTCTAACTCATTTTCATTGGGAAATTTGAGTAGGCTGGCGGCCTTAAGATGGGATTCGGGCAAAGGGGGCCATCGAGTCCCAGTGTCCGGAGTGCGCATTTCGGGCATGGGGCCAGCTGAGCCGGCTTTTTCCCCGGGGAGGTGCACGATGTTTCAGAGCTGGTTGCGTAAGCGAGCGAAGGCGAAATCGGCGACGACGAGGCGGGCCGGGAGAACACGCTGGGGGGGCTATTTTCCTCGCCTGGAGGCCCTGGAACCGCGCGTGGTGCTCGATGTTTGCCACTGGAGGGCGCCTGTAAGCGGTAATTTTTCCGATAACAGCATGTGGACCCCTCACGCCCCCACTCCGACGACGGACGAGGCGCGCATTGACGCGACCGGAGCCGACTATACGGTCAACCTCGATTATGACCCGCAGCTGCTTAGGTTCTTCCTGGATTCTCCGAATGCCACCTTCTCGGCTTCGGGCAGGACGTTGACTACGATCGACTTGACGGACATAATCAATGGCCATATGTTCTTGGCCAATTCCACCATCACGGCTGGAAATGGCGAATTAGATGGCGGGACCGTGACGGTCGAAGGCACGTCCGGGTTTAACGTGTCCTTCTGGCTCTTTCAGGGGGTGTCCGATTCGACGATCGTACTGCAAATGACGGATGCCAACCCTCAGGTCAACTTTGTCGGGCCCCCTGCCAATGATGCCACGATCGCCATGACCTCGCTCACCAGCTCCAGCTCCGCGAGTGCAACCTTGTCGGGGTTTACCAATGGAGGGCGGTTTGACATCGGCGTCGACTCCCCGTACCCATTCCGTGCGCAGATTACTGGGGGCATTAACAATAGCACTTACGGCACGGTGAGAGTCAACCAGCCCACATCGATGACTGTGTACTCCAACTACGGTATCGTCACGGTGAATGGGGTCACGTTGGACGGCACAGTCTCCCTCAATGGCTACGCCAACCCCGACATTCATGGGGTTTTGAACGGGAACGGCACGATCACGGCCGTTGTCAACAATTTCGGCGTGGTCAGCCCCGGTTTCGCCCAACCACCCCAGGCCGGCGTCTTGAACATAGGCAGTTACCAAGGGGGAAGTGAAGGCGGATCTATCTCTGTGAAAATCGGTGGCCCCGACCCCGCCACCCAGTACGACCAAGTCCGGGTCACAGGGAACGCCGATCTGAGTGGGAACGACAGCACTCTGAACGTCGGCCTGTTTAACAGCTTCATCCCCAGCGTGGGCGAATCCTTCACGGTCCTGACGTACGGCTCGCACACCGGCACCTTCGAAAGGGTCAACCTGCCGGACCTGCCGCCCGATAGAACCTGGGGCCCGGTGCAGTACACCGGCACGGGGGTTGTCCTGACCGTGGTGCACATTGTGTACTGGGCGAACGCCGCAGGGGGAAACTGGAGCGACGGCAGTAACTGGGATATCGGGCGCCCTCCGCAGGCCGATGAACAGGTGATGATCGTCCTGGAGCCGAATTCCCCCTACACCGTCACTCTCGACACCGACCCAACCATCTTCCGGTTCAACATGACGTCGCACATGGCAACCTTTTCATCCACGGGCCATACCTTCACCGTGAGCGACGCTGCTGCGGTAATGGCCGGACAGGTGAGCTGGACCGACTCGATCTGGGCGGGCGAGCGAACTTTGACGCTCGGCCTCCAAGCGACCCTGATCGTTCAGGGCGCCTCCGAGATCAGCGCCCCTCTGGTGCAAAATGGCACGCTCCGGATCCAGAGCACGGACTCTACTGCCGCCGCGCTGACCGTGACGTCGAGCTTCGTCAATGGGGGTACGCTGACCCTGGATTCGCTCGATTCGGGCACTCAGGGCTCTCATCTGAGCGTGTCGGGCCGGCTTACGAACAACGGCACCATCATGCTCAACGGCCCGGCCGGCCAGTTCGAGCACGTCATGGACGGGGCCCTGACCAACACGGCGGCCGGCGTGATCCACATCAACCGGTCCAGCATTCTGTCCGCCGATAACAGCGACTTCACCAACAACGGTGCGCTTTCCATCGCTGCCGGCGCCGACCTGCGGGTTTCGGGCGGCAACGAGACCTTGAACCAGGCCGGGGGAACGATAGTGGACAATGGGCAACTTGTCCTGCTTGGCGTAAGCGGCATTCAGACCGGGGGAATGGTTACGATTGCGGCCGGCAGCTCTTTTGATTTGATGGATGGGGCCAGCCCGGCGAGTTACACGCTGGGCGCTGGGACCTTGCAGGTGAACGGGACGTTGAACTTGTCGATAGCTGCGCTGGCGTTGTCCGGGTCCGGCGGCATCCTGGCGGGGACGGGGACGATCACCGGCGACGTCGACAACAGCGCGGGGACGGTCCGGCCTGGCCCTGGTCCCGGCCAGTTCGGCCGATTGACGATCACCGGCAATTACACCCAGCACCCGGGGAGCGCGCTGCCGGCGCTCCAGGTCGAGCTCGGCGGCACGCAGGCCGCCCAGTACGACCAGCTGGCCGTCAGCACGGCCAACTTACATGGTGTGCTCAATGTCAGCTTTGTCGCCGGCTTCAATCCTGCGCTGGGCAATTCGTTCACCATCCTGACCTACAGCGCGCACACGGGCACTTTCGACACGGTCAACCTGCCCCCCCTCTCTGCCGGAGTTTGGGGGCCGGTACAGTACACTGACAATGGAGTGGTGCTGACCGTTCAGGTGCGGACCATTTACTGGGCCAATGCGGTGAATGGCAACTGGAACGACGCCAGCAAATGGACGGGCGGACAGGTCCCCGGCGCGAACGACATCGCCGTCATCAACCCGGTGGGGAACTATACGGTCACCCTGGACGCCGACCGCACGGTCTACGGCTTCACCCTGGACGCCGGCGCGAACGTCACTTTCGCCGGCAACGAGCATAACTTGACGGTCACGAACACCTGCAACTGGACGGGCGGGATAATGCAAAATGACGTCTCGGATCCGCCCCCGCCGCCCCTTCTGACCATTCCTGATCACGGCACCCTGAACATGAGCGGTTCGGCGGACAAGACTCTGTCCAGATCCACTATCACCAACGCCGGAACCGCGACCTGGAGCGGCACCGGCAACCTGCTGATGCAGAACATCGCGGTGATTAATAACCAGGCGGGGGCGACGTTCGATGTGCAGAACGACCAGAACATCCGCGATAGCGGCCAGTATTACACCGCCACCTTCAATAACGCGGGCACGTTCAAGAAGTCGGCCGGCACGGGCACCACCAGCTTCAGCACCGCCAGCACCGTCGGCAACCGCGTCCAGTTCAACAACACCGGCACGGTGCAGGTGCAAACCGGCACCTTGGCCTTCCCGGACGCCGTGACGCTGACCAGCGGCGGCACGTTCAACGTCGAGGCCGGGGCGCTGGTCGACCTCACCGGCGGCACGCCCACGCTCACCAACGGGGCGGTCTTCACCGGCGCCGGCCTCAGCCGCATTGCCGGCGCCACGGTCAATGTGGCCACCGGGGCCACCGCGATTGTTCAAGGCACCGTCACCTTGGCCAGCGGTAGTATCACCGCACCGTTTCAAGCCCCGGGTACCCTGAGCGTGAGCAGTACCGGCACCTTGAACTGGACAGGCGGCTCGATGACGCTCAGCGTCACGACCCTCCTGGCGGGCAGCCACCTCAACCTCAGCGGCATGAATGATAAGGAACTCGACGGTGCGGTCCTCACCAACGCCGGGACCGCGACCTGGAGCGGCACCGGCAACCTGCTGATGCAGGACGCCAGTGGTCAGCCATCGGTGATCAACAACCAGGCGGGGGCGACCTTCGATGTGCAGAACGACCGGAACATAAGCAATACCCACCAATATTACACCAACACCTTCAATAACGCGGGCACCTTCAAGAAGTCGGCCGGAACCGGCACCACCACCTTCACCACCGCCGGCAACCCCATCCAGTTCAACAACACCGGCGGCACCCTGGATATTCAGACCGGGACGCTAAACCTGGTGGGGGCCCTTTTTAACAACAGTGGCTCCGGCAGAGTGCTCTCCGGCACAGTCAGCCTGGCCGCGGGGGGGAACAGTAGCGGGACGCTCGACCTGGCCGCGGGCGTGGTGGTCAACTTCACGGGCGGCACGCAAACCGTCTCGAGCGCCGGCCTTAGCTTCACCGGAGCGGGCCTCCCCCGCCTGGCCGGAGCGACTTTCAGCAGCGCTGGTCCTGTGAGTGCGGTGGGTTTTGAGCTGGCCAGCGGCACCGTGAGCGGCAGCGGCAACCTGACCACGAGTGGTGTTTTCACCTGGACGGGCGGCACCCTAGCTATTGCCAATATTGCAGCGGGCGGCCAGCTCAACCTCAGCGGCCCGAATGATAAGCGACTCGACAACGGTGCGGTCCTCACCAACGCCGGGACCGCGACGTGGAGCGGCACCGGCAACCTGCTGATCCAGAACCAATCGGTGATCAATAATCAGGCGGGGGCGACCTTCGATGTGCAGAACGATCAGAACATCAGCAATCCCCTTCAGTATTACGCCAACACCTTCAATAACGCGGGCACCTTCAAGAAGTCGGCCGGCACCGGTACCACCAGCTTCACCACCGGCGGCAGCGGCGTCCCCGTCGTGTTCAACAACACCGGTACGCTGCAGGTGCAAACCGGAACTGTCGCCTTGACGGCGCCACTTCCCCAACTATCAGGCACGACGCTGACGGGGGGGACGTATATCATCACCGGAACGCTCCAGTTCCCCAACGCCAACATCGTCACCAATGCCGCCAGCATTATTCTGGATGGTTCGGCGTCACGAATCATCGATCAGTCGAACAACAACGCCCTGGCCAACTTCGCCACCAACAACGGCACGTTTGCCCTACTGAACGGCCGGAACCTGACGACGGGGACCTTCACCAATAACGGCACCCTGACGATCGGCGCCGGCAGCATCTTCACCGTGACCGGGAACTACACGCAAGGGTCGGGCGGGACGCTGGAAGTGCAAATCGGCGGCACGTCCATCGGCCAGTTCGGCCAGCTGATCGTGAACGGCGCAGCGCCGAACGGCGTGGCGAGCCTGAATGGCACACTGAGGCTGACGCCGGCCGGCTACACACCCCATGGCGGCGACTCGTTCGCGATCCTGAGCTATCGCACCCGGAGCGGCAGCAACTTCACGAATCCGCCCGCCGGCTTCGACCTCAACTACGACGACACGAACGGCCGGCTGACGGTTGTGGCGCAGTGATTGGCCGGCGATTGGCGTTTCGGAGAATGGGCAGCAGTCATGGCTCCGTATCTCATGCGCGTACACAGGCACGGCACTTCACGCAACGCCTTAGAGCAGAGTAAGTTACAGCGCCTTTCGGGTCCGTATCTCACGCCGCGGTGAGATACGGCCCCGCGCTCCCACTGTAGCCGCTCAAACTGACGCTCCTGCCGCACGAGGCGGCAGGGGGCGGGAAGAAGGAGAGGCACGCACCCCTGTTGCTGCTCAAACTCGTATTCCTGCCGCACGAGGCGGCAGGGGGCCAGGGAAGAGGACAGGAGAAGGAATTGAAGATGAGAAATATCTTTGTCGTGGCGATGACATTTTTTTGCTGCATCACGAGGACAGGGCATGGCATTTCGCATCAGGTGGCCAAAGGAGATTGGCCATCTAGCTGTGCCTTGGGATGTTGAGAACGGAAAGTTCGTGACACGGATGTGTCAACAAAAAATCCATTTTATTATGAGCAATTCATTTCACGGAGGGGTGACAGCAACATCGGATGAAACGAGAAAAAGTGCCGTGATTTACAGGGTTTTGGATGCGATTTGTGTTTCCCCGGTCAAAAAAAGGCCTGAAAATGATGGATGAACAGAATGGAATAAAAGCTTTTTGCCTTCTCGTTCCCAAACTCCGTTTGGGAACGTACTCCCCGAAACTCCGTTTCGCGACCTCCTACCCGCCTCGGGCCCGGACGCCTTACCGCCAATCCGTGATGACAGCCACCAATCCCGGCATACCGGCATAGTTGCGAGCGCTGGAGTATCTCCAATGTAGAGGATCATCGACATAGCCGCGTTTGACCGGATTCTGGTGCATATATTCCAGTTTCTGTCGCATCATCGTGTCACTGCCAATCTGCTTTGGCTTGCTGCCCTCCTCCCAGAGCTGGTACTCACTCTCCACCTTATGGCGTAGCTTGAGTGCGCGGAGCTGCCGCAGAAGCACCTTGGCTCCATGAGATTCCAGCAGGTCAATAATCTGCCTAGCCGTGTACATCTTGAAGCTCTTCATGGCGTTGGAGAGGTCAGGGGCAGAGGCGATCAAGTGGAGATGATTTTCCAGGATCACGTAGCCATACAAATGAAACTGCTTTTCCTTCTTCAGGAAGTCCCAGGAGTTGCACACGATCTGCACTGCCTCGGGTCGTGTGAAGACGGCGAGCCAGCCGACGATAGTACAGGTCATGAAGTAGGGATATTCGGTCTCGTAAATGCGGTAACGGGTGCGGGTCATAGGGGGGGTCATTGACTCGAAACGGAGTTTCGGGGAGTGCGTTCCCAAACGGAGTTTGGGAACGAGGTTAAAGCGCGTCGAGCCACCGCACTCCAAAAAGAGTGCAGGCCTAGGAATAGGCGGTGCGGAATTCGGGGGTGCAAAGGCCGGCGTGAAACAAGTGGTCGAGCCATTCCGGGGGAATCCGATGCAAGGTTTTGGCGGCGCGGTCGGCCGCGGGGCTCTGGACGATGTGAAATTGGTCGAAAAAGACGAGGCGGGCAGCGAGGCAAACGAGGGCGACATAGTCGCGCGGCGCGAAGACAAAGCCGCAGTGCCGGCGATGTTCATAGGCCTGGGACCAGCGTTCGGGGTCGAAAAACAAGTTCGGCGTTTCCACATGGTCGGTTTCGGTCCGGATGAGAATTTCCCCGGCGGGTACGGTCACATGGTTGAAGGGGAGATCGATCAAGGCGTGTTCGGGGCGGAGATTATCGCCGGCAGCGCGTAATTCGGGAAGACAGGCGCTGATTTGCCGGGCCCTGGCAAAGATATTTCGGGCGAGCCGGTTTGCGCCATCGTCATCCGAGAGATCTTGCACGAGCGCATTCCACAGTTTGGCGCGGTGCTGATCTTCGCCGCCGGCAAGGAAACGGGGCGAAAAGGCAAAGGCGCGATAATAGAGCTGGCGATCCAGAATCGCCTGGCCGAGGGCGCCGGCGCGCTCGCCGCCGCCACGCATGCCCGCTGCCGTCATCTGGCCGCTCAGAACCGCGATCATCGCATCGTCGGAGACGCGCAAGAACAATTCGCGAAGTTGAAAGGGCGCCCCGCGTTCCTCCTCCGCCAGGCTGATGAGAGAGCGCACCATGACTTCCGCGCAACGGACTTTGTGGTGATAGTAGATGCGATCGTACAAAATGACCCTGCCGATAACCATTTGTTCGTAGGCGTTCAATCCGGCCAGCGACAGCCCGAGTTCGTAGAAACGCTGGTTAGGCGATTCGCGGGCCCGGCGCGCCAGGTCGGGATTCGGGGCATTATCGGGCGTGATGGTAACGATCTCCAGTTTGCTGATGAGCCGTTCGAGATCCAGGCCCATGGGGAGGCCGGCGTGGTGACTGTCGCGAGCCATGTAATCGAGCTTGTCGGCATCGAGGGGACCACTCACGACCCCGGCCAAATAGGTGGCTTTCAGAAAGAGGCGCGATCCCAAGATCCGGGCGGCGAGCGCCAGAGTAAGTTCCTGGGGATGCAAGGGCACGGCCAAACGGGGATGCGCGATAACGCCCTGGACGGCTTTACTGAGGACCAGCAAGACCGCGATCACCTCGGCAGGGGCGACCGGCGCGGTCCGTTCAAACGATTCGCACAACAAATCATCCAGCCGATCGAATTCCGGGGCGAGCCGTTGGCGAAAGAGCGGTTCGGTGACATGGCTGAAGGGACCGTGGCCGATATCGTGGAGCAGGGCGCCGAGGCGCGTGCAGACGATGTCGTCGTCGCTGGGTTCGACAATGGCGGAATCATGGCCGAAGCGGCGGCGATGGCCGGCGTTGCGGGCGACGGCGCGGATCATGCGTTCGGCGGCTTCGACCACGCCGCGGGAATGTTCGAGGCGATCGTGGCAGGCCCCCGGGTAGACGTGGTGGGCCATGCCGAGTTGCCGGACACCGCGGAGCCGCTGCAGGAGCGGGCTATCGAGGATGGCGACCTCCCAGGGAAAAAGTTCGATGACGCCCCAGACCGGATCATTGAAGGTTTTGGGATAGCCGGGCAGCGGATTGTGCGAATTCAGCCGGGTCAAAAGGGGAGCGGTCCATTCCTCGGCGAGGGCGGATAAATCTCCCCAAAGGGTGGGAGCGAGCCGGGCGAGTCGGTTGCGCAGATCGTCCAGGTTGATCATGGCAAATGTCCCATCAAAAATCGGCTACAAAATTCGCGCAACTCAGCTTCGGGATAGAGGCAGAAGACATAATCGCGACGGCCCAAGAGCACGTTGGCTTGCAGTTGCCTTTCACAGCGCACGAGCTCCCGGGACACCGGTGCGCGAGCATCCTCCACGAAGGAGCGTAGCTGAGCCGTGAGTTGCTGTAAAGCCTGAAAGCGCTCGCGGCGCTGGCGGGCATCGCGGGGCTGTCGGGCGATCCAGTCCTGTTTTTGAGCGGCCAAGGCCAAGGCGTGGGGCGTGCCACGGTCCACGTAGCGCTGGGGATTGCAATGGAGGTCTCGGAGTTGCCAGAGCAAGCGCGCGCGGTCGCGAGGTTGCGCCGGCAAGAGTGGAAAGGGAAGCCGGAGTGTTGCCGACAGGATCATGAATCGGGGGGGTTCGAAGCCATAGAAGCGGCGGATGATCTCATCAGTAAGTTCGTCATATTTGGCGCCGCCAATGCCGTGAATGAACACATCGCCAACAAAGAGGCGGGCAAAGAGGGTGGTGGTCAAGGCCCGGCTGCGGAGCTTGAAACCCCGGCGTTCGAGATCCTGCCAGGCGGCGACCGCGCGGGCCGGATCGCTTGTGGTGGGAAAGGGAATGGTCGGCCAGGATTCCGCGCCGACGCGCAAGTCGATGGAAGCCGACTGCAACCGCGCCATGAGCCGACCCCGGCGCGGCTGATCGGAGCGCCAGCCCCAGAGCGGGACTTCCAGCCAATCGCCCTCCGCCGCCAGATCCGGAACTGGATGGGATCGGCTGCGAAGGCCGTACACCCGGCGATAATCGTGAAGACACTGATTGTAAAGCGAATGAAAGTGCGGCAGATCGGTGAGCAAGTGGCAAGCAAACCAGGCAAATGGTTCGGTGCCGCAGAGCCGGCTTACGCGTACTTCGAAATTATGACAACCCCAGGATCGTTCGAAGAATCGGCGAGCGCCAACCAGTCTTTCACCCAAGAGCCGGGTTCGCAGTGCCTGGCGCTCGACCTCGCTCCAGAAGGCCGGCAACATCGACGGAAAACTCCAGCCGCGCACGGCCACCCGTGCGTTCCGGGCGAACTCGGCAAATACGGCCGGATCTTGAACTTCCCGTTCTTCATAAGGTACCTCGTTGATCCCGCGATCAAAGGGAAGGATGAGGGATGAAGGATGAGGGATGAAAGGGATGCTATTCGGTTCCTCCTTCATCCTTGCTCCTACATCCGTCTCCCATTTCGGAATACTCAAGCTGACGGATTTGGGGGCGTCGCTGTCGACAATGAGATTGAGCGGGACGCCGCCGAGAGTGCGGGCGAGGCCATTCAGGGCGAAGTTTTTCACCCAGACGCCGGGATGAAAGAGTTCCGGCTGATGGCCGGCGAGCAGAAGCGGCCCATCGGCGAAAGAGGGGATCGGTTCGCCCGCAAGCTGAAGATATTGCCCGGCGGCGGACAAGGCGGCATTGCGGGCGTGATGCCGCAAATCCGAGAGGGGCCTGCCCAGGATAGCCACTTTGGAGTTTTGGAGACAATGGTGATTGGCTCGAAGCAAGTCTGGCACATCGGTCCAGGCCGGCTCGGCCAAAATCGCGCCGTGTTCCTGGGGCGCTCGCAGGCGGCGCGGGACGATCACCGGCACGTCTCCTTGGGACAGCCAATTCGCGACCAGGCGTTATCCGCGGCATCGAGAACCTGGTGGTAATACTGCAAGCGTTCTTCGGGATCATCGAGCACGTCGCCGAAGGCCCGATTGGGATCGAGGTAAACGCGCGGCACTGCCACTTCCTTGATCCGCAATCCGAGCCGGGCAGCTTGGACCCACAATTGCAGAGGCATGCCCCATCCGGTCTCGGTGATGCGCAGAAGTTGCAGCGCCTTGCGGCGATACGCCTTGAAACCACAAAAGGCATCGGTAATGGAGAGGCCAAAACGGTCGGTTAACTCGGCGGTGATTTGCTCATTAATGTGGCGACGATCCTGGGGAGCGGGCGTGTTCTGGTAGAAGTTGCGGAGATACCGGCTGCCGGAGACGATATCGGCATCGTGGATGGCTTCGAGCAAGACGGGAATGCGCGTCGGTTCGTGCTGGCCGTCGCAGTCCATGGTGACCAGGACATCGACATCTTCCTTGACGGCATAGGCAAATGCGGAGATCAGGGCGGCTCCATAGCCGCGATTGTGCGCATGGGTTATGTTCCGCAAGTCCTGTTGCTGGGCCAGCAACTTACCGGTGCCATCCGTGGAGCCGTCGTTGACCACCAGAATATCGGGGGTATACCGGCGGACTTCCCGGAGCACATCAAGCAGATGGCGCTCCTCGTTGTAAACCGGAATGGCGGTCAGAACGTTCATGGAGAACCTCTCCTTTTCGCGGACGAATCCGTAAGTCGAATGTCATTTTAGCGAAGCCAAGAGCGAAATCGAATTAAAATAGCCGTTCCGGGAGAATACCTATTTGATGAAATTAGAGGGCCCCATGCACAAAACCGATTCAAATTTTCTTCGTTTTTTTCTCCATCTTGCACGTCCAGGCCAGACTGTCGATAATTTGAGAGGATTTACGCCAACGAAACGCTGAGGATCGTTGCGGCGATGTTGTTATTGAGTTGTGCCCGTCTCACGCGCGGCTTTGATGAAGGTCCCTTGTTTCAGGGAATCGGGTTTGAACTTTTTGCCGGCGAGCATGTCGGGCTGGTCGGTCCAAACGGCGTCGGGAAAACGACGTTGCTGCGGCTCTTGGCCGGCGAGGACCAGCCGGACGACGGGGAAGTACAACTGCATGCCGGGGCGCGCGTGGGGCTGTTGCGGCAACAACCGGTATTCGATCCCGGCCGATCCCTGTTCGAGGAAGCCGGGAGCGCGCTGAATGAGTTCCTGGCCGTACACGACGACCTGGTGCGAACCGCCGAAGCGCTCGCCAAAGCGACGGATGAAAACGAGCACAAGACCCTCGCCGCCCGCTACGATCGGCTGAACGAAATGCTCCGGCACCACGATGCCTATACCGTGGACCACTGGATTGAAGAAGTGCTGGACGGTCTCGGTTTTCGGCAGGAGGATTATCACCGGCCGCTCGACACTTTCAGCGGCGGGCAGCAGAGCCGGCTCATGCTCGCCAAAATGCTCCTGTCTTCTCCGGACGTGATGCTGCTGGACGAGCCGAGCAACCACCTCGATATCGATGCAACGCGGTGGCTGGAGGATTATCTCGCCAAGCAGTCGGAGGCGATGCTCATCGTCAGCCACGACCGGTATTTTCTCGACCGGGTGGTGAGCAAGGTTTTCGAACTGCACGCGCGGCGGATCACGACTTACCCGGGCAATTACCAGGCGTATGCCCGGCTCCGGCAGGAACGGTACGAGCAGGAACTCAAGGCCTGGGAAGCGCAACAGGAATACATCGCCAAACAGGAGGACTATATTCGCCGGGTGCACTATGGACAGCTGCACAAGCAAGCGCAGTCGCGGCGAAAGGCGCTGGAGCGCCTGGAGCGGGTAGAGCGGCCGATCCAGCTTGCAACACCGCACATGCACTTCGGCGAGGTTCGCAGGGCAGGGGACGTGGTGCTGCACGTCGCCGATTTGGCCAAGGGTTATGAGCGCTCGCTGTTCAAGGATCTCAGTTTTTCGCTGGAGCGGGGCCGGCGGCTGGGGATCATGGGGCCCAACGGCAGCGGTAAAACCACTCTATTGCGCATCCTGCTGGGACAAGAAGAACCGGATGCCGGGGTGGTGGAGCGCGGCCATCTGGTGGATTTCGGTTATTACGACCAGAATTTGCGGGTGCTGCCGGAGGACCAGCCGGTGCTGCGGGCGGTCTGGCCGGACGACGACCCGGATGCCGGCGAACAACGGATCCGGAATTTGCTCGGGCGCTTTGGGATCGCGGGCGACCAGGTATATCAGCGGGTCGGCGATCTCAGCGGGGGGGAACGTAGCCGGGTGGCCCTGGCCCGATTGGTGGCCGCCGAACCCAATGTTCTGGTCCTGGACGAGCCGACCAACCACCTCGATCTGTGGGCGTGCGAGTCGCTGGAGAACGCCCTCTTGCAATTCGAGGGCACGGTGATCGTGGTGAGTCATGACCGGTATTTTCTGAACCGCGTGGTGGATCTGCTGATCGTCCTGGAGGGAGACGGTCGAGCACGGGTGATCCACGGCAACTACGATACGTACGAACGGATGCGAGCGTTGCAGACCGATGGGGAATTCGAAAGAGCAAAGAAGGCAAACGCCGAATCCATTGCGACGAGCGTGACCGCCGCCATACCGGAAACCAAGCTGAAACGCAAACGGCGTTTTCCCTATCGGAAAGTGGCGGATCTGGAGGCGGACATCGCTGCCGCGGAGACGAAGCTGCGTCAATTGGAACAACTAATGGCGTCGCCGGATCTGTACCGGGACGGGGACAAGGTCAAGGAAACGACGCGGAGCTTTGAGGAGACCAAGAGCCGGTTGCAGCAACTCTATGAACATTGGGAAGAGGCGGTGGAGTTGAACTGATTGGTCGTTAGTCATTGGGCATTGGTGGTCGTTCGATGATGGGAATAGGACATCGACGAAACCGATTCGCGCGGTTCTCTGCCCATGCGGTGGGGCGGTTGCAATTCCGACAGGTCGCGTTCCGGTTCGATTGAGTCGGTGGGGAGAATGCGTTTGAAGGCCTGGATCACAGCGGGGTCGAATTGCGTACCGGAACAGCCTTCGAGTTCGCGCAGGGCCTGCCAGGGCGCCTTGCCATTGCGGTAGGGGCGATCGGTGACGATGGCGTCGTAGGCATCCGCCACAGCGACAATGCGGGCGCCGAGCGGAATCCGGACTCCGACAATGTCATCCTGGCCGTCGCGTCCGGCGAAGTAATGGTGGTGGTAAAGAATGATCGGCACGGTGTCCTTGAGGAGGGCGCCGACGGACATCACTAATTGCGCGCCGACCTGTGTGTGCGCCGCGATCCGCGTGCGTTCGGGCGCGGTCAGGCGGGAAGCGCGTTTGACCAGATCGATGGCCTCGGTTTTGCCGACGTCGTGCAGCAGGGCGCCGGTGCGGATGATTTCAATTTCCTGGATCGTCAGACCCATTTGCGCGGCGATTGCGACGCTCAAGTCGGCCACCCGCAGCGAATGGCATTTGGTAAAGCTGTCCGCGGATTCCAGATATTTTGTCAAAATTTCCAGGACCCCGCCGTAGGCCGTTTCCAGATCCCGGCGCTGGCCTTGCAGCCGATTTTTCAACCCGCCGACGACCAGGGCGGTGAGGCCCAGAATAGAGCCCCAAATCAACAAATCGAGGGTCAACAACGCGGGATTGTCAAAATTGTAAAATCCCGAGGGATTGAGGAGTGAATCGATGGCAATTACCAAAAACGCCAGCAAAGCGATCATGCCACCCGCGCGGATTCCCAAACAAAAAGAAGCAATGACGGTGGGAATGAAGAGAAAATTGCGGAGGATGGTTTTGTAGGGGACCAACAACTCCATGAGAACGAGCACCGAGACGACGGCGGCCACAAAGACCCATTCCCAATGCGCGCGGCCGGGACGACCGCCGCGCCCCTTCGCGGTTGCCCAAGTCTTCATGAGTTGGTCCTCCTCCAGGTGAAACCGTGAACCGGTGCGGCCGCAAACGAGTCTTTCCAATGGACGGCCGATTCCCGGCAATTCCGGTTTTTTCAAGGCAAGTGGAATAAACCTAGCTCACAGTATCCGAGAAAATAAGAGGTTTTGGTAAACTTTGCGGGAGTTTCTGGGGGAATTGGCGCCACTAGACTGTTATAATCGGTACAAATGGAACCGCGGTGAATTAGCAATACAAGGCCGACCGAGTACTTCCACAGTTTGCGTTGCATACCGGAAGTTGTTACGATGGTCATTGGTCCTTAGTCATTGGTCATTCGTGCGCTCGACCGAGACGAATCACCGATGACGAATTCAGAATCCGTCGGAGAAGTTTGCCATGATCAACGTCAAAAAAATCCTGTATCCGACCGATTTTTCCTCGTATTCAAATCAGGCATATTTCCACGCGGTAGCGCTGGCCGAAAACCACAAGGCCAGCCTGACAATTTTGTTTGTCTACTCTCCGCGCTTCGGCGTCCCGGAAAAAGCCGGGCGAGGCGAAACGGACCGGAACTACTGGCAAAAGCAATTAGAACAGATTCGGCCGATTGATCCGACGATTCCCGTGCAACACGTGGTGCTGGAAGGAGACCCCGCAACCGAGATCGTGCTTCATGCCAAGGAAGCGGGAATCGATTTGATCGTCATGGGAACGCACGGGCGAACGGGGCTGGAACGGTTTCTGATGGGCAGTGTTGCCGAAAAGGTGATGCGGGACGCGTCCTGTTCGGTGCTGGTGGTGAAATTGCCGAAGGGAATTTCGGTCGCGGAAAAAAGCGGGGCGAAATTCGCGTTAAATCCGATTTAGAATCAGGGAGGAGACTCACTCGGAGCCAAAACGGTATCATGCGCATCTTTGCCGGCGGCCACTTTTTTGTCGTAATTCAAATAGATGTCATCTTGTTGGAAACCGACGTTTCGGGTCGTAACAAACCGGCAACTGCCATTGATAAATAACACATTTTGGCCACTGCCGCCGTGGTTTGGGCTATTGCCGAGATCGCCAAGGGCTACCCCGACAGGAGGACGATCGGCCATGATCGGCAAACGGCTACTTTCCAAATCGTTGCGTAGACCGCGGATTTTATCACTGTCCCAGTAGCCCAGGGAATAGGCATAACGTCCAGCCAGGGAGGAAGCGCAGCGATTGAATTCTTCGTCCGGCATGTTGGTCAATTGGGAGATGGTAAGTGAGGCAGGATCCATGCTACCACTACGGGGGCAACCCACGCTGATCGGCCGGTTGTTCAAGAAACCCTCATCCTTGAGAACGATGACAAACGTGCCGGCGACATTGCGCGGAATGGGCGCTGCCTCCGCGACATTGGGAAACCGGCCATTGTGGCGTTCGCTGTAATCGTTCAAGGCAAAGTGAAAATGCTGCAAATTTTCCTGGCAAGCTGCACGATATTGGAGATCGCGTATTTTATTAAGGCCGGACGGTACCAGGAGGGCGAGACAAATGAGAATACCGGCGGCGACCAGGACATCGGGCCGGCGCCAGCGTCCGCGAGTGGAATACGATCGCGCCGGCAGTGGCGCGGGAGAGGGGGGAAAGGGAACAGGCCGGCATTGGTATTCCGCGACGCGGCCCAGGGCGCGCACCCACAAGCCTGGAGGAGGTTGAACGGTGTCGAGATCGGTGGCCAGCGGTTTCATCATTTCTTTCAGGCGCTGCAATCGGTCGCGCGCTTCCGGATGGGCGCGAATGTAATCTTCCACTTGGCGGCGTTCTTCCGGTTCCAGGGCATCCAACAGATAGCCGACCAGATTTCTGTCCATTGCTCACACCTCTCCCAACGTCGGCGATGCGGTCCACGCCTCATGAAGTTTGCCCAACGCGGCGTGCAATCGCGACTTCACGGTTCCCACAGGAATGCCGAGAATCTCGGCGATTTCCCGGTATTTCAGGCCCTGATAGTAGGCCAGGACTACCACTTGCCGCAGAAAATCGGGCAAGCGATCCACACTGTTCCGGACGCGCTCGCGCAACTCTTCGCCGTGCACCTGTTCAACCGGACCGGGAGTGCGCGCTTCCAACATATCGAGCAACGCGTGCATTTCCCCGTCGGGCATTTCTTCGCGCGTCTGATCCAGGCTCACTGCCGGATGGCGATGGACGCGGCGCAAGGCATCAATCGCCTGGTGGGTGGCAATCGTATAAAGCCAGGGACGCACGGGCCGGCCGGCTTCATACTGGCCGATCTTGGTGTATAGCTGCAAAAAAGTATTTTGAAACACATCGTCAGCCAAGTTGCCGTCGCCCAAATAACGGCGCAGGTAGCCGAACAATTCCTGCTCGTAGCGCCGGACCAACGCTCCGAACGCCTCCGTCTCTCCCCGGCGAAAGCGAGCCAACAACTCTTCGTCCGAACAGTTGGTCAAGGGATCGAAGTAATCCACGGATTCCCTGATTTTCTTACGCAGCAATGGGCGGAACGGTTCGCGGCCCAACGCGGAAAACACCGACGTATATTGTATGTGAACGGAAATTCGGAGGGTTGTCAAGACTGGGGCAGATTGGTGAGTAGTGAGTGGTGGGTTCCACCACTCACCAGTCAAGACTCAACTGATTCGCGGGAACAGGGGTTTGACCTTGCCGTTCTCGGTAGGCGCAAGGACGCGCAAATCCTCCGCCTGTCTGGGATGGACCCAGACATCTTCATGGCGTACTTCCTCCCACGGTTGCGGGAAATTGAAGCTGCGGTAGATAATCTCGGCGGACTTCGGCAAGAACGGCTTGAGCAGAATGGCGACGGCGCGCAATTGTTCGACGAGATCATAGAGGACGCGCTTTGCCGCCGTGAGATCGGTTTTAACCAACTTCCACGGCTCGTTGCGGTCGGCGAATTGGTTGGCCGGGTTAAGGATCTGAGCCCAGATGCGCTGCAAGGCCTGGTTGTACTGGCAGGCCTCGATATGTGATTGGACCTGCTGTACGGTGGTTTCGGTATCTACCTCGGTATAGACAACACCCGGTTTCAAGCCAGCCGTGGCGTCCAGGTGGCCGTCGTAATTCTTGGTGATGATCGTCACCACCCGGCTATAAAGGTTGCCGAGGTTGTTCGCCAGATCGGCATTGTAAACGTCGGCAAAGCGCTGCCAGCTGAATTCGCCGTCGCCGGGAAAGGGACATTCGCGCAGGAAATAATAGCGAAACGCATCGGCGCTGAATTTCTTGATAATGTCCATCGGTTCGACGACATTGCCGAGGGTTTTGCTGATCTTTTCGAGGGCGCCGGATTCGTCCTTTTTGAGGTAAACGAAACCGTGGCCGAAAACCATCCGCGGCGGTTCCAAATCGGCGGCAAGGAGCATGGCGGGCCACAAGGCGCAGTGAAAGCGGGTGATATCCTTGCCGATGAAATGGACGTCGGCCGGCCACCACTTCTGAAACCGCACCTCGTCCGACCCGTAACCGATCGCCGTGATGTAATTCAAGAGCGCATCGAACCAGACATAAATTGTGTATTCCTCATCAAACGGGATGTGAATGCCCCACGCTTGCCCGATGCGGGAAACGTTAACATCTTTTAACTCTGTCTGCACGAGGCTAAGGACTTCATTGCGCCGGCTTTCCGGCTGGATGAAATCCGGATTGTGTTCGTAGAAATTCAGCAGCGGTTCCTGAAACCTGGAGAGGGCGAAGAAATAGCAGGGCTCGCTGCGCTTGACGGGCGGAACCTGGTGGTTGGGACAAACCCCGCCCGCTTCTTTCACCTCGGTTTCCGTTTTGAAGGCCTCGCAGCCTTCGCAGTACAGACCTTGATACGTGCCCTTATAGATGTAGCCGTTGTCAAAAACCTTTTGAATGAACTTCCGGCAGCCCTCACGGTGGCGGCGTTCGCTGGTCTGGATGAAGTCGTCGTAACTGATTTCGAGAGCTTGCCACACCTCCTTGAATTGACGGGCCATCCCATCGCAATAATCCTTGGGGGACTGGTGCTCTTCGGCCGCGCGCTTGGCCACGCGAATGGTATTCTCATCGTTGCCCATAAGGAAATGAACTTCGTAGCCTTCCATGCGCCGATAGCGCGCTTGCACATCGGCGCCGAGCTTCTCGAAGGCGGTACCGATGTGCGGCCGGCTATTCGGATAGTCAATCGCGGTGGTCAGGTAAAAGCGGGATCGACCGGGCAAGTTTGGCTCCTTTCTTCATCATGCAGTCATTAGACACGGACCTACGGTGAAAGGTTTGGGGGAATAAAAATGTCGTCCCCGGATCATTCATTATGAGCAATATCGGTTCCTGTCACTATGATCTTATCGGAAAATTCGCCTCTTTGGGCCACTCAAGGGACTTACATCCCCCGCTCATATGCTGCCAGCTGATGCTAAAACTTGGTACGGATTACTGGCCGATGGCATCGTGGCCATTCATGTGGCTTACGTGGGATATATTCTAGTTGGTCAACTAGCCATTTTGACAGGGCGATGGTTGCAGTGGGGTTGGATTCGGAATCCGTGGTTTCGGCTAACGCACATGCTGGCAATCGTCATTGTGGCCCTGGAAGCGTTATGGGGGATTGAATGCCCGCTCACCGGCTGGGAAGCCGACTTGCGCCGGCTCGCGGAGCAAGAGGTCTCTGAGGCAACGTTTATCGGGCGGATTTTTCACAATATTCTGTTTTACGATGTACCTGCCTGGATTTTGAATGCCTGTTACATTGGCTTTGCATTGTTGGTGCTGGGAACCTTGGTGCTCATTCCGCCCCGGTTTCGGAAATCCACGGCGAGTAATCGTTGAGTAAAAGCTATATCAGCGCGCGAATCGGCTGGACCGTAATCGGAAGCCCTCGCTAGCGCTTCGGGCTAAGGTGCAGCACAATCGTGCATGGTCATTCAGGGGCGAGCGGGCGGAGGTGCTGTTAACTGTTTTTCAAACGTCGCATTCGCAGCGGCCGTTTGGAGGAGGGGGCGCACGGCATCCAAATTGGCATCGGGATAGCCGGCCCGCAGCAAGTAGGAACGCGCCAAAGTTTGCGCATCCGGCGGAGTGGGAGCGGAAGCCTGGGGCCGGCCATAATCCTTTTCGAATTTGCCCAATTCCGCGAGACGGGTCTGATCGGAGCTGAGTCCTCCCGTGTAATCGTTGCCGATGCGCAGATCCGGAGGCGGAGTCCGATCCGGTTGCCGGACCGTCGGGCTGGCCACGGCTTCGCGCTCGACGACCATCTTGGCCATTTCGTTGCACAAGACGGCGGCGAGTTCGCCGTCGGTCTTGCACCGGGTGACGAGGCCCTCGGTGATGTCGATTCTGGAAGTCCCGATATGGAAAATTTCGGGCTGCGGCGAGCCAATCGTTTCAAGTGTCAGTGTGGGCCGGAGGCCGATCTGTTTGTTGGCGGCAAGGATCTTCCGACACAGAGAATCGGCGCGGGCGGCAACTTCGGTGTTGGCGGGTGCAAAGTTTGTCTGCGTCAATGCCTGGTTGCTCGGCAGGAGCTTCGCGCTTCCTCCCGGGTCGGAATGAAACGGATTGGCCGGCACAATGGACGTCGATTCATCAAACAGACAGCCGCCGCACGCCAAAGCACTCAGCAAAGAGATACAAAATGAACGTTTCATCATCCGGTCCTCCCAGATAAAACCGGCGCATGCGCCAAAGGCGCAGGGAAGATAGCGAGTAGGCTGCAGATGATCCAGAGATCTTTTAGATGGGAGGCTGGATAAGCAGCAAAACCTAGCGAGAATTACGTATCAGGGGGCTGAGAATAGGTTTTTTCGAAGTCTGGCGCAAAAATACTTCTTTTTCCTTAGCGAACCGCCATACCACGTATTTTTCAGCAGAGATCGTAACAGGGTGGGTGGGTTATGCGAATTGGGAATCGTTGTCGAAAAACGGGGGCCGGTAAGACTTGTCCCGGAGCGCAAGCGAGAAACTAATGAGCGTATCTGACTTGGCAGCATCGGCGGATGCTCGCTCGGGAAGGTCCAAGAGTTGCGAGAGGGTAGGGATCGACGGCAAGGGAGCCGATGATGGAGTTTCCATGTAGGGATCGGCGGCAAATCCGTCCGCCTTGTGCCTCTTCTGAGAATAGTCGATGAAAATTGCGTGGTGTGGATTCCCGGGTGAAGGATGGCCCCCCGACCAATCGCCGTCGTTGCGCAATATTGTTATTCGTAAGTGATCAACCAGGCGTCCAGAATGTCAAGTTGGTCCTGGGTCCACGCCTCGCCCGCCAAAGGCATGTAGCCATAGTGCAGGTACTGCCCCAGTATCCCGGATCGGCCGCCGTCCACGGGCGGCGGGTCGAGCACCTCTCCGTCCGGGGTGATACCGGATTCGAGTGTTGCAAGAACGGTGTCTCGGTCATTGCCCCACCATGGGGCGAATCCGGTGCGCTGCTTCGCGATGTGGCAACCGCGGCAGCCCATATCGAGCGGGGCGCCGTCCATGACGGCATACACCGGGTCAAACAATTGGCCCTGAGCGAAAGCTCCGCTGGTTGGAGGAGGAACAGCCAGCGCCCCGCCGTACGACAATAGCCCGGCAACCGCGATGACTCCAGAGAACAACATCAGCGCCACGTTGCGGAATTTCATGGACCAGCTCCTCAATTTAACCGGCCACCCGGACGCCTATATTAGATTGGGAATGACCCATACGGATTGATATAGCCACGCGCAAAAACCGAGCCTCATCGTAATGAAGAATCCGGCCCGAAGCAAGCAAAATAGGGCGGTGTCGCAGGATTTTTTCGTGCTGCCGCAAGAAAGTTGGCCGCGGATCGATTTGACGGGGCCAGCCGTTCTTTGTAAAAGAAAGTTGGAGCATACGCCGCGTGACGGTGACTTTTCCTTACCAAGGAGAATCTCGTGGCTTGCCAGCGACGCATGGCCTTCCCGTTCCGAATCGGCTTCTCGGTCGCTGCGGGTGTACTGAGTCTGTTGGTGAGTTCGGCAGGTGGTTGCGGCCGCTCCGCGCCCGCTCCGGCGAAGATTCAAGTAACCCAATCCGTCCTAAAACTGCGCGAGACGGAGCCAGGAGAAGAACTAACCGGGTCATTCACGATCCAGAACGCCGGCGGCCAAGCTCTCCAAATCGAGAAACTGGAGATCGGCTGTGCCTGCGCAAGCCTGAGCGTGTCCGCCGAGTCCGTCCAACCGGGTAGCGAGGCCGTTGTGAAGGTGGTCGTGCGCTTGCGAGGCGAGGGGCAGCAGCGAAAATTCGCCGTGCGCATCTTCAGCAACGATCCCGAAGCAGACGTCACGGTCTGCACGGTGGAAGTGGAACCAGCGCCTGCCGTGGTGCGCACCGACGCCGAACAGGTTGGTTTTGGCGAGGTGCCAATAGGGACGACGCCGATTCTGCGGGTCAAGATCCTGAAGCCGGATGGCAGCCCCTGGCAGCCCGGTGAATCAGTCCAGGTGGAGGCGGCCAACGGCATGATCGTGTGCCAGCACTCCGAGGTTCCCAGCAACGCGGATGGTACAATTTTCGTGGAAGTGCAGCCGCGCGCGGACCTTCGGCCAGGACCGTTCGGCGACATGCTTTTGATCCGGCGCCCGGGCAACGCGGCCCCTTTACGGGTGGCAGTCCTCGGCACGATCGTGACCAAGCTGATGGTGACGCCAAGCGTGCTCCTCTTGAAGGACCTGCAACCGGGTCCGGTGAAACGACAGCTCGTGCTACGGCGCACTGATGGCGAACCCGCCAATCGCATCACGAAGATCACGGCCCCCGACGGGATGCAAGTGACGGAAGTCGAGTCGGCGAAGATGTCTACCGAGAGCCACCTCCGGCGCTTGCAGGTCTCGATGGACCCAGCCGCGGCCAACAAAGTGAAGAATGGCAAGATTCAACTCTGGCTCGAGGGAGAGCCCGAACCCATCACGGTGCGGATCATGGTCCTCCCAGGCCGAACGGCCGGCCCGCCAGTTCCGTGATCGCGAAACGCCAAATCCTTTAACGCTGCCAAAATAAGCCGCTACATCTTGCACGAATGCGGTCAGCGGGAAAGATCGAGCCATGACAAGAAATTCTTCAACTTTTCGCTTGACTTCCGGAGATTTCCTGGCAGACTAGAACCTCAGTACATTTTCTAAACGGTCTGGTTTAGGTTGATGAAAGTTTCCAAGCAGGAGGCAACACCATCCTTAAGCGCCCTCGACGGTCTGGTGCCACCGCTACCGCCCGATTACACTCGGGTGCGTTTCATCCCCGGCTTGAATTGCTCGAGGCGCGCCTGACCTTGGGGGATGCGCTCGTCAGCATCCACGTGGGATCGATGTGGCTGGGGGTTGGGCGTCGGGGGTGGACACGGGAAATCCCAGTTGAGAATTCTAAAGTCACCAACGCGTTATCGGACCAGGTCGCGACCCGAGCATTGACAAAATCGTTGTTCCACGAAGGCGAGGACCTTGGCGGCGTGCTCGCCTCATCGCTCGTGTGTCCGTCCATGGAAGATGTCGCTATTGGCGCCGCAGTTCCGATTTCGACAGATGCAGCTGCACGGCCGGGCTCGTTTATCGGCGATACCGCGCCCTTTGCGGAAGCGCTGTCCGATCGAGGGATCGTTAGAATCGGCGGCATGGTTCCGGTGCCGGCCTCTACCACCGCGGAGATCTCCGGCGCGGCTATCGGCATCGATGGGGCGGTTGAATCCAATCCAGCGATGCAAATCCGCGCCTTGACCGCCGCCCTTCCTCCCAGTGCCTTCAGTGCCAACGATGGCAGGCTGCAGGCGCCCCCGGCCGCTCAAGACGCCGCAGGGTGGCAACCGGTACGAGCCTTCGGGTTTGGCTTGCTGATCAACTCCCTGGCTTTCTCCCCGGAAGGAAGCAGGCTCGCCATTGGGGGCAGCACAGGAGTAACCGTATGGGACATGCAATCCTGGCAGCCCCAGCGACAAATGCTTGCGCACGGCGAGACGGTGAATACCGTGTCGTGGTCTCCCGATGGGAGTCGCATTGCCTCCGGATCCGACGACAGCAAAATCCGCATCTGGGCCGCCGACACCGGCAACCTGGAGTGGACGCTGGATGGGCACACCGGTCCCATCAACTCGGTCACCTGGTCTCCGGACGGCCGACGGTTGGCTTCCGGGTCCGCCGATCACACCGTGCGCATCTGGGACACACAGACTGGCCAGATGTTGCGGCAACCCTTGCAGGAAACGGCGGCGGTCTTTGCGGTCGCCTGGTCGCCGAACGGGCGAAGGATCGCCTCCGGCACCGTGGAGGGAGACATCCACATTTGGCGAGCGCGCACGGGGGAATTGCAGGAAACGATCCCGGCCCACACGGCCCGGGTCAGTGGACTCGCGTGGACTCCGGACTCGCGGCGACTGGCCTCATCGTCGTTCGACCACACGCTGAAGATCTGGAGGTCGCGGACCGGCGAGTTGCTGCAGACCATGTCTCATCCGGCCCCGATCTGGTCGCTGGCCTGGTCCGGGGATGTCCAAGGGATCGCCTCCGCGTCCTCGGATAACACCGTCCGGATTTGGAATGCGGCGACCGGCGAGCTTCGCCAAACCCTGGTCGGCCATACGGAATGGGTGCGCGCGGTCGCGTGGTCTCCGGATGGCGCTGCGATTGTTTCCGGGGCATTAGACCGCTCGCTAAGGGAATGGAACCCGGCGACCGGCGCGGAGTTGCGGAACTTCACCGGGCACACCGATCTGGTATACTCGGCGAACTGGGCGCCGGACGGCGAACGGTTCGCCTCCGCCTCCCTCGACCGCTCCGTAAAGATCTGGGACCCGCGCACCGGTTCTCTGCTGCGGGACTTCCCGGGTGGCGAGGACGATTTCGCGTACGTCGTTGCTTGGTCGCCGGCGGTCGTCGGCAACCAGGTAGCCGCCGGGTTCATCGACGGCACGATCCGCATCTGGAATGCGGATACCGGCAAACTGCTGCAAGAAATTCACGGGCATTCGGGACGCGTGAACGCCGTTTCCTGGTCACATGACGGCAGTCGACTGGCGACCGGGTCCGACGACCATGAGGTGAAGGTGTGGGACGCGGCCACCGGCACCTTGCTGCACACGCTGTCGGGACATACCTATGTGGTCGAATCCACGGCGTGGTTTTTCGACGGTCAGCGGGACATCCTGGCCTCGGGCTCGCGCGACAATACGATCAAAATCTGGAATCCCGACACCGGGACGTTGGAACGGACGCTGGAGGGGCATACGGACTGGGTGCTCTCCGTCGCCTGGTCGCCGGACGGCCGGTTGGCATCCGCCGCATTCGACCACACCATCAGAATCTGGAACGTGGCAACCGGCAAGACAGAGCAAACGCTCCGCGGCCATACCGACTGGGTGTGGTCGGTGAATTGGTCTCCGGATGGGACGAGGCTGGCTTCCGGGTCGAGCGACCGAACGCTGCGAATCTGGGAAGCCGATACGGGTCGATTACTGGACACGCTGACCGGTCACGGGGGTTACGTGTATGCCGTGCGCTGGTCACCGGACGGCCGGAGCATCGTTTCGGCGTCGGCGGATAACACGCTGCGACTTTGGGAAGGAGGCTCCATGGGTTGATGACGAACCGGAACGCCGAAGAGGCTGTATCTTTTATCATATCGGCCGCTGTTGGCCGAGACTTTTTGGAGGAGATGTCATGAATAGAAAAATGTTTCGGAAAAGGGCGCTGGCCGCCGTGCTATTGGGGCTGGCACTCTTGATCGGTTTGACTGCGACACCGACGGTACTAAGTGGCGACGGACCACCCGCGCTGCCGGACTTGGTCCCGATGGGCCTAAACTTTAATGTCTCCGTCACGAATCGGCTGGGTGGTCCCACACTGGAATTTCCGATTCTCACCGCGAACATCGGCGGGCAACATTTTACGCGCCCACGGGATCCGGATACGCAGCAATACCTCGTTCGGCAGGTCTACCAATATGACCTGTACTGGTATGACCCCGACGTGGGTGATTACACTGGACCAATCGACAGCCGGCGCAAGAACACCATTTGCATGATCGATGACGGCAATCGAGGGCGAAGAGTATTCCAGTGCATAGCAGATCGCCTAAACCCGTTTTATACGTGCGGTGGAACGAACGGCGTGAGCCGCGGCTGGGCCGACGACTACTTCCGTGGTCTGCAAGGACAATGGTCGTTCATCGGCGACTACACAGGCTCGTTCATGTTAATTGCGACTCTGGATCCCGATAATGATCTTCAACGTACAGACATTCCGGATTCCGGACGAGACGGGAACCCCGACAACAATTATTCGATGCTCTTTTTCGATTGGGATGGTAGTACCCTGGCGAACGTCGACAATGTGTTGTCCTTTGACCCCGGCGCTGTGTGCCCGTGAGCGTTGCTCTTTGACGGGGTGTCATGGCGCGATTCCCTAAAGGTCCGAGCGGTCTTCAGGGGATGGTGATGCAACGAAGCAAAAGTGCCAGGAACCTGTGCGCTCTTTATTGGCGTATCATCGGATTCTGGCACTTTTGATTAATTGAAAGCAAATCGCACATTCTTGGCAACAACGCGACATACCTACCGTGGCTGCGCTTTTTCAACTGTGGAGGGTTTATCATTTTTTACCCATGTGTTTAGGGCATCACATTTGTGAGATTTGCCATTGGCCCGGCTAACCACTGGGTTTCAATCGACTCCACTTGACGTTGCGCCATTTGCGGACGATGCCGCGATGTCCGCAAGCGGGACAGTACCAGTCAATGTCATCTTCCAGTGACGCCAAAGAAATGCGAATGGGAAGGGAACCCTGAGGCAACCATGAGGCGCCGCACCTGGCGGCAGGTACATTTTTGGCCATCCGGGTAAAATTTCTCCCATCCAAGACCACGCATAAGTCCTCGCATACAGGGCTGCACGAGACTCTCCTGCCCTGACGAAAGCATCGAATCCGTCCGACCGCAGCGGACGAGGATCATTTCTGAAGCACGTTGGCTCCGCGGCACACACTGACAATGCCAACCTTCCCTTCCTGGCATGGTTCTTGCTCTAAGTTATTGCGAGAGAGGCAACCCTAGAAGCCCAAGTGACGCTGGTAGCTACTACGGTCGTTTGGCTGGCTCATGCCTCCACGGTTGTGCGCTGGAACGCCACCGATAGAGACGCCCTGTGACGTCTTCAAGAGAGAGTCCCGTTCGTGAAAGAGAGAGCCGCGGCATGAGCAGCAGGCGCCATACGTTGCCGCATCCACCGAAGAGCGAACTCGTCAACGAGAAGCAGGTGATGCAACAGGAAGAGCCGGGGCGCGGAGACCCGATTGGGCCCATGGACTGGCTCAAGAGGGTCCCATTCGAACCGGACGCGTCGAGCAACGGGCTGGGCTGGGTCGGCCTGGAGGCGACGCGCTTCCATTCGGCGCCTGACTCCGAACTCAACCAGCCCGCCATCACCCACCATCGGCTTTTCCTTATTACCCGGCCGCCGGAGACAATGGACCTGCGATATGAAGGGGTGAAGCGGCACGTGCCGCCCCCCGCCGGATCGATATCCGTGATACCGGCCGGCAGCCCGGCCCGGTGGCGCTGGAGCGGCCGAAAGGACACGCTCAACATCTACCTGGAACAGGGCCTGTTCGAAAGGGTCGCCGCCGAGGCGTTCGGCCTTGACCCGGCGCGGCTTATGGTCCCGCCGCTGGACGGCCTGGACCTCCCGGAACTGCGGAGCGCGATGGGAGCGGTGGACGCCGAGCTGAGGGCCGGCGGTGCCGGAGGGCCGCTCGCTGCCGAATCCCTAGCCAACGTCCTGGCCGTCAACCTCATCCGACACATCCTGGCGCCGCGCCGGCCAAGGCGCGGCCCAGACGGCGCACTGCCGCGGGGAAGGCTCCGCGCCGTACTCGAATATATTGAGGAACACCTCGACGCCAGCCCGACTCTGGAGCAGATGGCCGCCGTCGCCCGCCTCAGCGCCTACCATTTCGCGCGACAGTTCAAGGCCGCCACCGGACTGCCGCCGCACGGGTACGTCATCGCCCGTCGCGTGGAACGGGCCAAGCAGTTTTTGCAAGTCGGCGGGGACCTTTCACTGGCGGAGGTCGCCGCGCTAGCCGGCTTCTCGGACCAGAGCCAGTTCTCGCGTCACTTCAAGCGCCTCATCGGCGTCACGCCGGGGCAGTTCCGGATGTCCGCAAAAATCGCCTAACCGCCGCAAGTGCCGCCAAGAGAGTGGACAGTTACCGCCTTACTATTTCAATGAGCAGCGCGGGTTGGCGTGGTCGCGATGACGGCGAGGGTCAACTGAGCGGTCCGCACCGGCTGCGGGCCCGGGCCCTGGCGGTTCCGGCTCGAAGGAACGCCAGCGCGGCTCCGGGTGAAGGAACTAAAGATTATTTGCAACGAGAGGAGGTACATCATGTTTCGGCAAATGTTCACAAACGTAGCAGTACCGGCCGTGTTTGCGGGTGCGCTTTTGATGGCTGGACCGGCCTGGGCCCAGCATGGCGGAGGCCACGGTGGTGGCTCCCACGGTGGTAGTCTCCCGGGCGGCAGTTCCCACAGCGGTGGCTTTCACCATGACGGTAGTCTCCCCGGTAGTGTCCATCACGGTGGCTTCCACCACGATGGCTTCCACGACCGCTTCCGCCGCAACTTTTTCTTCGCCCCGAACTTTATGCCCCGCTCTGGCCCAGGACGCTTCGACCGCTTCGAAGATCGCTTCGAGAACCGCTTCGACGGCCTGTTCTTCGTCCGGCCCTAACGGGCAATCAAAGGAGGAACAGACATGTTTCAACGAATGGTTACGAGACTGGGATTTCCGGTAATTGCGGGATTCGGCCTTCTGCTCGTCGGCGGCCCGGCCAGCGCCGACACGCAGGGAAGCCAGAGGAGCATCGATGGCGCTTCCAGACCATCTCCCTTGGGCAGCTGTTCCCCTTACTACTACCCCACATCCGGGAGCTCGATGGGTGGCAGTACCGATCCCCAAGCGTCCGCAGCAAAACTGCAGCCCAACCCCGAGGAAATGAGTGTGAGCCGTGTGCTCACGGCCAGCAGTGTCCCCAACGACAAGGGTCAGCTCCGCTGGCCGCTCGGGCTCGCCATCCTGGCCGCGCCGGCGGCGGACGAGCTCTGCGAGCAGATCGACGTCCTTTTCGAGGAGATGGCCAGACAAGCAGCGGCCGGCCCCGTGAGCCCCACACTGGCAGAAGAGGCGCGCCAGGCGGTGAAGAAACTCCGCAGACTGCTCCTCAAGGAAAAGGCGGAACGCTTCGGGATGCCATTGACCGTCTACCAGGAGTCCGAGCGCTTCCTCAACAAGCTGGATCGGGCGCAGCAACTTCTCCGGGCGGGCATAGCGACGCCAGGCGGACAGCGTCGGTCGAGCACAGAGGGCGCGTCAACTTCTGAGTCGACCTCCGGGAGCGCACGTCACCGTTAACTTCCCAATTGGGTCCGGGACCGACCGAGACCGAGGGGTGAGAACGATACCGTCGCCCAATGGAATTTGAACGAGAGGAGGAGGATCATGTTTCGACTATTTTTGTACCTCAGTGTTGGGGCCTTAGCCCCCGGCTCGTTCCACCTGCCCCAAGTGGCTCATCAACAGGAAAGGGTTGCGAAATGATATGGGTCATCCATGGAATTCTGATCGTCTCAGCTGCCTTCTTCTTTGTCCTTGCGCTGATCGACTTCATGGCAGCACGGGCGCCTAGCGCCGGACCTAGCAAAGCCGCCTTGCCGAAATCACTTGTAAATGGCCACGGTCTCCTGCACCTGCGTCACGCCGCGAAGTGTGTCGAAGAACGAGGCCATCATGGCAGAGAAGAGTAGCGAGACCCTTGGGCAGCAAGTGCTCGATCCCCGCGAAGGAGCTGAGAGGATAGTCTGTCACCGCTGTGATGGGATGCCGGTGAACGAGCGCTATGAAATGCGGGTGCCACGAGCGCACGTGGGCGAAAGGCGGCGGGGTCATCAGCAGAGCACCGCTCTGTGCGCCCCTATCCCCTGTGGTTTGTTTACTTAGCTATGATCAAATAGTACTAAAGAAATAGCTATCGATGGAGAAGGTCACATTGGCGGTACCGGCCCGGTTTCGTAGCCGAAATGCGCCCGTCGCTGGATCCCCCATATGGTTGCGAGCAAAGTTCTGCAGGCCACGGGCGAACCGGGCCTGGTTGAGGTCGTTGGTCGCGGAGAAGGCGCCGTAGAAGCGATTGCCAACGGCGGTAATCTCCTGGAAATCGCCGAAGATACCGGGGGAGCCAAGTGGCATGCCCGGGTTCGGATTGGCATCCGGGAAGCGAACCACGCGCAGGTCACGAGGCGCCTTGGCGAAGTCGTCCCGACAGTGCAGTTCGTCCCACGTCTTATCTAGACTGTGGCTTGGAGGATGCCAGGATCATGACCGGGGATGGCGGGACAATGGGGCCGCAACTGATATGTCGTCAGCACGGGTCATGGGAGAAGCTCCTTTTAGAAGATCGCTTCGAAGCGCAACACAAAGACGCGTGTCAATTGCGAGCAGGTTTGGATGCGATGACTTGGAGCAACTCGCAATTGCAACAAGGAGAAGGTCCCACTGTCATTAGGATGACCTAACCCGTTGGGAGCCGAGTTACAAATTCGGAGCAGAGAAGGAGATGGGGGAGAAGGTCCCAAAATCGGCAAAAGGTCCCACTTTTTTCGAGAAGGTCCCACTGGGAGTGTCCCCCTCGCTCTACCACACAAGTCGACTTACGCGAAACTGCGTAGACTGAGCAATCACATTGGGTAATATGGGCTACCCCGACGTTCCCCAAACCTCCGCCATTGGACTTGTGTGGTAGAGCGAGGGAGTGTCCCCATGTTGGGATGATATTGGTGGTCATTAGTCATTGGTCATTTGGGGACTTTGGAAGGGCGGGGTCCGTACCAAGAGGGCAGAAGTGATGTAAAGTGAAAAATGCAAAATTCAAAGAGAAAAATACGTTCATGGCGGGTGGAATATGTCGCAGAGGAGCGGTCGTTTTTGGGAAGTCATAAGTAGCGATCTCATTGAGGTTTCGGGAATACGTCGCAAAGTAGGTCGATATGTCGCAGGGTTTGCAATACGTTGCGAGTTACCTTTCAGGCACCAGTCGCACCAGCTCCTGCTTGGATGCTAGATCCCAAATCCTTACCGTGCCATCCTTGCTGCCGCTCGCCAAGATGTTGCCGTCGGGGGAGAAGGCGACACCAAGAACTTCATCCGTGTGGCCCTTGAGAACCGCGCGCGGCTTGGAGAGCAATTCTTGCCGCAGGCGCCGCGTACGGACGCGCACTTCGGCAGACTTGGTTTCCTCCATCTCTTTCCGCAGCTCGGCCTCGGCACTGAAGCCGATGGCCAGCAATTCCTTGCTCATCGCTTCGCGCACTTCGTAGGAATCATCATCCAGCTTCGCCAGGAGGGTCCGGATATGCTCCCGCTCTTTGTCGTCCGGGGCACGAAGGTTCAAGTCGAAAAGGCTGAGGTTCCGGCCATAGCCGCAGACCGCCAAGGTTCTCGCGGCCTGGGAGAACGCGAGTTGATGCACACCGCCCGTGCCGCTGAAACGGGCGCGCGTCTCGCCCGTGTCGACGTTCCACAGGAGCGTGGCGTCGGTGCCGTAGCTGCCGATTGCCAAAGTTCGCCCATCGGGCGAAAAGGCGACGGCGGGAACGCCTTTCTTCTCTGTATGTTGCCAAAGCTGCTTGCGCGTGACTCCGTCCCAGAGCACAATCGCACCGGTTTGAGCCGGTTCGCCGCAAGCGGCGGCGAGGAGCTTGCCATCCGGCGAAAAAGCTACGGCACGAATACTGAGGGGGTCAGCCGCACCGGCGAGGTTAGGAAGGAGCAGGGACACTAGGCAGAGCCATTGGAAATGGAAGGCCACTCGGGACCATTCCCTGGCAGGATTGCGCGATCGTTTCATGACAATCACCGACCTTTGTCCGCGGGTTTCCGCTGGAAGAGCCACACGTAGCCGTGCGTCTGATAGCCTGGCTGGTAGCGGCCCTGGATCTCTTGCACGACGACAATCTCCTCCCTCAGTCGCACCATGGCGGAGCGCAGCGCGTCCTTCTCTTTGGCATCGGTCCCCTTCTGGTAGGCCTGGAAGGCATCAGCCCACTTCTTCCGTAATTCGGGTAGTCGATCATTGGCCTTGCGCTCCTCCTCTTGTTCCTGTTCCGTCTGAGTTGGCTTGGCATGGAAACCACCGCACAAATCTCCGATCAAGAGATCGGGCCGGCCATCTCCGTTCCAGTCAAAGACGCAAGGCTTGACGCGCACGCCCCAGTCGCGCGGCCCGCGTTTGTGGTCGTCGTCCCAGCCGGCAGGGCTCTTGCCGATGAGCGGCCGTGCCGCTTCCAACTTCGGCTCTTTCGCACTGCCGATATTCCGAAACCAGACCACGCTGCCGTCGTCGGCGCCGACAATCAAATCGAGTAGGCCATCACCGTCCCAGTCTGCCACGGTAGGGCTGGCGTCGCTGTTTACTTTGATCGGCTTGCCCGCCGCTTCAAGTCGGCGGGGCGTGCCAAAGGCTAGCTCTTTGCCCTTGCCTTCATTCGGAACCAGCCAGACTTCACCGAGTACGGTGCCGACGATCAGGTCCATCGCTCCGTTGCCATTCCAGTCGACTGCAAATGCCGCGGAGGCGCTGCCGACATTGATGGGTTTGCCGTCGCGTCCCTTGAGCGGCACGCCGGCCGCGAACTTACCATCGCTCAGCCGGCGGAAGAAGTAGATTTCGCCCGGCCAGGAACCGGAGATGATGTCGGTCCGCCCATCGCCGTCCAGGTCCACCAACTGTGGAGTGAAGCCGATGCATCAACCCACGGGCACGCTGGCGATTTTGCCCCCGGCTTCGAACCAGGTAAACGAGTCAAAACGCGGTTTATCGCGCGAGCCGGTGTTGCGGTAGATGCGCAGGCGGCCCTCATGGAATTGGCCAACCAGAAGAGCGAGGCCGCCGTCCTCGTAAAAATCGCCAATGAAAGGCGCCGCGTGCCCTATATGCTCGACATCCAGTGCCCGGCCGCCGGCCTGGACCTGAACTGGAGGCAACAGTTCGCTTGCTTCATCGGCGAAAGCCGGGGCCGCGAGTAAAAGAATAGTGCCGGCGAGCCATCGATACTGCATGACGTCATCCTCCAATCAACGTTTCCGGGTGAAGTCCCAAATGAGCACACTGCTGTCTTCCATCCCGGAGATGAGCCGCTTTCCATCAGGCATGAAAGCCAGCGAACGCACACGACCAGGAAAGTTTTCCGCCGTCCACACTTCCTGACCCGACAGATCCCACACACGAATGTGATGGCCCGGCCGATCGGACGCTGCCGCGAACCATTTACCGTCGACCGAAATTGCAACCGGCCCGGCTCCCTGCTCAGGTAAGGTAAGTTGTTTCCGGACCGCGCCGGTGGCTAACTCCGACAAAGTCACAGGGTGGTTCATCGGCGTTGAAATCTGGACTGTACCATCCGGCAACTTGATTTGCTCTGCCTTCGCCCACGCGCTGGTCAGGAGCCACTTCCCATCCGGGGAAATAGCTTGGGCGATCGACACGCCGCTGTCAAAGGGGAAACTCCGGACCTCCTTGCCGCTTTCCGTGTCGAAGACAAAGACCTTGTTCCCTGCTTTGACTACTAGCTCTTTTCCTCCAGGCGAAAAAAGGCCGGCGTCAACGCGGTCGCGCAGCATCATTGCCCGATCGCGCTCCGTGGGCTCGTCGTCCTCGCTGAACACGCGGATACCGGTGGGACGGATCGCGTGTTCGAAGATAGCCTTGCCCGTTCGGACGTCCCACTTCCGCAGGAACATGTCATCGCCCCAGGACAGGAACGACTTGCCGTCCAAAGTAAAGGCGAGCGCGCGCCTGCCGCCGAGACGACCGTGGCCGGGAAGCTTGAAAATCTGCCGCCCCGTGGCAACTTCCCAGAGGCAAACTGCATCGTCCTGGAGGCTATTGGAAACAAGCTTGCTGCCGTCCGGCGAGAGGGCAATGTCACGGATCCAACCGTCCTGCGTAATCCGGCGCTGCTGCCTGCCGGTGGCTGCCTCCCAAATGCGAATCGTTTTGCCGTCGCCAGAAGTCGCGATCAACCCGTGGTCACCCGTTCGAATATGTTCTACAGCCCTGAGGTGGGCCTCGTCATTTGCAGAAAGTTCTTTCCTGGCGGAAAAATCCCAGACCTGTGAGCCACAGGCCAAGAGCGTGCCGTTCGGAGAAAAGGCTAGTGGGACGCCGCTCAGTTTTAGTCGCTGCAAGAATTCTCCGGATAATGGATCCCAAAGGTGGACGGCAGTACGGTCGTTCGTTCGTCCGCTAGCCGCCAATGTCTTGCCATCGGGAGAGAAAGCGACACTGATGTGCCGGTATGGCTCCCGGTCAGGCAAGTCCAGTTTGTGCAGCAGCCGGCCACTCTGGACTTCCCAGACATGGACCGAGACATCGGAATCGTCGCAAGCGGCGAGAAGCTTGTCATCTGGCGAGAAAGCAACGGTGCGGGCGCGGTAGTCACCGGAATTGAACTCGCGGGGATCTTCCGCCGTTTGCCACTTCCAGACATAGATCTTGCGCGAATTCGGTCCGGAAGCCAGCGCGAGGGTAGACCCATCACTTGAAAGAGCCAGATGAGCCATCACGTCGCCTGGAAACTTGTACCGCAGCAGTTCCGCGCCGGTCGCCAGCTCTTGAATCCGCAGGTTTCCTTCCCTATCCAGCATCAGCAGCATTTTTCCGTCCGGTGTCAGGGCGAGGGCATTGAAGCTTGTTTTCGGAGCCTCCTCGAATGTGCGTACGACATTGCCAGAGACGAGGTCGAACACGCGGATGTTGGCACGCCATCCAGTCGCCGGATTTAGCGACCCGTTGAGGGCCAGACGCCGGCCATCGCGCGAAAGTGAGAATCCAGCGTTATTACCGATCGTGAATAAGCCCGGATCGATCTCGCGTATCAGGCGGCCGGGACGCGCTTCCCAAAATTGAATGGCACCGCCGTTATCGGCGGAGACAACCGTTTCACCGTCCGGCAAAAAGGAGAGTCCGTAACAACGAAAACGGAAACGGACGGTCCCGAGCCGCATAATGGCTCCCGCGGGCAATGGATCGCCATAGCGATCAACGAGTCTTTTGTCGATAAGCTGCGCAGGCGCCTTTGGATTCGGCTGGCGTTGCGCTTGCCCCTGAAGCGCCCCCCGGCCATTGAGCGTCGCCACCGCCAACACCAATTTGGCGGCGACCAGGAGCTCAGTTTTGAACATGGATGCAATCCTCAATTCAGGGAATTCTCAACCTGTTAAGATTGGCATAACCGTTATAGTGATCCGAAAAGGGAAAAAAGCCAGGCCGTTTTCGAAGTTTTTCGAAAATTAAGCCAAAGCCAAATTTGGCGGCCCGACAACCCTATGTGGTATGGCTTGGAGGACGCCAGGATCATGACCGGGGATGGCGGCGCACGGGGGCTGCGAATGGTGGGTAGTCAGCACGGGTCACGGGAGAAGCTCCTTTTAAAAGAATGGGTTCGAAGCTTAACACAAGGTTCGGTTGATATTACGTGGTCATTTGTCACTGGTCATCGGTCATTTGTGGACTTTGGAAGGGCGGGGTCCGTACCAAGGGGGGCAGTGGGTAAGTCCTGTGGTGTAAAGTGAAAAATGCAAAATTCAAACAGCAGAATACGTTCATGGCGGGTGGAATACGTCACAGCGGAGGGGTGGTTTTTAGGAAGTCATAAGTAGAGATCTTGTTGAGGGTTCGGGAATACGTCGCAAAGGAGGTCGATACGTCCAGGGTTTGCAATTACGTCCACGGGGCCGGGGGGGTGGTGGGCGCAACGTATTTTTCGACACCTCTCGCTCAACGCGACCACAGCAACACGCGACCGCCGTCATGCCCCCCGCCCCGTTTGTCCCTGTGAGGCGAGGTTCCTCTACCCCGCCACAAAAGCTTCGCTCCACCCCGACAAGCGGGGCGGGGAAGGTCGTATCAGAGGTCGCCTTTCTAGCCACGAACTCCCGCTCCACCCCGGCAAGCGGGGCGGGGAAGGTCGTATCAGAGGTCGCCTTTCTAGCCACGAACCCTCGCTCCACCCCGGCAAGCGGGGTGGGGGCCAGTCGTGTTCAGCGAGAAGTCTCTATTTTTCAGCAGAGTTTGTAACGGAGTGGCCGCGAGTTATGCGAACAGGGAATCGCTGTCGAATAACGGGCCGGTAAGATCTACCCCTACTTCCTTATCTTTGCGACAGCCTCGCGCGCCGCCTGGCGGACGGTCGCGTATTTATCCATGGTGGACAGGACGGTCAACGCCTCGAGTGCATCGCGGGCATCCGGGCCGATGTTGCCCAGGGCCTGAATGACCCGCAAGCGGAAAGCGTAATCGGATTTATCCTCGACGGCCTTGATCAGGTCCGGTACGGCCCGTTTGCCGATTTGAACGAGCGCGCTAAAAGCTTCCTCCTGAATGGCCTTATCCTTCATGGCTTGAACGAGCGAGGCAAATGCCGGTTGTGCATCGGCGCCAATTGCAGCAACGGCAGCGGCCGCATTCTTGCGGACCGGGATATCCCTGTCCTTCAAGGCGAGGGCCAGGTCGGGCGCAGCGCTCCAGGCCGGGGGTCCGATTTTGCCCAGGGCGGTTGCGGCGGACCGGCGAACTTTCGCCTCCGCATCGGTCAATCCTTTGCGCAGCAGCGGCACCGCATCCCTGGCCTCCGGCCCGATCTTGCCCAGCGCCGAAGCCGCGAAAACCCGAACAGCGGGTTGGTTGCTCGGCAACAGCAGCAGTAAGCCGGGAACATCGGCTTTCACAAACCGATCTACCTTTTCCAATTCGTCGAGGGCCCTGGCCGATACTTCCGGATCTTTGTCGAGGAGAGCGGCCACCAGCGGATGCGCAGAGCCGGCCGCCGGTCCGATTTTGCCTAACGACAGTGTCGCCTCGAGCCGGACAGCCCTATCCATATCCATCAAAGCGCGGCTCAGTTCGAAAATGGCGTCGCGGGCAGGAGGACCGATCGTCCCCAGAGCTTTTGCGGCAAAGAGTCGCAGCGGAAGTTTCGAACTACCGAGTACTTTTTTTAGAATGGGAACAGCGCTGGCGTCCAAAAGTCCCATTTTGTTGAGGGCGGATTCCGCAGCCCGGTTCAATTCCGCGTCGTTTTCCTCCAATGCGTTGACCAGACCGTGGAGAAAAATACTTACCGGCCCGATTTTGGTGAGAGCCTGAATGGTTTGCAAGCGCACTTGCCGGTCCTGGTCGTTCAAGGTTTGTGCCAACATGGGGAGGGCAAGGCGGGCTTCTTCGGCCATATTACCCAGAGATGCGGCCGCTTTGGCGCGGACCGGGGGCGCAGAATCTTTAAGTAGCTCGATCAAGCCCGGGATTGCCGTTTTTGCCGGGAGGCCGATTTCACCCAGGGCCCAGGCGGCCATAGACCGGGCATTGGCATCGGAATCCCTCAATGTGCCTTGCAGAACCGGAACCGCGGCCTCGCCAATTCGGGCAGTTGCCAAGGCGCATTGAATTCGAAAATCTTCTTTCGGGTCGCGAAATCCCAGGACTAAGTCCGGCACGGCAGTGCGCGCCTCGGGCCCAATTTTGCCGAGCACGATCACCATGCCTCGGCGGTGGCTATTATTCTTTTCTTGCAGCCCGGCGATCAAGAACGGGACGGCATCTCGGGCCCTGGGTCCCAATTGCTCCAGGGCAAAAAGCGCAAATTTGCGAACGTCGTCGGTCTGATCCTTCAGACCGGCACACAGTGCCGGAATTTCGGCCGGACTCAACGGCCCAATTTTTTCCAACGCGCCGGCAACCTGTCGGCGAACCGCGGGATCGGCATCTTTCAAAGCGGCGAACAGCGGCGCGAAACCGACTTCCCGGACGGGACTGCCGATCTTGCCCAGAACTGCTGCCGAGCCAGAGCGCACCAGCGGGTCCTTATCTTTCAAACCGGCGATCAACTCCGGTACGGCTGTTTGCCCCATGCCCACCAGGACCTCTACCGATTTCGACCACTGCGGTTCACCTTCGCGGAAGCCCCTGACCCAAAAAGCCGGTAATTTTTTCGCGGTGGGAGATTCAATATGCGCGATTGGGAGGATCCATTGTTGCAGGAGTTTTTTGATGTCGGGATCGTTTTCATCCCGGCTGAGATTCTGAATGTCGGTTTTTTTGGCGGCGACGAGATCGAGATACCTTTCTTCCACCGTGGTTTTTCGGTCCGGATCGGCCTCTCCGCCTTTATCCGCAACATCCGCCTCGGCATGCACTTTCATGGCTTCCAGCCAATCGTCCAATTTGTCGGCGGTGGCATCGTTGAGAGCGACAATTTGCCATTGCGAATCGACGTGCTTGACCCAATAAACTTTGTTTTCCTGGCGCTCCTGGTGCTGCCGCCCTTCGAAGACTACTCGCGCGGCAATTTCAAAGGTGTCGTTTCTACGCTCGATCTTGCCGATCTCGAAACGGACCAGCCTGGCATCGCAAAAGATGCGGTCGTAATCATAAAAACGAATATTTTCCTTGCGAATGTTGGCCATGTTGTCGCCGAAACGCCAACTTTCCAGGGCAGTTTGCACGGCTTTGCGCGCCTGGGCTTCGAGAGATTGCGCATGGGATGAATGCCGGGGAAAAAATCCCAGCGCCCGCAATCCCCCGAGGACCAAGGCAAGAGTAATCACCGCCGACAGGATGCCTGCAATGAGTTGTCGTTTCCTTAGCGGGTCCAGTGCCTTCGTGTCCGGTTCCAGCAATTCCGCGTCAACAACCGGAGGTTGGATCTTTTCTTCCCTCTCTGGGGGAAGAGGTGGTGGTGGAACGCGCGGACGAATCGCGGGAGGCGCGGGTGAAACAGTAAGCGGCCGGCCACACTCAGGACATGGAATCACCTGGCCGGCCTGCTGGGCGGGGATTTGTAATTGGCTCCGGCAATCCGGACAAGTTATGGCGATAGGCATGAAAGAATCCTCCCTTTGACTCTATCAACGATTTTCGTGAAGGGGAACGCCAAGCACAGTCGCGGCACAGTATTGCGCTTTAGTACCGGCTTCAGCCGGTTGAAGCCGGTACTCCTGCTACGTCTTGTGAACTAAATGGTGGGGGGCAAGTTAAAAACTTGCCCCCACAGTGCGCGGTACTCCAACGCGTTTAGACCTGGAATTGAATCTTGCTATAATCCCTTCATCGTTCTTCGATCCGGGAAAAATGTGGGCCGGTTGCATGAAAATCAACACCCTGACCATTGTCGGCGTCGGGCTAATCGGCGGGTCGATCGGGTTGGCTGCCAAACAGCGCGGTCTCGCCAAGCGCATCATTGGGACGAGCCGGACCCAGGCGGGCCTCGACAAAGCCCGAGCGCTCGGCATCGTTGATGAAGGTCTCCTGGATATCGAGAAAGCGGTGCCTGCGGCAGAAATCGCCATCTTTTGCACCCCGGTGGATCAAATCGAAAAACAGGTCTTGCAGGCCGGTCAGAGTTGTTCGCCGGGAACGGTGTTGACGGATACGGGCAGCGCCAAGGCCCAAATCGTGAAAGGAGTTCAGGCACGGATGCGTAACGGCGTGGCTTTTGTCGGGAGCCATCCGCTCGCAGGTTCGGAAAAACAGGGACCGGAACATGCCGACGCCGATCTTTTTCAAGGCAAATGGACCATCGTAACCAAGACTGCCGTGACCGATGCCGAGGCGCTGGCAAAGGTAACTGCTTTCTGGCAAGCGCTGGGCTCACAGGTGCGCGTGATGGATCCCAAAGAACACGATCGTGCCGTGGCATGGACCAGCCACTTGCCGCACCTGGCAGCGGCGGCATTGACGGGGATATTGCCGCCGGATCTGCAGGAACTGGCGGCCAGTGGTTTTCGGGATACCACGCGCATAGCGGCCGGCGATCCGGCTCTCTGGACCCCAATTATGATGCACAATCGATCCGCTCTCCTCGAAGCGCTGCGGGAATTCGGCCGCAACTGCCGCCGGTATCGAAAGGTTTTGCAAACCCGAGACTGGACCGGTCTGGAGGAACTCCTGACCCAAGCCAAGAAGGTGCGTGATGCTCTGGGAAGTTGAAATCGTGCCCAAAGGCCGCGATCTGGAAAGAGACCGGGTGCTTGAGGAATATGCTCTGCTGACCCACTGCCAGCCCGGCAACGGTTTGCTGCAGCAGTCCGCCCGGGGTTATCTCCTGGAAGGAAATCTGCATCGCGACCAGGTGCAGCAGTTGACCGATGAGCTACTCGTTGATTCCCTGATAGAAGCGGGCAGAGTGACTGCTTTAGGGTCCAGGGGTCAGGGGTCGGGGGCCAGTACGCCGGTTACGGTATTGTTGAAGCCGGGAGTCATGGACCCGGTGGCGTTGAGCGTGGTGGATGGCGCGCGGGATTTGGGAATTCCCCTGGAATCGGTGCGCACTTTCCGCCGGTACTATATCAAGACAAACCCTGCCTCTGCCGCGGCCGCTAACCACAAGTCCCTAAATCCGGTTTTTCGCAAGGTGCTCGTCAATGACGCAATCGAGCAATGGACCCTGGGTGCTTTGACTCTAGAACACCTGAGCCTGGGAACCGGATATCGATTCCAATTGATTCGGGTCCCATTGCGCGAGCTGGACGATGACGCTTTGGAGCAATTGAGCCGGCAAGGGCAATTAGCGCTCAACCTCGCCGAAATGCAAGCGATTCAAGCGCACTATTGGAGCCTCGGCAGGGACCCCACGGATGTGGAATTGGAAACGCTGGCGCAAACCTGGTCGGAACATTGTTCGCACAAGACGATGAAGGGGATCATCGATTGCGACGGAAAGCGCTTCAACAACCTGCTCCAGGAGACGATTTTCGCCGCGACACAAGAAATTCGCCGGCGGCTCGGGGCCGACGACTGGTGCGCCAGCGTGTTCGAGGACAACGCCGGAGTCGTGCGCTTTGATGAGTGTTACCACGTCTGTTTCAAAGTTGAGACGCATAACCATCCCTCGGCCATTGAACCCTATGGCGGGGCGAGCACGGGGCTCGGTGGCGTCATTCGCGACCCGCTGGGCACCGGTTTGGGCGCGAAACCCATTGCCAACACGGATGTCTTTTGTTTTGCCCCGCCGGACACCGAACCGGAAAAATTGCCGCCGGGAGTGCTGCATCCTCGCAAGGTCATGAAGGGGGTGGTCGCCGGGGTGCGGGATTACGGCAACCGCATGGGAATTCCGACGATCAACGGTGCGGTATGCTTCGACGACCGTTACCTGGCCAATCCGCTGGTGTTTTGCGGCACGGTCGGGTTAATCCCGGTGGATCGGGCGACGAAAAAGCCCCAGCCCGGAGATCTGATCGTGGTGCTTGGCGGCCGCACAGGGCGCGACGGCATCCACGGGGCGACGTTCTCTTCGATCCAGTTGACCGCGGAATCGGAGGTCATCAGCGGCGGCGCGGTGCAGATCGGCAACGCCATCACTGAAAAGAAGCTTGTGGATGTGTTGCTTCAGGCCCGCGACCTGAACCTGTACCATGCCGTCACCGATTGCGGCGCCGGCGGGTTCAGTTCCGCCGTCGGTGAAATGGGCGAACATCTCGGGGCGGTGGTGCATCTGGAAAAGGCGCCTCTCAAATACGAAGGCCTGTCGTATCGCGAAATCTGGATTTCGGAATCACAAGAGCGCATGATTTTGGCCGTGCCACCGGCAAAATGGCCCCAGTTGAAAATGCTTTGCTCCGGGGAAGACGTGGAGGCGATGGTCCTGGGAGAATTCGAAGACACCGGTCAATTGCGCCTTTTGTATCACGACAACCAGGTCGCCGATCTGGACATGAAGTTTTTGCACAAGGGCAGGCCGGCTGTCGTCCGCAGAGCAGAGGTCAGAAGTCAGAAATCGGAGATCATAAGTCAGAAACCAGAAGTAAAAGACGCGCCAGATTTCAATCAGCTACTGCTGCGAATACTGGGGTCGCTCAATGTTTGCAGCAAGGAATGGATCATTCGGCAATATGACCATGAAGTTCAGGGCGGCAGCGTAATCAAACCACTGGTCGGCGCTGCGGGCGACGGCCCGGGGGACGCGGCGGTTGTGATGCCGGTGCTCGGCTCCTGGGCGGGGCTGGCAATTGGCTGCGGCATCAATCCGCCCTATGGCGACATCGATCCATACTGGATGGCCGCGGCCGCCATCGACGAAGCCGTGCGCAACGTGATCGCGGTGGGCGCGGATCCGGCCCGCATTGCCTTGCTCGACAATTTTTGCTGGGGAAACACCGACCGGCCGGAAGTGCTTGGCTCCCTGGTGCGGGCTGCCGAGGCGTGCCGGGATACGGCCCTGGCCTACAACATGCCCTTCATCAGCGGCAAAGACAGCCTTAATAATGAATATCATTCGGGCGAAAATCACATCACCATTCCGCCAACGCTCCTCATCAGCGCCATGGGCCGCGTTCCGGATGTACGCCGGTGCGTGACGATGGATTTCAAGGCACCGGGCCACATGCTCTTTTTGATCGGCAAGACGCGGAATGAAATGGGGGGATCGCATTACCATCTGGTGCAGCAAAACCGGGGTGGGACGGTGCCCCAGGTCGATTTCGAACTCGCACCGCGAATTTTCCGGAAGTTATACGAGGCTATTCGCGGCGGGTTGGTGCGGTCCGCTCATGATCTCAGTGAAGGGGGCCTGGCGGCGGCCGTTGCGGAGATGGCGTTCGCCGGTGGTATCGGCGCCGACCTCACAGGCACTGGGTCGATTTCGCATCAGGAAGCCGATGAAGTATTGCTCTTTGCCGAGTCGCCCTCACGCTTCGCGGTCGAGGTGGCGCCGGACAAGGCCGAAGCTTTTCATGCCTGCATGGGCAATGAAGTGCCGGTTTATGCAATCGGTCAAACCTGCCAGGCGCCGCGGTTGCGGATTGCCGGCAAGAACGGCGAATGGCTGGTCTGGGCTGCCTTGAAGGACCTGAAGGAAGCATGGCAAAAGCCGTTGCGATGGTAAGGCCGTGGGGGCGTGAGGCGCGGGGCGTTGCTCCACGCCTCACGGCCAACGCGAATACGCGCTCAACTCCTCCTCGATCCGCAACAGTTGATTGTACTTCGCCAACCGTTCGCTGCGCGCCACGGAGCCGATTTTGATCTGGCCGGTGGCGGTGGCGACGGCCAGATCGGCGATGGTGGTATCTTCGGTTTCGCCACTACGGGCCGAGATCACCGCCCGGTAGCCTGCGGTGCGGGCCAGGTCGATCACTTGCAGCGTTTCCGTCAACGTGCCGATCTGGTTGAGTTTCACCAGAATGCTGTTCGCCACGCCCTCGGCAATCCCTCGGCGCAAGCGCTCCGGGTTGGTCGCGAACAGGTCGTCGCCGATGAGTTGCACTTTCGCACCCACGGCCCGGGTCAACTTTTTCCAGCCTTGCCAATCGTCCTCAGCCAGGCCGTCTTCGATGCTGAAAATGGGAAATTGCTCGACCCAGCGCTGGAGAAGGGTGATCATTTCATCGGCAGAAAGCGTCGTCTCCAATCGATAGCGGCCGTTGTAATGGAACTGCGTGGCGGCGACATCGATCGCCAGTGCGGCATGCCGGCCCGGCTTGTAGCCGGCTTTTTCCATTGCTTCGAGGATCAATTCGATGGCTTCCTCGTTGGTGCGCAGTTGCGGCCCGTAGCCGCCTTCATCGCCCACGAGAACACCGTCGTAGCCGTGGCGGCTGAGCACCGCGCCCAGGTAGCGATAAATGTCGACCGCCATTTCCAGTGCCTCGCCATACGTGTCGGCCCCAATGGGGAGCAACAGAAAATCCTGCATTTCTACGTTGCCGCCCGCATGTTTGCCGCCGCTGATCAGGTTCACCATCGGCAAAGGAAGCGTGGGACCGGTCCCGGTGAGCTGGTTCAGGTAGCGCCAGACCGGCAGATTTCGCGCCGCGGCGGCAGCATGAGCACAGGCGAGCGATACTCCCAGAATTGCATTGGCGCCGAGCCGGGATTTATTGGGAGTGCCGTCGAGTGCGATCAAGGTTTGATCGATCACCGCCTGGTCGGTCACGGGAAAATGGAGCAATCGGGGCGCAATCTGTTCGCGCACATGGGCCACGGCCCGGTAGACACCTTTGCCGGCGTAAATGATCGGGTCGCCGTCGCGCAATTCGACTGCCTCGTGCTTGCCGGTGCTGGCGCCGGCAGGAACGATGGCCCGCCCGCGCGCCCCGCCGCGGCATTGGACTTCCACTTCCACCGTCGGGCAGCCCCGACTATCAAGCACTTCACGGGCGTGGATTCGGGAAATGGCCTCGGCTTCGGCCACCGCTCACCTCACTTGATTGCGACTGTTCGATTCGCGCACGTCGTCATATCACATGCCGGCGATTTCCGTTTCACAAATCGCCAGTACATCATCCCACTTTTCGGGTCGTTCCCACAAGATCCGCCGGCCAACGCGCCGCACGCATTCCCGTTTGAGTTCCTCGGGCAGGTAATCGACCGGGCTGGTGCCGTCGATGCGGGCCAGGGCGCACACGGCGCAATGTGCAATGGCTCGGGCCTGCAATTCGTGCACAGGGCAAAACGCGACAACCGGCGCATATGCTTGCCAAAAAGCCCGGGTCAACTCCGCGAACTTTTCTCGTAGTGCCGGGAGTTTTATTGCTTTGAGCAGCAGATGGCTGAGGAAAAAGCCGAGGTCCATCGCAGGATCGCCGTAATGGGCCGTTTCATAGTCCACGAGAGTGAAGCCTTTTTCGTGAACCAGAATGTTTTTCGGACTATAGTCGCCATGGCAAAGCGCCTGATGGGTGGACATCATTCCGGCGACAATTCCCTCAACCGCGCGAGCGACTTCCGGCCGGCGTTCCTGAATGCGCTGGTAAAACGGCTCTACGCGCAACTGCACGAAAACGGTGCGATCGCGGACTTGGTCCACCATGTTCGGGTTCCGGGCAGTCCTTTCATGGATTTGGCCCAGAGTAAGCCCCGCCTGTTTCCCCACGGCAATGTCCACCTGGCCTGTGAGCAGGGTGGTTTTCCAGACCTTCGCTTCGGCCGGGGCATGCGTCATTGCGAAGACATAGTTCTCCCGATCCGTGTACAGGATTTCCGGAACTGTCAGCGCCGGCAACAGTGGAAACAGGGCTTGCATCACTTCCTGTTCGCGGTTGACGCGGTCGAGATCGCTGAACCAGGGATCGCGGGTGCGCAACTGCGGGCGGGCTTGTTTCAGGACCATGCGCTGGTTTGGCGTTTGCACGCGCAGGACGACGTTGGAGACGCCGCCGCCCAAGAGTTCCACCTGTGCGGGGCCGGGCGGCAGCCAACCCTTGTCGCGGAGGAAATCGAGCGCATTGGCGGTGGTGAGTTCCAACATATGGGGATTTCATAAAACTATAGATCGCCAAACCGGTGACAACTCACCACTTCGCTGGATGGAGGCGAATGGCCAACATAACAAGATGTTCAGGTCTGCACTAGACCCAAGCTGAGCTGGAGTGCGTGATCCACGCCTTCCATCCTTTCGGTGGGCAAGGAACCCAGGCATCGTTTACCTCCACCGCTGTTATACACATTTCGATTTTTTTGTTCTTTCAGTGACAGCGTACCGTTGGCACCCGTTGACAAACTGCCATCCGGAGGCACAGGCGCCCAAAGGAGATTGGCCGACCGTCTGTGCCTATTGCAGAAATGGATGCATTTAGATGGACGTGGAGCTGCCAACAAAAAGACCGAAATTCGGCGACCTTAATGGACAAGTGACACTCGTTTCTGCTGAAAAACTCACACTTCCGGAGGAGCCGGGCGTCGGCTCAGGGCCCACGCCTCACGCTCCGCGCTTCAGGCCGTGCGTTGGGTGGGGGAAAGAAAGGGCAGTGGCAATCGGACAATATAAAGGACAACGGTACAAAGGTCCCACTGTCGTTGGAACGACATCGCGGGCTGCGGCACGAATCATGCGGTAATGCCATACGCTGTTCCAGAGGGGCTTCGAATGAAAAGACGTACAAGATTCGGCCCGGTGCCGTATCTCACGGGTGCGTGAGATACGGGGCCAAAAGGCGCGTCAAGGTGTTGTGCGCAAATACCTTGCGTGGAGAACCCCAGGCGTGCACTTCCGTGAGATGCGACTCGGTCCGGGGCCAGGCCGTGAACGAGGCGAGCATCGAAGGTAATGACGCAATTGTTTTGTTTTTATGAACTAGACTTGGAACAGGAACGACCATAAAAAGGCCGACCGACTGTTACCGGCTTGCGCGGACCCAGCGCCTTAAAAGAAGGGACCGGAGCATGAACCGTTTGATTCTCATCTTCTTCTTGATATTCGCTGGCGCTTTCGGCAGTGCCTTTCTTCTGATCCAGGGAGTCGATCGCCCGACAGCGCCGGGGCCGGCGGCCGCCGTCAAGCCGGCGAACAACGAGGACTCCCTGGCCAACGCCGAGCAGTCTTCTGCCCCAACCTCAGCTACCGACCCCGACCAGAACAAGGCACAGCGCGCGACCACCGCCGGCGATCTTGATCCCAAAACCAACGAGTCCGAGAAGCCTCTCAACAAGCCGGCCGCCTCACCGAAACCGATCGAAAGATCCGCGCCCCAACCGAATAAACCAAAACGAGTCGTAGCCAATAAACGACCCGCAACGCCGAAACCCGCCGAGACAAACCGCGTCCGGGACCCCGACCTCGACCGGCTTCGCGGAACCTGGCGCATCGTGGACACGGAATATGATGGGGAACGGATGGCGAAAGAAGCGCAGAACTACACCTGGGAGTTCCGGGCTGACCAATACACGATCAAGCACAAAGGTAATTTCGCGGAGCTCTGGACGGCACAGCTGAATTCCACTTGCAACCCCCAAACGATCGACGGCACCCACGATATTACGCGAAAGAAGCTGCTGGGAATCTATGAACTCAGCAACGACACCCTGAAAGTCAGTTACGACCTGACCGGCAACGGCCGTCCCGACAGCTTCCAAGCCCCCAAGGGTTCCCGGCGCGTGTGTTATTATTTCAAGCGCTGATATCGACCATTGAATAATGACGCCTTGTTATATTCCACCATACTCCAGAACGCAAACCGCTTGTTCCCGCTTTCCAGCACCGGCGTGTTCAATAATTTCGCAAGCTCCGCCTCCAGGCTGGCAGCGCGATCCGGGTAGGCATACCGATCCAGGTAAATGGCGCCGAAGCCGGCTGCGGCCAAGGCCGGGACCAGCTCGGCCGGCGGCAGTTGCGCCGTGCGGCGGAACCAGTGCTCCGCATCGCTGCCGCGCATCACGCCGAAACTCCAGTGCAGCGTGCGCGAGTGAATGTAACCCATGAAGTGATCGAAGTTCCCCATGCGGTAAAAGGCTCATCCTCCGGATAGACCATTTCGGGGATCTGCCAGATGCGGCTATGCGCCGGCAATCCGTCCTCAATCTCCCGGACAAATGCGGCATCGTTTTCGTATTCTCGTTTCAGGGATCTATAACGGGGAATCATGCCGGTCGAAGTCTGATCGTAAATCCCCAGGACAACGAGACCGGCGGCAAGTCCCCAAAGGAAGAGTCTCTTCAGCGGAATCCGGTCGAGCAACAGCAATAGCGCCGCGAGCGAAAAAAACGCAATGAATATGCTAATGCGGTTATAACCGCGGATCCACGGCGTAACCAGGAGATTGAAGATCGAACCCAGGCCCCCGACCGTGCCCAGAAGCACGGCAAAAATTGTGAGCAGGCCCAGGGCATCCAATAACTGCTACTGCCCAGGTGGAGAATGAAAGCGGAGCAGCCGGCCGATCAAAATCAGGAAACCGGCCGAGCCGATAATGCCGAGCGATGAGGCATCGTTCTCATTGACGAGAGGGCTGTTTTCATTGTACGCCTCCTTCCATTCGCGCAAAATCGGCACACGGTGGCCGGAAATCGGCAGCAGCAGTTGGGCAACCTTCATGCCGTTCCACTCCGCTTCATCCGCGTGGCGGGTAACGGCCAGTTTTCCCGGCCGGCCGCTCCAGGCCACGAGCGTCGGCACGAGGTTGGCCATCAAGGCAACGACAATGACCGCAACAAAAAACAGCGCCGATCCCAGTGGCTGGAATTTTCGGCGATGCAATGCCAGGGCGATGCCGGCGATCAAGAGCAGATAACAGGCAAACACCGGATAGTACGGCATGGCCGAAGTGACCAGGACACAGGACAGAATCGCGCCGACGCCGCGGAGAGTGGTGCGTGATGCGTGGAGCGTGGCGCGATCCGCATCACTCGTCACGCCCCACTGATCATTCGGAGTTCGGAAAAGGCGGATCACGACCAGCACGATCAGAGGAATGGTAAAATACGAAGCAATGAACAGGTGGTGCTCGCCCCGGAGCATGTGGTAGGGAAGAAAGCAATAGAGCAAGCTGCCGGCCATGGCCAGGGGCACGGAAATACTCAGCCTGCGAAAAACGCCGTACGCAATTGCGGCCGTCAGCGGAAACGTCAGCAGGAAATACAGATTGATGACGCGCGCGCAATCGGACGTGCACAGGGCGATCAATTTCATGATGCCGAGGTCCAGGTTGGCCGCAAAGGGATAGGCGTGCATGTCCAGGCCATGGGGAGCACCGACGAAGTCGTTATGCAAATACAAGGCGTTGTCGATGATGCCTTTCACAATCATCAGGTTGTTGAACTGGTCCCCGTTGTAACAGAAAGGCACGGCGAGATCCGCCCGCCACAATTTCAGGGCCCAGCAAAGAATGGCGCCGGCTAGAATGACCACGCAACAATAAGGCGTCATCGCCCCCAAATTCGTGCGTGATAAGGAGATTTGCATTTACCTATCCGGGCACAAAAAAGCCGTATCCGCGTCCCGAAAAAGTACCTGTTCTTGCCGGCAGCGTCAATCACATTGGCCAAACTGCACTTGTTCGCTTTTCCTGAATCGTTAAACTTCCATGCCAGTGGTGGGGCCGGACTGGAGGATGAGAATGGCAAGGCGGCGGAATTGCCTGTTTTACCTGGCTTTTGCTGTTTTCGCCTTCGCCAGTAGCGGTTGCCTGGTGGCCACCGTCGGCGCCGTTGGAGGGGCCGCCGCCGGCTATGCCTATTACAAAGGGAAGGTGAACCAGGATTTCAGCGCCGGCTTCGAGGACACCGTTGCTGCCGCCCGCACCGCCCTGGGAGAGTTGGGCCTGCCGCTCCTCGCCGAAAGCCGTGCGCCCAACACCGCTGTGCTTGAAAGCCGATCCGCCGAAGGCGATCACATCCGCATCGACATCGATTCATTAATCAGCCCGATTCCGAGTGAAGGCAGAATCAGCCGGGTCGGCGTCCGCGTCGCCACCTTCGGCGACCAGCCGCTCAGCCGGCGGATATTGGATCAAATCAGCGCGCATCTCGTGATGCGACCCGTAACGGCTTCCGCCGTTGCCTCACCAAACTCGGGACCCGTTCCACCCGCTTCGGGCCTTGTTCCCGCCGCCGGCACCACTACGCCGCCTCCTCCGTTCCCGCAGACTCCCGGCAAACCGCAATCCGTCGAGCCGCCCCTCTTGGATCCAAAAGCTGTAAGATAGTCAACGGTCATTAGTCATTGGTCATTCGTGGACTCTCGCCAACGACTAGCGACCAAGGACCAATGACGAACTGCAAACTTCGCTCATGTCTTGCACTGCTCGCGGTGGCCGTGCTCGCTTTTGCCGTCACCCCCAGCGCGGGATTTTATTCCCGACGCGCTATTTTGGGCGCTGTCACGGCCATGGTGCTGGCCCTGGCAGCGTGCTTTCTGCGAGACGTGGAGCGTGGCAACGCTCCCCGCGCCACGCCCCAGGCCCCATGGTTCTTGCTGGCCGCGGTCGCGCTCTTAGTCACCGGCCTGGCAATTTTCAATAGCGAACTTCTCTACGGCCACGGCGACACCTTCGCGGAATGCCTGCTCCGGGTCCTGCCTCTTGCTGGTTTCTTGTTGGTCGCATCGTTGCTCCTATCTGGTCTCGCGATCAGAAATCAGAGGTCTGACCTCCGACCTCGGATCTTCCGGTTCCAGATATTGGCCCTGTTCGCGACCGGCGCCGCCTTGCGGATCTGTCCCATCATCGCCGTGCCGGAGCCGCGCATCGATGTGTTCAACGCCCTGCGCGATGCCCCGGCGCATCTTCTGGCCGGGCGCAATCCTTATACCGCCGAATATGACAATCCCTATCCCTTTCCCCCGCACTCTTATGATTTGTACCCTTTTTATCCGCCACTGCCGATTTTGTTTGGGCTGCCGTTTCGCGTTGCCGGACTGGATGTCCGTCTGGCCAATGTTGTTTGCGATCTGGTCGCGGCCTGGATCTTGTTCCATGCCGGCCGCTCACGCGGATGTCCGTTGGCCGGTGCCTTCGCCGCTGGGATTTATCTCCACTTCCCCCGCGTCCCCTTTGTCATGGAGCAAGCCTGGTATGAGCCTATGCTCGCCGCCTCGCTGGGAGCCGGCTTGTACCTCGTCGAACGCTACGAGTCGGCTGAGCCGGGGAGGTCAGTCCCCGGAGGCACGGCGAACGCCGGACGGAATATGGAATGTGCCTGCTACAATTTGGGTTATTTCCTCCTCGGTCTCGGCCTCACCGGCAAACAATACGGCATCGTCCTGCTGCCGCCCCTGCTGAAGTCCCTGTGGCGGACCTGGAAACGGTTGTCGCTCGGCATCGCCGCGGCAACGGCGCTCGTGATTGGTCCGTTTTTCCTGTGGAATCCCAGGGCCTTTCTCGATGTGATTTTTTTTGCACACATGGATCGGCCGGTGCAGCCCGAGTCGATCACCATTTTGGTCGGCGCGGAAGACTTGTTCGGGTTCGTTACCCAATTCGGGATCAAACCGGCCCGTGCATTGCTGTTCGGCATCGCCGTGGTGTTGATCGGCTTGATAACCTGGCGCACCCCGGCGAAAACTACCGCCTCCGCCTTGTGGCTCGGAACGGCGCTTTTGACTTTTTGCCTCTGCCACACCCAAGGATTCTTTAACTATTTCTACTTGTGCGAATACGTGTTCTTGCTGGGCATCGTCGGTTTGATCCCGAAACCAACTTGAAAGTGTAGCACTCCCGGAGTCTTCGACGGGGGTGGAATTCATTTGGCTGGCACCGATTAGGAACCTCCGTTTTGGAAGACGGGGCTTGTATCCCTCGATCCGTCATCTCCGACAGCGGTAACCGTGTATTTCCCGGCTGGAATCCCGAGCTGAAAACCGGCTTGAAATTGCCCGGGTCCCGGATAGGAAATAACCCCATCATATTCGGCTAAAGTAGTTACGTTCTGAAGATAGCAACGGGTAATCGAAGTAGTGGGCGCACTGAACGTACCCGCAGCGCCAGTAATACTCCATGAGGTTAGATGGACGTCAGCGTATAATTTGTTTGATCCGAATGTCACTAAGCCAACGATGGCAACGCCACCTTTTGCCAAAAACCTACGCCTACTTGCTCTCGAAGGTTTCTGGCTAACAAATTTAATTCACTTCCGTTTCTGTAACATTTTTGACCTCCTAAAGAATTGGTAAGAAAATCTTGTTTTCCAAAAGACAGTCCTTTAAAACAGTTTCTATTAGCGTAAACTCGACCGGGCCAGTTCATTTCGCTGCCGCCCGTTTCCGTCGGGAATGTATGTTGCCGGAACCTCCGTTTTTGAACACGGGGCTTGTATCGTGCGAACCGTCATTTCCGACAGCAGTAACCGTGTAACTGCCGGCCGGGATCCCGAGCTGAAAACCCGCCTGAAATTGCCCAGCCGCTGGATAGGAAATAACTCCATCATATTCAGTTAAGGTAGTCTGGTTCTGAAGATAGCAACGGGTAATCGAAGTAGTGGGATCACTGAACGTCCCCGCAGCGCCGCTAATATTCCAAGAGGTTAGGTGAACATCGTCCGGATTTTGGTTTAGTAGTTGCTTTACGCTGAAGCTTCCCTGAAGTACCTCGATTCGAACTTTCTTGGTTGCAGCTCGCATGATTGTCCCCTCCAAAAAAAGGTTAGTCGTCCCCCACCACTAGGGGTTCCACCATTACACGCCTGAAGGATGCCGAACTTCGATGGACATAAAGCCCCAGACTTCCTCGCGGACCAAATTCCGGTTGAATTTCCGCCGGAATTTTGGATTTCTCGAGGAAAGTTTTTCTTCTGGAATCTAGCGAAGATCTGTCTATATCGTAAATGGCAATACAATTTTTGTCCCAATAGACCCGAACTTTTTGTGGAGCCACTTCGACGCAGACTTCGCGCCACCCTTCTGAATTCAAGCCAATCGCTCCCGGACTGAATTCTTGGGGTTCTAATGCCCAAACTGATCCAGTGAACATATTTGGTTCGCAGTAACCCTGAAATTTGAAAACGATATGATTACCAGTCTTGGTGAAGAGATTTTCGAGTTTTGTCTGGTCAAAAAGGTCGTTGAATGCCAACATCAAATAGCAATGTTCAAGACCTCGCGCGGATGAAAAATTATTGCATGAGAAATATAAGCCTACCAGACCATGCACGGCATCGGTATTGCCCTGATGTCTTACTTCAATTTTGAACCGATATTTCTCGATTTGGGGGTCGGGCAAGAGTTCTAAAAGCCCGGTTCTCCATGATTGGATCGAAAAGAATCCGTCTGGCGTTTGAAAGATTTTGCTTGTTGCATCATTGGTTCTCCAGGGGAATTGCAACAGAGGCCGCCCATCGTTGTCGATCAAAGTTACTGGTTTGCCGGCACGCAGATCTTCAACAATCGCTTTTCGTTTTTCTTCTTCCTGTCTGGCCGCTTCCTCCTCCGGATTGGGAGGCGGCTTGGGTTGGTAAATCACCCCCAGCGCGACGGTGGCCCCGTAAGTCAGGCCGGCAATCAGTAAGGCCGCCGCGATTTTGCGAAATAGCGGCCGGCGGGTCATGCGGCGGATGCTGCCAATCCAGCGCTGGGGCCGGGCCCGGGTGCGTTCGCCCCGTTGCCAGCGCCGCAAATCCTCCGCCAGGGCATCGGCAGAATCATAGCGCCAGGCCGGTTTCTTCTCCAGGGCCTTCAGGCATACGGCCTCCAACTCGACATCGACTTTTGGGTTCCAGCTACGCGGCGGTTTGGGGTCTTCTTCTTGGACCTGCTTCAAAATATACAAGGGCGAATGGCCCTGAAACGGCGGCCTGCCGGTCAACATCTCGTAAAGAATCGCTCCCAGGGCGTACACATCGGTGCGGGGACCAATCTCCTTGCTGTTCCCCGTTGCCTGCTCCGGCGCCATGTAAGCCGGTGTGCCCAGGACCGTCCCGGATACGGTGACAGCCGGAGCGGCGGAGGCTTCGGCAGGAGAGAGGTCCACGGTATCTGAAAGCACCGTGCGGTGGGCGGGCGACGGCACAGGGAATGTGCCGGCTACGCGCCCTTCGCCGGCCTGGCTTTCCCAGGACTCCAAGGTCTTGGCCAGGCCGAAGTCGGTGATTTTCGGCTCGCCGGCCGCGGTCAGTACGACGTTGCTCGGCTTGAGATCGCGATGGATGAGATTCTGCTGGTGCGCGTAGTGCATGGCGCGGGCGAGGGTTTCCAGGCACTGGGCGGCCCATTCGGGTGGTTGCGGCTTGCCGGCGATCCGCTGGCTGAGGTTGCCGCCGGTCGCCAGTTCCATGCTGAAAAAAGGCAGTCCATTTTCCTTGCCGACGGCGTAAACTCGGACAATGTGGGGATGTTCCAGCCGGGCCATCTTCTCCGCTTCTTCGCGGAACCGGGCCAGCTCGGTCGGGGTGGCGGTCTCGCGAATCTTTTTCAGCGCGACCACGCGATTCAATTGCCGGTCGAGCACCTTGTAGACGACACCCATGGCCCCCTGACCAATTCGTCCCAAGATTTCATAGTCATCCATCGTCGGCGCCGGCTTGGGCAGCGAGGCAATTTCCAACGGCAGCGCGGCGTCCGCTTCCTGATCATCGCTCAATAGTTTGTGGATTTGAAACTGGCGCTGCAGCCGGTCGCGCCACAATGGAAAACGACAGTAATACTCGTCCGGCGTGGGATGTTGCCCGAGCTCCTCGCGGATGACGTATTCGGTATAGATGAGTTCGATCGTGCAATCGGCATGGGACCCCAGGGCGGGGGATTTTTCGATCAGAGTTTCCACATGGACATTTTCCCCCGCCCTGAGCCGGCGCTCCAGTTCGGCGCAGGCAGCGCGCAGTTGCCGTTCGAGCGAATCCCCTTCTTCCAGCGGCTTTGGCATGGGCCGGACACCTTCCTACTTAGTAATCGTTAGCCGACACTACTTCTCCCCCCGCGCGCGTGACCAATTTGGCGAACACGCGAATGTCGATGCGTGATGACAAAAAATGCACGGAGCCATCCGCAAAGACTGTATTCGCTCCGCTGGGATGAAAGCTGTAAACCTCATAAGCATTCGTACAGTTCACGGCACAAGGACCGGGGCGGCTGGCTCCTTTGGGGGTGGCACCGTAAACCTCGATCCGGTTAAAAAGCGAGCTCCAAGGGCCACCGCCTAACGGACTGCCGCGAATTTCGTGGCCGGCCTGCCAGCGTTTTGGTCGGCCGGCATCCTCGGCGATTAGCAAGGTGTTGGAAGTGCCGTCCTTTATGTCGGTAAGACGCAACATGTTATTCGATGGCAACGCACCCTCGTAATTGCCTACTGCATCGATCAGACCTTGGTCCGCGAGAGATGACGACACAAACCAAAGGGGGGCATAATCCGTGCAGGCTCCCTGGCCTCCATTCGGGAAATCCGGGTTGCCCGATTGCAACCGGTTCGGCTCGGCGGATGGACATTGCAAGATGGCCAACTGGGTGTTCACAGCTTCGTGGTTCAGAGGATCGTAAAAAGACACGGTCCAAAGGTATTTCCGGGCCAGGGCTTCCTGCTCCAAATAGGGCAAAATAAACGGCCAACATCCATGCCAGGCGCGAGTCGTGACCCTTGCCGCAAGATAAGGCCCGAACACCCCACCCGGCGGCAACCGATTATGGGCGTTTTCAAAGTGATGAAACGCTAACCCAATCTGTTTCAGATTATTGGCGCATTTGGCCCGATGGGCGGCTTCGCGGACCTTTTGAACTGCCGGGAGGAGCAACGCTATCAAGACTGCGATGATGGCGATGACCACCAGCAATTCGACGAGGGTAAAGGCCGCCTCTCTGCTTCGGGACGGAAGCAAGTGATTACTTGTCATTGGACGACTCCTGTAGCAATGGACGATGAGCGGATCAGCAAACCGAGCGTTTACTAGTTCTTTAATTGGGTTTACGCTTTTCGGTTCTTTTTCCTTCCATTATATTTTGTCTTGTTCCCCTTGTTCGTAATTGGCGGCGGTGGATCGACGATAACGCAAGCGTCTGCAATATCACATCCCGCAAGGTGTAGTGTGTAAGTACCCGGAGGAACACCATCAAACGTGAAGCAAAACCCACCTCCGGGCGCACACGGCGGATTAGGAATGTAGGGCGTGCTGACACCATCGGATAAAGTGGCACAAACTGTGCCCCCATCGCAACTGCCTCAGATATCAAATGGGCAAATATAGTGGGTACAGGTTGCCGCCATGATAAGCTCCGTCCCATTATTGGTCGGCACGACCTGGATAGGATCCGATCCATTTGAAATGATCATAAAAGGCCTTTTGTGCTTTGACTTGAATTTCTTCATTGGGCTCACTGGCTTTCGTCGGTACGCCGAATTCATAGTTTGTGCCGCCATGACTGTTTTCCTCCAAAAAAGTGTTTAGTTGTCCTCACCGAGAGGCTCGATCACCACATTGCGAAACGAAGCCGACCCTGATTTAACAAAAAGGCCCAGGCCCCCTTTCGGGGAGAAATCCGGATCAAAATCCGCTGGGTAATCCGGCTTGGATGCAACCAACTTCTTCCACAACTCAATAAAATCCGTGCGCGTGTATGGGCCGCGGATTATTTTGCCTTCATCTTCACAGTACGCCTGAAAATTTTGGGTTCGCACTTCCAAAACCAGTCTGTGCCAGAGGCGCGGATTTTCCTTGCGGCGGTCCACAAGGTCCGCCATGCCGGCAACCTGGCCCGGTGCGCCGACTGTCTCGAGCGGAGTGGTTATTTTTCCATCACTAAATAACCGGCATGACTGCTTTTGGGAAAATCCTCCGGGGTTCAGGCAATAGCGGAAATTCCAATTCCAGGGGTTTCTTGCTGCCGGGTTTCCGGGAAATTGTGAACGCAGATTTATCACATCTTTGATCGAGATATCGCTGAAGAAATGGATTTTGTTTTCATGGTTCCCGTCGTGTGTGCAATGGCCGAAAAATATTCCCACTTCAGAACTTGCGCTTCCCGAATCGTGGCGAACTTCGGCACTCAGTCGAAAGCTTTTTAAGATTGGATCGGGAACTAGTTCCAGCAACCCGATTTTGGAAGCCGAAATGGAAAAAACATCGGCTGCCGTCGCCGAACCCGTGACCTGGGGGCCCATGTCGACCCATTGGAACCATTTGGGAGGGCCGGTTTCACCGATCAGGGTAACCGGTCGTTTACTTTCAAGCTCCCACTGGATTTGATGCAGCGGCCTTTTCGGATCCTGGAAATAATTGACGACCAGCGTTACCACGGCGGCGAACCCGACCGCCGCCGTCACCAGCAGGCGCGACGTGTTCCGGCGGACCCATTTGGCCGCGCGGACCAACCGGCCCCGCGGCTGCGCTTGCGTGCGATCGCCCCGCTGCCAGCGCCGCAAATCTTCCGCCAACGAATCGGCCGAGGGATAGCGCCGGCTCGGTTTCTTTTCCAGGCACTTCAAACACACCGCTTCCAGCTCGGCATCCAGCTTTCGGTTGAAAACTCGCGGCGGCCTGGGGTCCTGGTCTTGCACCTGTTGGATAAGGTCCATCGGCGAAGTGCCCTGGAATGGCGCGCGGCCCGTCAGCATTTCGTACAGGATCGTCCCCAGGGCATACACATCCGTCCGCGGACCAATTTCATCGGTTCTTCCCGCCGCTTGTTCCGGCGCCATGTAGGCCGGCGTTCCCAAGACCATCCCCGTCTGGGTAAGCGGGTTGTGAGAATCGTGAGGCGTGAGGCGTGGGGCGTGGGGCGTTTCGGACATTTCTTCACGCTCCACGGTCCACGCCTCACGTCCCACGCCTCCCCCTAATTCCTCTGCCTGGCTCTCGCTTGCCCACTCTTTGACAGTTTTCGCCAATCCGAAATCGGTGATTTTGGGTTCCATCGCTGCGGTCAAAACCACGTTGCTCGGCTTGAGATCCCGGTGGATGATATTTTGCTTATGGGCGTAGTACATGGCCCGAGCCAGCGTTTCCACCATTTGGGCAGCCATATCGGGTGGCTGGGCGTTGCCGCGGATCAGTTGCGTGAGATTACCGCCAGGAGCCAGCTCCATGCTGAAAAACGGCAGACCCTTCTCGTCGCCGACCGCATAGACGCGGACAATGTTCGGGTGTTCGAGCTGGGCCATTTTCTCGGCTTCTTGCCGGAATCGAGACAACGCATTGGCGGAGGCGGTATTGCGAATTTGCTTGAGGGCTACGACCCGGTTCAGCTGGCGATCCAGAACTCGGTACACGACACCCATGGCCCCCTGGCCGATCTTGTCCAGCACTTCATAATGGTCGGCAATTAGTCTGGGATGCGGGGTGATGGGTGATTCCACAGAAACTGGGGAGTCCAACTCCTCGTCGCCGCTTAATAGCTCGTGGATTTGAAACTGCCGGATGAGGCGGTCCCGCCACTGCGGAAAACGGGCCAAAAACTCGTCTTGCGACGGCTTCTGTCCCAGTGATTCGCGGATGACATATTCGGTATAGATGAGTTCGATCGTGCAATTCGGATCGGAGGCGAGCGCGGGATTCCGGTCGATAATCGTTTCCACGCGGCAATCTTCGCCGGCGTGTAAGCGGCGTTCCAGTTCGGTACAAGCAAGCCGCAGCTGCCGCTCCAGGGTGTCGCCTTCTTCTACCGACGATGGCATGCCTTTGACCCCGTGGAAGACCGAGAAAAATTCTACCCGTAATATCAGTGAATACAAGGCCCTGATCCGTGGCAGGGCTTCTATAATCCAATGGATTGAGAAGGGCATTTCATAACAGCAAAATCGAAAAAATTCAAAATTTTTTCAAAAAAAGTCATCGGTCATTAGTCACTGGTCATTGGGAGGACGCCCGCCTGTCGCTAATTACCAAGGATTGTCGGGGAACTTTGGGGCGATTTTTGTGTCATATCCATGGGAAACCGGTTATCATGAATCGGCTGGTTATGGGTGTGCCTATCCGTTTTTCTCATATTTGGGAATATCCGAAAAACGGTTCCAGGAGCGGACATGGCGGAAGGGCAGCAAGAATTTCTGGCCCTGATAGAACGAGTTCGGCAGGGGGACACGGAGGCGCTGGCGGAACTTGTGAAACAATACGAGCCGGAACTGCGGCTGGCGGCGCATATTCGGTTGGGCTCCTCCATGCGCCGGTTCATGGATTCGATCGACCTGGTCCAATCCGTGCATCACAGCCTGTTGATCGGCCTGCGCCAACAGAAATTTGACATTTCCACGCCGGATAAGTTGCTCGCCCTGGCCGGGCTTATCTTGAAGCGAAAGATAGCCAATCATTGGAGACACCTCAAACACCAGCAAAAGCTCGATAATTCATCGGATGAAACGCGCGAAGTGGATATTATCCTGGAGGAAAAGGAGGACCCGGCCCGGTTGGCCCAGGTCCGCGATCAAATCAAATGCCTCTGCCGCATCTTGAACGACACCGAACGGCGTCTGGTGGAATTGCGTTTACTGGAGTATAGCACCGCCGAAGTAGCCCAGGAAATGGGCATGTCCCCCGATGCCGTGCGCGTCACGCTGGCCCGGTTGCGCGCGCGTCTCCGATCCACAGGCCAATTCCAGGATTGGATTTAGAAAGAATTTTGACAATTTTCTTTTTTTCTTGTTACGAAAATGCCGTCTCGATCCATTATATGATAGGGGCGCATGTGGTTGATGTCCCATTTGCGAGGTTCAACGATGAAAATCGGCGTGGGAAAACTGCTGGTCGCGGAATGCCGGACGAACAACGTGCACGTGGTTCGATTCAAAGCACCCGATGTTCGCCCTTTCCTGGACGATTACGTGGATATGTCCGAGTCGGAGTTGTTCCAGGAACTCGAAGAATATATCCTGGCGCACTTCGCCCCCGGACACGGGCTGGTGCTGAATCTGGCACCGATCGAGATGTTCAATACTGCCGTTTTGCGCTTCCTGCTTTTGGTCCGAAAAGTCGTCCACGACCGGAAGGGCTGCCTCGTCCTTTGCCAGGTGCGTGACGAACATTTTGAGGTTTTTTCCGTAACCCGTACCTTTCAACTGTTTTATTTTGCTCCCAGCGAGGACGAGGCGGTGCGGAAAATATGGATGGCCCCGAAAAGTATCGCGGTGGCTCCGTAATAATGCAGCGCTGCATGCAGTTCACGTGGCGGCCGCTCGCGGAGCGAGAGGGCTACTTACAGCTCGAGACCTTCCCGCCGGAGCCCGGAATCGCCCACCGGGCTCCGCGTCTGCTCTTACCGGCCGTTCAATTCTACTTGCAGCCCGGTTCCCATTAACGCTACAATATCCCGGCGATTACGATCAATGGCTTTAACACCTTGCAGCACCTTAGCCCGCAGCGTCAGCAAGGGCCAAGGTGCTGCAGGAAAGCGCAAAGTAATTCAGTGATAATGGCCTAATGACGAATCAGCGCCGAATAGTTTTGCTTGGTTCGACCGGGTCTATCGGCCTGAATTGTCTCGACGTGGTGGCAAACCTCCCCGAGCGCCTGCAAATCGTCGGTCTCAGCGCCCACTCGAATTGGGAGACCTTGTTGGACCAGGCCGAGCGCTGGCAACCGCGCTGGATTACTATCACCAATCCGGAAGCTCTTGTTGCAATAAGGAATTCACCAATCCCCCCCGGCTGCCAGGTCCTTTTCGGCGAAGACGGCATTACGGCGATGGTTACCGATCCGGAAACGGACATTGTGGTAACGGCCATCGTGGGCGCTGCGGGTTTACGCGGAACATGGGCTGCCCTCGAAGCCGGCAAAACGGTGGCGGTGGCCAACAAGGAAACTTTGGTCATGGCCGGTCCCCTCGTCATGGACCTGGCGCAAAAACACCGTGCCCGGGTTCTGCCGGTGGATAGTGAACACAGTGCCATCTTTCAAGCTCTGCAAAGCGGGCGCGCGGACGAAGTGGAACGCGTCGTATTGACCGCCAGCGGCGGCCCTTTTCGAGGCCGGAATCTCGACCAGTTGTCCGAAGTAACGGTTGAAGATGCCCTGCGGCATCCGACATGGCGCATGGGGCCGAAGATTACCATCGATTCCGCCACCCTGATGAACAAAGCGCTCGAAGTCATTGAAGCGCGCTGGTTGTTCGGCCTCGATCCCGACCGGATTGAGGTCATTATTCATCCCGAATCCGTGATCCATTCCTTCGTGGAATTCACCGATGGATCGATCCTGGCGCAATTATCGCCGCCGGACATGCGCCTGCCGATCCAGTATGCGCTGACCTGGCCGGACCGGCTAAGCAGTCCCGCACGCAAGCTGAACTGGAAAGAATTACAGGCCTGGCACTTCGAACAACCCGACCCGGACACTTTTCTTGCTCTACAATTAGGTTATGAGGTCGCGCGCCGTGGGGGCACCTGCGGCGCAGTATTGAACGCGGCCAACGAGGCGGCCGTGAGCCGGTTCCTCGCCGGCGATTTGCCTTTTCTCGATATCGCCCGCGCCTGCCGCGATGTGCTGGCGCACCATCATTACAGCTCCCGGCCGACGATGGCAGAATTGCTTGCGGCCGACCGGTGGGCGCGACAGGAGGTAGCACGTTGGAGAACCCGAACGGAACAGACCGCCCGAATAACTTAGAAAATCCGCGCGCCGAACTTACGCCGCAACAGGAGGCGGCTCCCCGCGGATGGTTGGTGCGCAACGGCATCTATCTGGTGCTGGTGGCTGCCATCTTCCTCTCCTTGAAATACTTCGCGGGCGCCGACTACGACGATTTCCGGGCCGGCATCGTCGCCGCCCTCGGCCTGGGCCTGGTCATTTTTATTCACGAGCTGGGCCATTTCGCCGTGGCCAAGTGGTGCGATGTCCATGTCGAAGCGTTCAGCATCGGTTTCGGCCCACCGTTGCCCGGTTGCTGTTTCAAGTGGGGCGAAACCACCTACATGATCGCGCTATTTCCCATTGGCGGGTACGTCAAAATGGTCGGCGAAGGCGCTGAAAACGACGAGAGCGATACCGATCCCCGTTCTTTCAAGAATAAACCCGTCTGGCAGCGCATGGCCATCATTTCCGCCGGCGTAACCATGAACGTGATTTTGGCCTTCATTTGCTTCGTCTACGTGTTCATGACGCGCGGCGATGAGCGGCAACCCGGCGTCGTGGGGAAGATAGATACCGGCGGCCCGGCCTTCGTCCAGGGGGTTCGCGAAGGAGACGAAATATATCAAATCGGTTCCAAGGGCCCCAATCCAGCTTTCGAGGTCCTGAAAAAAGTAGTGACGAATTCCAAAAAGGGTGAAGCGCTCGATTTTGTGTTCGGCCCGCCCGGCGCTTCCGAGGCGGCCCGGACCCGGACGCAGATCATTCCCCGCAAGGAAAGCAGCGATCTCACGCCGATGATCGGGTTGGCGCCTCCGAATCAGCTGCGCCTGTTGTCGAACCGGTACCGTAAAACCCATTCGTTACCCCTGATTTTTTCGAGCGCGGCCAGCCGCGCTGATCCGCCATTCCAATTTGACGACGTTATCCTGGCCACTACCGACCCCGATCACACGGGACAGATCCTGGATATTCCCCCGGATCCGCGCAACCCCGAGAATCGTGATTATTTCGAATTTGTAAAGCGGATGCGCCGATTGGCGGGAAAGGAGGTGACCATTCGGGTTCAGCGACAGCAAACCGGCAAGGTGGAAAACATCCGAGTTCCTCCTGAGTTTAATTACTCGATAGGCGCCAAGATGCGGATGGGAAAGATTGCCGCGATTCGCGAGAGATCCCCCGCCGCCAGCGCGGGAGTACAACCCTCCGACATTATCGAGCAAGTTGAAGTCGGGGCAGGCCAAGACAAAAGAGTGTTGCAAAAGATCCTTGACCCAGAACGGCTTCCTTTCGACCTGGAACAGTGGGCGGAGAAGGAAAAAGGACCGAAACAGGTCACCTTGAAATTGCTTCGCAAAAATTCCCAGGGGGAACACTCGGAACGAAGACAAGAAGAAGTCGTCCTGGCTTGGGATGATTCCTGGAAGGATTATCGGGAAGTGCCGTTCGATTGGTCTTCTCCGCTTTCGGTTCCCGCATTGGGATTGGCTTACTACATCGAAACCACCATAGTCGAAGTGGAAAAAGGATCTCCCGCGGAAAAGGCCGGGCTCAAAAAGGACGACGTTATCAAGGAAATTCAGTTTTACAGCGGAGGCAAGACCCCGGCCGAGGAAGCAAAACCGAATAAATGGAAATCACTGGGATCGCAACAATGGGCTTTTGTGAGTGTCGGAATTCAGGGGGGGGATATACAACACCGATGGCGAGAAAGCAAGAAAATTGGACTCAAAGTTGACCGCGACCAGAAGGAAATTACCGTGGTCGCCGAGGAAGATAAGAATTGGCCGAGTGATGACCGTGGTCTTTTGCTCCTTCCGGATGAACGCCTGTTTATAGCAGAATCTCTAGTCGAAGCCCTCGGCATGGGCGTGGAGAAAACCACATTCTACATCGATATGATTTTCGGCAACCTTCGCGGTATTTTCACCGGGCGCAATTCGGTAGAGAATTTCGGAGGTCCCATCACAATCGCCCGCATTGCTTTTTACATTGCCAGTGACGACATTTACAATTTTCTGATTTTCCTGGGAGTCATCGGCGTCAATCTCGCCGTGATTAATTTTCTACCCATTCCGGTGCTGGACGGCGGCCACATGGTGTTTCTCATTTACGAACGTCTGCGCGGCAAGCCCGCTCCCGAGCGCGTGCGGCTGGCGGCCACGTTTGTGGGCGTCGCGTTTGTCGTCTGTCTGATGCTGTTCACCATATACCTGGACGTGTCCCGGCTATTTTAGATGGTGCCGCTCGCGCTTCACTCCGTCAGCTACGCTGGCGTCTGGCCCGGCCAGGCGCGGATTTCCTTGCGCCAGTTTATTCCCAAGGCGGCCCAGCTCGGCTTTGACGCCGTCATGCTCATGGCCAAGCGCCCGCACCTCTCGCTCCTGGACATGACGCCTGCTGCCCGCCTGGAAATCAAACAGCTCGCGGACGGCCACGGCGTGCGCATCGCGGTGATTGCCGGGTACAACGATTTCGGTGCCGGCGCCGACGTGCCGGATGTGCCGCTCAGGGAAATGCAAATCTATTACATCGGCGAACTTGCCCGGCTCGCCGGCGACCTCGGCTGTCCTATCGTGCGCATCTTCACGGTCTTCGAACGCGACATGGTGCCTTATCGCACTTCCTGGAACCACGCCGTCACGTCGCTGCGCGAGGCGTCCCGCCGCGCTGCCGATTTCGGCGTGACCCTCGGCGTGCAAAACCATCACGATCTGGCGCTCCATTGCGACAGCATGTGCGAACTTCTGGGCGAAATCAGCGAACCCAACTGCAAGGCCTGTTTCGATGCCTGGTCCCACGCCGCCGTCGAATGTGTCGCCGACAGCGATTTTCGCCAGGATGGTTCGGACCTGGCCGCTGCGGTGCGCAAAATGGCGCCGTACCTCGTGCACACGACCGTCGCCGATTACGTCCATCGCCCGCGCTACAAATACCAGCCGGCGCTTGTCAATTACATCCGCGAAATGGACGCGCTGCATGCCGTGCCGATGGGCGAAGGGTTTCTCAACTATGCCGCGTTTTTCGAGGCACTTGCGGAAATCGGCTACGCGGGTTGCGTGGCCTACGAAATGTGTTCGCCGCTCCGCGGCGGCGGCAGCGAAGAGAACCTGGACAATTATGCCAGGCGATTTATCGATGTGATGAAGAGTTTAGCCGCGCGCCCCAGCAAGGGGTAATTGCTTCAATGGCAGCAATTCAGAAGAAGAAAAAAAACTAGATTCCTACCGCTGGGCGAAAACAATAAGTGGAATTTCCTTTCGGCGAATCACCATTCCGGCCGTGACCATGCCCGGCCGACCCAGCGGCACAAATTCCAACTCGGGCGGCAAATCCTGAAGAAGATCGTGCAGAATTCGACCGTTGGGTTCATTGGATTTAATGAACAGCAATGTGCGGGAGCGCTGGCCCAGCGCGGCCAGAAGAGCGTTTCGCTGTTTTTCGGTATACTCGCAAACATCATTGCGCAGAAGATAATAGCTCACCGAATCCCAACGGTGGGGAAAACAAACAACGGGCACTTGGGGGTCTGCCGCCCATTGCAGTTGCGGCACAACCTGCGCCCGGAGCGAGAACTTGCGAACATAGCGGGGATGGATTTGATAGAGGGCCAGGAGGAGAACCGCAAACGTGATCGCGGCGCCCAGGTGCCACGCGACACTGATGTTGAAGCCTGCGGCCCACCGCTCGCGGAACGAGCGGGCTACTAACTGCTCGAGGTAACATCCCAAAGCCAACGCCAACGGCGGAACCGCCGGCAAAATGTATCCCGGCCGTTTACACCCTGCCAGAGAATAAAACACCAGGCACCAGGCAAAGGCTAGCAGGAAAAATAAAGGACGCGCGATCACGCCCTGGTTCCCAAACTGAGTTTGGGAACCAGGGCGTGCCACCCGTTTGGTCGACCGGCGCAGAAAAAATCGTATTGCGAACGGCAACACCAGAGTCCAGGGCATCATGCCCAGCAACAATCCGGGCAGGTAATACCAGACCGGACCCAGATGATCCAGTGGGGCAACGTAGCGAACTAAATTGTGGATCCACAGGAAGTCCCCGGCAAATGACGGATCGCACCAGGTAATGGCCGCGTACCAGGGCGCTGCGAACCCGAGCGCAATGCCGGCAAAAACGACCCAAGGCCCGAGCCGCGGCCGCGCAATTCGTTCATCGAGAAGTTGCCAGCCGACCACCGGCACGGCCACCAGAACCAAGGCCACGGGTCCTTTGGTCATTAGACCCAAGCCACAAGCCAGAGCCGAGATTACCCACCACCGCGACAGCAAGACGCCACTTTGACAAGCGAGATGAGCAGCCATCCAGCCCAGAATCACCCACAAACATAACAGGCTGTCCATCGTCAGCATCCGACCGAGATATATGAACCGAGCCGACAGGGCCAGAATCAGGGCTCCGGCGAAAGCCGCCCTGGTTCCCACGGAGCGCCTTGCCCAATAATAGGTGACCAGGACCACGCACCAGCCGGCGCTGCAAGGGACCAATCGCGCTGCCCAATCGTGAATGCCGAACATGCGGTAGCTGGCCATGATTAGCCAGTAGAGCAAAGGCGGCTTGTGGCAATACGGTTGACCATGCAGATAGGGCACCAGCAGCCGCCCTTCAGCCAACATTTGCCGGGGAATCTCCGCGTAACGCGCCTCATCCGGCTCGAGCAAGGGACTGTCCAAGCGGGAGAAAAATAGTAGGCCGGCAACAAGCGCCAAAAGCCAAAACCGAAATTCCATGGAAAAGGCCCAGCCCTAAATCAGGATCCGTGATTTCGCAGCATCTTAGCCCGACGCGCCAGCATAGGCTCCTTATCCCTCGCTTGCGCGTCGGGCTAAGATGCAGCGGAATCAGGCACGGAAGATCGCAAAATGAGCCGATGGTGTCAAGACGGCCATCCTCTCGCGGAGCGAGAGGGCTACAATCTCTGCTAATGACCAAGGACTCTAGATCAACTTCCGGGCTTTCGTCGGCCAGAAGAAGGTCGAGAGATTGTTGGAAAGCATGGCGAGCACAAAGTCGAGTGCCAGAATGGCAATGAACGACAGGACAAACGCATTGGTGGCGGCGCGGCCGACTCCCTCTGCGCCCGGCTTGCAATGCAGGCCGCGATGGCAACTGATGAGGGCGATCGCCGCTCCGAAAAACATCGATTTACCCAGGCCGTTGCAAATATCCCACATGCGCACGTATTCCTGGGAATGCAACCAGTAGAAGTGGGGCTCGACCTGGAAAACATGCAGGCAAATGAATGCCCCGCCCCAGATGCCCATGATATCGGCGATGACGGTGAGCAACGGGGTCAAGAACACGCACGCCAGCAGGCGGGGGACGACGAGGTAATGCAGTGGGTTGGCACCGAGGCAAACCAGGGCTTCGATTTGCTCGGTGATGCGCATGGTGCCGAGTTCGGCCGCCATGGCGCTGCCGACGCGCCCGGCAATCATGGTGGCCGCCAGTACGGGACCCAGTTCGCGGACCACGCTGATGTTGATGATCGCCCCCAGGCGGCTCGCCAGCCCCATCCGATTGAAATCGCGATAGGACTGCACGGCCAAGACCATGCCGATGAACATGCCGGTGATCGCCACGACGGGCACGCTGCGGACGCCGACAAAATAAGCATTGGCGAGCAGCACGCCGCGGCTCGGCCGGCGCCGGATCATCCAGAGGCAGGTATCCCCGGCGAAGATGGCCAGATCGCCGACCGCGCTGATCCATTGGTTCAGCAGCGCTCCTGCCACCGTCACGAATCCAACCGCTTTGCCGGCTGTTGCCAAAGTGTCACCCCTCTTGCGTGGGACAGGATTCCAATCCTGTTGCGCCTGATAGTATTCCAATCCTCAAAAATACCACTGACAGGATTGGAATCCTGTCCCATAGACAGAATCTCCCACTATCGAAAATCGACCGAATGAAACGGCCTCTTGATCATTTTTGCTACAATAATTATTCCTACCGAAAAATGATTCTATTAGGAGAGCAATCTTGTCTCAAAAAACGAAAACCTCGCGGCGTGACTTCCTGAGAACTTCAACCGCCGCGGTCGGCGCGGGACTGGCCTTGCAGACCGTGGCCAACGTGCATGCCGCCGGCAATGATGTCATCCGCGTCGGACTGATCGGATGCGGCAGCCGGCGCGGAGGCCGGGGCCGGGGCGCTGCCGAACAATGCATTCACGCCGGTCCAAACGTCAAGCTCACCGCCATGGGCGATCTGTTCAAGGATCATCTCGAATACACGCGCAACTACCTCAAGAAACATGGTCCGGAGAAAGTGGACGTTCCGGACGAGCGCTGCTTCGTCGGCTTTGACGCCTACAAGCAAGTCATCGATTCCGGAGTCGATCTGGTACTTTTGGCGGCGCCTCCGGGATTTCGGCCGCAGCACATCGAGGCCGCCGTGGCCGCGGGGAAACACATCTTCGCCGAAAAACCGGTGGCGGTTGATGCCCCCGGCGTCCGCAGAGTCCTGAAAGCGTGCGCGGAAGCCAAGAAGAAAAACCTCGCGGTAGTCTCCGGGCTGTGCTGGCGCTATGACGACGGCATGCGTGCCACATTCCAGCGCATTCACGACGGGTTGATCGGCGAAATTGTCGCCATGCAATGCACGTATAACACGGGCTCCTTGTGGCATGTACCGCGCGAGGAAGGCTGGAGCGACATGGAATGGCAGTGCCGCAACTGGCTCTATTTCACGTGGCTGTCCGGCGATCACAATGTCGAGCAGCACATTCACAGTCTCGACAAAATGGCGTGGGCCATGAAGGATGCCTATCCGTCCCACGCGGTCGGTCTCGGCGGGCGCCAGGTGCGCACCGCCCCGGAGTTCGGCCACATATTTGATCACCACAGCGTTGTCTATGAGTATGCCAACGGCGTCAAAGTTTTCAGCAATTGCCGGCAACAAAGCGGCTGTGCCAATGACGTGACCGACCACATTTTCGGCACGCTGGGTACCTGCGATGTGATGAAGCACATTATCAAAGGCCGGAACTCGTGGAGGTTTCCCCGAAACGACAAGAAAGGCGACATGTACCAGAACGAGCACAACGAATTGATCGCCTCGATCCGCTCGGGCAAGCCAATCGATAACAGCGACTACATGACCAAGAGCACGCTCATGGCGATCATGGGCCGCATGGCCACCTACACGGGCCAACGCATCACCTGGGAGCAAGCGCTGAATTCCGAGGAAAATCTCCTGCCCGAGAGGCTGGAATTCGGACCGTTGCCGGTAGCGCCTGTTGCGCAGCCGGGTGTGACGCGATTTATCTAAATCACTGTGCACGATCCGCAGCCCGCGGCGCCAGCAACGGCCCTTGCTGGCGCCGCGAGCTAAGGTGCTGAAAAATTACGAACGATAATATAGCGGATGACAAAGGGACTCCCTCGCCGCGCCCGGTAAATGGCGGCCGGGAATGGTGCACGTTTATTTCTTGCCGTATTCGACCTTGGTCGGCGTGATATATTTTTTCCCGTCCTTTTCGAAGACCTTGCCGGTCACCGTGCCTTCTTTGCGGTCGCCTCCGCAGACGGTTTCGTGGTACCCCTCCTGGTTGCCCTTGTCATTGAGATAATAGGTAACGGTTTTACCATCCTTCTTGACCTGGATGGCGGTCTGGCATTGCTTGGCTTCCTTGAGGGCGCACTTGGCACAAAGAATGGTGCCTTTCAACGTTTCTTCCTTGGCCTTATCGTCTGCAGCCAGGCCGGCGGCCAAAACGAATACGGCCAACAAACTACCGAGCAGAGAAAGAACGCTCTTCATGGTGAGACCTCCAATTAGTGCGGAGTAAAGAACCACTCGCCCACTTGATCGATTGCTGGAAACCCTTGAGATCGAAGAGGTAATATAGAGATTTGTCCAAAACGGAGCAAACTATCCGGTAGTTATCTTCAGATAATCTACACGAAATCTTCATGAAATTCGGCGTGCATTTCGACAACTATCCAATAGAATACACGCCCGTATTTACTCCTCTATTTCGAAGTCTCGACAGCTGTTGCGCGAGGAAGAACTATGGACGTGTGCATCCAGCGACTGCGGCATGCGGGCGATTTGCAGGAAATCCTGCGAAAAGACGGCTGGCACTTGGATGACAGGCCGGAAAATGAAATTCTCGCCAAACATCCGCAAGTCTTGAATGAAAGTGCCGCCCGAAGCCGGCTCCAGCATCTGGGCTTGTTGACCGCTGGTTTTCTGCGCATCGAGTTTCGGCGGTCAGGGTCAGGTTGGAAAGGCTAAACTATTTCAAAGCAAGGTCAGGCTCGGAAGCCTGACCTACTTTCCGATTGCGTTGAGCAGAGTTTTGGCGCCCGACCTATGCCAGCGCTCCCAGCATTTCCGGAAGCGTTGCTTCTCGCGCAGAATCTTCTCGTGATGGTTGCGCAAGATCCCTTCGATGCTGAGTTTGTAGCGAGGCCAATCGCCGGGAATGGTTTTCCGGACCTTGGTGCGGACCGACTCCAGGACGTCATAGGCGACATAACAATCATGAATGGCGCCCAGAATATCTTGCATGGCCGTTACCTGGGGGTAAAGGCGTCCGCGAAAAGGGGTGGCAAAACACGGTGCGAAAACCTCCATGGCGTACCGCAACTGCTTGCCGGTGATGCGCAAGCGGTGCAGCAACTGGATATTATCGATGTTGCCGGCACCATTCTTGCTCATTTTTCGAACGAGTTTGGCAAGGATCAGGCCGGCCAATTCACCCAGATTCCGGGGCCGCGAGGCGCAGGGCTTATGGATGTCCGCCAGTGTTCTCGCCTGCAACTTGGCAAAGGATTTTCTGTATTTTTGCACTGTTGTTTCCAAATGAGACTGGGCGGCCACGCGCTGATCCCAGGCGTAGCCCCGGACGAAATCGATGCCCGGATAGTGCCGGGATTTTTGCTGATTCCGCCACTGGGTCAAACCGGCCAGGAAGACGTCCCAATCACGGGCCGCCCCGGCGGCATCCCGAATGGTGCGGAGATGTTTGTTCACCTTCTTGGCAATTCTGCGCGAGAAACAGGACGAAAAAATATCGATCGCCGCCCGGGCCCGGCGCGTGGCCACCCGCAGCTGGTGAATCGGTTCGGGGTCCTTGAATGGCTCCTTTACCGCCAAATGCAGCTGTTCCTGAACCACTTGAAGGCGCAGCTTTAGAACGCCCCGAGCCGCCGGCGCCAGCTTGGTGGTTGCTTTAACATTCTTGACCCATTTACCGCCGGGCATGATAGCATCTCGGTTGGTACGCACGGCAATTTTGAAATATATGAAAAATCGTTAGCGCAAACCACGAGAATACGATGAAAAATTCGTGAAAGTGGATAAATTGGGCAGTTGGGTAGGAAATGCGTGGATTTAATGAAAGATTCCGGAAGAACGGGTTCAAGGCCTTGACGGAAATAGGTTTTGCAAGGCAGACTATGATGAGTGAAAAATTTGTTCAGGTAGTTTTCCATGGCAGCTGCCATCAAACCTATTCCCCAGGTCGCCACGATTCCCATACGCCAAGGTCGAATCTGCCTCGTCACGTCTCGGAGCGGCAAGCGTTGGGTGGTGCCCAAGGGTTGTCTCGAGCCTGGAAAAACGGCCGGGCAAACAGCTCTGCAGGAAGCCTGGGAAGAAGCGGGTTTGCTCGGCGTACTCGAGCAAGAGCCCGTCGGTTCCTACCTTTACGAAAAATCCGGCAACCTCTATCACGTCACTGTCTTTGTCATGCAGGTCACGCGAGCTGCAGCGCGCTGGCCGGAGAACTCCGAACGGCAGCGTTCCTGGCTCCCTCCGATGAAAGCCCGGCTGCGCATCGACCGTCCGGGGCTGCGCAGGATTATCCGGCTGGTAACCGCGCACGAAAGTGTGACCGTCCCGGCCTGAACTTTACGCTTCATCCTTGAACAGTTTATACTCAAAGCTATCCACCAATGCCTGCCAGCTGGCTTCAATGATATTTTCACTGACGCCCACAGTTCCCCACACATCGTCGCCGTCGCGCCATTCGATCACGACGCGCACCTTGGCGGCGGTTTCCGCGCGCGCGTTGACTACGCGGACCTTGTAATCCACCAGGTGCATTTCCTGGAGGCGCGGATAATAGGCGGCCAGGGCTTTCCGCAAGGCGCCGTCCAGCGCGTTTACCGGACCATCGCCCTCGCTGACCGTATGCATGACTTCGGCGTTGGGCAAGCGGACCTTCACCGTGGCTTCCGTAATCGCCAATCCGCTCCGCTCGGCTTCGACGTTGACGCGGAACGATAGGCGCTCAAACTTGGGCTGATATTGGCCGGCGGTTTTCCGCACGAGAAGATCGAACGATGCCTCGGCGGCTTCAAATTCATAACCTTCATTTTCGAGGTCTTGCACTCGGTTGAGAATTTTTTCCGTCAGCTCGCGATCTTGAGCTGGACCATTGGGGTTTATCTTCGCCAGGATGGTGGATTTTCCCGAAAGCTCGCTCAAAAGAATTCGGCGTTCGTTGCCCACGGCGGCCGGGTCGATGTGCTCGTAGCTGAGCGGGTTACGCGTGACGGCGTGGACGTGCATACCGCCCTTGTGCGCGAAGGCGCTGGCGCCGACGAACGGCTGACTCGACCGGTAATTCATGTTGGCGATTTCATACACGTAGCGGGAAACCTCGGTCAAATGCGTCAGGCTGCCGGGCCGGAGAACCTCGCGGCCTTGCTTCAAGATCAGGTTGGCGATGATGCTGACGAGATCGGCATTGCCGCAGCGTTCGCCGATGCCGTTGATCGTTCCCTGCACCTGCGTGGCGCCGTGCGCCACCGCCGCGAGACTGTTGGCCACGGCCACATCGCAATCATTATGGCAGTGAATGCCGATGGCGACCTGCACGGCATGTCGGGCTTTGTCCACGGCAGCGCCGATCTCATCGGGCAGCGTCCCGCCGTTAGTATCGCAGAGCACAAGGACCGAGGCACCCGCGGCCTCGGCAGCCCGCAGCGTCGCCAGCGCGTATTCCGGGTTCGCGCGAAAACCGTCGAAGAAATGCTCGGCGTCGTAAATCACTTGCGCCGGCGCCGACCGGCAAAACGCCACGGAGTCCCCGATCATCTTGAGGTTTTCTTCGAGGCTCGTGTTGAGCACATCGCGGATGTGCAAGTCCCACGTTTTGCCGACGATGGTGATGACGGATGCCTGCGATTGGGCGAGGGCCCTCATGCCCGGATCGTCCGCGGCGGCCAGGCCCTTGCGGCGGGTCATGCCGAAGGCAACGGCCCGGGCATGGCGCAGGTTGAGCTTGCGGACTTGCTGAAAGTACTCCGTGTCCTTGGGATTCGACAGCGGATACCCGCCTTCGATGAAGTCGATGCCGAGCTCATCGAGCCGGCGCGTGATGAGCAGCTTGTCCTCGAGGGAGAAATGGACTCCTTCCCCCTGGCTGCCATCGCGAAGGGTTGTGTCGTAGATTTGAATGCGTGCCATAGATCAGTCATTCGTCATGTGTCATTGGTCGCTGGCTCCAAACCATTTTACCGATAGAAGTTGGCATGCCGCTATGACTCTTTTGTCCATTAACGTCTCTGAATTTCTGTCTTTTTGTTGACCGCTTCGCGTCCGTCTAAATGCATCCATTTCTCCAATAGGCACAGACGGTCGGCCAATCTCCTTTGGGCGCCTGTGCCTCCGGATGGCAGTTTGTCAACTGGTGCCAACGGTACGCTGTCACTGAAAAGACAAAAAGATGAAACTGCGTATCACGGCGGTGGAGGAAGCGGCGTTATCTTTGCAATTCTTACCGAGTTCGACTCACTCGTACCCGGCACGGAATGGTAATCTATGTACCCCCCCCAGGGATGCAAATGATCCAACGCGCGACGCCAGATTTTATGCGGCGGTCAGGGGGTCAGGCCAAGGCGTCGGGGAGCCTACGAAGCAATATGAAAAAATGCAAAATGAGAACTGCGAAATTCAGCAAATAAGAATACGTATCATCGTGGCGGGAATACGTCACAGCCGACAGGCGGTTTTTGTGAAGTCCTAAGTGGCGATTTCATCGAGGCTTCGGGAATACGTCGCAAAGGAGGTCGATACGTCCAGGGTTTGCAATTACGTCCACGGGGGCCGGGGGGGTGGTGGACGAAACGTATTTTTTCAGGAAGCGATTGTAACAGAGGGGCGTGAGTTGTGAGAAGGTTGGTCGAGTGGTGCGCGGTGAGTGGCGATGACTTGGAGGGTTATTCAGTTTTGGCTTTACCGGTGTCCTTTTTCCACAATTGCAGTAGTCCCAGGCGGACTTCTTTGGTGGCACCGGCTTTCACGACGGCAGCGTTGGCCTTGTCGAGCAGGCGTCTTTCCAGCGAAGGATGGAGTTGATGAATACTCTTGATCACGGCATCGCCGAGCACCTTGGCTGCGTCACCGCCCACGCCCGCAATGTGTTCGACGACGATGTTATCGAATTGGACGTCGGACTTGGTGATGGCCAGGCGAACGACGGCTTCCGGCATGAGGAAGAAATTGGCTTCGAGACGCGTGGTGGCTTCGCAGTCGAGGCGGGCCTTGATACGAAAACGCGCCCGTGCGGTGGTGTCGAATACTTTCACGCCGGCTTCCCAGAGTTGCCGCTGGTATTCGGCACGGGCATCCAATGCCAGTGCAACCGTGAACGTAAGCCGGCCGGGTTCGGGAGATTGCACATTGCTGATGCCCAGAACCAATGTGTCGGCCGGATTGATGGCGGTGATGCGCGTTCGCCGCCACGATCCCTGGTTCCTCGATTTCTTCTGATGGCCCCAATTCGGCTTACGTTCATGCAGTGGATCGGGCAAGGCCTTCAGCATGTAACCGCGCAAGATGGCAGCAACGGAATCGCGCGGGGCCGTTGCCAAAATTGCGGCCGGGACAGGAGCAGGGTGCGCGCTCAAGTTGGAAACTTGAGCCACGAGAAGAGCCAAGATCAGGAATGCAACAAGCGTGAACAGGCGGCGATGAGACATATGTCGGGGCCCTCGCTGGCGCTTCGGGCTAAGTGGTGTTCACCGGCCGAGTTTCTAACTTATTGTAGCCGTAACGTCAAGTTCGGTGCGAAAGCACTGTTATTCCAAGGATGCCGGACACGTTAAATGTCGGCACCAGCGGGCGTCGTCGCGCCGGGGAAAGTCGCCGCGGTAATGCACGCCGCGGGACTCTTCGCGCTCACGAGCGGCCCAGATCATGAGTCGGGCAATGGTGAGCAAGTTCTGTAACTCCCAGCCATGCGGGCCGTCAAATTCCCGGGCCAGGACGTAGCGGCACCAGAATGTCACCGCTCGCTCGGCCTCGCGCAAACCCGCGCCGTCGCGGACGATGCCCATGCGCCGAACCATCAGGCTGCGCAGCGAGTTGGTAATGTCCGCGACATCGAGCAGGTCGGAAGTATCCGGTTCGAAACGGGACGCGAGCGGCGGAACCCGAAATGCATCGGGCATGGCGGCAGCAGCAGCAGCGGCACCCCGGCCGCACATCGCTCCATAGACCAGGCCTTCAAGCAGGCTGTTGGATGCCAGCCGGTTGCCGCCATGCAAACCGCTGGATGTCACCTCGCCGGCGGCCCAGAGGTTGGGCACGTTTGTGGCGCCACGACTGTCCACCTGGACGCCGCCGATCATGTAGTGCGCTCCCGGCCGGACCGGGATGAGGTCCCTGGTAATATCGATGCCGAAACTGCGGCACATTTTTTCGATGCCGGGAAAGCGCTGCCGAACGCGCTCCGCATCCAGGTGGGACAGGTCGAGATAGACGTTGGGATGTTGCGTGAGTTCCATGCAGCGAACGATCGCCTGGGCGACGACGTCGCGGGGGGCGAGTTCGGCGCGGGAGTCTTCATCGAGCATGAAGCGCACGCCGTGCTTGTCCCGCAGGTAGGCGCCTTCGCCGCGGACCGCCTCGGTAATGAGGAATCGGCTCGAGCCGGCCACGTAAAGCACGGTGGGATGAAACTGCATGAATTCCATGTCGCGGAGTTTGGCGCCGGCCCGGTAGGCGGCAGCCATGCCGTCGCCCGTGGCCACTGGTGGATTGGTGGTTTCGCGATAGACCATGCCCGCGCCGCCGCTGGCGAGTACTGTTTGCTTGGCCCAGACCATCAGAAGATCCCGGCGCGGCCGGTGCACCAGGGCGCCGACGCAGGCACCTTCATGGCCAAGCAGGTCGATCGTAAATGTCTTGTCCCAGAGGGTAATATTCGGCACCTTGCGTGCCTGCTCGATGATGGCGCGCATAACTTCGTGGCCGGTGGCATCGCCCAGGGCATGGACGATGCGGCGATGGCTATGGCCGCCTTCGCGCGTCAGGGCGAGCCGGCCGTCTTCACAATCGAATTTGGTTCCCCAGCCGATCAGGTCCTGGATTTGCTGCGGCGCTTCCCGCACCACCATGGCGACGATATCCCGATCGCAGAGACCCGCCCCGGCGGCGAGCGTGTCCTCGATGTGATTTTCAAAACGATCTTCCGGCGACATGACACCCGCAATCCCGCCCTGGGCATAACTGCTGTTGCTTTGCTGGATGTTATCCTTGGTGACGACGAGCACATGGAGATGGGAAGGAATTTCCAGGGCCGCCCGCAGCCCAGCAATCCCGGCGCCGACGATGAGAACATCCGTGAATAAATGCGGCGTGTGTTTCGGCTGGAACTGAACTAGATAACGTCCGGGAAAAGCCATGACCCAGAATTATTAGTTATTAGTTATTCGCGGACTTCTACGAACAACTAATAACTCCTCTCGTAACTCTCGCCACTGATCTCTGTTATTTCTTCTGCGGAACTTTTTCCAGTCCCGAGAGTTTTTCCGTGAATTCCTTGTAATGTTCGCGGAATTCCGGCGGGGCGGAGGAGCTGCTTGCGCCCTGAGGCCGGTTATTCTGGTTGGGGTTGGAATTCATTTTTTTGGGAGCCACGTTGGTCAAACTACCGCTGCGGTCTTTCGGATTGGCCAGTTTTTCCTCGTTTTTCGCCGCGGGCTCGTTGCGTTTTAACATATTCTCGTAGGCCTTGAGCCATTCCAGGTATTCCTTTTCCGTCATGTTGGCCTTTTTGAGAATGTCCGGGTTTTCTTTGATTTTTTTCTTGATGTCTTCCAGTTGGAGTTCGCCGGCTTTCTTCTGAAAGCGCGGATCAGGGGCGGTGCCGGGACCGTCCGGTTCTGCGTTCTGGGCGGGACCCTGGCGTTCGCCTTGCGTGCCCTTGCCGGGGCCGCCGCCGGGATTGCTGCCCTTGCCATTGGGGTCGCCCTTGCCATCCTCGCCTTTGTTTCCGTCCTGACCTTGGCCCGGCTTGCCATCTTTTCCTTGGCCTTGCTTGCCGTCGCCCTGGTCATTCTTCGCGTCTTGGTTTCCTTGGCCCGCGTTGCCTTTATCCCCCTTGTCTCCTTGATTGCCCTGGTCGGCCTTGCCCGGGTTCCCGCCATCAGGTTTCCCGTCTTTATTGCCGGGTTGTTGATTGTCCTTTTTTGCCTCGCCCTGGTTGCCGGGTTTCTGGGGTCCGTCGCCTTGTTTCTGATCCGGCGATTTGTTTCCTTGTTGGCCCTGGTTTTGTTTCTGTTTTTCCAGCGCTTCCTCGGCGGCCTTGCGTAAGGCAGGATCCTGGATGGCATCTTTCATGTCTTCCAGTTTCTTGGACGCTTGTTCTCGGACCTTTGCGTCGCCGCTTTTCAAATCTTTGATGAGCTGGTCAATTTGTTTTTGGCTGGGTTTTTCGCCTTTTTGTTGATCTCCCTTGGCTTGGTCACCCTTTGCCTGATCACCTTTGGCCTGATCGCCTTTGGCCTGATCGCCCTTCGGTTGATCGCCTTTGGCCTGATCGCCCTTCGCCTGGTCGCCCTTGGCCTGATCGCCTTTGGCTTGGTCACCCTTTGGCTGATCACCTTTGGCTTGATCGCCTTTGGCTTGATCGCCCTTAGGCTGGTCACCTTTCGCCTGGTCACCCTCTGGCTGATCACCTTTGCCTTGATCACCTTTGGCTTGATCGCCCTTAGGCTGGTCACCTTTCGCCTGGTCACCCTTCGCTTGATCGCCTTTGGCCTGATCACCCTTAGCCTGGTCGCCCTTAGGCTGGTCACCTTTCGCCCGGTCACCCTTAGGCTGGTCGCCCTTGGCCTGATCGCCTTTCGCCTGGTCGCCTTTGGCCTGATCGCCTTTGGCCTGGTCGCCCTTAGGCTGGTCACCTTTCGCCTGGTCGCCCTTGGACTGATCGCCTTTGGCTTGGTCACCTTTTGCCTGGTCGCCCTTCGCCTGGTCGCCCTTGGACTGATCGCCTTTGGCTTGGTCACCTTTTGCCTGGTCGCCCTTCGTCTGGTCGCCCTTGGACTGATCGCCTTTGGCTTGGTCACCCTTCGCTTGATCGCCCTTCGCTTGATCGCCTTTGGCTTGGTCGCCCTTCGCTTGATCGCCTTTGGCCTGATCGCCCTTCGCCTGGTCGCCTTTGGCTTGATCACCCTTCGCCTGATCACCCTTGGCCTGATCGCCCTTCGCCTGATCACCCTTAGCCTGGTCGCCTTTGGCTTGATCACCCTTCGCCTGATCACCCTTCGGCTGATCACCCTTGGCCTGGTCGCCTTTGGCCTGATCGCCTTTGGCTTGATCGCCCTTCGCCTGGTCGGGCTTGGAATCTTTTTCTTCGTCCTTAATTGCCTGATTGATCTTGTTCGCCTGATCTTTTAACTTTTGATCCTCATTCTTATTCTCCGGCTGTTGCGGATTTTCCTCCTTGGATTGTTGCTCGTTTTGTTTCTGGTTCTCTTCCGCCAGCTTTTGATCTTGTTGCTTGTTGTGTTGTTCCTTTTCGTTCTTGGCTTCCTCGCGTTCTTGCTGTTGTTTGGGTTTGTCTTTTTCCGGATCGACGATTTTGACCTTGAACCGCTCGCTCTTGCCGATGTTGGGTTGAGGGAAATCGCAGTTGTCGATCGCTTCCAGCCAGTATTCGATTTCCATGCCGGGCTGGAGTGCTTGGCCGTTTTGCAATTTCACTTCAGCCAGGTCGACAAAATCCTTGTATTCCAGCTTGAGCGGATAATTGCCGTTATCAAACTTGAACGATTTACCATCGCGATAAGGCTTGGCTTGCTCCCGATCGCCGGTGAAGATTTTGAGAGCCATCTTGTCGATGCCGAAATCGTCGCGTGCCACGCCTTCGAGTTGCAAAAGGCCGTTGGCCGGCAACTCGACTTCCGAGCCGGGTTTGATCAATTCCACTTTCGGTGGATTGTCCGGCAAGGCGTGGATCTTGTACTGCATCGGTTCGTTATTCTTTTCCCTTTCCACGGAGGTGAACCATATGCGGTAGGTGGCGTCGTGATCGATGACAAATTTGAAGCGCAAGGCCTGGGGATCATCCGGAATCTTTTCGGCCGGCACGGATTTATTTTCGCCGATGAATTCCAGTTTGCCTTCAGTGACGTGGCGATTGGCGTGAGCAGTAAGAGTGACTTCGGTGCCGCGCAGGGCTTCCAGGTGGGGATCGCGCGCCGTTTCATCCGGCCGGTTGAGGTAGGGCCGGAAATGATATTTCACCTCGGCTACTTCGACGAGCGGATTCGAGCGGACTTGAACGCGATATTCCAGCGTTGCCGCATCGCCGCCGGTCACCTTGTACCAGAAACCGGTTTGCACCTCGCCCGCCGCCAACTGTGTTTTCCATTCCTTATCCGTCCCGCGGTCCATCGGCTTTTCGATATAGGGATCGGAAAGTTGATGGCGAAACAACACTTTCAGGGCATCGGGCTGGTGCGCTTCGGGCACGCGCCCTTCCGCCAAAACCTCGATTTCCACCTTTGTGCCGACGGAAACCGTAATATTGCCGTCTACCGGCTTAATCATCGTGAGATGCGTTCGCGTGGCAATCGACGTGTCGCCGAACGGCGCAAAGGCTCGCTCCAAAAGCGAAAAGAACTGGGGCCCGCTGATGACGAATAAAACCAGCATCGCGATGAATAGGCCGCCGAAAATCCCGCCCAGAATGCTTGCGTGGCGAGCGCTGATGGCCGAATCAATATCTGCCTGCGCCAGGTCCCTGGCAGCCCGATGGCTGACCATGCCGCGAATGGCCTCCGGCAATCCTTGATCGCGCAAATCGAGCCAGTTAACGACGCTGTTTTTGGCGCCCTGGACCGAATGCTCCACTTGCTGCGCGGCATAATACGGATTCACTTTGCGCATGAGCGGCCGGACCACGGTCCAACCGATATACGCCGCGGCTCCGAGCGCATAGACGACAAAAAATGCCTGGCGGGCCAGGGACGGCAACTGGAAAATTCGGTCGAGCAATACGACCACCAATCCGAAGGCAAACGTCCCGATTAGAAAACCCAAGAGAGCCACCGTCAAATCCAGAAGCCGGATGCGATTTCGGGCACGGGCCAGTTGTTCCTCGACATAACTCTCATACTTGACGGTGGGTTTCGGTGGGACTTGCGTCGCTGTGCTCATGAACGGATCGCTCCGTAAGATGGGAAAACTTTACCTAACAAGTATAACACGATCAGACGGCACCCGTTGGCGACACTTCCCCTATTGTGACGGATGTCATTATATCGGGTGGAATTGGCGGCGCCTATGAAGCATATTGCATGGATTACGTGCTTGGTCCACTATTATGAGAGAATCAACAGCTCTTCACGACCGATGAATGGCGAATGACTAAAAGGAAATCTATGCTTTTCGCTCGCTATCTCCTCTGGGCGTTCGCCAAAGTCGTTCTTTCGCTGCGCTATCGTATCCGTGTCCATGGCCTGGACAAGCTCCGCGGCCTAACGGGAAAGACGCTGATCCTGCCGAACCATCCGGGTTACATTGATCCGGCCATCGTACTCACGATCCTCTGGCCGTCGCAACGATGCCGTCCGCTGGTGTTTCAGAGCGATTCGCCGACTCTGATCTTTCGACTAATGATGAAGATGATCGATGGCGTGCCGATGCCCGAATTGGAACGGCCGAGTGCCGAAGCGCGGGCCATGGCGCTGGCGGGTATCAAGTGTGTGATTGAGGGCCTCCAGCAGGGCGAGAGCTACATCCTCTGGCCGGCGGGTCACGTACAGCGCGACGGGACAGAACACCTTGGCGGGTCGCAGGCGGCGGTCGACATATTGCAGGCCGTTCCCGACGTGGAACTTGTCCTGGTCCGCACTCGCGGTCTCTGGGGTAGTTCGTTCACCTGGGCTAAAACTGGAAGGAAACCGTCGCTGAGCCTGCAAATCAAGAAGGGAATCGGGTTGCTGCTCGCCAACTTGTTCGTTTTCGCGCCGCGCCGGCGGCTGGATATCACGATCGAACGCGTTGATAAGCGGACACTACCTGGCGATGACGCCGGCGCGCGGGATGAGCCTACTAAATGTTTACCCGTCGCTGACGCTTCCGGCTCGTGTTTCCGGCGCGAGACACTCAATCCGTGGCTGGAAAAATGGTACAACGCCCTCGGAGCTGAAAGACCCACATTTGTTCCCTATCACTTCTTATTTGGTCCGCGCACTTATCGATTTCCCAAACCCACCAACCTGGCGTCGGCCGACCTGTCTGCGATCATGCCCGCAACCAAGGAAGCGGTAGCGCACCTTTTGGAGGATCTCCTTGGCCGGCCGCTCTCCGCCGAGGAGAAACGGCCCGATACGTCGCTCGATCGGCAGCTTGGCTTGAACAGCATGGACCGCATGGACTTGACGTTGACGATCGAGCAGCGTTTTGGTTTCTCGGCCACTCAGGCGCCGACTACGGTTGGGGAAGCCTGGGCGCTGGCGGAAGGGAAAGAGACGTTTGACGAGAGGCCCGGCGCGAAAGGCCCGGAGCCTCGAAAACGTCCGCCAGGGAAATGGTTCCGGCCTCCCATCGGCGAGCAGCAATTGGTGATTCTGGGAGAAACCATTCCCGAGGCTTTTGTCGCTCGAGCCCTGGCCAATCGAAAAGACATGGCGGCGGCCGACGACTTGGCCGGCGTCGTCACCTATGAACGGATGCTGATTGGCGCGTTGGTGATGGCCCGGCGCTTTACCCAATTGCCCGCCCCCAACGTCGGCCTGATGCTGCCGGCTTCGGTGGCTTCGGACATCGCGCTCATGGGCTTGCAAATGGCCGGCAAGCTTCCGGTTGCGCTCAACTGGACCACCGGCCCTGTCCATCTGGCCCATGCCGCCAAGGTCATGGGCCTGACTCATGTGGTGACCTCGTCCCAATTCATTAATCGCACTGCCATTCAAGTAGAAGGCGTTCAGTACCTTTATTTAGAGGATCTCCGCAAGGGCATTGGCCGTGTCGAATTGTTGCGCACGTTGCTGGCGATTCGCTGGCTTCCGGGCCGAATTCGGCGTCAGGTTCCCAGGCTCTCGGCCGACCAGCCGGCCGTGGTCCTGTTTACGAGCGGATCGGAAAAGGCCCCCAAAGCGGTGCCCTTAACCCATGCCAACATCATCAGTAATACCCGCGCGGGAATTGCCTCGCTCGCTATGACGCGAGGGGATATCATGTTCGGGTTCCTGCCGGCCTTCCACGGCTTCGGCCTGACCGTAACCGGCTTGATGCCCTTGATGGCGGGGATGCGCGTTCTCCACCACCCCGATCCGACCGATTCCGCAGGCATTGTGCGCAAGATTGCCGTTTACCGACCGACGATGCTGGTGGGAACCCCTACCTTCGTTAGCTATATCCTCGACCGGGCTCAGCATGGGGACCTGGATTCCTTACGGCTCATCGTCGTGGGGGCGGAAAAGTGCCCGCAACAAGTTTTGGACCAGTGTGCCCGCCTGGTTCCGGCGGCTCATATTTTGGAAGGATACGGCATCACCGAATGTTCGCCGATCATCTCCGTAAACGTGCCCGAGGCCAATCGTCCGGGTACAGTTGGCCAACCCTTGCGGGGCGTGGAAGTGTGCGTCATCAATCCCGAAACCGGCGAAGAGTTGCCGCCCAACCTGATGGGCGAATTATGGGTGGCCGGCCCGTCTGTTTTTCCCGGTTACCTGGCCTACGATGGACCAACTCCATTCCGCACTCGAGACGGGAAGCACTGGTACGCGACCGGCGACCTGGTGGAGATCGACACGGATGGATTCATCCGTTTTTGCGGCCGGCAAAAGCGCTTTCTCAAGATCGGCGGCGAAATGATTTCGCTTGTTGCGCTGGAAGAGCCGTTCGCACGCCTCTTTCCTCCCACGGAGGAAGGCCCGCGCGTCGCCGTCGAAGGAGTCGAAGCTCACGGCAACCGCCGCATCGTTCTTTTCTCCACCGAACCCATCACCCTGCGCGAGGCCAACAGCCGCCTGTGGGACGAAGGCTTCCGTGGCGTGCTGCGCTTCGATGAAGTCCGTCGGGTGGATCAGATCCCGAAACTCGGCACGGGAAAAACGGATTACAAGGTCCTGCGCAGCCAAATTCAACTGGAGGAGAGTAAAAAGGTTTCTTAGGTCGTCGCGTCTTTTCTTGCGTTTTCTCGGTTTCCCCGCTAACGTGGGTCACTGGGACTTTGTAACTTGCCAAGATGCCGAAAATGAGATTTCAAATCCACGTTTTCTTTTGGCTCACGCTGGCCTCATGGACCGGGGCCCAGGAACCTTCCCTCGCTGAAGCTCGCCAGCGCTGGCTGCGCGGCAATTACGATGAAGCCCGGTCTCTTTACGAAGCCGCTGCCAGGATTCCCAAACACAAGGATCTCGCCGCTCTCGGCCTTAGCAAGGTCCGGCAAAGCCAGGGCGAGTATGAAGCTGCACTGGCGGTTATCAATGCGGCGCTCGCGCAAAATGACAAAAATGCCGACTTGCATGCCCGCCGGTCCGAGCTTCTGCACCTGGGCGGCAAATGGGACGAGGCGGAAAAGGCGATCAACCGAGCCCTCGAACTGGACAAGGACAACTTCCTGGCCCACTGGATTCAGGCGCAACTTTTCCGGGATCGCGGCGATCTCAAAAGGGCCGACGCCGAATTTCGCTGGTTTGTCCGCACGTACACGGCCCGCAACGAGGCCGACAAGGATATCAAAGATCCGGACGAATTGCTTCTGGTCGGCCTGGCCGGCAGTGAAAACGCGCGGTGGAACAACCTTCCCGATCAATTTCAGTTCATTCTCAACGATGTGTATGGCGACGCCCTCAAAGCCGAAAAAAACTTTTGGCGCGCCGAGTATCAGGCCGGGGCCTTACTGTTGGAAAAGTACAATCGGGGCGATGCGCTGGCCGCGTTCGATAAGGCCCTGACCATCAATCCCAATGCCGCCGAGGCCCATGTCGGCAAGGGATATGCCGCCTTGCAAAAACTGGAAATCAAGGACGCCGAACGCAGCGCCGAACGCGCCCTGAAAATCAATCCCAACCTCCCTGACGGCTTGTGCCTGCGGGCCGAAGTTTTCCTGGCCGTCGGCAATACCGCTCAAGCCGTCCAGGCGCTTGAAAAGGCACGGGAGATCAGTCCGCGCGACGAAACCATTCTGGGCCGGATTGCCTGCTGCCTGTTCATTCAACACAAGGACAAGGACCTGCAAAAAATCATCGACGAGGTCGAGAAACGGAATCCCAGGGCAGGGGTTTTTTATTATGTACTTGGCGAACAACTCGAAGAACGCCGCCGTTTCGAGGAAGCCGAGAAATATTTCAAAAAATCGGCCGAGTTATGGCCCATGTTGCCGTGGGCGCAAAACAGCCTCGGCTTGCTTTACATGCGCATTGGCAGAGAACAGGAAGCCCGACCCATTCTCGAAAAAGCCTTCCAGGCCGATACTTTCAACGTCCGCGTCGCCAACACCCTCAAGGTCCTGCGCCACCTGGAAAAATATGAAACGCTGAAAACCGCTCATTTTGAGCTGCGCTTCGATCCCAAGAATGACCGCCACCTGGCCCGGTACATGGCCAAATATCTGGAAGAAATTCACGCCGAGCTTTCGGAAAAATTCCAGTATTCCGTCAAAGGCCCGATCCTGTTGGAGCTGTTCAACAATCACGAAATGTTCAGCGGCCGGACCATCGCGCTGCCGGACTTGCACACCATCGGCGCCTGCACCGGCCGGATGGTGGCCATGGTCTCTCCCCGCGGCAAGGAGATCAAAAAACCTTTTAACTGGGCCCGCGTCATCCGCCATGAAATCGTGCACATTTTCAACCTGGAGCAAACGCGCCTCCAGGTGCCGCACTGGTTTACCGAAGGCCTGGCCGTGCTAAACGAGGGTTTCCCCCGGCCGCAGGAATGGAACCAACTCCTTTTGGAAAAAGTCCCGGCCAACGATCTGTTGAATCTGGACACGATCGATCTCGGCTTCATCCGGCCGCGTTCTCCCGCGGAATGGCAAATGGCCTATTGCCAGAGCCTGCTCTATGTCGAGTACATGAAACAAAAATTCGGTGACCAGACCGTCGGCGCCATGCTCGCCGCTTACCGTGACGGGCAAGACACGGCCACGGCCATCGCACAAGTATGCAAAGTCGACAAGGAATCGTTTGAAAAAGGCTATCGGGATCATCTGCGGGAAGTCATCAAGGCGCTGCAAGGCAAACCCGCGGAAAAGCCGGCGTCATTGCAGGATCTGCAGGACGCGCACGAAAAAGACCCGAATGATCCCGCAGTATCCGCCAAATTGGCCGAGCAGTATTTGCTCCGCCGCCGCAGCAGTGATGCACGCAAGCTGGTCGACACGGTGCTGGCCAAGAACAAGAACCATCCGCTGGCCTCGTATGTCAAGGCCCGCTTGTTGCAAGCGGCCGGAGACGACGAGGCAGCTCGCACGATGCTGGAAGCGGCCTTGACCACTGAATCTCCGGAGCCCAAGGTGCTGCTGACTCTGGGCCGGATTTATTATGAAGCACGGGATTTCGGCAAGGCCGCCGAAATCTTCGAACTGGCCCGTAAGTCCGAACCGTATGAAAGTAAGTGGCTGGCTGAACTGGTCCGGGTCTACTCTCAGACCGGCGACAAGGAGCAACTGATCGCCGTTCTCAAGAGTCTGGTCCCAACGAATGCCGACGATATCGCCAGCCGCAAGCAACTGGCCCGCATGCTCCTGGAAGCGGGCCGCTTTGCGGATGCCGAGAGCTACGCGCGCCAGGCCCTGGAAATCGACGTCCTCGACCCGGATGCACAAAGGGCATTGGGCGATGCTCTCCTCGGTGAGAAAAAACCGGAAGCCGCCATCGACCCGTACCTCGTGGTTCTCGAAATCAACGACAAGGCCGACGATGCCCGCCTCAAGCTGGCGCAGGCCTACCTGGACACCGGCAGCAAGGAAAAAGCCCGCGCGGAAATCGCAAAGGTCCTGGCCCGGGATCCGAATAACGAAGAAGGGAAGCGGTTGCGGATGGAGATCGAAAAATAGGTGGTGTACAATGGCTCTGACGTTAGCCGAATTGCAGAACGGCATCCGCGATACGTTCGGCGCCAAGGATAAACGGCGCGGCGTCGAGGGCACTTTCATGTGGTTTATGGAGGAGGTCGGCGAATTGGCGTCGGCACTGCGCAGCGGCACGGCCCAGGAGCGGGCCGATGAATTCGCCGATGTGTTGGCCTGGCTTGTCACCCTGGCCAACGTCGTGGACATCGATCTGGAAAAAGCGGTTCGCAAAAAATTCGGTGCCGGTTGCCCCGGTTGCGGGAAAACTCCCTGCACCTGCGCTCCGGCGGAAAAACCATAGTAACCCACCGCTCCCGCGAAAGGTTGCTTTGCTATTGCAAACGTTCTACATTTGATTTCATATGCGCGTATTCATCCTGACCTGTCTTGCTCCGGCCGTGCTCGGGCTTGTGCCTGCGCCCGCGCCGGCACAACAGCAGCCGCCCGGCATCGTCATTGAAGGTGGCGGCGCTGTCGTCGGTTTTCCCACCGGCGGCGGTGTTGCCGGCGATGTCCCCGATGAACGGGGCAGGTTCTATATTTATAAGTCCGGTTTCTGGACCCCGGTCTATATTCGCGTCGGCGGCGGCACCACCGGCGTCACCCAGGGAAAAATCATTGTCGAAGCCACCGACCGCGACGATGTACAAAATAATTATACTGTTCCGCTCCCTGCCGCCGGATTGCAGCCTCACGAGCAGTATTTGGCGATCGCCTATACCAAGACCGGAAGCGGCGGCGATGAAATCACCGTCAAAGTCATTGGCGACAACAAGGAACGCAAAGACACGCACCGATCTCAAAGCTTGGACCTGGGTGAGAGCCTCTGTCTAACCGTGGGATCGCGCATGCCTTCCTTCCGGGAGCAGCTCTCCAAATACTTGCGCAATCAAACTCAAAACGTAAATCCGGATCCGAATCTGCGTGCCAGTCTG
>Ga0306920_100000138_pt1 | contig 84732 bp, 57 predicted proteins | sample flu12Cox44000170_FD_204666 | JGI IMG/M metagenome (GOLD analysis project Ga0306920, IMG submission 204666) | Lab enrichment of tropical soil microbial communities from Luquillo Experimental Forest, Puerto Rico - flux4day.12C.oxic.44.000.170 (v2)... | ecosystem: Environmental > Terrestrial >...
AGTGGATGTGGATCTGCCGGGCGATGGGAGAATCGGCGTTTCGCCTGGCACTGCTGACGCTGCCAACGGCGATTGTCGTGGCACTCGTGTTTCCGGTGCAAGGGCCGGCGTCGAGCCAGAATTTTGCGCTATTTCTTGTAAGTGTGCTGGGCAGTTTTTTTCTGATGGCGGCGATCAATTTCATGATTGGAACGTGTGCGATTCCGTTGAAATCGATTCTAGCTCTAATTCGAGCGAAATACTGGCTGATCGAGATGCTTTCCGGACTTTTGATCCCGATTTCATTTTTTCCCGACGCCGCGCAGAAAATCATGGCTCGATTGCCATTTGAGTACATCGCTTTCGTACCCCTGCAGATATATCTTGGCAAGCTCGACCGTGCCGCGGCTCTAGGCGCCCTCGGCACACAATGGCTCTGGGTTATCGCGATGCTCGCGCTGGCGCATTTCTGGTGGGAGCGGGCGTCGCGGAAGATCACCATTCATGGCGGCTAACCGATGAGTTCAATGCCGGTCGGCACTCTGGCGAAAGAAGAAAGGGGTATCGCTGCGCTTGCGGCCGCGATCAGACGGCATGGGCTGCTTTTCTCGGATTATTTCGCACAATATGTGAAGGTGCGGATCGGATATCGCGGCGATTTCATCGTCAGTCTGTTAACCAGCTTTGCCGCGACGATTTTTCAGATTGCCTTCGTAGTGGTGCTCTTTGAAAAAGCGCCGCAGCTGGGCGGCTGGCGTTTCGAGGAAGTTCTGTTTCTTTACGGTTTCGCGCTGATTCCCTACGGGCTCTTCAACGTGATCAGCATGAATCTCTATGATTTCGGCAACAATTACATCATCGAAGGAAAGTTCGACCGGATTCTCCTGCGTCCGGTCTCGTCTTTATTCCAGGTCCTGTTCGAGACATTCCGGATCGAGTCGTTTCAGGAAATAGCCACCGGGATTTTCTGCATGGTGTGGACGGCGCGCAGGCTCGGGATCATCTGGACGCCCGCGAAACTTGTTATGCTGCTGTTTTTTGGTATTTGTGCAGGCATCATCTATATTTCGATTTTCCTGATGCTCAGCACCGCTTCATTCTGGTTCGAGGACCGCATCGGCGTTCATCCGCCGGTTTGGAACGTGATCGCCTTCGGCCGGTATCCTCTATCGATCTACAGCCCCGTGGTCCAATTCTTCTTATGCTGGGTAGTGCCCTTCGGATTGGCGTCATTCTATCCGAGCGTCAAGCTGCTCGGCCGTGCCGTTACACCTGAATATGCTCCGCTTGTCCCGGTCGTCGCCGCTATTTTTTTCACGCTTGCCGTCTCGCTCTGGAATTTTGGGACCCGCCACTATTCATCGACAGGCTCATAGGCCGCTTTGAAGCCTGAGATCGCGCTGCAAGAAAACAAAAGAGCACAGACAGGAGTGTCTGTGCCACTAACGCGCATCAACGTTGAAGGCGAAATTCGATTGTGACGTCGTCTTGGGCCTGGGCCGGCCTGCCATTCAGGAGTGTGGGATGAAAACGCCATTGACGGACCGCGCTCACAACAGAGGCAAGCAGGAAGATCGGCCCGTTTAATGGTTTGACGTCCGTCACCCGGCCGTCTGATCCGATCGTGGCGCGCACTCTTACGGTTTCCGTCGAGTTATAACCACGTCCAGGCTTCGGTTGGTGAGGCACGACGTAGGTAATCACGCCACCCGCCTGCAAGCGCGCCGTTTCGTGGTCACCTATCGCGACGCGTTCCGCGGAAGGGATAAGCACGGAGAGTTGCGAGGTGATTCCAAGTTCCGGCGAGTCGGCAATTGATTTGCGCGGAAGAATCGCGCGGACGAGTTTGCCGTTTTCGGCCGGGGGTATAACGACGTTTGCGGGAGCCGGTGCGGGACGTCGAGCCGGTCTCGGAGCTGGTGTTGTAAGTGCGGGTGGCGTTGCACTAGGCGCAGTGTGCCCTGATGGAGCTTCGGGCGCGGAGCCAGTTGCCACGGGTGCAGCCTCGGGCTCAGCTTTAGGAGGCGCTGTTCGGGCTGCGCTTTCGCCGGCCGGGCTCGTTGAATCACTATGTTCTTCCGGTTCAGTTTCAGGCTTCGCGGTTGGTTTAGGTTCCTTGGACCCTATAGTAGGAGACGGGTTCAGCTTCTTAGAGCGTGCAGGCGCTGTCGTCGCAGCTGGCGCGGTGCTCTTTTTGGAGCTCGATTCGGGAGGCGGCGCATTTTCGAGTTCATGAGTTTTCAGAGAATTATCGGAATCATTTTTGAGACGAGTATTTCTTGCAGGCGGCTGGAACACTGCGGGTGGTGTTGCATCAGCAACTGAATTCGAAGACCGCGAATGCGGAGGAACAGGTGGAATCTCTGGCTCTTCTTCCTTGTCCGACGGTGCCTGCGTTAGAGTCGCGTCGAATGTTGTGCTGGACGGTGCAGGGGGAAGTTGCTTGGCTCATAGCCGATGATGCCGAGGGCGCGATGGCAGGTGGCCGCTTGGGCCTTCCAAAGCTTCGCAGGCGTTTTTCAATCGGGGCGTATCCGGCCGTAAGCCCCAGGATGAAACTTATCGCGACTAACAAAAACCCAAAAATGGCGAATTGAAGTTTGAAACCCTTTTCAGCCGATTTCTCGGGGGGATTAATATTTTCAGAGGAGCCGTCGGCACCGGACGGCGGACCCTCGATCTGAGTGGTCGAAGGTTGCATTTCTGGTTTGTCTGGTCTCAGAGGTTCCCTCCCGTCGCGATTCGTATCTTGAATCGGTGCCGCCGCGGATCTGCGGTTACCTTCCTTTGCGGATGTGGCCGTGAAGATCGGGGCATCGCCGGCCATTGAAACCTTCGAAACTTGGGCGAGCGAGCCGGGGATCTCCTCTAAGTTTCCAGCGGCAGGTTTTGAAGGTTGTGGCTCGTCATCGGTCTTGATTTCGTCGAGTGTGGCAGTGATTCTTGGATTTGCGTTTTCAGACGGAAACATCGTTGCGTACCGGGCTCCTGCTTCCTCATCGCCAATCGCAACCCTGCTGAAGATCGTTCTCGACCTTGCAGAGTTGATTTGCAAGGGCTGTCGATCGCGACGAATCGGTTTCGGCAGATGTGCAGATTCGGGAGCCGTTCTTTCGCGAGCGATCCAGCTTGCAATGCGATCGCGCGCATCAGCAGATAGACCGACAAACTGCAACCCGGCGCCTTTCTTCGATTCTGAAAGCCAGACCATCTCCGCGGAAACTTCGACGCTTTGTACGCTGGAGGCGGCCGCGGGAAACCGAAAAAGGACGCGCGGGATGTGTTGGCCGACCGTGAAAGCGTTGGCCACTGCGACTGCCATCCCTGCCTCACTTATATTGAGCACAACTCCGCTGCGACCATTGCCGAGGTCGACCTGGGTAAGCGACGCCGGAGTCGTTCGTGGCCCGGTGCGCCGGTCGGGTGCGGGAGGCAGAGTCCCGAAATGTTCTTGCAGACTTCCCATTTGTCATCCCCGGCTGGGAGATGCGGGGGACCTCCAGGTAGACCCTTAGGCTTTCGATTCCTCTCATCGCAATGCAGGGGGAAGGCCAAATTGAACGCGGGTTGCTATCCACGTAAGACCTTCGATTGACTGTGCCTTAGCCAAGAAACCGCGAGACCGTCACGGGATTGAGCCGGATCGCTGGTGGATTTCGAGCAGCGGTGGTGGTTCTCAACCACTGGAAAGTGGCGAAATGCGCTTCCAGAAGGCGCAAAGGCCACTATCCAAGAACGGCTTGATTTGTGCTGTGAATTCATATTATCTAACGTGCGGCTTTTCCGCGCCATTTTGGGAAGCAAATCCGTAGAGAACGTGCGCTGCGGGCGGACGAGTCGCGCGTAAAAACTGAGGGGAAAATGACGAAGGTGCAGACGTGTTTAGCGCTTGCGCTCTGTGTGGCAGCGAGCGCGAGAGCCACTGAGCGATCGAGGTCCGCGCAGCAGAATCGGTCGTCATTCGAAGTGACGATGGTGGCGCGCACGATTACGGTGATCAATTACGAGCATCGCGGCGGCTCGACTCAGATTGGATTCCAGGGCTCGCCGATCATGGCCAACGGCAAAGGCTCGGGAAAAGTGGAAAGCAAACAGGGCCGCATCCAGATTAGCGCGGATTTTCAGAAGCTTTCGCCACCGCAATTATTCGGGCCTGAATATCTTACGTTTGTGCTTTGGGCGATTACACCGGAGGGAAAGTCAAACAACCTCGGGGAAATACTTCTGGATGGAGACAAATCGAAAATCAGCGTGACTACTTCGCTGCAAACTTTCGGGCTGATCGTCACAGCGGAACCCTATTTCGCGGTTTCGACGCCGAGCAATGCGGTGGTGCTTGAGAATGTGGTGGTTCCCGGCACGGTGGGAACGATCGAACAGGCTAGCGCGAAGTATCAGTCGCTCGACAAGGGGATTTACAACTACGATTTTTCTGCGGCGAACTCGACGTATTCGAAGTCGAAATCGAAGACGCCGCTGGAACTCGATGAAGCGCGCAACGCGATTGAAATCGCCAAAGCGGCCAAGGCCGAGCAATACGCGCCTGATGCATTGGGGCGTGCGCAGACTTCACTGAGTCAAGCTGAAAACCTTTTTGCGAGCAAGGGAGATAGGAGACGGGTGATTCAGGCGGCGCGTGATGCCGTCCAGAACGCGGCCGACGCTCGGACGAGAGCCATCAAGCGGGAATACGACGAAAAAGTAGCGCAAGAACAGGCAGCGGCGGCCGCTGCCGAAGCAGCAGCCAAAGCCGAGGCGGCAGCTTCAGAGAGAGCCAAGCAGCAGGCTGAGATTCAGCGGCTGCAAGCGGAGCGCGACGCGGCTCAACAAGCGCAGGCGCGAGCCGAAGCGGAAGCTGCTCAGCATGCGGCGCAGCTGCAATCGCAGCAGGACCAGCAACGTGCGGAGCAAGAGAGGCAAAAAGCGTTGCAAGCGGAAGCGGCTGCAGAACAGGCAGAGAAAGAGAAAGAGCAGCTTCGAGCCCAGTTGCTCGAGCAGTTCAACCGCATTCTTCCAACTACGGACACACCGCGCGGGCTGAAAGTGAATATGGCGGACGTTCTTTTCGATTTTGGCAGGTATGATTTGAAGCCATTGGCGCGTGAGGCATTGGCTAAGATGAGCGGTATCGTCATTGCACACCCGGGATTGAAACTCGCCGTCGAAGGCTATACGGACAGCATCGGCAGCGACACGTTTAACCTGACGCTTTCGCAGAATCGCGCGGATACTGTTCGAGCGTATCTCGTGAATCAGGGGCTCGACCCGAACACGATCACTTCGACGGGCTACGGGAAATCGAATCCGGTGGCGTCGAACGACACGGCCGAGGGACGGCAGCAAAACCGGCGTGTCGAGATTATCATCTCCGGCGAAGTGATCGGGGAAAAGCTCGGCGCGCCGGCGATGCCGTAGCAGTAGCGAACTTTTAAGCTCTCCGCAAGCGGGTGACCGATACAGCGGCGGTCGCGCAAGGAAGACTGTGAGCATTCACGATCGCCGGTCGTTTCTGGCTTACTTTTCAAGCTTCGGGCTTTCCTCGACACTTTTTCCCGGCTTGCTTTGGGCCAAGGTCGAAGAGAAGAGAGCAACGCACCTCCCTGCCCGCAGTTCAGCACAGATTAAAGACGCGCCCAACGTCACGATCACCAAAGAAATGCTGCGAGACGCCGCAGCCGTTGCCGGACTGGAATTCACCGATCAACAGCTCGATAAGATGCTGGCGGGCATGAACAAGAATCTCGTTCGATATCGCGAGCTGCGAAAGATACCGCTCGAAAATGCGATTGCGCCGCCTCTCTATTTCAATCCCATTCTTCCGGGCGCCAAAATAGACCGGACGAAACGGCCGATCCGCACAAGCGCGCCCCCGAAAGTGGAGCGGCCCAAAAATCTCGAGGATGTCGCGTTCTGGCAGGTAACGCAGCTCGCTGAACTGGTTCGCACGAAACAGACAAAGTCAGTGGAGCTGACAGAGATGTACTTGGCTCGGCTGAAGAAGCACAATCCAAAGCTCCTTTGCGCCGTGACGATAACCGAAGATCTCGCCATGCGGCAGGCTCGCGATGCCGACGGGGAGATTGCCGCCGGCCGTTATCGTGGTCCGCTTCATGGAATTCCCTGGGGAATTAAAGATCTGGCGGCCGCGAAAGATTACCCGACCACATGGAGTGCTGGACCGTTCAAAGAACGGGTAATGGATCACAACGCGACAGTGGTGAATCGCCTGAACGACGCGGGAGCCGTGTTAATCGCGAAGCTCGCGACGGGTGAACTTGCGCTCGATGATATCTGGTTCGCCGGCCAGACGAAAAACCCGTGGGACCTGTCGATGGGTTCGCAGGGATCATCGGCCGGACCTGGCTCGGCAACGTCGGCCGGCATGGTAGGTTTTTCGGTGGGCACGGAAACTGGCGGATCAATCGTCGCCCCTTCCGCGATATGCGGTGTGACGGGCCTGCGCCCAAGCTATGGTCGCGTGAGCCGATATGGTGTGATGACTCTCAGCTGGAGTCTTGATAAAACGGGCCCGATGTGCCGCGGCGTGGAAGATTGCGCGCTCGTCCTGGCGGCGATTCAGGGGCCCGACGATCATGATCTCGCTGTGCAGGATATCCCGTTCAATTGGGATGCTGATTTCGATGTCCGCAAGTTGCGCGTTGGCTACTTGAAAGCGGCATTTTCGAATACGCGGCAAACTCCCAAAGTGAACGCAAATGATGCTGCCGCGCTCGAAAAATTCCGGAGCATGGGCTTCCATCTGATCGAAATCGAGCTGCCCGAACACTCCAAGATGGATTTCACGATGGTGATGTATGGGGAGGCGAACGCAGCTCTTAGCGATCCAATCGAAACGCAACCGGCAGGGCTCGTGCGGCAGGATCGCGTGGTCGATCAAAATAATTTGCGCCTATTGCCTGCCGTGGAATACATCAATGCGAATCGTGTGCGCACGATTCTGATGCACGAAATGGCCGAGGTGATGTCGAATGTGGATGTGTATCTTGTTCCGTTTGATTACGCCGACTACACACCGAATCCCGTGGCCACGCTGAACAGTGCGGTGACGAATCTGACCGGTCACCCGTGTGTCGCGCTTCCGCATGGGTTTGACGAGAAAGGCCATCCGACGAGCCTTTCCTTCATTGGCCAGCTATATGGCGACGCCGAAATGCTTGCTTTGGCCCGCGCTTATCAGAACGCGACCGATTGGCACCTGAAGCATCCCCCGCTGTAGTCCGCGACATCTCGAACTAATAGACTTGCCATTCAAAAGAAAAAGGGCCGGAACTTAGTCCCGGCCCCCGTGAGTGGAAGAGGAAATTACTCAACTACGAGAAGAAGCTGTACACCAGGGTGCGTGAGGTCGATGAGGTAGTACTGCCCATCGATGAAGTCAATGTAAAAGTCATCTGTGTAGAGCCATGCAGCTGGCCACTCCTCGTTGAACGTGAACCAATAACCGCCATAGTGGAAACGCCGGTAATCGACATGTTCGACGCGAAAGTGATGTTCTCGTCCGAACGATGCGCGGAAGCGATCGTCAGGAATACGGCCGTGGCCGCGATCGGAGTGCTGGTCTCGATCATCGCTATGCTGTTGTTTTGCCACTTGTTGCTGTTGCCGCTGTTGCTGTTTCTGCTCTTCCTGTTGCTGCCTGGTTACCTGTTTCTGCTGATCCTGGCGCTCCCGATTCGACTGCTCGGATTGCTTCGGCTGCTCGCTCTGCTGTCGGGCAGACTGCTTGTCCTGTTTCTGATCATTTCTCTGTTCATTCTTCTGTTCTTGTTTCTGTTCTTCCTGTTGCTGCTTGGCTGACTGCTGTTCTTGCTTTTGCTGAGTTTTTGGCTTTTCCGCTTGCTTCTGTTCTTGCTGTTGAGGTTTTTCCTTTTCTTGTTCCTGCTGCGGATACGCGGTGCCCGCGAGTATGAGCGACAGCGCCGCGGCACCGATGATGTATTTGAGTTTCATTGCCACCTCCACTTGCTGAGGGGAGGTGCACATACGCCACCAACTGATTGCGGCGTGGAATCAATGATTTGCAGGCTAGGCAAGCGCGCACGGTACGGGTAATTTCTCCGTAAGTCGCGCAGAATCAAGCTACAGCGCTCGCATTACGGGTTAGCCTGTAGCCAATTCTGGGTTGAATGGTGAGGTGACCTTGGGCTTATCACGCGCCGTGGGTCCTGACGCGCTGAAGATTTTCGACGCTGGTTCAACTCACGGATCATCGACCGCTGCTGGCAGTTTTGTGGGCAGTTCGGTCGGCAATGACATGCTTCATACCATGCGCCAGTTTCGCCGTCCTACTTATCTGTGGCACATCGGATCACCGCATTCCCTGCCGCCATTCGCGGAGAATCATAAATCCGCAGCGGCCGAAGGAGATTTGGATTGTTAAAGGCGCAAGACATGCCGCTGCCCTGGGGCATTCGTCAGCAGAGTATGAGACCCACGTCGTGAAGTTATTTGAGAGCTAACCGAAGCAGCCGTAAGGAAAAAGCACCGCAGGCTACAGGACCTTCATGATCAGGATCACGCGGTCGTCTTCGTGGGTGCCACCGCGCGAGAAATAGTCGACTTCGGTGAGCACCGACTGGACGATCTCAGCTGCGGGCAAGGCGCGCTCGCGAGCTACCATTTCAATCAATCGCTGCGAGCCGAATTCGTCGTCCTGCGCGTCCATCGCTTCGGTAATACCATCCGTGCAGGCCACAAAAATATCGCCCGGTTCCAAGCGCACGTGCCCGCGATCGAATTTCACGCTTGGAAACATTCCAACTACCATACCGCCTTCACGCAGGTAGTCTACCGTGCCGTTCGAACGCACTACAGCCGGCGGCACATGTCCCGCATTCACGTAGTGGAGAGTACGGTGCGGTTGGTCGAGTAGGGTGACAAACATCGTCATGTATTTCTGGCCGCGGGTGTCCGCCAGCATCATGTCGTTCAACGATTCCACAAGGCGTTCGAGCGAGTGTAGGTGCGCGATAAGCGCGTGCAAGGTTGCTTGCAGGTTCGCCATCACCATTGCCGAACCGACGCCCTTGCCTTCCACGTCCGCCACTACCGTCAGCATGGTGTCCGGCGCGAGCCGGATGAAATCGTAATAATCGCCGCCCGCTTCGAGCGACATCCGGTTGGAGACCGCGATGTCGAATCCGGGAAGGTTCGGCGGCGCCTCCGGCAGCAGGCCCATTTGAATGCTGCGCGCCAGGGCCAGATCGCGTTCCATGCGTTGCTTGTGGACCATTTCGCGGTGTAGCTGAGCATTTTCGAGAGCCAAGGCGACATGGTCCGAAATCGCCTCCAGCATGTTCTCGTCTGCCCGCGAGAACGGGCCGGTTTTTTTGTTCAGTAGCTGCAGCACTCCGATTGTTTCACCAGCTTTATTTCGAATCGGCAAACAAAGTAGCGACCGTGTGCGATATCCTAGGCGCAAGTCTACCTCGGATTCGAAACGCGAATCGGCGTACGCGTCCGCCAGATTCACCATTTCTCCGTGCTGCGCTACCCAGCCGGCAATTCCCTTGGTGATCGGTAACCGGATTTCATGCTGTTCGAGACCGAGACCGACCAGCGACCATATTTCCTGCCTGTCACGGTCCACAAGAAAAACGGTCCCGCGCTCGGCTCCCGAATAGCGGATGGTCAAACCCAGAATGATATTTAGAAGTTCTGCGAGGTCGAGTGTCGAATTTAGCCGCTTTGTGGCCTCGACGATCGTGGAAAGCTCGATAACCGCGCTACGGCGCTCGCTGCTCTCGAGCGCGACTTCCGCATAGCGCAAAAAAAGTTCGAGCCACGAACGCGTTTTTTCATCCAGCTTGGATTTGGAAGCGATTTCCAGCACGCCAACAGGAGTCGTCCCGCGTCCAAGTGCCCAGGTGCTCGCCCTACCGTTGCCGCTTTGCGAAGACTTTCCATTCAGAACCTGTTGCACATAGTTCGGAGTAGCCACAGGGAGCTTTCCGCTTTCCTGCCAAACCGTCGGGACGCCATCGACCAGCTTCCAGATCCGCGCGCCCTCGACGCACCCTGGAGCGGCCAGAAGACGCACCATTTCCGCAGCCAAATCGCCGGGTTCAGCCTCGGGGCTCAGCTTGACAAAAATCTTGTCCAGCGGCTCGAGCCGCGCGGCCGATGTGCCACTGCGCGATGGCGTCTTAGTTTTCAACTATTGCCTTTATATCGAACGACGAGAATTGTGATGTCGTCCGATTGCGGCGCCCCTTCCGTGAACGCTCGCATTCCTTCTTTTATGACATCTGCGAGCCCCTCCACGGTGTCACCCGTGTAGCTTTCCATGATTTTTCGTAGGCGCGCTTCTTCGAACAACTCGTTCTGCGGGTTAGCCGCTTCGGAAACGCCGTCTGTGTAAATCACCAGGTATTCGCCTGGCTCGAGAGTGACACGCGCGCTCTGATATTCCGCCTCCGGGAACATACCCACGGGAAAATTCGCGGATCCTAATCCTTCCAGCTCGCCTGACTTTCTGCGAACAATTGGCGGCACGTGGCCGGCATTCACATATTCGAAGCGGCCCATCTTGTCGAGAATCCCATAGAACACGGTGGCATAACGATCTTCGCCGCTTCGTTCGCAGAGATATTGATTTACGCGGGAGAAAACGCCGGGGAGTGAAATGTCCATCGCCGCTGTGGTGAAGAAGACGCCTTGCAGTAGCGTCGCGAGCAGGGCCGCCGAAATTCCCTTCCCGGATACGTCACCCACGAAGAATCCGTGCCGCCCGCCGCTTAGCTGAATCACGTCGAAACAGTCGCCGCCGACTGAGTGACATGAGAGCGTCGAGGCAACCACCTGCAAATCCGGCAGGCTGGGCAGCGACTTCGGCAGAAGAGTCTTCTGGATGCCGCTGGCGATCTCGATTTCATGGTCGAGTTTATCCTTCGCCCGCGCGGATGCGAACAGTCTCGCATTCTCGATGACGGTCGCAGCTTCGCGCGCCAGCGTCCTCAAGACGTCACGGTCCATATCCGTGAATGCGCTGGACGGAATGTGGCTGTCCATGTAAAGGACGCCGAGCAGTTCTCCCTGCCGGGTGGATATCGTGGCATCGAGAGTTTCGATTACTGGCAGTTTATCGACCGGAATTGCCACAATCGTGTGCAATTCCAGCCGCGCCACGCTTTCCTGCTGTGAGAAGCCGCCCGCTTCATCGCCCGTATCGCTCACGATCATTTCGCGGCGAGTGTTCACCACTCGCTTCACCACGCTCTGCGAAACTTTCAACAGATCCGGCCGCAAAGTCCCCTTTTGCGCGTCGCGTGCCACAACCATGTGCAGCTCGCCGCTAGGATTGGCCAGCAATAGGACGCCGCGCTCGGTTCGGGTCACTTGAATCGCCGCGTCCACCACCGACGTCAGCACATCCTCAAGCGATAAGCCAGTGCCGAGCGTGCGTGCCACGTCCAACAGCACGCCTAAATGGTGCAGCTCGCGAGATCCGGGGGCGGAGGGCGCGGGCCCTTCGACCTTCTCCACCAACTCCTCGATCGTCGCACCCTCACCCAGATAGATGAGTTTGTAGGAATCCGCCATGCCGAAATCGATTTTGTCGCGCGGATGCAATTCGTGCTTCAGCACCTTTTCGCCGTTCACAAACGTGCCATGGCGACTGCCCATGTCTTCGAGTGTCCAACTGCCATTTTCGGAGAGGATTTGGGCTTGCTGGCGGCTGATACGGCTGTCGCGAAGAGTGAGTTCGTTGCCGGCTTGCCGGCCAATGCGAAAGGGAGAAGCGTTCAAAGGTATATCGCGGCGAACGCCGCTCGGTTCAATGACAACAATGCGTGGAGAGCGTGGCATGGGCTCAACGCGCGCCGCCAGGGCCGGCACGCTGAATCGCCTCCAGGAGCAATTCAGCACGCCATGGTAGGGAAACTCGGGCCCGAAGTAAAGTGTCCGAAACGACTTCCACGGTGCGAAAAAAAAGCATCACCCTCTCCATCAGCCAAGTTTGACCCTCAGTTGCTTCGGAATTTCCCGCGAGACAGACCACAACCAGGTCACTCCAATTGGCGCAGAGCTCCAACCCAATTCTTGAGAGTCTACTCAGACTCTTACAGGGAGTTGTCGGACTCCTTAGTACCAAGGTACTGTTGCGCTACATTCCAATTATCGTATTATTCCGTCGCCCATGCCAACAGACCAGCCGTGTGAAGAGCTTAACCGCATTAGGCTTGAAGCTGTTGCGGCCTTTGAAGCCGCTAGAGCAACGCGCCGCTCGAGAGATCTGTCCTTCCAGGAGGACGTTGAACTGAGCCGCGACGAGCACCGCAAGATTGACGACCTCTTAAAACATCTGCTTTCAGGCCATCACGGCCTCCCCTGCCCGGCTGGCGACCGTCCAATAATCGCCATCGTTCCAACAACCAATCGACGTCTCACAAAAAGCAGCCCAAGCCCGCGATCCTTTAGCTCCTTTCACCCCCTTGCGAACTTGCAGCGTCGCGGCTAGCTCCAGAACCACGATTCGCGAACTCGTGTTTGAATTCCGTTGCGCAACATGCGAAGGTTAAGCGGCACCTGGGCCTGAAAGCACATCCTGAAAGCACCCGCCCGGCGTCGCGCCGCAAAACTCCAGGCGTCACAGTTTTGGGGGTTATCGATGAGGTTGAGCCCACCGATATTCGCGCTATGGATCGCTTTCGCCGCCTCAGGGCTAGATTCCCCTGATACGCGCGAGATCACCGACCCGAAATCTGTTACATCGCAGACTGAGATGGGCGTTGCTCCCGTGCCCATCGATGACCTCTTCTATACTCGCGGCGTCATAGGTCCGTCCTGGTCGCCCAACGGCGAGGAAATCGCCTTCTCGACGAACATCACCGGCCGCTACAACCTCTGGAAAGTCAACGCCGCGGGCAGTTGGCCAATTCAACTCAGCCAGTCCGATGATCGGCAGACCAACCCGGTATGGTCGCCTGACGGAAAGTGGATCGTCTTCGAATCGGACAAGGGCGGCGGAGAGATTTACGATCTCTTTGCGATCCCCAGCGAAGGTGGCGAAATCACTAATCTCACTCTCACTCCGGATATTTCCGAAACGACCCCTGTGTGGTCGCCCGACGGATCCCGGCTCGCGCTGAATTACAAGCCGAAAACAGCCTCGGCTATTGATATTGCGATTCTGGATTGGAAAACGCGTGCCATTCACAACCTGACTCAAGAAAAAACGAAGGATCATAACTGGGCGAATCCTTTCTGGAGTCACGATGGCAAAACAATCTACGCTTCGCGGGCGAATGCGAACTTCACTGATTCAGATGTGTATCGTATGGAGGTCGCAACCGGTACCAGCGAGAATCTCACGCCTCACGAGGGCCAGCGCCGGACGTTCGTCTCATCCGTCTCGCCTGATGGCCACACCCTGCTCGTCGGTTCCGACAGGCCCGGCGGGTTCCCGAACGTGGCTCTTCTCGACCTCGCAACGAAACAGCTGACCTGGGCGACCGACACGAAATGGGAAGCCAACGCCGGCGATTTTTCACCCGACGGTAAGGAGTTCACCTACGTCATCAACGCAGACGGCCGAAGCGACACCTTCCTCGCCGATACCGCCACTCGAAATGGCGCAAGAATCAATGTATTGCCAGGTCTCAACACCTACCCCGGAACTCCGTCATCTTTTTCGCCAGACGGCTCAGGGCTTGTCGTTTCGCATCAAAGTTCCATCCAGCCCAATGATCTTTGGATATACGAGCTCGCCAAGCAGGCGCGCCAGTTGACTTTCTCCGCGGTGGCTAGCCTCACGGCCACAAAAATTCCGGCGTCGACTCTGGTACATTACAAATCCTTTGACGGAAAAATCATCAGCGCATTTGTCTGGGTACCCTTCAATTTGAAGCGTGACGGTTCGAATCCCGCGATCGTTCTGCCCCACGGAGGACCTACAGGCCAGACGCAGGACGCCTTCAACCGAACAGTCGTGGCCCTCGTGACACGCGGATACATCTGCATTGCGCCGAATCCGCGCGGATCGACGGGCTATGGAATGGAGTTCCAGCTTGCCAACACCAGGGACTTGGGCGGCGGCGACTTGCAGGACGAAGTCTATGGTGTGAAGTTTCTCGAAGAAAGCGGCTACGTGGACCCGAAGAAAATCGGGATCACCGGCGGTTCCTACGGTGGCTTTATGACGTTGATGGCCATCGGCAAAACACCCGACATATGGGGCGCCGGCGTCGAAGCTTACGGGATCATCAACTGGTACACGATGCTGCAGCATGAAGACCCGAGCCTGCAGGAATACGAAAAGTCGCTGCTGGGCGACCCGGAAAAAGACCGCGCCATCTATGAAGCCGATTCACCAATAAAGTACATCCGCAACGCCAAAGCGCCCCTCCTCGTTTTGCAGGGTGAAAACGACATTCGCGTCCCCAAGGAGGAAGCAGAACAGGTTGTCCAGATACTCAAAGAATCCGGAAAAATCGTGGACTCGCACTTTTATCCCAACGAGGGCCACGGATTCGCTAAGCGCGAAAACCAGATTGACGCTATTCGGCGCACAGTCGAGTGGTTTGACCGCTACCTGAAGAACAAGAACTAACGTCTAACAGCGCAACGAATTTGCTTTGCGAAGTTCGGGAGCCCTCGTGCGCGGGCTTCGCGAGGAGAAATCTTGCGCCATTCGATCCGTGTTCTCGCGATATTTGCGCTCCCCTGTCTCGCCGCACTTTTCTCGTTTGGCTCGAATCCCCAAAAGCCAGAATCGCTCGCAATCGACCACGTTACTGTGATTGATGTCACAGGCGGCCCCGTGCTTGAGGATCGAGTTGTCGTCATTGCCGGCGATTCGATTGTAGGGATGGCCAAGAGCGGGTCGATTGAGATTCCCAGGGACGCACGGCGAATCGACGCCCGGGGAAAATTCCTTATTCCCGGGCTATGGGACATGCACACCCACATCGCAGGCATCAACGCGAATCCAGTATGGGCGAGGCAGACGCTATTGCCGCTCCTTGTGACGAACGGCATCACCGGCATCCGTGACATGGGTGGAGATCTTCACGCCCTTGAAAGCTGGCGCCGCGAAATTGAGAATGGCACGTTGATCGGCCCGCGCATCGTTGCCGCCGGGCCCATGCTTCTTCCCGCCCGGCGAGCCGGTGCCGATCCGGCGCCAGCAGATCCTGCGATCCTGCGCGTCGGCACACCGGAGGAGTCTCGAGCCGCAGTTGACGATCTTCAAAAACGCGGCGCCGATTTCGTCAAGATCATCGAAGTTTCGCGCGAAAATTATTTTGCAATTGCTGACCAGTCAAAGAAAGATTCGATTCCGTTTGCCGGCCATATCCCATCTGAGGTCACTGCTACCGAAGCCTCCAACGCGGGGCAGAAGAGCGTTGAGCACATCATTTACAGCTCGCTCGCATTTGATTGCTCCGCGCAGGGTGATGAGCTTCGGCAGAAGGAGCAGGAAGCTTCCGCGAAACGCGACAGTCAAACCGCCGCCGATATCACAGATCAAGCGAATCAAACGTTTTCGGCTGAAAAGGCCGTGGTGCTGTGGCGAACATTCCGGAAAAATGGCACGTGGGTAACGCCAACCCTATTTTCGATCTGGGTGAACGCTCACCAGCTCGAAATGCCGCCCGACGATCCGCAATTCGTCTATCTGCCGGCATCGCTGCGAAAGGAATGGCCCCCTGCCAAGAACCCCACGAAAGACGAGCGCGACACGGAAGCCTGGTGGCAGCGCCAGTTCGAGAACGATCGAAAATTGACAGGCGAAATGCATCGCGCCGGCGTGCGCCTGCTTGCAGGCAGCGACTCCTTGGACCGCTACGATTTCGTTGGCACAAGCCTTCACCGGGAGTTGCAGATGCTTGTCAATGCCGGTCTCACGCCCCTCCAGTCTCTACAAACCGCGACACTGAATCCGGCAGAATTCCTGGCTATCGCAAAATCCGGGCGCATTTCTGCTGGTTATCTTGCGGATTTGGTGCTGCTGGACGGCGATCCAACAGTAGACATCGCTTATACGGGAAAAATCACGGCGGTTGTTCTACATGGAAGATTTTTTGCGCGTGAGGACCTGGACGCGATGCTGGCGAAGGCGCGGGCGGCTGCAGCTGCGATTCCTCTTGGGACGCGCGACGCGAAGTAGCATCTCCAGATGCTCAATTGCTTTACAGGGTTCTTTCGAGCGAAAGCCGAGCGTAAGCACTCGCCAAAGGGGACGAAGCAGCTCTCAGCGAGTCCGCCCGGCCTCCAATACATTGCTCAGCCGTCGAGTGGTTTCACGCAGGAGGCTAGATCGACGACGACCTGCAGGCGCTGCACGGCGGGTGGCGGCAAACGAGAACGATGCGAAAGAACAGCTCCACATTCCCCAGAATCCCTGTTAGTGGATTATTGATTTCATGTCGAAATATTTCGGCCGTTTCTGCTGGAAAACCGGTCCTGGGCGCGCCGAGCGGCGTTTCCGAGCCCATTGCCTTATTCGCTCCTGCCCTGGTTCGAAACCCGAAATGTAGTTCCAAAAAAGGTCAAACGTACAAGTCCGTAAAGAACGGATGGGGGACTAAGTCTATAAGCGCATTGAGGATGTAGAATCGGGCTACCTAGTTATCCCGATTTGAAACTCAGGTCGGTAATTTGATCCTTGGCCTGACGCTAGTGGCCGGCGCTCACGCGCGCAGCCGCAGCCGAAGCCGAAGCGCTCGCCAATTCAATCATATACAAACTCTCATTCGCCGGACCTGCATAGATGCTATTTGCGTTGGCGTCAGATTCAAGCACTTGAAAATTGTCGCTGTGCGTGTCACCGGCGGGATTTTCGATTCGGGACCAACTCGTTCCTTGGTCGCGAGAGATATAGAGGCCGCCCTTTTCAGGCGATACGACCCAGAATTCCGGGCGCACCAGGATGTCGTTGACTGGCGAAGCCGGGAGTCCTGACTGGACTTTCGTCCACGTTATCCCATCGTCGCGTGAAATGTAGAGGCCAGAGGGAGAAGCGACTAGAAGCGTGAGTTGGTCTGCGACTTCCAAGCGGAGGGCACCGTACGATTCGAGCGGAAGATCGTGCCATTGCCAGGAGCGGCCTGCGTCGCTCGAAAACACCATGCCATGCGACGATACGATGCGAATTTCGGCGCCGTCCGCAGAAACGCGAACTGAGTCCACCGGTAATGGGAGCGACGAAAAGGACACTCGCGTCCACGATTTTCCTGCATCCCTCGATGTGAATAGTCCCTCTTCGGTGGCAGCAAACCATGCTGTATCGCTGAACCCCAAATCGTTAACCACCGCGCTGAACGCGGCTGCTGCGGCCGGCTTTGCGCGTGCAGCCATGGAATGTCCCGCACTCGCGGTGTTCACATCAATGACCAGACCCTCGCGGACCCAACGACCACTTCTTATATCCAGGCGCATCAACCCGCCCGATGCGACGGCCGCGTACCAGCCGACAGGCGTAGAGAAGAGCCGCCGCACGGATGCGGGTGCCAAACCGGAACCAAGTGACGCCCACGTCTCACCCGCGTCGTCTGACATGACAACTGAATCGGCGGCATTCGCCAGCACAGCCCCCAGATGGCCCGGATTTTCGCGATCCACAACAAGCGAAACAACGCGCCGATGTGCAAAGCCTGCATTCGCCGACCCGAAGGTATCCGTCGTGCTATCGCTCACCATCACGCCCTGCTGCTCGGTGCCAATCAAGACGTAAGCGTAGGTTTGTTCCGGAGACTTGCGTTCATCGGACGTCGGTACATTAGTCGAGAGAAGAACCGCGAGAGCGTTGATGATCCAATTTCTCGGCGATACACGGCGCCATCTCGCACCGCCCTCCGTTGACTTCCAGAGCCCGTCGGTGGTGCCAGCATACAGCGTGTTCGTCTCGCCCGGATCGAATCGAATCACCAGAGTTCGTTTCGACGAGTCGGGGATGCCTTGAATTCGTTTCCAATGCGCACCGGCATCATCGCTGCGGTAGATACCCGAGCAAGCGCTGGCGAAAACCTGCGCCGGATTCGATGGGTTCACCGCAAGGCTGAGCACGTCGGAATCGTCAATCATGCCTTCGTGAATCGCAGCCCAGTCGCGGCCACCGTCAACGGTTTTCCACGGAAGATGAAACGTTCCAGCGTAGATGATCTCGGGATTCTGCGGGTCGACGGCGAGTGAATCAAAGTTCCGGAGTTCGGGATCGTTCGCGGGTGTGATCATCTCCCAATTTTTGCCGGCGTCGCGCGAACAAAACACGCCATCGAGAGCGCCGGCCACGAGAGTATCCGGATCAGACGGCGCTGCCACAAAAGCGCGCACCGCGTGGCCAACCAGACCGGCAGGTTGCCACGATCGTCCCCGATCCGTGCTGCGATAGATTCCGCCTCCTTCGCCCTGCTTTTCGCGCGTCCAAATAGAAGCAAACAGAAGATCGGAGTCTCGCGGGTCAACGAGGATTGCTGTGACGATAGCGTTGTGCGCGTCACCTGCCAGCCCGCGAAGCTGCCAGTGCTGGCCTCCATCCTCGGAGCCGAAGATGTGGCCGTCGGTGGTACCGAGGTAGACGAAGTTGGGCCGGGAAGGATCGCTTGCCAGCGTGCGTACGTCGCCGCCGTCAGGCCCGAGAGGTTTCCACGTTTGAGTTTCCGCGCTGGGAGCTGCCAGCGCAGCAGCCAGAAAGAGCAAACATACGCGGAGAATGGACAGGCTACGCCGCGGACAACGGAGAGGGTTAACACATGCCGTCATGGCAGCTATTGCTGAGACGAATGCGGGCAGCGAATCAACCGGAAAAAATCCGGGAGTACGGCCGGTAGCCGCGCTCTTCCCAAGTCCCCCAACGTCCAGCGCCTTCCTTCTCCCTCAGCACTTCGATCAGTAAGTCGCGCCGTCCGGCACCAGCACCACATCGACGCGCCGATTTTCCTTGCCGGCGCCTGCCGTGCCGGTTGACGACCGCACATCGACGCGCGACCCGTCGATCCCCTGCTTGCCGGCAAGGTATTTCTTCGCTTCATCCGCGCGACGCGAAGCTAGCTTCGCGGAACCCGGCTCTCTCGGATCGGCAAATCCGACGAGCACGACTTTCGCCTTCGGATCGCTCTGCAATCGCACAGCGGCGTCGTCAAGCACGCGTTTGCAAACGTTATCCACCCGCGCGCTTCCAGGCCCGAACGAGCAGTCACTGATCTTGCTCGCCTGCGGCGGAGCCGGCGGCTCTTGCACCGTCACCGACGTGGAGCAATCAGCCGCTCCGCCGGCGCCATTCTCCACGCGGCCCGTTACCGTATAAGTTCCAGGAGCAAGCCCTGACGTATCGAATTGCACGCTCGAGCTCGATTCCGTGGCGCCTACAATTTGACCACCATTTGCTTGCCAGCTGTAACGCAACGCCGTGTTCGACTGATCGTTCACCATTGCCGTGATTTGCGCGCGTTCACCTGCTGCCAGCGAAGATCGATCCGCAGAACAAGACATCGTAGGCGCCGGCGGTTTCGGCTTGGGTTCGACTCGAACATTCGTCGAACAGTTTGACGTCTTGCCCGCCCCGTCATCAACACGCAGCGAAAGCGTGTAGGTTCCCGGCCCCACTCCCTCGGAATCCCATCGTGCGTAGGGACTCGTGCCATTCGTGATTTTACCCCCGTTGGCAGTCCATACGTACGTCAGCGGATGTCCCCACGAATCGGTGGCGGTAGCTGTCGTTTGTACGGACGAGTTCGAGCCTTCGACGACCGACGATTTATCCGCCGAGCACGACGATGTCAATTGATCCGGCTCGCGTGGTTTTTCGGGCCAGTACGCTCCCGCGAGCTTGACGATGAAGCCGTTGCGGTCCTGGTGGTTCAGCAAGCTCAGCGAATATCGGTAGCCGATGTCCAGGGCGACTCTCCTGATGGGATAGATGCGGATGCCGGTCGTTGTGTCGACGGGATCGCGCCCGCCAAAAGTTGTATTTTGAATGCCGCTGCGCACGTAAATGAGGCCGGTATATTCCGTTATGATCTGAAAACGCTTGCCGGGGAAAACGAGCATACCAGCGCCTATGCCCATCTCGTCGGAAAGATTTAGTACGGCAGGGGCGATTGGTGGGGGAGCCGTTGGCGGTCCGGGCAAATTCAAAAGGTCGATTGTTGAGAATTTTTGGCCCGGGCGGAAGCGATAAGACCAGTTAAACGTAATAAGCATGCTGTTGTGGAAGACCGTCTTGCTCGCCTCCAGGCCGATTCCATAATTGAAACGCCCATACTGAACCTCATTCCGGAGCAGGTCGCTCAATCCTGAGGAAGTAGGAATAAAAAAGTCGTTACGAAGAGACAGGCTGAAGGGTTTGCCGCGTTTTTCCGAGAGCAAGCCAATCTTGAAACCCAGATCAAGCTCGCCTACACCGCCACCATTGTGCGACGCAAACGGATAATCCTCGACATAGGCGGGCGCGATGCCTGTTCCGGGCAGAATCGAACGGTAGATCGTATTTCGGTATTGGGGGAAGCCGAGGGTCGCGGCATTCAAGCTCAACTGCGACGGCTGGTCCACGTGAATATGCTCGTCGGCCGCAATCTGAAAGAAAACGGAGAACCACCGGTTAAACCCCATGCCGAAGGCGGGCACCGTCTGTAACACCGTAATATTGCCCGGCATGCGCGAGAATTTATTCACGCCAATCGAGAGATCCACTGCTCCTCGCGGCAATGTGTCGCCGGTTTCTAACGTGAACAGACCCGGATTGCCGTCGAGGGCCGGCATGGGCACGTACTTGGGTACCTGTTCGTAGCTGTCCTGCGATGGGGACCGCTGGGGAACCGGAGCCGGCGCTGGATTCGCGGCGGGCGTAGGCGCGGCGGGCGCCGCAGGCGGAGCTGGTGTGGTTGCAGGGTCGGATTTCGGATCGGACGCCTCGCTATCAGCGGCAGCAACCGGCTGATCCTTTTTTTCAGCGCTAGTCTTTTCGGCGCTGGCGCGTGCACTTTTGGCATCATCGGCAAAGCTGCCCGACGTTAGGAAGAGTGCCAGAAAAAAAATCACTGTCATGCCCTTCAGAATTCTCATCTACTCCTCCCAAAATTGCCTCGGCCCTACATTAATTCTTAAACCGAATAGCAACAGCTACGATGGCACCGGAAACACGTTCGCACCGGACGCAATAGCTTGAAAGTCCAAATGATTTAGACCTGGGAACCCATCAGAACAAGCTGCCGTAACGGGGCGGATTATAATTCACGGCTTCCGAATACAAGAACAAATATTTCTCAGCGTCCAGGCCGACGGGGGAGTGCTGCAAGGTCTGGATTGACCGGTATTCGGTTGCGGCCATCTCGTGTATAATGTCTTCCGAACGTCTTCCCTTCCCGGCGAAGGCGGCAAGCCAAATAAGTTAGGAGAAGCATATGAGGTTCGCAAAGATGCTTCTGGCTGCCGTGGCCATTCTCGCCGCAGCCGGATATCCCGCATTCGCCAGCCAGCAATATGATCAGCAAGGCAGCCAACAAACCGAGTTGCAGCCTGATCAGTCCGTCGATTCTCAGGCCCAGGGAGCGACGAACGATCAGCCGCCGGTAAGGCCCGCACGAAAGCCTCACAACCATTCGCAACATCAAGCGATCGAACGGCCGCCGATTCCGGAAGGTCCGCGCTTGCTTATCGGTTTGGAGGATACGCTCGACACCAAGCACGACAAGGCGGGCCGGCGGTTCATCGCGACCACCCTCGAGCCGGTTACTACGGCGGAGGGAGATGTGATTCCGCAGGGTGTTCGCATCCGCGGGCATATAGATAAGGTTCACGCCGCCGGAGACACGGGACGCGCGCGCATGTGGCTAACGTTTGACGACATCCAGACGCCGCGCGGCTGGCGGCCTTTTGTAGCGCAGTTGATCGATGCTCCGGGAGTTCACTCGATCCACGTGCTCTACGACCGTGAAGGTGAAATTCAAGCCTCATCCGTAAATAAGGACCAGGCAATGAAGGCTGCGATGGCGGGCGCATTCGCCGGCGCCGCTACGGGCATGTCGAGCGGCAAAGAGAAAGAGGCCGCGATGGCTGCCGCTACGGCTGCAGCACAAGCCTTTATGATCGCTTACGGACTCGGGCAGGAATTCACGCTTGAGAAAGGCACTAAGCTGGAGATTGTTCTCGAGCGGCCTCTTCATGCCGGCCGTACCTAGCACCTAGTAACGCGGACACACAGCATCTTCAGCTGTCCCGCTTCGCGGGATATCAATCCTTGCCGGGCAGGAGATTTGCGTCCGTTCGTCGCACTACGCCACATTCTTGCCGCTCGCTTGGATTTCCGCGAAACTGCTGGTAGGCTCGATTCAACGATGCCACCGGACAATCAATCGCAACGCATACTCATAGTCGAAGACGAAGACAACGCACGCAAGGGCTACGAAGCGCTCTTGCGCAAGTGGGACTGCGAAGTTCTGGGGGTCGCTAGCGGCGAGGACGCTCTGGCGAAGTTCCCCGAATTCGCCCCCAGCGTAATACTGGCCGATGTCGAACTGCCCGGAATGAACGGCCTCGACTTGCTGGGCCATCTCGGCGACGAGATTGAACGCATACCGGTGATCATCATCACCGGCCGCGGCAGCGACGAGCGCGTAGTGCAAGCTATCGAAGCGGGCGCCTTCTGGTACATCGAGAAACCGCTAAAGCCTCCCGTACTCCATGCCCTACTCGATCGCGCGCTTGGACGCGTCCGCGATCAAAGAGCCGTGGCGGCGTTGACCAAAGAATTGCGGGACGCAGGCAAGCTCGGGGTTTTGGTGGGCGCTTCGCGTGAGATGCGGGACGTGTTGCACCAGGTAGAGGTTGCCGCACCCTCCACGGCCTCAGTGCTCATCACCGGAGAGACCGGCGCCGGCAAAGAAATGGTGGCGCGGTCGATTCACATGCTGTCGCCGCGCGCCGACAAGCCTTTCGTCGCAATCAATTGTTCGGCAATTCCAGAATCCCTGATGGAGAGCGAAATTTTCGGCCACGAAAAAGGGGCATTTACAGGCGCCGCAGAACGCCGGATCGGTTGCTTCGAACTGGCTGATGGCGGAACTCTGTTGCTCGACGAAATCGGAGAGATGCCCGCGCCGACGCAGGCTAAGCTTCTGCGCGTTCTCGAAGACCACAAGGTGCGGCGCCTCGGCAGCAAAGTGGAAACGCCGGTGGATGTGCGCGTTCTTGCTGCCACGAACAAAAATCCCGAGCAGGCGGTGGCCGACGGCCAGCTGCGCCGCGACCTCTACTTCCGGTTGAACGTGTTCCACATTAATCTGCCGCCGCTGCGGGAGCACAAGGAAGATCTGCAGCCTTTGGTCGAACGGCTGCTCGCTGAAATCTCCGAGAAACATGGGAAAACAGTTTCAGGTGTGGGCGCCGATGTAATGGAAATGTTCAAGTCGTATCCCTGGCCCGGCAATGTTCGCGAACTGCGCAACGTGCTGGAGCGCTCCGCGATTGCGTCCGACCGGGGCACCATCACGCGCCAGCACCTACCTTCCGATTTCGGACGGACGCCTACAACGATGGTTTCCGGCCTCGGCGGGCTGCGATTCCCGATTGGTACCACCGTTGACGCCGTGGAACGCGAATTAATACTCCAGACGCTTGCCGCGACCAATCAAAACAAGACTCGCGCGGCGGACTTGCTCGGCATCAGCTTGAAGACCCTCCACAATAAGTTGAAAGAGTACGAGGCAGGGCGGAAAGATGCGGCTCAGCCTTAAAACGAAGTTCACGCTGGCGATCTCGCTGCTGGTCCTGGCGGTTGTCGCAGTTGTCTCCGGCCTTTACCTCGGCCAACTCACCAAGCAGGTTTTGCGACAGTCGGAGGATCGCGCCGTTCTCGTCGCGCGCCAGGTATTTTTCGCCTGTCGGAGCGCGCTCCAAGTCGCCGCCGAGAGTGGTGAAACACCGGCCTCGCCAAGCGCTACTGATTTGCGCGAATACGTCCGTCGGGCGCTCGACAATAGCACTGCTCTGAATTCGCTGCTGGAGTCGGCTGTCGGATATACCGCAACGATTTACGAAATTACAATCACCGACCAGAACGGCATCGTGCTCATCTCCAGTGATTCTGGCCTGCGCGGCCAAAAACTGGCTACCCGCCCCGATATTTCTTCGCTAGTCCACAAGCAGGGCTTCTTTCAAGAGCTCCGCACGCTCTATGGACCGCCACAAGTTTACGAGTTCCGCTACCCATTCGATCTGAATCAGTCCAAATTCGGCGATATTCGCATCGGCATGTCATCCGCTCTTATACGCGATGAAATTTCTCCGAGTCTCAAAAAAGCCGGTTACTACGCCCTGGCGGCAGTTCTGCTCTCCACTTTCCTTGCTTTGCTTGTCACCCGTGTTTCGTTGGCTCCGATTGACCGCATTTCGACTCAACTGGATCGCATTTCGGCGGGCGAGTTCGATGTCGAACCGGTGGAACGAACCGATGAGTTCGGCAGGGTCAGCGCGAAAATCGTCGGCATCGGAAAGCAGCTCCGCGATGTCCGTGAAATTTTCAGCACGTTGCGCGAAAACCTCGATCAGGTAATGGGCGGGCTCGAGGATGGCTTGCTGCTTTTTAACGCCGAGGGGCGAGCTGTGCTGGTGAGTCCCTCAGTCGAGAAATTCCTGGGAGGGCGCGCCGCGGACCTTCGAGGACATCGTGTGAGCGAGATTTTTCCAGAGGCACACGCCGTTCGAAGGGTTTTGCACATCAAAGAAGATGAGATAGAACCAGTCGAGGGCGCGGAGCTTATGTATGAAGCCGGTCCTGGGCCAACGCGTATTGGATTGAGTGCGCAGGTGATTCGCGAGCACGGCGCGCGCATGGGTACGCTGGTTACGCTGCGCGACGTGGAATCACTCGAGCGCATCGGCAATCAGCTGCAGGTCTCCGAGCGGCTGGCTGCATTGGGACGCGTGACCGCCGGCGTGGCGCATGAGGTGAAGAACCCGCTCAACTCCATGCGCCTCTGGCTGGAAGTGCTGAAGGCGAACATGCCCATCGATCCTGAGCCGCAGCAAGCCGTGAAAATGCTTGATAGCGAGATTGACCGGCTCGATCGCGCGGTGAAAACCTTCTTGAATTTTACCAAGCCGGTGGAAATGAAGCTGGAAGAGACGGACGTCCGGCCTTTGCTTCAGGAGGTGATCGATGCGGCGCGTCCTTCGATCTTGAGGGCGGGCGTGGATCTGCGCGTCGATTTGCCTTCGGAATTTCCCAGACTGTTGATCGACCAGCAACTGATTCACCAGGCGGTGCTCAATTTATTGCTGAATGCTTCGCAGTTTACACCACGAGGTGGACGCATCACCCTCGCTTTGCGGCGCAGTGGCGAGAGTGCAATCATTTCCGTGGCAGATTCGGGAAAAGGGATCTCACCGGAGGATCAGAAGAAGATATTTCAGCTGTTTTTTACTACCCGGCCCGGTGGTTCGGGCATCGGACTGGCCAATACGTTTCGATTTGTGCAACTGCACAATGGTCAGATAGAATTTGAGTCGGACGTAGGGCGCGGAACCACCTTCCGGGTCGAACTGCCCCTGGCCCATTCTGTTGATCTTGTCCCCGGAAAGGTTCGCGATTTCAGCACGCCCTTTGCAGAAGATAAAAAGATAAATGCCCAGCCGTAATCCCAACGCTCGAGCCCTCCTGGCGTTGCTTGCGAGCGGACTCTCGCTCCTCAGCATCGGGTGTGGCGAAAAGAAAGTCCAGGCCGCCGCCCCCGTCAGCGCCCCGCCGGCACAAGCCGCGATTGAAACTCCACCGCCTTCGACCACTGCTCCCGATACGACCGCCATGCCGCCGGTTGCAGTTCAGACACCCGCACCAGACATCCCAGCTGCGTCTACCGCGCCGCCGCCGATAATTGCGCCCGCAACAAAGCCCGCGCCAAAACCACAAAAGCCCGCGCCCGAGCCGGAGCCATCCTCTGCTGCGGAAGACCACGCGCGTCCGCCCGCTCCGCAGATTTCGCCGCAACTCTCGGAAAGCGAGAAGGCAAATTACCAGCGCGGTACCAGCGAAGATATTGAGGTCGCGAAGGGAAATCTTAATCAGACAAAAGGAAAGCGGCTTAACGCCCAACAAGCCGATCTGGCCGACAAGATTCGCAGCTTCCTCGACCAATCCAGCAATGCGGCCAAAGAAGGCGATCTCGCTCGCGCCAAGAATCTCGCCCAAAAGGCCCGCCTTCTCTCCGTCGAGCTGGTCAATTCTCTCTAGCATCTTCTAGCTGGTCTCCTTCAAGGCATCGCGTTCTGCGTTTTGCTAAGATAATCGCGTGAAAGTAGCAGACGTGATTGTCGTCGGCGGCGGCGTGATCGGCGCTTCGATTGCGCTCGAGCTGGCAGGCAAAAAACTCCACGTCGTCTTGCTCGATCGCCAGCAGCCCGGGCTTGAAGCGTCATGGGCCGCGGCGGGAATGTTGTCGCCCGGGCCAGACTCGCCGGATGCCCTTCCGCTGGTTCCGCTCGCTAAGGAATCCATGCGGCTTTATCCCGAATTTATTGCCTCCCTTGAGGAACGATCGGGAAAAACCACCGCTTTCGCCCGCAACGGAGTAATCGAGGCTTTCACAGCGCCGCACGGCGAATCAGAGCGCGACAAAATGGTCGCTCAGTACCAGACTTTGGATCTCGCCGTTGAACCAGTTACGATCGAAGTGGCGCGGAAAGCCGAGCCCGCTGTCGGACCGGCAGTCCGCGCAGCTGCGTGGCTTCCGCAGGAAGCAACGATCGATCCCAGAATGTTGATGGATGCGTTGCTCACAGCCGCAGGTAATCGCGGCGTTGAAATCTGGAGTGATTCGCCCGTGGAAAGCCTGACCCTCAACGGAAATCACTGTGGCGGCGTAGTCACGCGCGCTACAAATGTCTCTGCAAAATGTATCGTCATAGCGGCGGGATGTTTCTCAGCAGGAATCGATTGGCTTGGCCGCTATGCGCCCACTCGTCCGGTACGAGGACAACTACTCGCACTCGAATCGAAGAGCGTAGCGCTTGGAAGAACGCTACGCTCCAGCAAAGCGTACCTCGTACCGCGCCCGAATGGGCGGATTATCGCCGGAAGCACTTTGGAAGACGCCGGTTTCGATAAGCACGTGACGCCCGCAGGAGTTCGTACGATTCTCGACGGAGTGCTTGAGCTTGCGCCGGCTCTCGCGAGTGCACAACTTGTGGATGCCTGGGCGGGTTTGCGTCCCGGAACTCCGGACCACCTTCCAATTCTGGGCCCGACTGACATCCGCGGACTTTACATGGCAACCGGACACTATCGGAACGGAATTCTTCTTGCACCAGTAACCGCAAAGCTCTTGAGTCGCTGGATCCTGAGCGGAAAACCCGAATTCGAGACGAGCTGCTTTTCGCCACTACGTTTCGGCGATGCGAAGCCTGCCGCGACGAAAACTGCGACTGCGATTTCTTAACGTCGGGTGCCCATCTACCTGATTAAGAGGGCTGATTAAAAAGGAATTTTGCCGTGCTGCGACTCGCGGTTCTGTGGCCCCGCCAAAGCAGAAGCTTGGCCCGGACCGGTAAACTGGTCCTTCTCCGCGTCCAGAAGAATTGGGCGATTCAACGTCACATCGACGGTGGTACCGCGTGGCAATTCTGCATCGGGGCCGCGAGTGAGCAGCACCGCCATTAACCCGGCAGCCGCTCCCACGCCTGCGCCGATTCCCACGCCCGTGGCGCCCCGGGTTGCAAGCCCTCCGATTCCTGCACCGGCCGCCGTAGTCTTGGCAACTGTGCCGACATCACCCGCCTTGTCGGAATCGCCGATCACTTTGCCTTCGTTATCTACCGTCTCGCGGCCGCCAGTGCCAGCACTACGCGGCACGGCATTTAAGCTGACCATGTAGCCGTTCGTCAGAATCAACGTGTTCAGCTTAATCATCAATTCGCCGCGGCCCTTCACCCGGCCCGGCCGCTTCGATTCGGTCACTTCGCCACTCACATACGATCCGGCCGGAATCGCCACCCGGCCATTAATCATGATCGGGAAAAGGGTCTCGAAATAAACCGGATCGCCCACCTTGGCGCTGTGCGTCGAAATTCCGTTGTGCAATACCAATGGAAGGCTCGTCCCAATAGGAACTTCCACCGTGCTACCCGACTTCGCTGGTGAAGGAGCGGCATTCGCAGGAGCAGCCGGCGCGGAAGCACTGGTGCCCGGAGTGGAAGGCGCCCCAGCCGCAGTCGGTGGCGCGGTTGAGTCAGGTGGTGTCGAGGCGCTCTGTGCTGGGGCAGGCTGCTGCCTTTCGATGGGCTGTAGGGGCCCTTGCTGTTGTGCAAAAGCCGGAATCGAGAACGCCAGAGCCATCAGCACAAGCGCGGCGTCCCGCAAACAGAAGCGAAGGTTTCTCATTCGCTACCTCCAAACCTAGCTTCCCAAGGGATGCCCTTAACAGGACGAGAGATGCTTCTGAGCATAAGCCTCTTCTCACCTGCGGCCAAGAATCTTTCCAATTGGATGGAGTGTACGACTAGGACACTCCGATGCCTGGTTAGAGGAGGTAGCCGATATACTCGGATTGCAGCACTCCGAGAATATCCTTGGGACCACTTCGAGCTTCGCGACAGCGATTCCTATCCTCACTCCGCGGGAAGACTCTGGCTATCGTCCTGATTGCTATGATCGGCTTGGTAGGTGGTCTTTTCGTGGTCTCCTGGTTCGTGCTGATGCGAGGCTTCAATAATATCGAGGAGGATTACGCGAGCCAAAACCTGGGACGCGCCTCAAGCGCGCTCTACAACGAACTTGAGATTCTGGACCGAACGACCAGCGAATATGCGTCCTGGGATCAGACCTACGCTTACTTGCGGGGCAAGAATCCAAGCTACATTAAAACCGAATTCCCAACCTCCACGTTTGTACAGCTCAGGGTGAACTTCGTCATCATCCTTAACAACTCCGGTCAACAGCTCTTCTACAAAGGATTCGACCTGGTCAGCTCGGAACAAGCACGGCTTCCGGGCGGCCTCGAAGCTCACCTCCCTTCTGGCTCGCTCCTCACTTCCCACAAGGACGAATCCGGCAGAGCGGCCGGCATTCTCCTGCTTCCCTCAGGACCAGTGCTGATTGATTCGCGCCCAGTCCTCACCAGCAATTCCAAGGGCCCAATAGCCGGAACGATCATCATGGCTCGCTTGCTGGATGGTCAAGAGATTAAGCGCCTCAGCGACATGGTGTATATGCCCATCGACATCGAGCTGCTTGATAATGCCCAACTGCCGCCGGACGTTCGCCTCACCGCCTCAGCAATCTCAAAGCAACACCGTATCGTTACGCGGACCTTCGATCAAGAATCGCTGGCCGCCTACACCACGCTGAATGATATCTACGGAAAGCCTGCTTTGATCCTGCGTATCTTGATGCCGCGAAAAATTTACCAGCAAGGCCGGGCAAGCTTGCTGCAATTCCTCTTGTTGCTGCTTGCGGCAGCGCTTGTTTTTGGCGCTGTCACTCTATACTTGCTGCAACGCGCGGTCGTCTCGCGCATTGCAAACCTCACCGAAAATATCACTCGCATCGGCGCCAGCGGCGATCTTTCCGCCAGGCTCGCCGTCACTGGTCAGGACGAAATTGCGTATCTGGGCGATGCCATCAATGCCATGCTCGAGGATCTGGAAAGGACGCAACTCGATCGCCATGAGGGCCGCACCCGTCTCTCGATGATGATGGACAAGATGCCCGCCGTGCTCTGGACAACGGACACGGAGCTTCGCTTCGCATCGGGAATGGGCGCGGGACTTGAGACGCTCGGCTTGCGCGCACACGAAATGGAAGGCAAGTCACTTTTTGAACATTTCCACACCGACGACCCGGAGTTCATCGCCATCGCAGCGCACCGCAAGGCTCTTGCCGGTCAAAGCGTCACCTATGAAATCGAGTGGCAAAAGCATGTTTTCGATTCCCATGTGCAACCACTCAAGGGCAGCGACGGGCAGTTGCTCGGAGTGATCGGCGTTGCGCTGGACATCACGGATCGCAAACACCTGGCCGATCAACTCCGCGTCTCCCAGAAGATGCAGGCGGTCGGAGAACTCGCCGGGGGCGTCGCGCATGACTTCAATAACCTGTTGATGATCGTCAAGGGACATGCTGAGATGCTGCTGGACCGGATCGACTCTTCTTCGGCGCGTCATAACCTCGAGCAAATCCAGGGCGCCACAGAGCGGGCCGCAACACTCACCCGCCAGTTGCTCGCTTTCAGCCGCAAACAAGTGCTGCAGCCCAAAGTGCTGGACCTCAATGATGTTGTGGCCGGCATGATTAAGATGTTCTCTCGTGTGATCGGCGAAAACATCGACCTTGCATTCTTGCCTGGCTCGAAGCTCGCTCCCGTGAAGGCCGACCCTGGCCAAATGGAACAAGTGCTGCTCAATCTGGTCGTCAATGCCCGCGACGCCATGCCTGATGGCGGCCGCCTCACGATTGAAACCTGCAACGTGGAACTGGATAGCGTCTCCGCCTCCCAGCATTCCGTGATGGAAGCGGGCAGCTACGTGATGCTGATCGTCACCGACACAGGGTGCGGGATGGACGCTGGTACTCAAGCGCGAATCTTTGAGCCGTTCTTCACCACCAAGGGACAAGGGAAAGGAACCGGTTTGGGCCTTGCCACTGTGTATGGTGTGGTGAAACAGAGCGGTGGGTTCATTTGGGTTTACAGCGAAGTTGATCATGGCAGCACATTCAAGATCTATCTGCCGCAGGTAACGGCCGATCTCGAGCGCGGCGCGACAGAGAAAACATCTTGCGGCGCTCAACCGGGCACGGAAACTATCCTGTTTGTAGAGGACGAGCAAAGCGTACGCGAGTTGGTCCGCGACTATCTGGGCAAATCCGGTTATCGTGTTCTCCAGGCGGCCGATGGTGTTCAAGCGCTCGAAGTCGCCGCTGCCCACAAGGGGCCGATTCACATTCTCGTCACCGATGTAGTGATGCCGCGGCTTAGTGGCCGCGAACTCGTCACTCGAATCACCGGCTCGCGGCCCGCAATCAAAATTCTCTACATCTCAGGTTATACCGACGACAGCATCTTCCGCCATGGCGTCCTGGAAGGCGGCGTTGCCTTCCTTCAAAAGCCTTTCAACCTGAAGGATATCGCGCAGAAAATCCGCCAAGTCCTCGACGGAGAACCGGCTGCCACCGAAGCCCCGAGTCTCTCACGCAATCTTTAGCTGCCAAGGGACCAGGCCTCATTTCACGAATTGCTACAAAGCATCGAACGAAGTAGGCTCAGATGTGCATGGATTCGGGATCATTTTTGAGGAGCATCCACGATGGCCAAGCTCGCGCTCGTTTACGGAATGCGCTTATTCCCGGCAGAAGATTTGGAGGAAGTAAGCGAAGCCAATGTGAAACTGAAGAACGGCCGCGCTGGCCGCGTCACGATGCATCTGATTGAAGGCAACAAGGAAGAAATCGAAAAGACGCTCCGCCAGTCTCTCGACGCGTTCTTCGAAATGTACCCGGAAATCTGAGCATCTAAATGAGGAACACCGTTTGCCCCGTCAAATCGAATCGCTTCCTGCACTTGATGTTCCGGCACGCCATCATATTGTCCACGCGCACCATATATGAGCGCGCCTTCGCAAATTTCGCGCGATCTTCTTCGTTACCGCCGCGGGGCGGCTGCCCCTTTTTCGTCCGGACCATCCACCGCACCGGAAATGTACCCTCTTGCCGGCAATGCGGGCACACAAGCGGAATCTGCTTCGTTTCTTCCTTCTCGTCGTAGAACTGTCTCTCATCCATAAATTTTCACCCGTGGCATTCGTTTCGCCATTCTCGCACGCCGCACGCGCTCGCGCCAAATCCCCGGCCCGTCCAATCCTCGCCACACCCGGCAATAACGACCCGGCCAAGCCCTCAACATCTCTAGTCAGCTCGTCCGCAATCACCCGTCCGAAATCGATTCGCGACTCACTTCGTCCGTAGCTCGCCGCCACCGCTTGTAATCCTCGCATCGTGCCAGCTAGAGTATTCGGCTGCTCTCGAGGAGGCCGTGGCCGATGCGACGCCGAAGCACGCCTTTCATTTTTGTCGTACTCATCGTCGCAGTCTCAGCCGCCACTCTCGCCCATCCGCACTTCGCCGCCCGCCGCCGCTTCGCCGAGGGATCCGCGCAGCCCACACAATCGTCAGCCGCCTCCAAGCCCATCCGGCACGTCATCGTCATCTCCATCGACGGAATGAAGCCCGAATCCTACACAGATCCCGACGTCCACGGCCTGAAAATCCCTACGCTTCGCCAGATTGTCCGCGATGGCGCTTCAAGCGACGGCGTCCAGCCCGTGATGCCCACCGTCACCTATCCATCGCACACCACCATGATGACCGGCGTAAATCCCGGCACCCACGGCATCGTCGCAAACCCCGCCTGGGATCCCTTCGGGCAAAATTACAACGGCTACCGCTGGTACGAAGAAGACATCCGCGTGCCCACGCTGTGGCAGCTCGCCCGCCAGCACGGTCTTCGCACCGCGCTCATTCACTGGCCCGTAACCGTCGGCGCGCAAGCCGATATCATTGTTCCCGAAATCTGGCGTGCCAATATTCCTGAAGATCTGAAGCTGCTCCGCGCGCTTTCCACGCGTGGCATTCTCGAAGAAGTCTCGAAAGAATATCCCGATTTCACCGCAGGCACCATCCCGCCGGTACAAACCGACGCCGCCTTCACGGACATCGCCTGCTACGCACTCAAAAAATCACAGTCGAATCTCCTGCTCCTCCATCTTGCGATGGTAGACCACGAAGAACACCTCCACGGCCCGTTCAGCCCCGAGGCCAACGCCGCCACCGAAACAGCCGATGCCCAAGTGGCTCGCGTGATTGCCGAAGCAAAAAAAGACGGAATCTGGGACTCGACCGTCCTCGTCGTCCTCTCCGACCACGGTTTCGTACCCATTTCGCACGCCGTCCGTCCCGGCGTCCTCCTTCGCGAGCACGGCCTGATCACGCTGGATGAAAAAAATCGCATCACTGCCTGGAAAGCCAGCCTCATTACCGACGGCGGCTCCGCATACATCTACGTCAACGACCCGAAGGACGACACCACGCGCCGCGCGCTCTTCGAAATTTTCCAGCCGCTCGCAGGCGCACAAGGCAGCGGCATTGCCCGCGTCGTCACTCACGACGAAATCGTCGCCATGGGCGGCGATCCCGACGCCTTCCTCGCCCTTGAAGCGGTCGAAGGCTTCGTGATCACGGGCGACTATGCAGGAAAATTCACCGAGCCTTCAAAGCTCGGCGGCACTCACGGCTACTTCCCGGACCGCCCCGACATGCGCTCCTCTCTGCTTTTCTACGGCCCCTTTATCGCCGCCGGCAAAATCGGCAATGCCCGCCTCATCGATATCGGCCCCACAATCGCGCGATGGCTCGGCCTCGATCTCTCCACGGCCCAAGGCTCCGCCCTTGCAGTTCCCACTTCATCGCAAAAATAGAATTCAACGCAGGAATTTATCCGTAGATTTCACCGCAGAAAATTTTCGAACGAGGTTTATCACGAAGAGAAAAAAATCCGGCTATTCCGTCTGCCGTACCGCCCGCAAATCAATCCCCAGCTGCTGGCACTTCTTATAAAGGTGACTGCGCTCGAGCCCTAGCGCCTTCGCCGTGTTCGTCATGTGATTGTGATTTCGCTTCAACTCCGCCAGCAGCGTCTCGCGCTCAAACGCCTCCACCCGCTGCGCCAGCGGGCCCGAAGCCAGCAAACCATTCCCCGCATCCGCAACATTGCCCGCACTCACCTGCGGCAAAGCCCGCTGCACCGCCGCCGCATCCACGGTATCGCCCGGCGTCAGTAGCAGCACCCGCTCCACCACATTGCGCAACTCGCGTACATTTCCCGGCCAGCCATACTGCTCGAGCGACTCAATCGCCTCGCGCGAAAAGCTTTTCTGCCTCCAGTTATTCTGCTCGCTCAATTGCCGCGCGAAATGCTCCGCCAGCACGCGAATGTCCTCGCGCCTCTCCCGCAAGGCCGGCAGCACAATCGGAAACACAAAAATCCGGTGATACAGATCTTCGCGAAACGCTCCCTGCCTAACCTGCTCTTCCAAATTGCGATGCGTCGCCACAATCACTCGCACATCCACATGGATCGGCTTATCCCCGCCCACGCGCTCTACCTCGCCCTCTTCCAGCACGCGCAATAGCTTCGCCTGCATCGCAATCGGCATGTCGCCAATCTCATCCAGAAACAGCGTTCCGCCGTCAGCCTGCTCGAATTTCCCGATGTGCCGTCCCGCTGCTCCTGTGAACGACCCTTTCTCATGCCCGAATATTTCCGACTCCATCAATTCCGACGGAATCGCCGCGCAATTCAGCGACACAAACGGCCCATCCCGCCGCGCGCTCTTTTCATGCAGCGTTCGCGCAATCAATTCCTTCCCCGTCCCCGTCTCTCCGCGAATGCAAACGCGCGTCTCGCTCGCCGTCACCGTCTCCACTTGCGCCATCACCTCGCGCATCGCCTCGCTCGACCACACGCTGTAATGCCGCCCCAGCCGCCGCTTCAAATCGCGGTTCTCATCCTCCAGGTGCCGTAACCGCAGCGCATTCTCCACCGTCAACAGCAGTTTATCCGTCGTCACCGGCTTCTCGAGAAAATCAATCGCGCCCAGCCGCGTCGCCTTCACCGCCATTTCAATCGTCGCCTGGCCAGACATCATCACCACCGGCGCACTCACCCCCGCGCCTTTCAATTCCTCAAGCAGCGCGATCCCGTCTTTCCCCGGCATCACCACGTCGGAAAGAATCAAATCAAAGCGCTCTGCTTTCGCCAGCTCCAGCGCGCGCGCAGCATTGTCGCAAACGGTCGCTTCGTGGTTAGCCAGTCGGAATGCGCGGGCGAGCGACGCAAGCGTGTTCGCGTCATCATCAATAATAAGGATGTTGGCTTTCGGCGCCACGGCGGCTACGCCTCTTGCTTGTGCTTTTCGGGTTCCACTTCCTTCTCTTTCTCTTTTTCGTAATCGAAGGAAATCGGAAAGCTCACCGACCGCCGCGGTGGATGTTTGGGAAGTTCGATATGGAATGACGTGCCGACGCCCGCCTCGCTCTCCACCCAGACGCGTCCGCCGTGATCGCTCACTACGGACTGTACGATCGCGAGGCCCAGCCCGGTGCCGTGCTGCTTCGTCGTGTAGTACGGCGTGAACAGCCGCTCGCACTCCTCAGACGTGAGTCCCGTACCGGTGTCGGAAATTTCCAGGTGGACGCCGCTGTCGGCCGCAGGCGACGTGCGCAGCATCAGCACCCCTCCCGACGGCATCGCATCCATCGCATTCAAAATCAGATTCTCCAGCGCGCGATGCAATAGCGTAGCGTCCGCCTGGATCAGCGGTAGATGTTCTTCCAGGTGCAGCTCCGGCGTGATCGGCGGCCGGCCCACCGCTCCAAATTGCGCCTCGAATAATTTCACCACGCTGCGCACCACCTCATTCAACTGCACCGAACCCAGCTCCGGGTGCGGCATCTTCGAAAATTCGCTGAACCGCACGACGATATTTTTCAGGTTCTCGATTTCCGCCAGCAGAATTCCTGTCGATTCGTGGAACACTTCTTCGAATTCCCCATAACCCCGTTCCTTCGCCCGCTGCAGATTCTCCACCGTCGTTTGCAACGGGAAGAGCGGGTTCTTCAATTCGTGTGCCAACCGCCGCGCCACTTCGCGCCATGCCGCCACGCGCTCGGCCTGCAACAATCGCTCGCGCTGGTCCACCAGCTGTTCCGTCATCTGATTGAACGCCTTGGCCAGCTGGCCGATTTCATTTCGTCCGCGCACATTCACTCGCGCATTCCAGTTTCCGCCCGCCACTTCCCGTGCGCCTTCCGACAGTTGACGCACCGGGCGCGTCACCCGCGCGGCACCCCACCATCCCAAAAGCGCCCCCACCAGAAGTCCGATGGCCACAACGCCAAAGGACAACAACATGATTTGCCGCTCAAGCGTCACCACGTCATGTTGCGAGCTGCCGATCAGCAGGATTCCCAACAATTCCTTCTGGCGCCCCAGCAACGGCATTGCATGAAACATTTCGGCGTTGGCCGCGTCCGCGGTCCAGTTGATTTTCGCGATCTGCTCCCCGGGCTCCTGTTGTTCCTTCTGGACGATTGCTGAAAATTGGTCCGCCTGGGTCGCCGGTCCGGTCGAATCGATTAAATTTGCGGCCTGAAATGTCGGATCGAGATTCCGATAAAGCAGCGCCCGCATTCCCGCCGGAAGCACGAGCGACGCCAGAAATTCGCGCCCCATCCGTTCGCCGCCGACAATATAAAGGTCCTTATCCCCCACGCGCACGCGCGACACCGATAGCAGCGCCAGAGCCGGCCCCTCTTGCGTATCCGCTTTCATCAGAAACGACCTGCGCGCCACCCAGTCTTCCGGCTGCAGCACCCATTCAAGCTTGTAACCGAACCGCGCCGGCCACTCCGCCGACGAGATAATCGACCCGTCGTTGCTGATGAAATCCAGAAAATCGAGCTGGTGCGCTCTAGCCACGCCCGTCGCATCGTTCACGTACGTTGACACATCGCCCTTCGGCCGGCTCAAATCAATCGCCATCCGCACGGTTCCTTCCGCGTCGGCAATCCCCTGCACCCGATGCACCACGTCCTCGCTGCGCTGCGCGAACTCCCTCTGGAACTGGGCCACCAGCGCGTCCGAATGCTGTGCATTCATCTGATCGAACGCTCGCCGCGTCACTTCCGTAACCGCCGCCGCGACCAATCCCACCGACACCACGAGCGCCAGCGTGAAAATCAAGAAAAGTTTGGTGCGAAACGTCACTTTTTGCCTTCTTCCACGGCCGCTTCCACTGGCCCGTCCAACCAGACATCCGCCAGCGGCCACGATTCACCCGGCCCCGGTGGCGTCCAATCCCTCACCCGCGCACTCAACCCATACACGCGCGGCAACCAAACCAGCGGCACTACCCGATAGCTGTTCACAATCGCCCGCTCGCGATTGTAAATACCTTCTGGTGACACCGGATCGGGCGCGGCTTTCCCCTCGATCTTCGTGATCCCGCCCAGAGTATCGATGAAACTTTCCAGCGCCGGCCCTGGCGATTTTGATTGCATGCGCAGCCGCACCAGGCGCGCATCCGTTGCATTTTCAGGTCCCGGCCGCACCGCCTGCGCCTTCAACTGTACTCGTGCTTCCCGCGCGTCCACCGCGATTCGTTCCGCCACCGCTTGTTCCAGAGGATCGCCAGAATCATATCCCAACACGATTTTCGGGGCGGGCACGATTTGCGCCGAAAGTTCCTTCGCATGCACTACATCGGCCACCGTCGAAAATAGAAATGCCGTCCCGCTCGACCACTGTGGCAAAAGGCCTCCCGCCGGCTCCCCCTCTTTCTGCAAAATGAAATTCACGATCGCCCCGCGGTCGATCGAGAGCGCAACCGCCTGCCGAGTCCGCAAATCAACTGCCCGCGTCCTCTTGGATTCAGACGCGCCAAGAAAAATCAGCGCCAGCAGTTCATCCGGCTGCGACTGGCTTACTCTTACACCGCGCTCCGCCGCCCGCCGCGCATCCTCCGCCGGAATCTCGGCAAAATCCGTCTTGTTCAACTCGAGATCGAGAATCCGCTCCTGCCTCGCCCGCGCCATCGCAATCTCAATCGAGTCCACAAACGGCCGCCCCAGCCGGTAATCCTCCGTCGCCGCCAGCACCGCCTGCTTCCCAGCCTCAAACGCCGTCACGTGAAATGGCCCCGCTCCGTGAAATTGGCCGTCCGCCGCCCGCGTATCGTAGATCAGCGACTCAATCTCCCATTTCGCGGCGTCCTCCTCATCGTTCGCAGCCGCCACAGCCGAATCCAGCGACCTGACCGCCGCCCCAATCTCCACTCGTAGCACACCCCCATACCTCGGCCTCCGCGCCGTCTCCCCAGGCAGCGCGGCCAACAACACCGCCAGCCCCGCGCTAGTGATTGCAAGTCGCTGTAACAACATATCCCTCGTAGTTCCCAGTCTTCAGGTTGTGGACGATCGCGCGCACCGTGTTTTGCCCCGCTTCATGCAATGCAACCACCGGGCCATCAAACGTTACTGCGTTCCCCGAAGGCTCTGCGTCTTCGCGAAAATCCCCCACAAAATATGCCTGTAGCGAATCGGGCTGTGTCCAGTCAGCATTCCCGCTTGCTACAGCCACCATCCTGTTTTCGCACCTGTCTGTAATAACCGCCTTCTCATCGTTGTCGTCGTGCCCCGGAATCCGAGACTGAATTGTCGCCCCTCTCATCACCCGATCTTTCCATAACGCGCATTCGAGTTTCGCGGGGTTTTCAACTTCGCCTGTGCATCGAATCCCAGGGGCGTACACTATATTTTCCGCATTCGCGATTGCGCCTTTCGGGTCGCGCTGTTTCGGCTCCACATTCGGAAAGCTCACCGAGCGCAACTCACTCCAGTTCGCATTACGCGATTCGTAGTAGTTCAATCGATCCGCTTCAAGAATGGCGAGCATCGAATATGTCACACCCGGAATTCCATAGAAAAACGAGAAGTCCAGAATCCTTGCGGGTTGCTGCCAAATCAATTCTCGGGAAAGCGCCACGGATGCCTTCGCCGCCTTTTCGATGGGAGCTGACGTTCTTGCAATCGAAATGATTCCTACGCGCGGATTCTTCTCCTCGGCAATCTCCGCTATCCATATCAGTCCTTCCGCATTCTCGGATAGCGTCACTTTTACCCGAGCTCCGTCCGATCCAATCCGTAATCCGCCCTCAGCTAGTTCCCTTTCGAGCGTCACGCGAATCGCTTCCACGTCAGTCGTACTCAGCGACGAAATATTTTTAACCGCAAGCGAAACCGTTCGGGAGGGCTTCACCGCCGCCGCGATTTTGTCTGCCAGCGTCTTTACGCCATCATTCCGGGCCGCAGGCAACGCCGCCGAAGTTATTTGCTGATCGGATTGCGGGGACGCCGCGCTCGGGGCCTGCCCGTGCGCACTTCCCGCGACCATAAAGGAAAGAATCAGAACTACAACCGGGAGAGAGGCGTTTCTTCGAGAGGCGCCGAGCCGCGATCTGTCGCGCATTCTGTTCGTGATTCGTCATCTTAGCACAATCGCAAACTCACAAGCTGACGCCGAACCTCCCATTTCGTAACGCTGGCTTGTCCCGAGCGAAGCGAACGGGCGTCCCACCGGCTCTCTCACCTTTGCCTTTCATTTCAAATTTCCAATTGCTTTTGTTTTTCATTCTAAATTTCCAATTTGAAATCTGAGATTGGCTCCTGCCTTTACCTTGTGGGTCACGGCATTATCCCGGACATAATGCCTTCAAAAAAATCATCTGGAAGCTGGTTTCAGCCCGGCCACCCAAGTCGCCGGCTTGGTGGCTTCGCTCTGCGCTCGCGGCGCGGGATTCGATGCGGCGGTATCAAATCCTCGTCTCCCTCTCGCGCAGGGCCAAGCCACCCGCAAGGGTCTTGCCGGCACTACCTCCCGTCCGGTTGAATTTCTTTTCCGCTCCGCCACATCGGACTCGGACATGGCGGAGTCGAAAAAGACCGGGCGGGAATTTCGTTCGCATATATACCGCTCTTTTTTTTATGCGCTGCGATCGCAGCTCGAACTCGCTACTTCGCGCCAAGCTTCACCGGCCCATCCGTCACCGCGGAGACCGATTTCAGCACGTCGTTGGTGAAGAAAAATTTGCCGTCGGTGGGCACCATCATGATCTGCACGCGGTCGGAGAGGCGCTGCGCCACCGTGTACTGCACGAGCAGCGGATTTGTTTTCAGCGCTGACGCTTCGAGCTGCAGTTGCTCGGCTTCGGCCTGCGATGTGACGCGAATGTTGTGCGCTTCGGCATCGGCCAGCAGGTTGCGGTGCTCGAGTTCGGCTTTCGAATCGATTATTTTGGCCTGCGCCGCTGCTTCCGCATTTTTCACCACCAGCACGTTCTGCGATTCCGAGAGAAGGCGGTTTCTTTCTGTGTCGGCCTTGGTTCCGATCACTCTTGCCTGTCCCGCGGCTTCGGCCGACTTCACCTGTGCGGCAGCTTCGGCTTCGGCGTTCTTGATCGTCGCCTCCTTGCGTGCTTCGGCTTCAAGGCGCGACTGCTCGATCTGCTTCTGCTTCAGCGGCAATGTGTACTGCATCGAATCGGATTCGGACTTGGCCATCAGCACGCGCGATTGCGCGTCGGCCTCGGCGTGCTTAACCTGCCTGATTTTCGCGGCTTCCGCCTGCGATTCAGCGATCTTCACTTTCTTCTGCTCGATCTGCGCATCGACGCTGGTGCGATCGTCTTCCTGTTCTTTTTCCAGCAGCCCTTCGAGCCCCCGCGCGTATTCCTGCGGCAGCTCCACTTTTCGCAGCAGCACTTCCTTCACCACGATTCCGTCCTCCGCCAGCCGCGACGTGATTGCCTGCGTGGCTTTCTCGCGGTATTCGGCGCGCTTCACGGAGAAAAGGTCGCGCACAATGTAATTCGGGCTCAAATCGCGAAACGTGCTGGCCACCACCGGCTCGACAATCTCCTGATCAATCGGCTGAGGCAGATTTGCCTGAATGTACGCGAGGTGCGCGGGATCGATTCGGTAGCGCACTGTGAGCGCGAGCCCCACGGACAAACCTTCGCGCGACTCGACGTTGAGCACCTCCAGTTTTTCCTTCGGCGCCGCACCGGCAGCCGTCGAGAAAACCTGGTCGCGCACGTCATACAGCGCAACGCGCTCGGTGAGGGGGAAAATCAGGTGCGTTCCGGGATAGAGAGTTCCGGCGCGGACGCCGGATAGCTGGCTCACGCGCACGCCCGCGTGCCCGTCAGGCACGACGACAAGACTTTTGCTCGCGAGCGATGTGACCGCGGCAAGCGCGAGCAGCTTCGCTGCAATCACCCAGCGAATCCGCCGAGGCGGATTGGGCGAACGAGGAGAAATGGAAGATGCGCCCGGAGACGTACTTGAAGAAGATGTGCCGGAAGATGGAAGAGGTCCTGTGGCGCCACTCGTTTCGGAATCAGGCTCGCGGTCATTTTCACGGTCATTGCGGCGCAAAATTCGGTCCAGCTGAAAGGAGAGATAAATATCGTAAGCAACAGTCCCAATAGCGCCTGCCAGAAACCCGAAGCTCAGAATCGACAACAACACTTTGAGGAACAACATGGCGTCCTCCTTTTTTCTTGCTTCCATCTGCGAGTTAATCGCTCGCGGAATAGCTTCGGCCGGCTGCGATTGCCGCCGCTGCGCTCAGGCCGCGCGCTTGCTGCCAGCAAACGTGGCGAGCACAAGCGTCGGGCCAGCCGCGGGCCTATCGGGCGTGACTTCCTCCGCCACCATCGCTGGCTGCTGCACCGGCATCATCTTCATCAGGGTATTCAGCGCAAACCATTCGAGCGAAAGTGCGACGCCCAGTGAGAAAACGATTGCTCCACTTACGGCTGCGAAATCGATCAGAGCTTCCATGATTCCCTCCCGCGACATCTATCGGCCTGCTGCCCGAAGTAATGCAGGGGCCAGGCCAATGCGGATGTGTATGCAAACACGAGACTTAGCGCAGAGGATGCGGGCAAAGTGCGTGTGGCTGCAAACACGGGCGTGTTGCGGCGTACGCGGCGTTCACAATCGTCTTCTTCGACCGCGAGAATTGCTTTGCGCGGCGCGCTTCCAAGTCGCGATTTGCAAGACGGCGGCGGCGAATTCTACGATAATGTCACGAGCGACCGGATTCCGAGGACGCCATGGCAGCGGACAACCCAAATTCAGCGAATATTCGAGCCGCCGAGACTTCGGCACCCTCAGCGCCGCCGCCTTCGCCTGGCGTGCGGCTGGGGCGAATCTTTGGCATTCCGATTTACCTGCATCCGAGCTGGTTCATCATTTTTGCGCTGATCACCTACACGCTGCGCACCCAATTCACCGCGGAGCACCCCAGCTGGACTTCGCAACAACACTGGATTCTCGGGATCGTGACCAGCGCACTATTCTTTGGTTCGGTGGTCTTCCACGAAGTCAGTCACAGCATTGTGGCGAAGAGTTACAAAATTCCTGTGCAATCGATCACGTTGTTCGTTTTCGGAGGGCTTTCGAGTATCAGCCGCGAGCCAGACAAACCGAGGCAAGAGGTCAACATCGCCATCGCCGGGCCGCTCGCGAGCCTGTTCCTGGCCGGCTGCTTCTATCTCGCGGGGCGCTTCTTTCATGGCGACGACCTGGTGGCCGCTTCCACGAAATGGCTCTGGGAAATCAATGTGGCGCTCGCAGTGTTCAATCTCGTCCCGGGATTTCCGCTGGATGGCGGGCGTGTCCTGCGGGGAATCGCCTGGGGCATCACGAAGAATTTCCGGCGCGCTACGCAGATTGCTTCGACGACCGGCAAAATCTTTGCGTACCTGATGATCATCCTCGGAGCCGGGCAGGCGCTCAACGGAAACTGGGTGGGCGGCCTGTGGACCGCATTCATCGGATGGTTTCTGCTGAGCGCGGCGCAGGAAAGCTACGCACAGGTGGCGGTGCAGAATTCGTTGACAGGCGTGCGCGCGGGTGACGTGATGACGCACGACATTCCCACGGTCACGCGCGACATGTCCATCGACGAATACGTTCACGAGGTGCTGCGCACGGGAGCGCGGTTTCACATTGCTCTAGGCGCGGGAAAGCCGGTCGGACTTATTTCGCTGGACGCAGCTCGCACGGTGCCGCGCGATGAATGGACGAATACCTCGATCCAAGCGGTGATGCTGCCTCTCGACCGCATGCATTCGGCCGAAATGGATGAACCCGTCCTGGCCGTGTTGCAGAGAATGCGCAACAACAGCATCAGCCAGATGCCGGTGATTTCCGAGGGCAACATTGTCGGCATGGTGGGACTCGACGACATCCTGCGAGTGCTGCACACGCGAATGCAACTCGGCCACCTTGCCAGCCAATAGGAAACCGTGACGCACAAATGACGATGAGTGACGAGCGCGACGCTCTCGAAGAAGAGTTTTTCGATATCGACGCTGCTGAACAGCTTTCACGCCGCGGCTTCAATAAGTTCCTGACGCTGGGCAGTCTCGCGGCTGTTGTGGGGGCCGCTGGGACATTGACAGACGGCTGCGCGAAGACGTATTCGACAATTGTGGTTGCCCATGCAGGCGACATTCCCGTTGGCGGCTGGAAGATTTTTTCCTATCCCGCTGACGCGAACCCATGCATTCTGCTGCGGCCAGAGGAGAATACGTATTTGGCGTATAGCCGGATCTGCACGCACACGTCGTGCCCTGTCTTCTTCCGGCCGGAACAGAATCTCATCGTCTGCCAGTGCCACGGCGGCGCTTATTCGGTTGTTGACGGGTCGGTGCTAGCAGGTCCGCCGCCGCGGCCCCTGCCTAAAATCACTCTCGAGCGTCGCGGCGACGATCTTGTGGCCACCGGCGTGGTGAAGGGCTAAGCATGTCGACTCCGCGCCAAAATTTTCATGCCGCTTGCGCAGTGGCGCTGATCGCTTCTGCCGTTTTGGTGTTTGTGGCGGATTTGGCAGCGGCCGAATTGAAGAAACTGGCGGCGATTGAGCTGCCGGGCCCCTCCGGATTGCGGTTCGACTACCTTACGATCGACTACGACGATCATTATCTTTTCTGCGCACACCTTGGCCCGGGAAAACTCTACGTGGTGGATTTGCGGACGGACAAAGTGGTGAAGACAATTTCGGACCTACCCGGGATTGAAGGCGTGGAGTATGCGCCGGACGTGAAAAAGGTATATACGTCGGACTGGCATGAGGACCAGATCGGCGTAATCGATGTGAAGACTATGGAAATCATCAAGAAAATTCCAACCGAATCAAAGCCCGACGGCAGCGCGTATGCTGCGCCCTTTCACAAGCTGTATGTCTCGGACGAGAGAGCCAAGGCGGTAGCGGTGGTTGACACCACGCGCGACGAAGGCTTGCGGATGCTGCGCTTCGATAGCGAAACAGGGATGCCGCAGTACGATCCCGTGGCCAAAAAGATTTACGTGAATCTGCAGGATTTGAATGTGTTTGCGGTAATCGATCCGGAAAACGATCAGATAGCGGGAATGCATCCGGTGAGCAAATGCAAAGGCAACCACGGGATGGCCCTCGATCCCGAGCATCGCCGCGCATTTCTTGCCTGCGAGGAAAATTCCCTGCTAACCGTGCTGGACCTCGATAAGTTCGAGGCCATCGCCTACTTGCCATTGCCCGGCGGCGCGGACGTGGTGAAATTCGATCCGGCGCTCAACAGAATCTACGTGGCGTGCTACAGCGGGGTAATTTCCGTGTTTGAGCAGAAAGATGCGCAGCACTATCGCAAGCTGGGAGATGTTCCAGTGGCCCACGCGGTGCACAGTATCGCGGTTGATACCGAAACGCACCGCGTCTATGCTCCCCTGCAGGAGCAGGATGGAATCCCGGTGGCGCGGCTTATGGTCTATCAAGCCAGCGGGAAGTAAAATCCGGAATCGTTTTCGCAGCACATCTCTCGTGAAGTGAAATTCCGTGCATCCAGGAGCCTTCGATGAAAGTGATCGCAGTATCCGTGTTTCTTGCGATAGCAGCATTCAACGCCGCTGCGCAAACGAAGCCAGCGCCGCCGCAATACAAAGCGCCGGCGGCCGAGCCCGTGCCGGAAAGCCGGACTCTCGAGAACGCGCCCGAAGCTCGTGAGCTTCCCGCGGACTGGTCAAAGGTACTTTGGGAACATCACGAAGCGATCACGACCGATCAAATGCGCGTCCATGTTTTCCGGCTGCGGCCTGGGGATGACCTGCTAGGCTCCATTCGCGCGTACGTGAAGCAGAATCACATTCAGGCGGCGGTGTTGTTGAGCTCCGTCGGGAGTTTGACGCAGGCCTCGATCCGATATGCGAATCAGCCTGAGGCGCACATTCACACCGGGCATTTTGAAATTGTGTCGATCACCGGAACGGTGGAGGAAGGCGGCGAGCATATTCATCTTTCGATTGCGACGGGTCAGGGGACGATGATTGGCGGGCACTTGATGACGGGGTGCAAGATTTATACCACTTCGGAGGTGACGCTGGCTGAATTGGTGGGTGTGAGGTTTGCGAGGGAGACGGATAAGGAAGGGAGCGGGTGGGATGAATTGAAGATTTATCCTTCGAAACCTTAGCGATAGGACGGTGGTGCATCGGGTTAAGCGCACAGGCCCTTCGTTCCTCAGGGTAAACAGGAATGCCTCTGCTTCAAGTCGCTGGCTGTGCTGCGTTGCAGATCGAGGAAACCAAACGACGCGGTCTTTGATGGTGCATGTCTAGCGCACTACCGTGCTGTTTGAATGGGGGCACAGGTAGGAATGCCTGTGCTACTTGGGGGGATGCTCGACGGCTGGGTAGCGGATGCCTTTGGCGGAGGCGCTCCCTTCTTCTATGCGCACAAAGATATCCACGGGAAGATTTGTCACCTTTTCTTTCAGGCCGCTGGGCCACCAGATTTCCAGGGAATCGACGCGGGTGTGTTTGCCGAGGCCGAAGAAGATGCGCGGGTCCTGGGCTGAGCAGTAGCTCATTCCGCCTTTAGTTTGATCGTAACTGGTGAAATCGCCGGCGACGAGTTTCAGATGGGCGCCGTTGCCGTCGCGATTGCTTTTGGTGCCGACCAGCTGGACGGCGAGCCAGTGATTATCTTTCGCGGCGGGCGCGGTGGCGCCGTCGTTGTGAAAGAGCTGCGCATCTTCGCCATTATTGCTGACGAGAAAATCCTGCCAGCCGTCGTTGTCGTAGTCGCCGACGGCGAGGCCGCGACCGACGCGCGGGGCGCGAAAATCCGGGCCTTGCGATTTTGTAGCTTCCACGAAACTTCCCTGCCCGGTGTTGCGGTAAAGCTTCTTCTCTTCTTCGTAGGCCACTTCGGGATGGTACAGCGCAATATTGTCGAGGATGTGCCCGTTGATGATGAGCAGATCGCGCCAGCCATCGTTGTCGAAATCGAAAAATCGCGCGCCGAAGGCGCTGTTTAGAAGATTCGACTGGCCGATGCCGGATGCGATGGTGTAGTCGGTGAATGTGCCGTCGCCATTATTGCGATAGAGGCGATCGAGTTCGTAATCGAGATGGCTGACGAAAAGGTAGGGCAGACTGTTGTTGGTGATGTCCGCCGCGTCGGCGCTCATGCCTGCTTCGGGGCGGCCTTCTTCGCTGAAACCTGCGCCGGATGAGAATGAGACGTCTTTGAACGTACCGTCGCCTTTGTTGATGTAGACAAAATTTCGCTGCGTGTCGTTGGCGACGAAGATGTCCGGCCAGCCGTCGTTATTGAGATCGACGGTGACTACGGCGAGGCTTTTGCCGTCTTTGTTGGTGAGGCCGGCTTTTTCCGTTACGTCGGTAAAGGTGCCGTCGCCATTATTGTGGTAGAGGCGCGGCGACGTGCCGGGAAAATTGTCGGGGTGGCAATAGGAGCTCACCTGCGGCATATCTTTGTAGCCCGGGCGAAAATCGCCGCAAGTGACGGGATTGTCCACATCGTACTTCACGTAGTTGACGACGAGGAGATCGAGCCTGCCGTCGTGATCATAGTCGAACCATGCGGCGGCGGTGGCCCAGTTGCCATCGTCGCCGACTCCTGCTTTTTCGGTGACGTCGGTAAAAGTGCCGTCGCCGTTGTTGTGCCATAGGACGGAGTGGCGATAGCCGGTCATATAGATGTCCGGGAATCCGTCATTGTCGTAGTCGCCAACCGCTACGCCGAAAAAGAAGGTGCCGTCGGAGTGAATTTTGCTTTGCGCGGTTACGTCCGTAAATGTGCCATCGCGATTATTGCGGTAGAGCGCGGGTTGCGGCGCCTGTGCCGGATGAAAGAGCGGAGTAAAACCGCTATTGACGAAAATCGCGTCGAGGTAGCCATCCTGGTTGTAGTCGATCCAGCCGACGCCGGGGCCCATCGTTTCCGGGTACATGCGCTTGGGCGATTGAGCGCGCTCATGATGGAAATGGATGCCTGCCTGAGCCGTTACATCGTGAAACTGCACACCGTAAGGGTTTGCGAGGTTCGGACGATGGCGGAGAGGCTCTCTTGGCGTCTCCTGTTGCTGTTGGCTGGCGCGCAAGCCATCTCGAATCAGGCTGGCGGAGAGATCGCAGGTTCCAAGAAGCAGCACTACTACGGATGCCAGGAGCCGGGACCCGGGCAGGGAGCGAAATTGAGTCATTACGGAACGGATTCTATCACGCGCGTAAGTCTTGCTGAATTATGGTCCGAATCGCAGAACAATTCTTGAGAGCGTTTACAGAAACGGGGCTGGGAAAATTACTTGAACAGCATATATACGTAAATCGGAGGTACGTATTAAATCTCACACGGCAATGAATTCTTATATGACATGCCTGTGGAAATTTTCCGCGCAACCTTAGTTTTATCTTGACATTACACGGACAGCGGCTTAGCCTTGCGTCCGATTCGGCACCAGGGGTGGGAAGCCGATAGTGATAGAAGACCATCGAAGCGGCGCGTTGCGCCATGTCTGTTTCATATTCAGGTTTCTCCCCTCCGATCATTTCCAGGAAGCAAAGTTGAATTCCGTGTCGCAAGTGAAACCATGTCGCAAGTGAAACCAAGGCGAATCGCATTGCGCGCACTGGCGATTGGCGCGATTACCGTACTCGTTTGCTTCGCTGCAGGGGCTGCGCAGGCCAGCTTTGCTGTTGCGCCCATTGCACCGAAGAAGGTGATCATCGATACCGATCCGGGAACGGACGATGCAGTGGCCATCATGCTGGCGCTGAATTCGCCGGAGCTGGATGTGCAGGCGCTGACGGTGGTTCCGGGAAATGTGGTTGTCGAGCAGGGAGTGGAGAATGCGCTGCGCATGGTTTCGTTGGCGAATCGTTGCGATGTTCCCGTAGCGCGCGGGGCGCAGCATCCGCTGTTTCAAAAGCTGATCACCGCGGAATTCTGGCACGGAAAAAACGGGCTCGCGAACGTGGAATTGCCGGCGAGCAAGTGCAAGGTGGATGCGCGATTTGGACCGGATTTGATTATTCAGATGGTTCACCAGCATCCGCATGAAATCACGCTGCTGCCGATCGGACCGGAAACCAATATCGCGCTGGCGGTGATGAAGGATCCATCGATAGTGCCGCTGGTGAAAGAAGTGATCGTGATGGGCGGTTCGATTTCGGGCGGCAACGTGAACGCCGCGGCGGAAGCGAATATTTACAACGATCCTGAGGCGGCGCAGATCGTTTTTCAGGCGGGCTGGCCCCTCACGATGGCGGGGCTCGACGTTGGGAATATGACGCTGTTTACGCGCAAGCATCTCACGCAGCTGGCGAAAACACACGGGCCCGAAAATGACTTCATGGTGCAGGTGAATACTTTTCTCGTGGATCTTTCCGAGAAGTTCGGGTCGCCGGGCTCGCCCATGTACGATTCGCTGGCGATTGGAACGGCGATCGATCCTACGATCATGAAGACGGAAGCGATGCGCGTGGAAGTGGAAACGAGGGGCGAATTTTCGCGGGGCGAGACAGTGGCGAACCGTCGGAACGAGTTCGAAAAGAACGTGCTGCACGGCGATCATTACGTGATCGAAGGCCTGGAGAAGGTGACGCCGAATGTTCAGGTGTGCACTGGAGTGGATTCGGAACGATTCATACAGCTCTTTATTTCGCGGGTGCAAGGGAAGTAGAAGCAGTTTCAGATTTTGGAGACAAGCTTTGCCGAGAAATAGGAAAAGACGAAACGGGGGATTGACGATGAAGATTTTCAAGGTTGCGTTTTTGGCGTTTGTGCTGGCCATCTCGCTTTGCGTGGTAAGCAACGCGAACGCGCAGAACCTGCAGCGCGGCGAGGTACACGGCTTCGTGTACGATTCGTCGCATGCGCTGGTTCCCGGGGCAAAAGTAACGATCTCGAATAGTTCGACGGGCTACCAGCACGAACAGACGACGGATCAGTCGGGCACCTACGACTTCGCCAATTTGATCCCTGGGACCTTCGAAATTAAGGCCGAAGCGGCGGGCTTTGCCAGCATCACGTTGACCGATATCAACGTCCAAATCGGCGGGAGCTTGGGCCTCGACATCACACTACCCGTTAAAGGACAGACTCAGTCTGTGACGGTAACCGCGTCCGCGGCCGGCGCGGTGGATACCAGCACTGCCGGGATCAATCAGGTCATCAATACAATGAACCTCGAGACTCTGCCCCTCTCAGGCCGCGATTATCGCGACCTGGCAGAATTGAGCTCGTCTGCCCAGGTTGTCCCCGGGCTGCGCGGCGGCATTCGCCTTGGGGGACAACAGAGCGACTATGCCGGCCTCGTAATTGACGGCCAGGACAGCTTCAACAACTTCTTCGGTGAATTTTTTGGCTCGCTTGAGACGAAGAACTTCACCATTCCTCTCGAATCCGTACAGGAATTCCAAGTTGTGACCAACGGGTTCGCTCCTGAGTTCGGCCGCGCCACTGGCGGGTTGATCAATGTCATCAGCAAATCCGGCACGAACGAATGGCACGGCGAAGCGCACGAATACTATCGCGGCGGCAGCCTCACGGCGTCCGACGCAATAGGGAACCCACCAAACATCGACAACCAAAATCAACTTGGCGGTTCGATCGGCTTCCCCATCGTAAAGGATAAGCAGTTTCTCTTTATCTCGGGCGACGTGCAGCGCGAAAACGGTCCACTCGTGACAAACCTTTGCGGCACGGGTACTGCTGCGGATTGCGCCTCGACCCTAGCGACCATAACCGGGCCTGTATTTGAGAACTGCACTGGACCAGCGGGCGCCACACCGTGCGCAGCGGGTCAGATACCGATTCCGGGCCCAGCTACAGCAGGATTTGCCCTTCCTGCGTCATGCCCCGCCACTCCGACCCTGGGGCAATCGTTCCTCAACGCTTGTTACGGAGTGAACAACCTGGGAGCATTCAATGGGTCGCACAATCAATTCCAAAACCTATTGACGGTGCTGGGGCACTATGATTGGCAGATCAGCCAGGCCAATCACTTCAGCGCCCGCATTTACGGAACGAGGAATAACACGAGCGGGTTTACCGGTGGTCTCGGCCAAAACGAAACTCCGATCGCCTTCGGTAGCACTGAGATTTTTGTAAATCAAGGCTTGAGCGGCGCGTTTGCGGTGAATACCGTAAAGGGCCGCAAGGTGAACGAATTCCGTGTCAATCTTGCTCGCGAAACCCGCACTCGCAATCCGAATGGCCCGGGCCAGCAAACAAACGTGATCGGACCGGCCATTATTGGACAGCGATACTACCTTCCGATTACGGGAACCAACGCCAAACTTCAGGTCGGCGACAGTTTTGCTTATTCCTTCGGAAAGCACGACATCAAGTTCGGCGGTGACGTAGATACCTTTCGGGATAGCAATGACCGGTTCCTCGGATGGACTGCGGGCCAATACGAGTTCGGCGTGTTTCAAGATCTCAACAACGTCAACGGACCCAACGGCGCCGGAGGAACAGTACAACCGTTCGGATTCATTCAAAACTTCGGGCTCGATAATGTCCCCTTGACCAAGGCAGGGTTGCTAAATCCGGCATGGCAAACTGGTATCGGCCTCTATATACAGGATAAGTGGCAGGTGACGCCGCGCCTTACGGTCACTTATGGGCTGCGCTGGGACGGAACCCATAACCCAGCGCCGCAAACACCGTTTCCTGGCATGGAGACCTATGTTGGAACTGGGTCTAACAGTCACACCATACCAATCCCACAAAAGACACCAAATGATTGGAAACAGTGGGGGCCGCGCGTAGGCTTCGCATGGAATATTGGATCGACTGACTCTCCTACTGTCATCCGTGGAGCTTGGGGCTTATACTACGCTCAGCTCCCAACAATCTTTTTGCCGACGGCCGGTGGTGGAAAGACGACTGGATTGTTCTGTTTCTCGGGCTTAAGCTGCATACCACCTCCGGGATTCCCTTATTTGTTCCCGACTACCACCCCCTTGGGCATCAATCAACTTTGTAGTACTCCTGATCCCAACAACGGGGTTACCTACGGTTGCCCTGGCCCCAATATCGTTGATCCGAACTTCCAGAATCCGCGCATCTCGAACTTGACCGGTAGCGTAGAACACACTTTTGCGCGCAGCTGGACTGCAACGGTTACCTTTGCCTGGGCGAATTCCCAACATCTACGGACTGGAGGCTATGGCACAGAAGAAGCCTGGTATCGGAATTTTACTTCCGATCGTGTTGACCAATTCGGGCGCGCCATTCTTACCGGCTTGCTTGATCCCACCCTGGCTTTCAGCACAAACATCACCGCGAGTTACGCACACGGCAACTATGAATCTGCCGTGTTCAACTTGACCAAACGTTTTTCGAATCACTTCCAGCTATTCACAAACTACATCTGGTCGCAGAATAAGGATAACGGTGCGAGTGAGCGCGATACCGATACTTACTTTGGGCAACAAGATCCATTCAATATCGCGTTGGACTACGGTCGTAACGGCTTGGATATCAAGCACCAGTTCAAGCTGGGCGGTGTTTACGAGCTCCCATTGGGCTTCACCGTCAGCGCCACAGTAATCGCTCATACGGGAGTTCCGTTTCCTCTGTATCTCACAGGAACGCCCGGCGCTCCTTTTGGGTCCTTCAACGGAGACATCAACGGAGATGGCGTTTCCAATTCCGGATTTGGGCACAATAACGACCGGCCGTCGTTTACGACCTCAGGCGGCAAGACAATTCTCCTCGGTCGTTATGTAACCGATCAGCCCGGATTCGCGGAATTGGATGCTCGCCTCCAGAAGGATTTCAAGCTGACCGACCGGTATCACATTCTGCTGTCAGGCGATTTTTATAACCTGACGAACCGTGGCAATGTGTACTCGAATCCTGATACCAATGCGAATGTCGACTATTCGCCCAACTGTACCGCGCGCGTAGCCCCAGAGATGGGATGGAATTGCACTCCGTTTACACCATCCGAGCTAGCTGCAGCGAAGACGGCGGCGAACTTCCGTGCTATCAACCAAATCGCTCCGGGCAGCACACCCTTTGCGTTCCAGGCGGGAGTCAAATTCATCTTCTGATGACTTTAGGTCCCGTTGAACGCAGGCGGTTTCTGCAAGGACTTGGAAGTTCAATGATCCTAGCGGCTGCCGGAGGGAATTCCCTCCGGCACGTTGCCGGCGAAATTCCCTCGGGTAGTCACTTTCCTTCAATGAAATCAAACGAGTTTCTGCGCTGGCCCAAGCCTATTGGTAGCCCCGTTCTCGATAGCCTTCGCCCCGTCATTGAATACTCTCGCGACGTGCACACGCACGTCGATAAAATCGTCGAAGTAGCCGGATGGATGGCGTACGAAGAGCTGCCCATGCCGGAATATCACGTGCCGGCTGGCGTGGGCGTGAACAATCCGGATGAGACGATCGATTTCATCATGGTCGCGGATGTGATCGACACGGCGTTCACGGATTTCAAAACGCACGTGAAGTTCACAACGAAATATGCGGGGCAGCACTGGTCAGATTCCGAGGCGGAGTTTGCATGCTTGAAGAGGGCAATGGACAACGGAATTCCGATTCTGGACGGGAATTTCTTGGCCAAAGTGACGCGCGAACAGCTCAACGAGATTTTCAAGGGCAATATCGAAATGCCCATGCTCGACGAGAAGCTTGCCGTGCTGCATCAGGTGGGGCCGGTGCTGGCGGAGAAGTACAACGGACGCTTTTCGAATTTCATCCATTCCTGCCCGCCGCGCCTTTACGACAGCGGTAAGGGCATCATTGACCGGCTGGTGGTGGAGTTCCCACGCTTCAACGACGTGAGCATGTACGACGGCCACGAGATCAAGCTATACAAGCTGCCGCAGCTCGGAATCTGGTTCGTCTATGCGGCTCTGCATCCGCAAGGCAAATTCCAGCTGGACGATATCGGCGCGATGACTGCTTTCGCTGACTACATTGTACCTGTCGCGCTGCGCTTGCTGGGTATCACAAGTTATTCGCCTGAGCTCGAGAATGCGATCAATACCTATCAACTGATTCCGCGAGACAGTCCGCAAGAAGTGGAAATCCGCGCTCACTGCATCTACTCGACAGCCCTGCTACGCGAAGAAATTAACAAGATCCGTCCCGCCGATAAGCAGATTATCATCCCGCAGGTCGACGCCCGACTCTGGATGCCGTATCACACCACTTTCTGGCCGCACCATTTGACCAAGACGATCATGTACTAGATTTCCCGCGGGGGTTTCTCGGTGGACACAAGCAGGCGTGCATTCGTCAAGGCTCTGCGTGCACTTCCCGTTAAAATCCAGGCGAGTCGAAGGCTTCTGTTATCGTCGCCGCGCGCGATAACGGACCGGAGGGCGGGCTCTTCGACGGAGATTCGATGGCCGAAACCCATCGGGAGCCCGGTGCTCGAAAGCATTCGGCCCGCGATTGCAAACTCACGCGACGTCTTCACCCACGTTGACAAGATTGTCGAAGTCGCAAGCTGGATGGGATACGAAGACCTGGCCATGCCGACCTATCCGGTTCCCAGCGGCGTCAAGTCAACGGATCCGAACGACGTGGTCGATTTGATACTGGTGGCCAATTCAATCGACACTGCCTTCACCGACTTCAAAAGCCATGTGAAGTTCCAAGTGGACTACGAAGGCCAGCATACGTCTGACTCAGACGCCATGTTCGCCTGCTTGAACCGAGCGATGCATAACGGCCTGCCGATGCTCGACGGCGGATTTCTCGCCAAGATCACGCGCCAGCAGCTGAATGAAATTTTCTCGGGTAACATTGAAATGCCGATGCTCGATGAAAAACTGCAGGTGCTGCACCAAATCGGTTCGGTCCTGGCCGGCAAATACGATGGGCGCTTTCACAATTTCATCAAGTCATGTCCGCCCCTGCTCTATGACAGCGGCAAGGGACTCGTCGAGCGTATGGCCAAGGAATTCCCTCGATTCAACGATGTGAGTCCGTACGACGGCCGTGAAATCAAATTCTACAAGCTTGCCCAGCTGGGCCTGTGGTTCGCATGGGCGACCTATCCCAAAAACGGGCCTGTACAGCTAAACGACGTGGAAAAGATGACGACGTTTCCGGATTACATAGTCCCTGTCGCGCTTCGGCTGCTCGGTATCAATAGTTACTCGCCGGGCCTCGAGCAGGCTATCGACAGCTACCAATTAATCCCGCGCGACTCGACCCAAGAAGTGGAGATTCGCGCACACAGCATCTATGCAACGGCGCTATTGCGAGAGGAAATCAACAAGGTGCGCCCGGCGGATCTCCAGGTGATCATTCCGCAGGTGAACGAGCGGCTTTGGACGCACTATCACACCACGTTCTGGCCGCACCACCTGACCAAAACAATCATGTATTAATTTCTCACTCGCGATCACAAACAGACGGGCCTTAGCGAACGGCGTTTCTGCTCTATCAGCTCGCAATCCCCATTGTGGCTATGGGTTTCATCAAAGTTTCGATTTCACCGATTTCAAACCTCAGGTGACCAAACTGTGGGCACTGCTTCGTGATTGCGAGGTGGATCTTCCGGTCGGGAGTAAACAAGACATTCCCAGATTTCGAGCACTCATGCGTTATTCGGAAAATCTAACACCGGAATACGAATGGAAGGCACATAGAATCTTTTAGAAGACACAATCGGAATCAGCTATTCGCCCTTGCTGGCGATGTAGGAGTCCCCACGAAGTACCTGAGCGTTCGTTTTGTCCTGGTGCGTAATTCTCGGTCCGAGCGAATAGCCATCCTCGCGTCTACGCATAAAGATGGGGATGAAGTTGGCAATAGCAACCAGCGCAAAGAGTAATCAGGTTTTCGGCAGTATCATCGCCAAGGGCACTGCGCGAACGAATATGATGCACCTGGAGGCTTTCCGAAGTTCCGCAACTTTGGCATCTCCAACCGTCCCGCTCTAGCACATTCATGCGAAGCTTGCGGTAGGCATCCGGATTGAGTCGAAGCCTCGGCTTTCGTTGCCGAATCGATTTCATGCTGTCTTTTCGACTTGCCGCAGAAATTCCATTTTCTTAGGGCCTGGAAGCAACGAGTAGAGCCGGTCGAGTGCCAGAAGTAGTGCGTTCGAACCGCTACCTTCTACCTGGGCTCCCGCCAGAAAATCAGCGCAAACCATCTCTAAGCAGTAGCTTCGGGACTTCTGCGAGCCAAGCATCAGTGAGGCGGTTTCTAGAGCCTTCTCTATCACCTGCAGCTGGCTCTTATAGATCTTGAAATACAGCATCTCCCAAGGCTCCTGTTCCTGGCCCGTCAGATGTCGTTCCACCTCTCGCTTGAATTCTTCCTTCGGCAGCTCCTGCGCTTTGTGCAACCAGGTTGCACAGTCGAATTTCTGTCCGTCCCGCCGTGCGACCTTGGCCAATTCGGCCGCCTTGGTCCAGCCCACCGCCCTCAGATCGCGATGGCTCTGCCGTGGCAGCTGTTCGTGAATTGCCATCAGGTAGTAGGCCTTGCGGCGGGACTCCGGGAATTTCTTCTCCAGGAACTCGTCAAAGGACGTCAGATTGTCGACCCGCCAGTATTGCCCAGTCCGTACTTCGCACAGATAGCGGCCCAGTTCCACAAATCGAGTGTCCCGCTCCTGCTCTGTCGTTCGCTCCCAAGCCAAAATCTCATCGATTCTTCCCAATATGAACAGAGCCCGGCGGCGATTCAGTTTCGGTGCCATCAGGGGCGGCCCGCTAGTCCTCAAGTTGGTCAATCCAATCAAGTTCGCTCGCTCCTGGCCGGCGAATCAGTCTTGAATCCACAAGCTGCTGATCCCCCAGGCACATTCCCAGATGGGAGCAGCTCACACACCCGTTCTGAGGAAACCGAATGCCACTGTGTGGGAGAAATTGCCCTGCCTCGATCTGATTGACCGTAGTCTCAACCAGCTGGCCAAACTCCCAGCGCTGACCTTCGTCGATCGTGGTCGTCAGATACTGAATCTCAGGTGCGTTCTTTCGTACAAATACGACCAGGGCAACCTCAGAAATACCGGCCATCCAGGAATAACAAACGAGTTGCGGGTCAAGAGCCAAGAGACCCTCCGGCTGTTCCGGATATCGGGAGGTGGTCGTTTTTCAATCGATGATGCATTTTGTTCCATCCACCTCGCCGATCGCGTCGACGTAGGACACGAAATCACCGCCACAAAGGAGCGAGCGTGTCAGCTTCACTTGAAGATTCCGCTTTGGGCTTCGGATTTGAACGCGATCGTCCTGAGCGAACCGCTCGAGCAGGTGAATCGCCTGATGATAGAGCCGGTCCCAGGAGTCATTCTTCGTATAGGCGAGAGGAGTGCCCTGCTGTTGTTGCCATTCCTTGAAGAATGTGGCAGTTGGGTCTTCTCTTCTGAAGTAGGCCGCGAGGGCGTTCTCAAAGCAACGACCGAAGATCATGGAGGCTCGATCTTCCTTCTCGCGCCAGCCATCTAGGTATCGGTATCGATACTGCCGGGGGCAGCGAAGATACTGGCTAATCTGCGTGAAGCTGTAGGTCATTGGAGCCTCCCGGCAAAACACTTTCGCGAGCATCCTTGGAGATGAATTCCCATTCGGATGATGGTGCAAACGCATCGAGGTCGAGGAACATGCGACCCGCGAGTGATTTGCGGCTGGTACGCAGAACACCCGTCAGGCCGAGGAGAGCCTTCTCATCCACTTCGTCGCGTCCGAGCAGGTCAGGATCGTAGCCGAAATCGCGAAGGAACCAGTTCAGTTTCCAGAGGGATTTCTGGGTGCAATAGAGCCGGCCCGATATCTTCTGCGAAGCGAGCTCCTTCGGTTCAAGGATCGCGAAAGAAAGAACGAAAAAGGGTTTTTGCGGATGCCAACGATAGTAGGCACGGTCGACTCGAACTAGGAATATGCCCTCGAGAGAATCATCGATACGGTTAGGCTCTGTATGAAGGCCAGGAAAATGCCGCTTCATGGCCGCACCTCCTCGGGCTGGTTGTAGCTGTTCAACTTGCAAACGAGCGCGGCGCGATTGTTGGCGGCTTCCTGGGAGATCGTGGAAACGAAGGATTCGACCAAATCTCGGCTGGCCTCGCGAAGTGTTTCGGTACCACAGAAGTCGGCTGCATAACGTTTCACCAAGGTAGGATCGAGTTCGTAGTTCCGAATCAGCAGGCAGAGTTTGTCGCGGAGGCTGGGCTGATCATTCGATGAACCATCACCATTCCGCGGAAGAACTGGTCTTGTTCTCCAAGTCTCCGCGGCGAATGGGTATGCCAACTCCTCGACCGAGCAGAGCCCAATTCCGTAAGCCTTGCGGAGAGCCCGGTTGACTGCGCGGGTTTCGGCGACACGCATCTCTGCACCACGGACTAGCGGAGACGTGTTGGATGGATCGGCATCGCCGTAGCCTACGAAGCCCTTGGACTGAGAAGTCTTGTAGACTGTCGCTCTGAAAACCCAGCAATGAGCGGTGGGATTAGAAAATTTCTCAATGGCGCGGGTGTGAATTCCTCGGCACCGGCGGTTTTTCGCGACATGCAAGAGTCCAGCGCTCGTTACATACCATCTTCCATTCAATAAAAGAATTTCCCCCCAGAGCGAGATCCATACCAGACTTGCGCGAAAGTGTTCTCAACTCGGAAAGCATCAGAGAACTAATCTCATTTGGCCATTTGGATTTTGCGAACCTGATATTTCGTTGAGTTAATGAATCAAAGCAGCTTACTTTCCTTTTTCCGCTAGAGCTCAAAATTACCTCCCATGCTAAGCAATGTTATACCATGTTTAACACACCCAGGATAACAATGTCAATCTAGTTGTCATTGCTTGCGCCACTCTTAGGCCTTAGAATTCGTCCACAATGCGCACTAAGAATGAGCAGCTTGGCTTTAGGCTTTCAGCGGATTTGAAGAGGGAATTACACGAGATAGCAAAACGGGAAGGGAGAACATTGTCGCAGATCTGCGAAATATTTGTTTATGGCGGCATGGAGGCTTACAGAAAGGAAGGATCGAGATACGTGCAGCGGTTGCTCATCCATCAAAAGAAGTGAGTGAACGGTTGCGACATTGGTGCGTGGGCGCCCACCAGATTTCTCGTTCTCTACGTTGCCAGTCATTCCGGCCGGGATTGGCGGCTCCGTGTCCGTGAGTGTAACCGTCAATTCGCTAGAATACCTTCAGTGCGCCGGTGACGCTAAGCGCTACAATGCGGCCGCTAGGCGTCAGCGTGTCGTTTAGCGCAAATCCGTACTTAGCCTACCCGCCGTCTCCTCGAATGCAACAGCCTAACGTTAGCGAGCGCTTTTTGCCGCTTCCTTCAAGTTTCTGTACTCGCGAAGCGCCTGGTAGAAGTCGCGACGCGACTTGGTTTGGTAGCGGAGAGATAGGTCCAGCCGTTAGACTTGCTGGTCTGGCCCATCTTGAGCATTCCAAATGTGCTGAATTGAGGACAGAACGTGCTGTTTTTGTAGCTCGACGAGTTTCGCCATCATCTGGATGCGCGTATTTTCATCCGCTTTAACAAGCCTTCGCTCGGCCTCAGGATTGGGACCCTCCGGAATGGTCGTGTCGTAAGACTTATTTTTCTCGGCAACCATAATTGCCGTATACAATTTCCATGGATCCGCAGGTTCCCATTCCATCAAAGTCCTCCAAAATTCGGCACCAAACGCATCAATGATCTGCTCTTGCATTTCCGGATATTCCGAAACGATCGGGTTAGTCTGGAACCGGCTTTTTAATTCATCCAGAAGTTTTAGCTTCTCCCGCAAACCCAACATTACAGATGAATACTGAGAACCCATGGGCGTCGTCGCCGGTACGCGAGACTTCGTGCGCTTCTTGCTGTCGTCAGTTGCCAAGTACTCTCGCACTTGCATTTGTTCGTATCCAAGAGAGCGTTTCAGTCGCCAAGCGCAAGCAACGACATCGTCAAAGAGCAACCTCTGCACAGCTGTCGCTGGCTGAAGATCCTCCGCTAACTCGCCACTCAATTGCTCGTACTGTAATCTTTCCTCCTCTGATAGATGCAACTCCTTTTCGAACAGTCCATGTGTACGCGAATTTCGAGACGAACGGGCTTTGCCCGCAAGTGTTTTCGGACCACTGCTCCCATTTTTTCCCGGATTCATGACGACCTACCAAAACGGATTGCAACCCAACCCTGCATTCTGATCTGGAGAAAGCAAGCACTGCAGCAACTGAAGTACAACTATTATACCGGGTGGAGGCCACTTCCGCCAATGCAGAATGAAGGCACTACAGCGCGTCGGCCTATTTATACTACGTAAGTGGTATAGTGCTTTAAACAAGCAAATTTGCAAAACGAACTATCCTAACCAGTTTAGAATCAGCACAATCTTATCTCTAAAAAGTGGCGAACGGACCAATTTAGAATCGTGTAGTCAACCTTCCAGAACGGCGTAGCATGCGTCATTGAAAGGACTTGCTAAATGAATTCTTCTCATCCATTCGTGAAACACCTAGTGATTTCCGCACTTTTCCTGGCAGCTGCGATTCCTATCCTTGCGCAGGAAAAGAACAAGGTGATTATCGATCAGGACTGCGCCGGCCCCGGCGGCACGGACATGCAAGCGGTGCTTGCCATCGTGAATTCTACCAAAGCGGACGTGCTGGGGATCACGGTGATGACTGGAGACGCCTGGCGCGATGAAGAGGTGCAGCACACCTTGCGGCTACTGGAGATCATAGGGCGCACGGATATTCCCGTAGTGCCCGGAGCGGTGTTTCCCATCGTCAACAGCAAGGAATCCACGGCGCGGTGGGAAAAGCTCTACGGCAAAGTGGTCTATCAGGGCGCGTGGAATTATGGCAAGCCGGTTCATGGCCCATTCGAAGTTCCCCCGCTGCCCGAAGGTGCGCCCACGACGAAAGCTGCGAACGAAGACGCCGCTCATTTTCTGATTCGGATGGTGCGCCAGTACCCGCATCAGGTGACTATTTACGCCGGCGGTCCGCTGATGAACCTGGCGCTGGCGCAGATGATTGATCCTGAATTCGCTTCGCTCACGAAAGAGCTGATCGTGATGGGCGGAAGCATTCATCCCATGACGGACGATCCGGAATTCGCCACCACTCCGCGGCGCGAATTCAATTTCTGGCTCGACCCGGAATCGTCGTACAAAGTGTTTCATTCGCCGTGGCCGCGAATCGTGGTTACCACGGTGGACATTTCGGTGAAAACGAACATGGATAAGAATCTGATTGCGCAAATCGCGAAGAGCTCGACGCCTGCGGCGCAATACGTGGCCAAGTACGCGCAGACGGGTTACCTGTGGGATGAACTGGCTGCCGCGGCCTGGCTCGATCCAAGCATCATCACGAAGACCACGAGTGTCTACATGGATATTTCCGTTGATCACGGGCCGAGCTACGGGGACACGCTCGTCTGGATGCCAGGGAGCCAGCCGGGGCTTGGCGAGCAGCAGGTGGTAGTTCAGGAAGATCTCGACAAGGACAAATTCTACAGCGAATTTGTCGAGTTGATGACTCGTCCAACACCCAAAGCAAGATAGCATCCGTCGTTCGGTTTGTGGCGATTTCTCGATCGCCGTTCTTCGGAAAGGAGCTCACATCTTGGTTCGCTCAATCAGGTCAGCTTCTGCAGCGCTTCTCCTACTTGCGGCAGCCGCATCTCTCTCCGCGCAATCGAAGCGGAGGGTGATTATCGATCAGGACGCGCGGGGCCCCGGCAGCACCGACCAGCAGTCGATTCTGCTTTTGATACAAGCGCCGCAAACGGAAGTGCTGGGCATCACCGTGGTAAGCGGCGACCAATGGCGCGACGAGGAAGTGGCGCACACGCTGCGCACGCTCGAAATTATCGGGCGAACCGATATTCCCGTCGTTCCGGGTGCGATTTTCCCGCTGGTGAACTCACGCGAAGACGTCGAGCGATGGGAAAAGCTTTATGGCAAGGTGGTCTACAAGGGCGCGTGGAATCCCGGTTATCGGCCCGACCCTTATGCGATTCCGCCGATGCCGGAAGGAGCTCCCACGACAAAGCCTTCCGCCGAAGATGCGGCGCATTTCCTGATTCGCATGGTGCATCAATATCCGCACGAAATCACGATCTACGCAGGCGGACCCTTGACGAACCTGGCGCTGGCGACGGCGCTTGATCCGGAGTTCCCAAGACTGGCCCAGGAACTCGTGTTCATGGGGCCGATCATAAATCCAGGACCCGCTGACCCGGAGTTCTACCAGGCGCCACGGCGAGGGTTCAATTGCTGGTGGGATCCGGAGGCGACGCGAATCGTCTTTCGCTCTCCGTGGCCCAAGATCACGGTGACCACCATTGATATTTCCATAAAAACCGATCTGACAAAGGCGATGATCGGCGATTTGGCGAAATCCGGTTCTCCGGTGGCGCAATACGTCAGCAAATACACGCATGGCGGTTACATGTGGGATGAACTTGCCGCGGAAGCATGGCTCGATCCGAGCATCGTCACCAAAGAACAGTTTCTGTACATGGACATCTCGCTGGATCGCGGGCCAAGTTATGGAGACACGCTGGCATGGCCGGCCGGCAGCCAACCCGGATTGGGGGAGCAGCGGGTGCACATCATAGACGAGATCGACAACGCCAAACTCGACCGGCTGTTTATGGAGTTGATGACGCGGCCGACGCCGCCCGCGCCATCCAAGTAACACTGACCGGAACTTCACTCGGGGGTCGCTGATGCGCCATTCGAAATCGAAGCGAGCGCACGGCGGTAGTCGGGGTCCTGCGGAGATATTTCCACGGCCTTCTTGTATGCCGCCACCGCCCGCGGCAAATCTTTGCGCTGCTGGTAAATGACGCCGATCTCAAAATAAGCGTCTGATTCCTGTGGATTAATCAGCGTGGTTTCTCTGAATGAGGCGAGCGCCTCGTCGAACCTTCCCTGCTTCTCCTGTATTTTCCCCTGCACGTACAGGAAGTCTGGCTGATGCGGCCCCAGTTCGAGCGCTTTGGCAATTGCGCCACTCGCTTTATCAATTTCGCCCGTAGAGTAATAAAGTTTGGCGAGCATGGAATATGCTGCGCCGCTGTTCGGATCTTTGGCCAGCGCTTGCTGCAGCAGGTCGAGCGCGCCGGGAAGATCATTCTTCAGCGCAGCTTCATCGGCTTGTTTTGCGAGATGCGCGGCCTGCGTTTCATTTTCCCGAGCGCCACGCTCCATCTGCGAAGCTGCTTCAAATTGCGCGTCCGCTTTCTCGGCTTGCTCCGGCTGACCGGCGCATCGGTACGCGCGCGAAAGCAGGAAGTAAGTCTGCGAATCTGCCGTGGCAACGCCGGGTTGTGCTGCCTCCACCGGTTCGAGGGCCGCCACAGCTTCAGAGCACCGCCTTGCGGCTTCTTCCTTGGAGCTTCCCTGCGGCGTCCTTACCAGAATCTTCGCGAGCAGCACGCGGCCGCGCGCCTTCTGCGGCTGGAGTTCAACCACTTTTCGCGCGTCAGAGAGGGCTAGATCATCTTTGTTCTGGTCAGAATAAATTTCGGCGCGCAGGAAATAGGCGAGCGCATTTTTCCAGTCGCGAGCGAGTACTTTCTGCAGTTCGGCAAGCGCGTTGGTGAGGTCGCCTTTGGCCTGATACGCTCCGGCCAACAGGTTTCGTGCCTCAAGGTTTGCCGGAGCCAGAGCGAGCGAAGCTTGCAGGTGACCGATTGCGGCGTCGTAGGTCTGCTGCTCGATTTCGAAATCGCCCAATTCGGCCAGCGGCTCCGGCGATTTTGGGTGCTCTCGAATTGCGAGATTCAGAAGGCGCCGGGTTTCGTCGTAGTTGTGTACCGCGCGATACGCCCGGGCCAAGCCCATCTCAACCGCCAGATTGTGGGGCGCAAGGCGCTGTGCCTCTTGAAACGTGGCGATCGAATCTGGCAGGCGCCCTGCCTTCATCAGAGCAGCGCCCATTTGCACGCGCAGACTGGGATCCTTGGGCGCAAGGGCGATCGCTTTCTGGTAATCCTGAATGGCTGCGTCCCATTGGCCGCCCGCCAGCGCCGAATGAGCCTGTTGTCTCAGGCTCTCCACTTCGCTCGAAGAATGCTGCAACGCGAAAGCGGGCAAGCAAGCGGCTACGGCCACAATCGCAGCCATCAAGAATCGGCGATGCGAACGCAAAATCATCGCGAAATTATAACATTTGCAATTGACGCGCCCGTATGGAACACGGCGAAAATACTGTACATTTCCGCTTTTCGCTTGACTCGCATGGTATCGCCAACTATAAACACCGCTTGCCCTCAATGAATTTCCTAAGCCGCGTTGCAAGCCAAACGTACAAGGTTTCTTCGCCGATTAGTTCTCTAGTGCCCCAAGGAGCTCGATCCAAGGTGCGTTTCAGATGCGTGCTGTGCGCTATTGGCGCTTTGCTTTTGTTGAATCCAGCTTCAGCCCAGACCAAGCGCAAAGTGATCATTGATCAGGACGCGCGCGGCCCCGCCACTACAGACCAGCAATCGATTCTCGTCTTCCTGCAATCGCCCGAAGTCGAAGTCCTCGGCATCACCGTAGTCAGCGGCGACATGTGGCGCGACGAAGAGATGGCGCACACTCTGCGCATGCTCGAGTTGGTGGGCCGAACGGACGTTCCGGTGGTTCCCGGCGCGGTGTATCCGCTGATCAATCGCATGGAGCTGATCGAACGCTGGGAGGGTCTCTACGGCAAAGTTCGCTACCAGGGAGCCTGGAACAAGAAACCGACTGGCGACGGGCAGCGTGGCGTGTTTCACGGCCCCTATGAAATTCCCGACCTGAAAGAAGGCAATCCGACCACAAAGCCGATTGAAGAAGACGCCGCGCATTTCATCATCCGCATGCTGCACAAATACCCGCACGAGGTGACAGTGTACGCCGGCGGCCCGCTCACCGATATCGCGCAGGCGATCAGTCTTGACCCCGCGGTTCCCGATCTCGCGCAAGAGCTCGTCATCATGGGCGGTTCGATCGCTCCCGCAACGCCGTACCCTTGGGCCACCACCAACCGCCGGGAATTTAATTTCTGGTGGGACCCTGAATCTGTACACATGACGCTAACTGCTCCCGGCTGGCACAAGATCACGATCACCACGGTCGACATCTCCGTCAAGACGCGCATGGACAAAGCTATGATCGCTGAGATAGGCAAGTCTGAAAATCCCGCCGCACAATACATTGCGAAATACGCCGACGCGGAATATCGCTGGGACGAACTCGCCGCCGCAGCATGGCTCGACCCCAGCATCATCACCAAGAAAACGTTGCTGTACATGGATATGGACTATTCGCACGGGCCCGGCTACGGCAACACTCTCGTTTGGATACCGGGAACGCAGCCGGGGCTTGGCGAGAATCTGGTCAACGTGCCGCAGGATTTGGATTTGGCCAAGTTCGACAAAATGTTTATCGATCTGATGTCGCGGCCAACGCCCGGTGCAAAGCCGGTTGCAAATTCAAAATAGCGGCTGGGCAGCGTGACAACGAGCGCATACGATCTAAAAGGAGCTTCGTAACAAAATGAATTTCAGGCTACTTCTTCTAAGTGCACTCTTGATTGCTCTGTCTGTCTCGTTCGCAAGTTCCGCAGGCGCTCAGGCAAAACGCAAGGTGATCATTGACCAGGACGCGCGCGGCCCGGCCACCACGGATCAGCAATCGATTTTAGTCTTCCTGCAATCGCCCGAGGTCGAAACCCTCGGCATCACCGTGGTCAGTGGCGACATGTGGCGCGACGAAGAAGTGGCGCACACGCTACGCATGCTCGAAATCGTGGGCCGCACGGATATTCCCGTCGTCCCCGGCGCCGTGTTTCCGCTCATCAATCGCGAAGAACTGATCATTCGCTGGGAGCAGCTCTACGGCAAAGTCTCCTACAAAGGCGCCTGGAACAGAAAACCTCTCGGCGACGGAATTCGCGGCGTCTATCACGGCCCCTACGAGGTGCCGCAGATCGTCGAGGGCAATCCAACAACGAAACCATCAGACGAAGACGCCGCGCATTTTATCATTCGCATGGTCCACAAATATCCGCATCAGGTGACGATTTACGCCGGCGGCCCGCTGACCAACATTGCGCAGGCAATCAGTATAGATCCGGCCGTTTCTGATCTCGCGCAGGAACTCGTCGTGATGGGCGGGAGCATCGCTCCCGTCGTGCCGCCCGATTGGTCCACCGAAAACCGGCGCGAATTCAATTTCTGGTGGGATCCCGAAGCCGTGCACATGGTTTACACGGCACCATGGCATAAAATCACGGACACGACCGTCGATATCTCCGTAAAAACCTGGCTCAAGAAAGCGATGATCGCGGAAATCGCGAAATCGCCCAATCCCGCCGCGCAATATCTGGCAAAATACGCCGACGAAGAATTCCGTTGGGACGAACTCGCAGCCGCAGCCTGGCTCGATCCCAGCATCATCACGAAAGAAACCGAGCTCTACATGGACATCGACTATTCTCACGGAGCTGGCTACGGCAATACGCTCGTCTGGATGCCAGGCACGCAGCCGGGGCTGGGCGAACAACTCGTTCACGTCCCGCTCGAGCTGAATCTCGAGAAATTCGACAAGATGTTCATCGAACTTATGTCTCGCTCCACTCCTGGTGCGCACACCGCGGCCCAGTAAAACTAAAACGAGGAAAGTATGGCTAAGAATGTCGACGTCGTCGGAATTGGCAGTTGCACGGTGGACTATTTCGCCATCGTTCCGCGTCTTCTCGGCCCGGAAGAAAAAATCAACGCGACGCGCATGGAAATTCATGCCGGCGGCGTTACCGCCAACAACCTCACGCAGGTGGCCCGATTGGGCGCCAGCACGGGCTGGCTCGGCCTGGTCGGCGACGACGAAAACGGCCGCATCATTCAAAAAGCGTTCTCGCAGGATGGCATGGACCTCTCCGGAATCGAAGTCGTGAAAGACGAAATGTCGTCGCTCACCTGGATTCCGGTGGACGTCGAAGGCGAGCGCTGCATCTACATGTTTCCCAACGTCACCGGAAAGATTTCGTGTTTTCAAGTGGACACTCGCTTCGCCCCTCATATCAAGGCCGCCAAGCACTTCCACACCGAGGCTTCCCAGCTTCCGATCGTTCCCGTAAAACAAGCAATGACAATCGCCAAACAGGCCAACGTGCGCATCATTTTCGATCTCGATGTCTCCCCCAGCTTCTTCGCGCAGGCCAATCTGGGAACCCAGGAAGAGGTCGTCGCCGCCCTGAAACTTGTCGACGTCCTCAAACCGTGTAAAGCAGCCGCCAAGGAAATGACCGGTGAGCGCGATTTTGACAGGATGGCGCGCAAACTCCTCGATCTCGGGCCCAAGCTCGTCGCCGTGACGATGGGCTCGGAGGGGTGCATGATCGCTACGCCTGAAAAGACCATTCATGTCCCCGGGTTCAAAGTGAAGACGGTGGACACCACCGGCGCTGGCGACGCATTCATGGGCGGCCTCTCATACGGCCTGCTGCAGGGTTGGGACATACAAAAAGTGGGGCTCTTCGCCAATGCTTGCGCCGCTCTTTGCTGCATGAAAGTAGGCGCGCGCGCGATGTCCAAGCGCGAAGATGTGGTTGCGTTCATCAAGGCCAATAGCCCGGCCGGCGCGCCGTCGTTTTAGCTCACCGATGTAAGCAGCGCGTTCCAGCTTCTGAATTACGATCCTGAAATCGAAACGCCGAGAGGAGCTACATGTTCACACCGCAAAGTTTTGGCCTTGCGCTGGCGATGATGCTCACCGCTTCGATCTGCTGGGGATCCTGGGCCAACACATATAAAGGCGTGAAGGGCTACCGTTTCGAACTTTTCTACTGGGACTACGCGATCGGAATTTTTCTCGCGGCTCTGCTCTACGCTTTGACCATGGGCAGCACCGGCAATAACACCGACAGTTTTCTGAACAACGTCCACTCCGCAGACACCGCGAATATTTATCGCGTGCTCTTCGCCGGCGTAATTTTCAACCTTGCCAACCTCCTGCTGGTCGCCGGGATCGACATGGTCGGCCTCGCCACCGCTTTTCCGGTGGCAATTGGCATCGCCCTGGTGGCCGGAACGATTCTGAGTTACATCCTTCAGCCGAAGGGCAACGTGAAAATGATTGCCGCCGGCCTGCTTTGCGGCGTGCTGGCTGTGGTGCTCGACGGCAAAGCCTATGGCCAGCTCAGCGGCAATAAAGCCGTGTCGCGCAAAGGCCTCATCACCTGCGTCGTCTCCGGTATCCTGATGAGTACTTGGGCGCCATTTTCGACCCATGCCATGACGCACGGTAACACGCTCGGCCCCTATAGCGTCAGCGTCTTTTTGTGCCTCGGCGCGCTCCTTTCCTGCTTCCTCTGGAATTTCTACTTCATGAAGCATCCGCTCGTGGGTGAGCCGGTTGCTTTCGGCGGCTTCTTCCATGGGCCCATGCATGGCCATGTTCTGGGCCTGATCGGCGGCGCCATCTGGTCCACAGGACTGGTTTTTGATCTCGTCGCCTCCACGCAGACCGGCGTAGCAATCTCCTACTCGATCGGGCAGTCCGCTCCGATGGTCGCCGCTTTGTGGGGAATATTTGCTTGGAAGGAATTCGCCGGCGCCAACAAAAAAGCTAAGTCTTACTTGGCTCTGATGTTCATTTTCTACTTTTTGGCGATCTTGCTCATCGCCCATGCCACCGCATAATTTCCCTCTTGGTGCGCTAGAATAGCGCCATGAAACCTCGAATCATTTATATCGAGAGAAAAAGCGGACAGATATTGGGACCGGCTCGTATGGTCGCGTCACTTTTTCTCGTTCCGGACAGACCATCGATTACCGAGGTCACCGCTGTTATCTGGCTTTAGGTCTCAAAGCAAACTACTGCGACTGGGAGACAGGTGAGCTTTACTGGATCTCAGGGTGTAAGAAGGTGGCGGCGACCGCCTTTACAGCGGAACAATTGAGATCGACGAAGGCGCACGGGAGGAATATTGGACTGAAATTCGTGGATTGCCCAGGAATAAAGACCAGCGAACGATTCGCGGTGCCGGAAAGTATGGTGGCAAAGGTAAACAGCTAAAGTAGGCTTAGGTTCTTTCTTTGTTGGCACCTTTTCAAATCGGTGGCCGCCGAAATCCGCCACACGCATCCTCAATCTTCGCGGCCACCCCAAGCACAGCTTCTTCCTCCCACGGACGCCCCACCACCTGCACTCCGATCGGCAATCCCTCCGGCGATTTTCCCACCGTCACAACCGCCGCTGGAAGTCCCAGCAAATTGAACCACTGCGAATACGCCATCGCTTTCAGGTATTCGATTTTTCGCCCCGCCACTGTCCATTCGCGCTCCCCATGAGGAAACGCCGGCACCGCGCACACCGGGCACAATAAAATCGGAAACTTTTCCATCTTCGCCAGAAACGCATTGCGCAGCACGTCGCGCCCAAGCAACGTGTTGAGCAGCTCGCTCGCACTCAGCGGCCCGTCAGCCGCCACGCGCGCGCGGAAGTCGCGTAGCGTGGGACTGATCCGCTCATCCTCCCCATCCAGCATAGGCGAAAACGCCATCTGCCCCGCACGCCCGAAAAGATTCCACCAATACTGCCAGATTCGATCCAGGTTCTCCGGCCGCCACGGCTCCACTTCGAATCCCTGCGAGCGCAACGCATCCGCCGCTTTGCGCAAAGCGGCGGCCGTTTCCGGAGTCACGGGCGATGAACCATCCTCTTCAAAATAAGCCACGCGCAGCCTGCGAATCTCGTCGTCCTTCCACCGCCGGATGCCCACCGGCGCCGAACTCGGATCGCCCGGATCGGGTCCCGCCATCACTTCGAAGAGCCGCTCCACATCCCGCACCGTCCGCGCCATTGGACCTACCACGCCGAGATACGCAAACGGCCCCGCCGAGCCCGGGAAGTGCCCGGTAGATGGAATCCTTCCCGGTGTCGGCTTCAGCCCGCAAATCCCCGTGAAATGAGCCGGGATGCGAATCGATCCGCCTCCATCGCTCCCTACTCCTCCCGCAGAACATCCGGCCGCGATCGCCGCCGATTCCCCACCGCTCGACCCGCCAGCTGTTCGCGCAAGGTCCCAGGGATTGTTCACGCGCCCGTACATCGAATTGTCGCTCTCGTACGCCATCAGAAATTCCGGCACGTTCGTATTTCCCAGGATTATTGCGCCTGCTCCGCGCAGCCGCGCCACCAGCGGGGCATCTGTTTCCGGCGCATAACCTTTTCGCAGGACGCTGCCGCATTCGCACGTCAGCCCTGCCACGTCTATCGAGCTTTTCACCGTAACGGGCACCCCGTGCAGCGACCCCAGCGCGTTCTTCCCTCCTGGCACGGCCACCGCTGCTTCCGCGGCTTTCGCCCTGGCGCGCGACCGTTCCGCATCCACATTCGCGAACGCGTTCAGCTTCGGATTCAGTCGCTCGATCCGCGCCAAATGCGCCTCCACCAGCTCCATCGGCGAAATCTCTCCTGCGCGCACCTGCTCCGCCATCCCAATCAGCGACCCGTACACAATCTCGTCCACCTGGCCTCCACGTACTCCCAGAAAAACCACTCAAGCGCGCGGCAGTCTATCACGCCCGCCTAATATGAAAGTATTATTGTCCGTCCGAGCCGTTCGAATAAGAATGCACGCTCCCTTGCCCACAAATACCAACGTGTCTTTTCGCGATCACTCCCACGCTTTACAGAGGCTTGCATGAAGCGCGCAGTCACGATTCTACTTCCCGTCCTGTTCCTGACGGCTGCGTACATTTATGCCTGGCCAACAGCAAGCGTGCCCTATTTCGCGGCGGTGATCGTTCATGCGCTCGCGGGAGTAGCGCTCGTCGTTCTTCTCGTCCTTGCGCTGGAAAGAATTCTCACCAGAGCGGCTCCCGCCACAAAGGCCGGTTGGTTCCTGATCGCATTCGGAGGAACGCTCGGTGTGATCCTGATTTTCACGGGCACTCGCCGCACCGAATGGCCGCTTCTTTACATCCACATCATCGCGTGCGTCGCGGGCGGAGTCTTAATTGTGGCCGACTGGATGGGGCATCACCGCGGCTATGCGATTGGAGCGCATCACGCCACTGCGACATTTCTTCGCTGCACCTTCTTCCTCGCCGTAGCCGCTGCCCTCGGCGCAGGGGCTTATTGGCTTCGCAAAGTGCCCTGGGAGCGCAGCCATCGTATTAAAAACCCCTCGATAGCTCCCGCCTCCATGGACAACGAAGGCGACGGCCCTTCCGGTCCCTTCTTCCCCAGCTCCGCGCAGACCCTTCATCACGGCCAGATTCCCTCCAGCTATTTCATGGAATCGCAGAGTTGCGAGCGCTGCCACGCGGACATCTACAAGCAATGGCAGAGCTCCGCGCACCATTTTTCGTCATTCAATAACGCCTGGTACCGCAAGAGCATCGAGTACATGCAGGACGTAGTCGGCGTGAAGCCCTCCAAGTGGTGCGCCGGCTGCCACGATCCAGCGCTCTTATACAGTGGTAAGTTCGACCGCCCCATCCGCGAAATCGAAGACACCCCGACCGCGCAAGCCGGACTCGGATGCATGATGTGCCATTCCATCGCGCAAGTGAAAAGCACGATGGGCCAGGCCGATTTCGACCTTGAATATCCCGCGCTGCACAAACTGGCCGCGAGCAAAAATCCCGTCATCCGGCGCGTCCACGATTACCTTACCGAACTGAACCCAGAGCCGCACCGCCGCGTGTTCCTCAAGCCCTTCATGCGAACGCAGACAGCCGAATTCTGCTCCACCTGCCACAAAGTTCATCTCGACGTCCCCGTAAACCACTACCGCTGGACGCGCGGCTTCAACGATTACGACAACTGGCAAGCAAGCGGCGTCGGCGGGCAGGGAGCGCGCTCGTTCTACTACCCCGCGAAGCCGATGGCCTGTCCCGATTGCCACATGCCCGATGAAAAATCCACCGACGCGGGCGCGATCGCAGGCGCTGTTCACTCGCACCGCTTCCCTGCCGCCAATACAGCTCTGCCGTTTGTGAACAACGACGCCGAGCAACTCGACGAAACAACACGATTCCTCGCCGATAAAGAACTCAGCGTCGATATCTTCACCATTTCCCCCGAAACGCCTGAGAAAACATCGACGCCGCACGAAACGGCAGCGCCCGCGATAGCAGCTGCTCCCGTCATCGAGACTACCTTTGCCGTCGGAGAAGAATCCACCGCATCTGTCCCCGTCGCTGCGCCCGCTTCAGAATCAGCAGCCGAAATAAGGCAACTCACCGCTCCGCTCGACCGCTCTGCCGCATCCGTCCGCCGTGACGGCACCTACCGCCTCGATGTCGTCGTACGCACGCGCAAGATGGGCCACTTCTTCCCCGGCGGCACCGTCGACGCATTCGATTGCTGGCTCGAGCTCTCAGCCACCGATGACAAAGGACGAGTGATTTTCTGGAGCGGACGTGCCGCCGACGACGGCAAAGGCCCCGTCGACCCAGGAGCGCATTTTTACCGTTCGCTGCTGATCGATTCTCACGGCAATCCCATCAACAAACGCAACGCCTGGTCTGCGCGCGCCACCGTGTACGCCCACCTTATTCCTCCCGGCGCGGCGGACACAGCGCACTTCCGCCTTCAGATCCCTCCGGACGCGGGCGCCCGCATTCACGTAGTCGCCAAATTGAATTACCGCAAATTTGCGTGGTGGAACACGCAGTTCTCTTTCGCATCCGTTCCCGATCCAGCGCACAATGACGCTGCGCAGAATGACGCCGCGCGCAAAAATGCCATCACCACCCCCGATTTCGACGACCGCCACTGGCTCTTCACCGGCGATGCTTCAAAAGTCCCCGGTGGCGCAAAAGGCGTCCCGGTTCTGCCGATTGTCGTCGTCGCGCAAAACGCAATCGATCTCAACGTCCTCCCCGCCAAATCCCCGGAACCCGCGCCCGCCGTTCAACTCAATCCAGACGACTGGACGCGCTGGAACGACTACGGCATCGGCCTGTTCTTACAAGGCGATCTCACCGGCGCTGCCGCGGCCTTCACAAAGATCACGCAAATCGACCCGAAGAATCCGGACGGCTGGGTCAATCTTGGCCGCGTCCGCGTGCAGGAAGGTAATCTGCCGGTGGCACAAGAGGTCCTCAATCGCGCACTCACGCTAAAGCCCGATCTCGCCCGCGCCCATTACTTCTATTCCCGCGTCCTTCGCAGCGAAGGCCGCTACGACGAAGCTGCCGGCCACCTCCGCGAAGTACTCAAGCAATACCCGCGCGACCGCGTCGTCCACGACGATCTAGGCCGCACCCTCTTCCTCCAGCGCCGCTACACAGACGCCATAGCCGAATTCCAATCCACCCTCTCGATCGATCCCGAAGATCTCGAAGCCAATTACAACCTGATGCTCTGCTACACGGGCCTCAACGAACCCGACCCCGCCGCCGAATTCCAGAAGCGCTACCTCCGCTTTAAAGCCGACGAAGCCGCGCAAACGCTCACCGGCCCCTACCGCCGGAATCACCCCGAAGATAATCTCGAGCGCCAGCCAATCCACGAGCACGTCTCCGAGCCGCTCGCAACACCAAAAACGGCACCGAAAAAATATGCAACGAGCTCAACGAGCCATACGCACACGTCAGCTCCTACAGCTCAACTCACCACGAAAGGCTCCGACTGATGACTCGTCGCAAAGGACGGTTTAGTGGTACCGGTTTCAGTGGCACAGGCACTCTTGCCTGTGCGCTTTCCGTAGCTCTCGGTTTAGGCTTCACCTCGACGGCCCAATCGCAACAATCACAACAATCCCCCTCCGCCAAAATCCACTTCGAAGACATCACCCACTTCGCCGGCCTCCACTTCACCCACAACAACGCCGCCTCCGGAAAAAAATACCTCCCCGAAACAATGGGCTCCGGCGTCGCCTTCCTCGATTACGATAACGACGGCTGGCAGGATATCCTCCTCGTCAACGGCGAAGACTCGCCAAACCCAAGCACAAACTCAAACTCGAAAAAGCATCACTCGACGACGCTAGCCCTGTACCACAACAACCACGACGGCACCTTCACCGATGTAACGCAAAAAGCCGGCCTTGCCGTAGAAATGATGGGCATGGGCGTCGCCGTCGGCGACTACGACAACGACGGCTTCGACGACATCTTCATCACCGCCCTCGGCCAAAGCCGCCTCTTCCATAACAACGGCAACGGCACCTTCACCGACGTCACCCAGAAAGCCGGCCTCGCCGGCCCCCACGAATTCAGCACCGCCGCCGCGTGGGTTGACTACGATCGCAACGGCCACCTCGATCTCGTCGTCGGCAATTACGTTCAGTGGTCGCCCGAAACCGATATCTACTGCACCCTCGACGGCAAAACGAAATCCTACTGCACGCCCGAATCCTACAAAGGTGCCTCCGTCCGCCTCTGGCACAATCGCGGCAACGGCACCTTCGAAGACGTCACCCAAAAAGCCGGCCTCTTCGACACCACCTCCAAAAGCCTCGGCATTGCCATCCTCGACGCGAATCAGGACGGCTGGCCCGATATTTTCATCAGCAACGACACGCAGCCCAACAAGCTCTATATGAACAACACCAACGGCACCTTCACCGAAAAAGCTGTGCCGTCAGGCGTCGCGTATAGCGAAGATGGCGTCGCGCGCGCCGGAATGGGCGTTGCCGCCGCCGATTACGACCGCTCCGGCTACCCCGGCCTCCTCATCACCAATTTCTCCAATCAAATGCTCGCCTTCTACCACAACGAGCGCAACGGCCTCTTCGTTGACGAAGCCCCCCACTCCGAAGTCGGCCGCGCCTCGCTTCTCACTCTCGGATTCGGCTGCTTCTTTTTTGACTACGATCTCGACGGCTGGCCCGACATCTACATCGCCAACGGCCACATTGATGACGCTATCGAGCGCGTTCAGCCCCGCGTTCGCTACGCCGAGCCTCCGCATCTCTTTCACAATCTCGGTGCCGGAAAATTTGCGGAAGTCACCGGCGAAATGGGCCGCGCATTCGCCGCTCCCCGCGTCGCCCGCGGCGCTGCCTATGGCGACATCAACAACGACGGCACCCTCGACGTCCTCGTCTCCACCAACGGCGGCCCCGCCTCGCTCTTCAAAAACACCGGCGCCACCAATCACAGCCTCCGCATCAAGCTCGTCGGCACAAAATCCAATCGCGACGGCCTCGGCGCCACAGTTCGCCTCACCAGCGGCCCCGACACTCAAGCGCAAATGCTCACCAGCGGCAACAGCTACCTCTCATCCAGCGAATTAATGCTCACCTTCGGCCTCGGCGATCATTCGAAAGCCGACGCGATAGAAATCCGCTGGCCCAGCGGCCAAATCGATCGCGTAGCCAACGTCCCCGCCGACCAAATCATCACGGTAAAAGAAGCCTCCGGCATCGTGGCGTCCGCCCCGTTCGCCAAACGGTGATCCAATTTCGCTGTTCTGCTGTTGAGTATTGGTGGGATACGTGATTCGCCGAAGAGATTCGGCTAATTTATCGTGTAGCAGCAACAGAATTTTTATTAAAATCAGCGGACCTGTATTCGGAATTTAGCTGCTTCGTTAATGCGACTAAATGTTCCTTGCTAACATCCTTTCACCCGAGCGCGCTGAGCTGTTCCTGCGGTTCTCATATCGGTGTCCGCTTCTGCATTGCGCGAAACTTCGCGCTCAAGGCGCGAGAGTCTCACTTCAGCCAACCCAATTTCCTGGGCGAGAACATTGCTTTTCTCATTTTGTCCCTGCCATTTCTCGAGGCTCGAAAGATCTGATTTCAGCGTCTTGATAGCCTGATCCGGCGGCCGAGTTTCACAGCTGCAAACAATCGAGCTGTCAACAAGACTAAGCACAAAGGCACCAAATAGTTGGGGCTCAGTGGACTACACGAAACCCATGGAAGCAAAAGGGGCTATAAAAAAGCCGCCAATGCCACCCAGAATCCCACAAGCCAATAAGATAGTCGCTCTCGCCCGGTATTTGGCTCGACAAATTAACGTGGTAACCGCCGACACCAGAAATACCAATGCACGAGAAGTCTCAAGCCGATCACCTTCGGTTGTTCTCGATATGGAGCCTGACCCGACGGACAGGTGTCTCTAGAAAACAACTAAATCTCTAAGAAACGGGGCGGGTAGGCGAGTCGGCCTGCCGCACGACAGTAGCGATGTCCGCGCTTGCGCTTCCGCTTTTCTCGACTAATATGAATCCGGTGAAAGCGCCGCCAAAATCCAAATTTGCAACTCGCTTGGTGCGACTGGCCATCCCGCTCGCCACGCTTACTCTCACCTTCGCCGGCCTCGCCCAGCAGCAATCCGGCCAGCCTCCGCAACAGCATCAAGCGCCGCGTTCCCATGCTCGCCGCCGCACGACAAAAACCCCCACACCCGAACAGCAAGCCCCCCGCGCCGAAATCATCCGCGAAAACAATTACGGCGTCGCCCTCATGAACCGCCAGCACTTCGAAGAAGCCCTCGGCAAATTTCAGCGCGCCTGCATCCTCGACCAGGAATCCGATATAGGCTGCGTCAACGTCGGCATCGCCTTCCTCAACATGCAGCGTCTCGACGACGCCCAGCAAATTCTCCAGAAATCCGCCGAACGCGACCCCAAAAATCCGCGCGTCTGGTTCAACCTCGGGCTCCTAGCCAAAGCCGCCGGGCAACCCGATGCCGCCATCGAGCATTTCCAAAAAGCCGCCGCTCTCGAACCCCAGGACGCCGATACACAATACTTTCTCGGCCTCCTGTATTCCCAACAGCAGCAATACGACAAAGCCATCGCCTCCTTCGAAAATGCGCTGAAGCTCAATCCCTTTCAGGTCTCCGCCGAATTCGGCCTCGCCCAAGCCTATCGCCGCAAGAATGACGACGCTCGCTCCATCGAACACCTCGAACGCTTCCAGCACCTCACCGCCGAAAAACTCGGCAAACCCATGAGTTTCATCTATGGTGAGCAGGGAAAATATTCTCTCGCCGAGTTGATGCGTCCCGCACCGGAACCCGTCCCGGCCGCCGTCCCGGTGCATTTCACCAACGTCACGCCGCCATCCGGCCTGCCCGCGCAGCCTCCCAGCGCTCTGCTCAAGCCAACCGTGAAATCCGCGACTCTCCGCGCGAAGCGGAAGCACAAAGCCGAATCCGAATCCCAGCCGGAAAAGCCGCGTCCTGTCGCGAAGTTTCTCGGCAGTGGCGCCTGCATCCTCGATTACGACGGTGACGGCAAGCCTGACATATTCCTCGTCAACGCCGATGGAAGAGGCAATGCCGGCCTTTTCCGCAATCTCGGCGGCGGCAAATTCGTCAATATCACCAAATCCGCGCACCTCGATATCAGCGGCGATGGTATGGGCTGCGCCGTCGGCGACTACGACAACGACGGCAAGCCCGATCTCGCCGTCAGCTTCGATGGCCGCGTCACCCTGTTTCACAACGAAGGCAAAGGCGGCTTCAAAGACGTCACCGAGCAAGCCGGAATCGCGAGCGATGGCCTCGCCCTCGGCCTCGCCTTCCTCGACTACGACCATGACGGCGATCTCGACCTCTACGTCACCCGCTTCAACGAATTTCAGCTCGATAATCCGCGCGAGCCGTTTCCGTTTCCCGTCGACGCAACACCCCCCGGAAATATTCTCTGGCGCAATAATGGCAACGGCACTTTCACCGACTGGACGAAAGAAACGGGGCTGGCCGGCGTCGCTCCGTCTGTGGGCGCCCTCGCAAGCGATCTCAACAACGACCGCGCCATCGATCTCGTCGTCACCGGCTGGCAGAAGCCGCCCGTCGCTTACATGAATCAACGCGAAGGCGCATTTCGTGCCACCACTCCGTGGGCCTCAAAAACAGCGGGAGACATACCTGCGTCCACGGTCGGCGTCGTCTCGCTCGATTTCGATAAAGATGGTTGGATGGATGTCGCTTTCACCCACTGGGCGCCGCCCGGGATCACCTTGTGGCGCAACGTGGAAGGAAAATCGTTCGAGCGCGTGCCGCTCCCGGAAGTTGAATTCATGCGCGCCTGGGGCGTCGCAGCTCTTGATTACGACAACGACGGCTGGATCGATCTCGCCGCCGTCGGCGAAACCTATTCGGGCGAAGGCCGCATCGTGCTCCTCAGAAACGAAGGCCCAGCCGGCTTCCGCGATGTCACCGCCGAAACAGGCCTCGACAAAATCTTGCTTCACGACCCGCGCGGCATCATTGCCTTCGATTTCGATGGCGACGGCGCCGTCGATCTTCTGATCACCCAGAATAATCTGCTGCCCGCCCTGCTAAAGAACACCGGTGGCAATCGCTACAACTGGCTCCGCCTGGGATTCAAGGGCGAACACGACAACAAAACGGGAATCGGAACGAAAGTGGAGCTATCCGCCGGCGCCCTGCAACAAAAGTGGGAAGTCACAGGCGCTTCCGGCTACCTGGGTCAAGGCCCCACCGAAATCGTCGCTGGCCTTGGCTTCGAGCGCGAAGCGGAAGTAATCCGTCTGCTCTGGCCTACCGGCGTCCTGCAAGACGAAATGCAGCTGAAGGCGCTGAAGAGCGAACAAGTCTCCGAAATTGATCGCCGCGGCAGTTCCTGCCCGATCGTTTTCGTCTGGAACGGCGAAAAATACGAATTCCTCGCCGACATGATTGGCCCCGGCATCGTCGGCCATTGGACGGGTCCTAACCAGCGCAATATTCCCGACCCGGATGAATATTTCAAAGTTTCCGGCTATAAAGTCCAGCCTAAGGATGGCCTAATCAGGTTCAAAATGCTCGAGCCTATGGAGGAACTCGACTACCTCGACCAGACGCGCCTTCTCGCCATCGATCATCCCGAGGACGTCGAGGTCTATCCCAACGAGCGTTTCCTCAGCGCTCCTCCCTTCCCAATGTTCAAAGTGATCGCCAGCCAGGACGCGCACTCCCCCGCTGGTGCATGGGACGACAAAGGCCACGACCTGCTTCCGCTGCTTCGCACGCGCGATCGCAAGTACGTCACCAACTTTCCCGACTCGCCCTACCAAGGCTTCGCCGGAATGCATACCATTGAGCTCGATCTCGGCCCGTGGGAAGCGGATCGCCCCATTCGTCTGCTGATGGACGGCTTCACCGACTATTTCAGCGCCAACTCGATGTACGCCGCGTGGCAGGCGGGCATCGAGCCGGTGCCGCCTTACGTCGAGATGCTCGACGATTCCGCAAAATGGGTTCGCATCATCAACGACATGGGATTCCCTGCCGGCCTCGCGCGCACCATGGTTGTTGACCTCACCGGCAAGCTCCCTTCCGGCTCGCGCTTCATCCGCATCACCACGAATCTGAAAATCTACTGGGACCGCATTCGCGTCGATAATTCCGCGCGCGATATTCCTTTCAAAGTAACCGAAGTTCCCTTGGCCGCCGCGAAGCTCGATTTCCGCGGTTACCCGCGCGTCGTCGAAGGCAACCCCATCAACGATCTGCGTTACATCTACGAGCAGGTTAGCGCCACAGGCCCTTACACGCGGCAGATCGGAAACTACACGCGTTACGGCGACGTAACCGACCTGGTCCGCAAAATAGACGAAAAATACGTAATCTATGGTTCAGGCGACGAAGTCTCCATAGACTTCGACGCCACCAATCTCCCCGATCCCCCCGAAGGCTGGACCCGCGACTATTTCTTCTACGCCGACGGCTTCGCTAAAGACATGGACTTCTACGCCGCCCACGGCGACACAGTCGCCCCGTTGCCGTTGCACACCTTAGTCCCCTACCCATATCCACAGGGCCTCGAATATCCCGAGGACAAAGACCATCTCGATTACCTCCTCGACTACAACACCCGCCCAGTCTCAGGCCCAGCCGGCGACTCCTTCCGCTTCCAATACCCCGCCCCGCCTAAAAAATAAATGTAGCTCACCTCTTCAGAGTGAGGCCTTCAGGATGTTGCTGCTCCGAAAGACGGAATTCGCTTCTTATCTCAATTTTCTAACTTCAAATCGAGACACTACGATTAAACTTCCCCGTAATTCCTTGCAAAAAAGCCACATCGCAATTCCTAATCGAGACAAAAAGCCACCTTTGATAGCAGGGTTCAGGCTCCCTTGCTTGATAAGCTCCAGCATGGTAATTTTCAATTCCATCGTGATTTAGTCGCATTTCCAAGCATGCCGTCCAAGTCAAACAATTCGCCATTGGCACGCAGTCAGCGCGACGGCAACACTTCGCCCGCTAGCGAGCCCGTCTACTGGCGCGTCGAAGGCAGCTTGCTCAATCTCACGGCCGTGCGGCCCGTCGGCTTCTTCACCTGGAACGCGCAAAGCTTCCTCGAGCGCTGGGCGCGGCGCGGCAGCATGGGCGTCCTCGCGATCGCCCGGCCGTTTCTCTACGCCACGAATCGAGTGTTCGCCACGCGCCTTCTTCACACGGTGCTGCGCGGCGTAAGCCGCGACCGGCTCGACCTGCTCGGCGAGGAGTTCTTCCAATATTTTCTCAAGCCGCGATTGAAGCCCGCGGGAGTTGCCCGGCTCAAGGAAATCATTGCGTCCGGCGCGGACGTTGTCCTCGTGAGCCAGGGACTCGAGCACATCATGGGCCCGCTCGCGAACCACCTCGGCGTCGAGTGCATTCTCTGCAATCGCCTCGATTTTCGCGACGGGCTCGCCACCGGCCGCCTGCTCGATCCTGTGATTCGCCCGCGCGGAGCCTTCGCGAAAATCACCGGACGCCAGCCGAACGGTCGCGTGTCGCGCGAAATTCTTCTGCGCAGCCTCGGTTTCACCAAGAATCCGCACATCGTGGACGGTGCGATTCAATCCGCACAGCGACCGTCCCCTCAGTTCTCGACTCCCGTCGTACATTTCGCCAAAACCAATGGCGTTGCCCACCATGGCGCTTCGCTTTCCGTGCGCGATGCGCTCCGCGGCAAAAACATCCTCCTCATCGGCGCAACCGGCTTCATTGGCAAAGTGTGGCTGGCCAATCTGCTCAGCGATCTTCCGGAAATTGGCAGGATCTATCTTCTCGTCCGGCGCAACAAGGCCAACACTGCCCTAGCCCGTTTCCGCCGCGTGGTGGAAGAATCGCCCGTGTTCGAACGGCTCGCCGCCGAACATGCCGACAGGTTCGCCGCTTTCCTGACAGAGCGAATCGAAGTCGTTGAAGGTGACGTGAGCAGTCCCGGCCTCGGAATCGCTCCGGATGTGCGGCAGCGCCTCGCCAAAACCCTCGATCTCATCGTGAACAGCTCCGGCCTCACAGATTTCAATCCCGACCTTCGCGACGCTCTCGCCACCAACGTGCGTTCCACAAGTTATCTGCTCGAGTTTCTGCGCGAATGTCGCCACGCCGCGCTTTTGCATCTTTCTACCTGCTATGTCGTCGGCCAGCGCGACGGCCGCGTCCTCGAAGAGCTCCCCCCGAATTACACTCCCGTGGGCCTCGCCAATTTCGACGCCGAAAAGGAATGGCAATTGCTCGAAAACATGATCCGCGAAGCGGAAGCGCGCGCCGAGTCCGCCGAAATCACCGCCGACCTGCACGCCCAGGCCCTCAAAAAAGAACATGCTTCGAAGGATCTGAGCGGCGCGGCTCTCGAAAATCAGATCCGCAAGAATCGCGTCCGCTGGCTGCGCCAAACTCTCACCGATGCCGCCACGCAGCGCGCCAACGAGCTCGGCTGGCCCAATACCTACACGTTCACGAAGAGCCTTTCGGAATCGCTCATCCGGAATTTTCTCGATTCACAACCGAAAGCAGCCATCGCCGTTGTCCGTCCGGCCATCGTGGAAACCTCAATCGAAAAACCGTTCCTTGGCTGGAACGAAGGCATCAACACCTCCGCGTCACTCTCGTATCTTCTAGGCACTTTCTTCCGCCAGCTTCCCACCACGGAATCGAAATGCCTCGACCTGATTCCCGTGGACCTCGTCTGCCGCGGCATGACGCTCATCGCCGCAGCCCTCGTCACCCGCCGGCACGAGAGCGTCTACCAGCTCGCCACTTCCGTCACCAATCCGTGCGACATGCGCCGTTCGATCGAGCTTACAGGTCTGGGCCATCGCAAATTTTATCGCGCGCAGAACGGGCTCGAGCATCGCCTGCGCCTGAAATTCGACGCGATTCCCGTCTCGAAATCGCGCTACCAGAAACTTTCCGCGCCCGCGCAAAAAGCCCTGGTGAAGGCGATCAATCGCACTGTCGAGCCCTTCGCCAACAAGCCACCGCTCGCCCGCCGCGAACGCGAACTCGAAAAAGTGATCAAGCTCGTCTCGCTCTTCGAGCCTTTCATCCTGCACAACGATCACGTCTTCGAAGCGCTACATGTGGAACAGCTCAGCGCCGCACTGCCCGCCGCTGAACGCGCCGAATTTGGCTTCGACGCCCGCGGCCTCGACTGGTGGGATTACTGGATCAACGTGCACATTCCGGCGCTGCGCAAGTGGTGTTATCCTCTCATCGAGGGCCGCCCTCTGGGGTCCCGTCCGGGGCGCAAAGTGCCGTTGACGGGCGATGGCGAAGCGAGCGCCGCAGGAGCGGCGGGCTCATCTCCGGTAACGGCAAACTGAGATCCGATCAAAGTGGCAATTCTCCTCACCGGTTCCACCGGCTATATCGGCGCGCACATCGCATCCAACCTTCTCGCGGATTATTCCCAGCCGCTGAACCTGCTGGTTCGTGCTCGAAACTTGCAGGAAGCACAGGAGCGCGTGTGGCGATCGCTGCAGTTGCACATGGATTTTCCGCGCTTCGAAGAATTCCTGAATTCGAAGGTCACGATTTTCCCGGGCGATCTCACCGACTCGCAGTTCGGGCTCGGTGACGACGATTATCGCCGGCTCGTTCGCAACACTGATTCCGTGATTCACTGCGCTGCTTCGCTCAACCGCAAATCCGAGAAGAGCTGCCTCAACGTGAATTTGCGCGGAACACTCGAAGTGATTCAGCTGGCGATGCGAGCGCGCGACGAGCACGGCTTGCGCCGCTTCAGCCACGTGAGCACCGTCGCGGTTTGCGGCCAACGCGCAAATGAGGTTGTGCAAGAGGATGCATCAATCGATTGGAACCGCTCAGACTACGATCCCTATGCGCGCACCAAGAAATTCTGCGAGCACATGGTGCGGCAACTTCTGCCGGACGTGCCGCGCACGATTTTCCGGCCCAGCATCGTGCTGGGCGACAGCCGGCGCCCGGAAACAAATCAGTTTGACATGGTCCGCACTTTTGTGTTTCTCGCGGGTTTGCCGGCGCTTCCCTTTCGCTCGACGGATCGCATCGACATTGTGCCGGTGGATTATGTGACCGATTCCATCGCGATGTTGCACTTGAAGGAGAAGCCGGAGCACGAGATCTATCATCTTTCCTCCGGCGCCGGCTCGGAAACATTCGCGGAGCTGACAAATGCCCTGGCAAAAGCGCAAGGCAAGCACGGGCCAAAGTTCGTGCCGGGCCTCGAAGCGCCCTCCTCGAAAATGGTGAATGTGCTGGCGGGCCGCGCCGGCAAAATCGGCGGATTCGCAAAGCTGTTGAAGGTTTTTTTGCCATATCTCGTGTGGAACACGGTGTTCGACAATTCTCGAGTGGTGGCGGAGATGGGGCGGAAGCCTGTGCCGTTTTCCGAATACTGTTATCCGCTGCTGAAATTCAGTCGGGAAACGCACTTCGTTTACAAATATCGCGACTGGCCGGCGGATTCGGCGGTGGCGGCCGCGCGAGCGGCCCAGGGAGTGCGGGCATGATGGATTTCGTACTCGAGGCGTGGGTGGGCAGCCTGATCGAGCTGAACAAGCTCGAATATGTGCTAGGCGCGGGCGAGCCTTGGAAACCGGGTGCGAAGCTCAAGCTGCTGTTCGCGGGGTACAACGGAACGCGCAATACCGGCTCCGATGTGCGTGTGGAAGAAATGCTGCGGCAAGTGCGAAGAATCCTGGGCCCTCAGAATCTCGAGTTGAGCGTGATGACGCAGAATTTCGACCTGACGCGCGGTTACTTTGGCGACGCGAAGCAGGTTCATCTGCCGGATGTATTTCCGCCTTTCCTGCATTCCGAGGTGCGCAGGAACGATGGGGTGGTGGCGTGCGAAGGCTCGATGTTTAAGAGCAAGTTCGCCAACGCGCTCACCACGATGATGATTGGTTCGCTTGGCATTGCTTCAGCGCAAAACAAGCTGAGCGTCGCGTTCGGCGCCGAGGCCGGGCAAATGGATCCGCTGCTGCAGAAAATGTGCAAGCGCTACTGCAGCGATTCGCTGGTGATTACGCGCAATATCGAATCGCAGGAGGTGCTCGGCAAGCTCGGCGTTCCAACGGAACTCGGCACGGATACGGCTTGGACATTCGAGCCGCTGGGCCCGGAATACGGGCAAAAAGCTTTGCGCGATGCGGGCTGGGATGGGACGACTCCCGTGCTCGCCGTGTGCCCGATCAATCCCTTCTGGTGGCCGGTGAGCGCTTCGCTTGCGAAATGGGCCGCGCATTCCATGGCCGGCGCATATGCGAAGAGCTACTATCGGACGATCTATTTCCACCGTTCCGGCGCGGAAGTGGATGAAGCGTACGAGAAATACTTATCGGCAATGGCGGACGGAGTTGACCGTTACCGGAAGTCGCGGCGCGTATTTCCCGTCATGATTGGTATGGAGATGCTGGATGGAGACGCTTGCGAGCGAGGGGCGGAAAAGCTAGGCCGTGTACCGGTCTTCTCTTCCGAAAAGTACGACATGTACCAGCTCGTCAGCATTTTGCGCGGGGCCGACCGGATTCTCTCGTCACGCTACCACGCGATCGTCACTTCGATGCCGGCGGGAATCCCGTCGGCAGGAGTAACGATGGATGAGCGGATTCGCAACCTGATGCGCGAACGGGGGCACGAACATTTGTTGATGCGTGTAGATGAACCGGATCTGGCGGACAAAATTGTAGTTGCGCTCGAGACGCTCGATGCGCAGGCCGATGAAATCCGCGAAGCCATTCCGCATACCGTAGCTCGCAACCTGCAACTCATGGCGCGCATGGGCGTCTATTTCGAAGAACTGGTCGCGCGTCACTTCACTGAATTTCCAGTGCGGCAGGGAGTGCTCAGCTGGGAAGACTATCTGCCGCCGCTCAGCCCGGAGCTTTGCCGCCTGGTGGAAAAGCGTGGCGAAGCAGTGACGGCGTGAATCCGATCCGGTGATGACATTCCTCGAAAACATTTTTAGGCGGCTTGAGCAAGCGGCCAGCGCCCAGGTGCTCGGCGAAGTACGCGATGGGAGCATCGTGTCAGTGACCGGCGGCGAGCTGCTTGCCTTGATCGAGCAAGCGCGCAAGTTCCTCGTGGCGCGGGGATTCAAAAAGGGCGACCGCTGCGCTCTGCTTGCGCCCAATAGCATTCGATGGGCCGCGCTCGATTTGGCAATGATGGCCGAGAGTATCATCGTGGTGCCGCTCTATGCGCGGCAAGCGCCCGCCGAACTGGCCGCGATGCTGAAGGACTCCGCTCCGCTACGAATTTGCTGCTCGGACGCGCGGCTGGCCGCGGAAATTGTGAAGTTCTGGCCGGCCGCGCCGAAAATCTCGCTGATCGACGGCATTTTCACCGGTGAACCGGCGAGCGCGCCTTCGAAAACATCCGCGCATGCGGGTTCCGATCCGCTTACGATCATCTACACTTCGGGAACTTCCGGCGAGGCGAAGGGAGTGGTGCTGAATGCAGGTAATGTGAACTTCATGCTGGAGCTGACCGGCGCGCGACTCGACGAATTAATGAAAGAGGTGAAAAAGCCCAGCGGAGAAACTGAGCGGATTTTTCACTATTTGCCGTTTTGCTTCGCCGCGTCGTGGATTCTGCTGCTTACTGCGCTTTCGCGGAACAGCGTACTGACGCTTTCGACCGATCTTACGAAACTATCCGATGAGCTGAAGCTTGCCGAGCCGGATTATTTCTTGAATGTACCCACGTTGCTTGAGCGCGTGCGAGGGAAAATCGAGGAAGCGGTGAGGC
>Ga0306920_100000139_pt1 | contig 84621 bp, 80 predicted proteins | sample flu12Cox44000170_FD_204666 | JGI IMG/M metagenome (GOLD analysis project Ga0306920, IMG submission 204666) | Lab enrichment of tropical soil microbial communities from Luquillo Experimental Forest, Puerto Rico - flux4day.12C.oxic.44.000.170 (v2)... | ecosystem: Environmental > Terrestrial >...
GAACGCAAATGGCGGAACGAATCGCGAGGGGCCTCGCGGCCCGGGGACTGGCGATCGTAAGCGGACTGGCGCGATGGCCGACGCGGTAGCCCACCAGGGCGCGACTGCCGCCGCTGGGAGTCGTGGGGGGGAGGGAAAACAATACAGGGATCGGTGATCACGGCGCGGCTGGCAATGGAGTTTGGGCGTGAAGTCCTCGGCGTACCAGGCAACCTGACGCAGGGAGTGAGCTTGGCGCCGAACCTTCTCATCAAGCAAGGAGCAAAACTGGTGACCGGTGCGGAAGAGGTGATTGAAGACCGCCGCTGACGTCCGTGAGAGCGGTTTTGCTGCAGGCAGAGACGGTCGAGGCCGAGCAGCGAAACCGGCTGGCTGCAGACGGTCTAAGTGCGTCAGAAAAAAAGACTTGCGAGCTCTTGAGCGCCGACGAATCGAGGCACATTGACGCAATCGTGGAAACAAGCGGCTTGAACTCCAGCGAAGTTCTGGCTACGCTCTTTAACTTGGAGATGAAAAGTATCGTCCGGCAATTGCCCGGAAAGCAGTTCAACAAGGTCTTGTTATAGCGCGGCCACGCCCGGCCACCAAGGAAGCGATGCACCCGAAAGGAAGCCGGGAGCATCTGGATACAGTCGAGAGAATACGCAGCAGAACGCATATAAAGGTAGCGAGAAGGACACACACCGCTCAGCTGGACCTGTCTGCAGAAGAATCCGGGGTTACAACAGCAACATGGCACGTTCACTGGTTATCGTCGAGTCGCCTGCAAAGGCGAAGACTATCAACAAGTATCTGGGGAAGAATTTCACGGTGAAAGCGTCAGTCGGGCACGTTATGGACCTGCCCACGAAGACGATCGGAATTCGCCTGCCTTTCGAGGAAGAGAAACCAAAGAAGAAGGGAAAACGGAAAAAGGGCGCGAAAGCTGCCGCGCCGAAACCACTCCGGAAGCCGGTTACCCTGGACGACCCCAAGATTTTCGAGCCAACCCTGCAGGTGATTCCCGGCAAGGGCAAGGTCATCAACGATCTGCGGAAGTCGGCGAGTACGGCGGACGCCGTGTACCTGGCCGGCGACCCGGACCGGGAAGGCGAAGCCATTTCCGCGCACCTGGCGATGGTGTTGTCCAAGCCTGCAAAATTTCTGATTCCCGAGGACGAAGAAGAGAAAAACGGAGAGCAAGAAGAAGAAAAGCCCGCCGAGGCTAACGGTAAGAAGCCAGGCAAAGGCAAATTCGCAAAAAAGCCGGTGGCGAAGGAACGCATCGACATTGAACCAATCGACCCGAAGAAAATTTTTCGCGTAACTTTCAACGAAATTACACCGAAAGCGATCCGTGCGGCGTTTGAAAAGCCGCGACAGGTGGATACACAACTTGTGGATGCGCAGCAAGCGCGGCGCGTGCTGGATCGCATCGTGGGCTACAAGATCTCGCCGCTGCTGTGGGACAAGGTGCGGCGAGGATTAAGCGCCGGGCGCGTGCAGACGGTTGCGCTACGGTTGATCGCCGAGCGTGAACAGGAAATCCGCGCCTTTCTGCCTCAGGAATATTGGACTATCCATGCCATGCTGGACGCGGGAGAGCCGCCGATTTTCGAGGCGCGGCTTTTGAAAAAAAAAGGCGAAGACATCGAAGTTAAGGATCAGGAAACGGCGGACGCCATCGTCGCGGCGGTGAGTAAAGCAAAATGGCAGGTCGCGAGCGTTGCACAGAAGGAAAAGAGACGCAACCCTCCGCCGCCCTTCACGACGTCGAAGCTCCAACAGGCGTCATACAACCGGTTGCGTTACACAGCGAAGCGGACCATGGCGCTGGCGCAGCGCATGTACGAAGGGGTGGAGCTGGGCGAAGAAGGATCCGTAGCGCTGATCACCTATATGCGCACGGATTCCGTCCACGTTTCGGATGACGCGCTGGCGCAGGTGCGAACCTTGATCCCGGAGAAATTCGGGAGCGCGTACCTGCCGGAGAAGCCGAACTTCTACAAGTCGAAGAAGGACGCGCAGGGAGCGCATGAAGCGATCCGGCCAACGGAAGTTTCACGCACGCCGGAAGACGTTCGGAAATTCCTGCCGGAAGATCAATTCAAGCTGTACCAGTTGATCTGGCAGAGGTTTGTAGCGTCGCAGATGCTGCCTGCCGTATTCGACCAGACCACGATTGATATTGGTGCAGGCGACTACACGTTCCGCGCGACTGGATCGGTCTTGAAGTTTGACGGCTACCTGAAGGTTTACCAGATTCCGGTGGCCGTCACGGACCGGGAAGACGAAGAGAAAGACGATGAAGGTGAAGGCAAGACCCTGCCTCGAGTAAGCGAAGGCCAGGTGCTGAAGCTGGAGTCCGTCAAGCCGGAACAGCATTTCACGGAACCGCCGCCGCGTTACACGGAAGCGACGCTGGTGAAGGAATTGGAAGAGGACGGAATCGGCCGGCCCTCCACGTATGCGTCCATTATTTCGACGATCGTCGAGCGCGAGTACGTGAAGAAGGATCAAGGGCGATTCACGCCGACGATGCTGGGCGAGCGTGTGTGCGTATTGCTAATCAAGAGCTTTGAAGACGTATTTGACGTGAAGTTCACGGCGCGGCTCGAGGAAGAGCTGGACGAAATTGAAGAAGGAAAGATGCCCTGGCGGGAATCGGTGAAAGAGTTCTGGGAAAAGTTCATTGTGGACTTGGACAAAGCCGGCGACGAGATGGTGTCGTACAAGGCCGGTATCCCGACGGGGAAGAAGTGCGAGAAGTGCGGCGAGGGGGAATTGCTGGAGCGCATCAGCCGCCACGGGTTCTTCCTGGGTTGCTCGCGGTATCCGGATTGTGACTTCATCCAGGATATGTCTGAGGAAATCCCGGACGACGCGGAGAACAAGATCGAATATTGCGAGAATTGCGGCAAGGAGATGGCGTTGAAGCGCGGGCGATTTGGTGCATTTCTAGCCTGCACCGGCTACCCGGATTGCAAAACGACGAGGCGGCTGGTTGCGGGCACGCGCATCGCACACCAGCCGGACGAACCCCTGAACGAAAAATGCCCGGAGTGCGGAAGCGGGCTGGTGAAAAAGCACGGGCGATTCGGGGAATTCATCGGCTGTTTTGGCTATCCGAAGTGCAAGTACACGCGTGCGATCACCATGGGCATCGAGTGCCCGAAGTGCAACGAAGGCGAATTCGTGAAGCGGGCAAGCATGGGAAAAGGCGGACGCGGGCGTTTGCGATTCTTCTACGGCTGTTCGCGCTATCCCGACTGCGATTTCACTACGCCCTACATGCCCATCGCCGAGCCGTGCCCCAAGTGCGGCGCCCCCTTCATCGTGGAGAAGAAGACCAAGATCGGAACGGTTCACGACTGCATTAAAGAAGGATGCGATTGGGAAAAGCTGGCGCCGGAAGAAAAGCCGTTGGCGCAACCCGAAGAAGCACCCGTGGCAGTCAAGGCCTGAGCCCGAGGCAGCCAGCAGTACACGGAAGAGCATCCATCAAACCAAGTCCTTTCATTCAATGAGATGATTCCAGTAGGGGACGAGGCGGCAGTGTACATGGGGCAGGATGAAACGCACGATTGAAAAATATTTTGAGTACTTGCGTTCCGTAAGGAATGCTTCGCCGCACACAGTGACGAATTATGCGAAGGACCTGCAGCAGTTCGTGGCTTACCTGACTCCTCCGGAAACTCAGACGCCGGGCCTGACGAAGATTACGCACCACATGATCCGGGAATTCGTCGGGCACTTGCACGAAAATGGGCTGGAGAAAAGCTCGATTGCCAGGAAGTTGGCGGCGTTGCGGTCGTTTTTCAAATATGCCGTAAAAGAAGGAATGCTGAAAGACAATCCGGCGCGGCTGGTGCCGACCCCCAAGCTGCCGAAGCGGATTCCGGCGGTGCTTTCGGCGGAGGAAATGAGCGGTTTCCTGGACCATCTGGCAAGGATGCAGAACCCGGAAGCTGGCCGGAAAAAGGGCGGGCGAAGCTTGGAAACAATAGCCCCGGCGGGAGCAGTCGTGAGACTTGAGGACACGCTGTTGCTGCGACGTGACCGCGCCATCCTGGAGCTTCTCTATGCGGCGGGGCTGCGCGTAAGCGAACTGACCGGCTTGAACCTTGTGGACATGGACCAAAAGGAGCAGATGCTGCGGGTGCGCGGCAAGGGCGATAAGGAAAGAATCGTGCCATACGGCGCAAAGGCTGCGGAAGCGCTCAAGGCCTATTGGCCCGTGCGCGACCGTTTGCTGGTGGAGAGCGCAAGGGGTCAGGCAAAGACGAATCCTGAGGCCGTGTTTCTCAATTACCTAGGACAGAGGCTCACGCAGCGAAGTATCGGGCGTATCGTCAAGAAGTACGTTCGGCTGGTGAACAGCAATTGGGATTTACACCCTCATTCGATGCGGCACGCGTTTGCGACGCACCTTCTGGCAGACGGTGCGGATTTGCGGGTAATCCAGGAACTCCTCGGCCATCAATCATTATCCACAACACAGAAGTACACCCATGCCTCGATCCGGCAGTTGCTGGACATTTACGATAAAGCCCATCCCCACGCCTAGTGATGCGGGCGTGGCTGTCGGCATCGCATCTATCCGAAAATTGAGCGAATCATCTAAGACAATTCATAGGACACTAAGAACCCCGTGTGTCCAGAGATGAGAATGAGGATCCGTTGGGTTTTGTGTTGTGGAGGAATGGCGTTCGTCGCATGGCTGTTGGTTGCCTCACCCGCGCGAGCGCAGGACAACTACGAGATACAGGTGTATGACTCGGAAACCGTGGAGAAGGGCCACACGATGGTGGAGTTACACAGCAACTTCACGTTTCAGGGCACCAAGACGAGCGAAAATGGTCTGTACCCGACAAATCACCAATGGCACGAAACCGTAGAAATCACGCACGGCTTCACGGATTGGTTCGAGACCGGATTCTATGTTTTCACCGCGCTCCAGAATGGACTAGGGTGGGACTATGTCGGCGACCACATCCGGCCTCGCGTGAGGGTGCCCCCCAGCTGGCACTGGCCCGTGGGGGTGAGCATTTCCCAGGAGCTTGGCTACCAGCGCCGGCAATTTTCCGTAGATACCTGGACGTACGAGCTGCGTCCGATCATAGATAAGCAGCTGGGACGTTGGTATTTCTCGTTCAATCCGGCGTTTGAGAAGGCTATCCACGGAGAAGCCGCGAACCAGGGTTTCATTTTTGCACCGAACGCGAAAGTGAGCTGCGACTTCACAAAGAAGGTGACGGGAGGAATCGAGTATTACGGAACGCTCGGGCCAGTCTCCGGGCTTTATCCTGGGCCGCAGCAACAGCAACAGATCTTTCCGGCGATCGATTTGAATCTGTCTCCGAAATGGGAGATCAATTTCGGTGTGGGCATCGGCTTGACGAGGTCAACGGACCACCTGATCTCAAAGATGATCCTCGGTTACCGGTTTGATTTTTAATGGCGCGATCCTGGCAAGGGAGAACGAATGAAGAAGAGCATGGCTGCGGTGTGGCTTGTGATGGCGTGGTTGTGCGTGGCCGTGGCGAACGCCGGGGAGCCAAGCAACGGCTGGAACGGACTGGTCGATGAGTATCTCGACAAAGTGTATTTCCCCCAGAATCCGACGGCGGCAACGATTGACGGCGTGCACCGCTTCGATACGGAGATGGAGCAATATTCGATGACGGGTGTGGAAGCGGAAATTCGTATATTGCACGAATATGAGACGCGAGTCTCGCAATTCCCTGTCAAAGGTATGAAGCCCGTCGAAGCCGCGGACCAGGAGATTTTGCTGGGGCAGATCCGGAGCGAACTGCTGACCAAGGAAACGCTGCGACCGCTGGAGAAAAACCCGGATGTATACTCGGTCGGTGTGACCAACAGTGTGTACGTGTTGATGAGCCGAAAGTTTGCCCCGCCGGACGAACGGCTGCGAAGCGTGGTAGCGCGAGAGAGAAAGATTCCGGGAATCCTGAAAGAAGCAAGAGAAAATCTCAAAAATCCTCCACGTGTCTATACCGCGATTGCCATCGAGCAGTTGCCGGGGATCATCGGTTTTTTTGAGAAAGACGTGCCCGCGGCATTTGCGGACGCGCACGAAAAGGAATTGCATACTGAATTTGAAGAGAGCAATTCAGCGGTACTCGCGGCTCTAAAAGACTACCTGAGCTGGTTGAAGACAGATTTGCTGGCCCGATCGAATGGAGACTTCCGGATCGGTGCGGAAAATTTCTCAAGAAAGCTGCGCTTTGAAGAAATGGTGGACACGCCGCTGGATCGGCTGATTGAGGTCGGGATGGCTGACCTGCGGAAGAATCAGGCCGAATTTCAGCGCGTAGCCAAAGAGATTGACTTGAAGAAGACGCCGGCGGAAGTGCTGAAGGCCCTGGGCGCCCAACATCCCGCGCCGGACCAGTTGCTGGCAACGTTCCGAGGAACGTTTGATGGCCTGATCGCGTTCATCAACCAGAATAAAATCATCACGATCCCGAACGGTGCGAAGCCGATTGTGCAGGAGACGCCGGCGTTTCAGAGAGCGACCACGACGGCTGCTATGGACACACCCGGGCCTTTTGAAACGGAGGCTAAGGAATCCTATTTCTACGTGACACTGCCGGGAGCCGGAGACAGTCCCGCGGAAGTAGCAAACCTGATGTCGGCCTTCAACATCGGGACGATTGTGAGCACCTCCACGCATGAGACCTATCCGGGACACTATCTGCAATACTTGTGGACGGACCGTGCCCCCACAAAATTGCGCAAGGTTTTCTACGCCAATACGAACGCGGAAGGCTGGGCGCACTACTGCGAACAGATGATGCTTGAGGAGGGTTATGGTCAGCTGGGAACAGGAGCAAGGAACGCGCTGGACGCAAAATACATCCACTTGGGGCAGTTGCAGGATGCCCTGCTGCGTGACGCGCGGTTCGTCGTGGGCATCCGGATGCACACCGGAACCATGAGTTTCGAGGAAGCGAACGATTTTTTCGTCAAGGAAGGCTACCAATCCACGAAGATCGCGGAAATCGAGTCCAAGCGCGGGACGAGCGACCCCACCTACTTGTATTACACGCTCGGCAAGCTGCAAATTCTGAAGCTTCGCGAAGATTACCGGAAAAAGTTGGGGCCGGATTTCGTGTTGGGCAAGTTCCACGATGAGTTCATGAGCCAGGGCGAGCCGCCAATCGCCGTCGTCCGGCAAGCGATGCTGGGCGATAATTCTCCTGTGTTGTAGGCGGGCAACCTGTGATTAAGACCAATCCTGTAGCGCCGGGCAAGTCCTCGAGTTCTGCTGCTTTTCACTCACCGAGGGCCGTTATTTTGCACTAAAATTAGGCGATGACGCTTGAAAGAACTCGAAAGAGACGCGTTGACGGTAGCGGAAACCCACCCGTATAATAGTAGTTTGTCTTTAGCCTTTGGAGGAAAGATGTACGCCGTCATACAGACCGGGGGAAAGCAATATCGTGTCGCACCCGGCGACACCATCCGCATTGAGCGGGTCCAGGGTGATGTGGGCGAGCAGGTGAAATTTGGGATCGTGCTGGCAGTGCACACCGATGACAAGAAGGTTCTGGCGGGGTCGGATGCGTCCAAGGCCTCCGTCACGGGCAAGATCGTGAAGCAGGGCCGGGCGAAGAAGCTTACCGTCCTGAAGTTCAAGAAAACTAACCAGTACAAGATTCAGCGGGGCCACCGGCAGAACTACACTACCGTTGAGGTCGGCGAAATCAAGCTGGAAAGCGAAAGGGATTGCGTCATGGCACATAAGAAGGGCGGCGGCTCGTCCACAAACGGCCGCGATTCACACGGTCAAAGGTTAGGCGTCAAGCGGTTCGGCGGGCAGTTGGTGAATGCCGGCACGATCCTTATTCGGCAGCGCGGCACGAAACACCTGCCGGGCGAGAACGTGGCCAAGGGGAAGGACGACACCCTCTTTGCGCTGGTGAAGGGCTACGTAAAGTTCGAGGACAAGGGCAACCGGGGACGCTTCATCAGCGTAACTCCGGAAGAGGCCGCGAACTAGCGAACGAGGCTGGCTTCCCCTAGAACTGACGCACGAAATTCACGAGGGCGGAGAAAATCCGCCCTTTTTTCCTTTCCGCAAATGAGGAAACCGGTCCATCTCCTTCTCCTGGCTGCTTCGCTCCTCCTTTGGGCTTCGGTGAGTTCTGCGCAGGCGCCGCCCAAGGCTTCGGACACTACGGAAGCAGATGCATTTGTCTATGAACAGGTCGGCGACAAGGATCTGAAGCTCTACGTGTTCGAACCACCGCACGTAGACTTCGCAAGCCGCGCGACGCTATGGTGGTGTTTCACGGCGGGGGCTGGAGCAGGGGCTCGGCGCAATGGACGTTCGGGCAAACGCGTTATTTCGCCTCGATGGGAATGGTGGGTATTTCGGTCGAGTATCGCTTGTCGAATGGGACGGACGTAACGCCATTCGAAGCGGCGCAGGATGCCAAGGCCGCGATACGTTGGGTGCGAGGGCACGCAACTCTGTTGAACATCGATCCGAAAGGATTGCGGCGTACGGAGAATCCGCCGGAGGACATCTCGCGGCAACGACAGCCATTACTGGCGAGAATCCTTCGAAGGAAGACCTGAATGGGGTGCCGAATGCGCTGGTCCTCTATTCACCGGCCCTGAATGCTCAAAAGAACGAACGGTTCCAAAAGCTGGTGAAATCGGGCCAGGACGTGGTGAGTATTTTGCCCGAGGAGCATATCCGCAGGGGCATGCCGCCGACCATCATCTTGACAGGCGAGCTGGACACGCTGATTCCCCCGGTAGCGCTGATCGAATTTTGCGACAAGATGAAGCGGGCGCACAACCGGTGCGAATTGCAGATTTACCCCGGCGTGGGGCACATGCTGCAGGCGCCGGGCGAGACTGGAAAAGGCGGTGAGACCACGGCGAGGGCACGGTACGATGCTCTTCTGAAACTCGATCAATTTCTGGCTTCCCTGGGCTATCTGCCGGCGCCAAAGAAAAAGAATTAGGTATGGGCGGTGGAGAATGAAGAGTGTTTGTTGATGAAGCAAAAATCGCGGTGAAGGCCGGGGATGGCGGGAATGGCTGCGTCGCCTTCCGCCGGGAGAAGTACGTCCCGCGAGGCGGGCCATCGGGCGGAGACGGCGGCCACGGTGGAAGCGTCTACCTCGAGGCGAATCCAAATGACAATACGCTGCTTCGCTATCGGTACAACCGCGAATTTAAGGCCGATCGCGGGCGGCACGGAGAAGGCTCGAACTGCACCGGCGTCTCTGGCGAGGATATGATTCTGAAAGTCCCCGTGGGCACGTTGGTCTATGATGGGGAAAGCGAAGAACTGCTCGCGGATTTGAAAAAGCCCGGGCAAAAAGTTTTGGTCGCGCAGGGCGGACGCGGAGGGCGAGGCAATCAGCATTTTGCGAAGCCATGGCACCAGGCGCCGAGGGAACGCGAAGATGGGCAACCGGGCGAAGAACGAAAACTGAAGCTCGAGCTGAAGCTCCTCGCGGATGTAGGGCTCGTGGGCTTCCCGAACGCAGGCAAATCCACGCTGATTTCCGTGATCAGCGCGGCGCGCCCCAAAATTGCCAACTATCCGTTTACGACGCTGGAGCCGAATCTCGGCGTGGTCAATGCGGACGGGGGGACGGGCGGGCACGGAACGGAGCTCGGGCGCACGTTCGTCGTGGCGGATTTGCCGGGATTGATCGAAGGAGCCAGCAAAGGCGCGGGGCTGGGGATTCGCTTTCTGCGCCATGTGGAACGGACGCGATTGCTGGTGCACTTGATTGATACGAGCGATACGGCTGATGTGGGCCCGGTGAAGGCTTTCGAAATAATCGCCGAGGAGTTGGCGGCGTTCAGCGAAGGGCTGGCGGAGAAGCCGATGATCGTGGTGGCGACGAAACTCGATGCCACAACGGACCGGACCAAGATCGAAGAATTGCAGGAATTTTGCAAGCAAAAGGACGTTGAATTTCACGCCATTTCCGCTGCCGCCGGCGAGGGAGTCAGAGAACTTGTGCGCGCCATGGCGGATACTCTGGATCGCATTCCAAAGAAGCATCAGGAGTTTGACCAGCCAGAAGAAGCTGGTGGCGCGTTTGTGGATGCAGGGTCCCACGAGGAGCCCGACGAGCCGGAACCGGACGAGGGCGGCCCGCCTATCGCCAAGATTTCGTGAGAGAATTAAGGAACAGCCGCTTCTGGAGGAGCATTGACGACAGCGCAAGCGCACCGCACAGCTGCAAAACTTCATCCTCGACGCATTGCACTATTTGGCGGCTCCTTTGATCCCATCCATGCAGGACACCTGGCCGTGGCGCGTGCCGCCGACCGGCGTTTTAACTTTGATGAGATGCATTTCATTCCCGCCAGCAGCCCGCCGCACAAACTAAAGCAGCATCTCGCGCCGTTCCCGCACCGGTTCGCGATGGTTGCGCTGGCTTGTACGGAGCATCCTCATTTTGTTCCCTCCCTGACGGAGGCGGGCGAAGATTTCAGCGGCACGCAATTGCACTATTCGGTGGATACGGTGCGCTATTTCCGTCACACCTATAACGGCCCGGCCGACCGGATCTTTTTCATCATCGGAGCCGACGCCTTTCTGGATATTCCGATGTGGAAGGAATATGTGACGCTTCTGGGGTTGTGCGATTTTGTGATCGCGAACCGCCCAGGAATCCGTCTGGAGGCACTGCGCCTCGTGATTCCGCCCGATCTGCACGGCCGGCCGGATGCAAAGCGGGACAAGGATGAAGACGCGGTCGCGCATGGCTATCCCGTGGTGGCGCGGCTGCAGCGGACTACGGTGTACTTGCTGGAAAATGTAGCGAGCGAAGTCAGCGCCACGGACATACGGCGAAAGACAAATCGCGGACAATCCATTCATGGACTTGTATCTGCACGCGTGGAGGAATACATTTTGAAACAGGGACTCTACCGGTGAAGCTGGAAACGTTGCCCCAGGGCGTAAGACTGGCTGTGCAAGCGGCGCAGAATAAGCAAGCCGGCGGCATCACCGTGCTGGACTTGAACGAGGTTGGCGGTTTTACACAGCATTTCGTGATTTGTACCGGATACAGCACGCCGCAATTGCAGGCCATCTGCACCGAAGTTGAGGAAGTGCTGTACAAGGAATTGAAGCGCTCGCCGGAGCACCGCGAAGGCCACCGGTCGGCGGAGTGGGCGCTATTGGATTTTGGAAGCTTTGTCGTGCATGTCTTCGGGGAGCAGGCGCGGAAATTCTACGACCTGGAGCGGTTGTGGAGAGCGGCAGCGACGCTCGTGATTCCCCAGGAAGCGGAGACCCGCGGAAAAAAGCTTTCGAAGCGAGTGGGCTAAACCGGTCAGAAAACCGTCTGCGGAAAACGCGGGCGGATGGAGAAGCGGGAAAGCATGCTAAGTGAGCGATTGCCCTGGATCTGCGAAGATTCGGCGTCGCAGAAACTCTTCGAACTCGCCCAGCGGGTAGCCCCAGTTCCTACCACGGTCCTGATTACCGGAGAGAGCGGCACCGGAAAAGACTACCTTGCGCGCTTGATTCACGAACTCAGTCCCCGGCGCGATACCCCTTATTTGAAAATCGATTGCGCGGACTTGCCTCCCACCCTGGTGGAGAGCGAACTGTTCGGGCACGAGCGGGGCGCGATTCCCGGCGCCGGCGAGCGCAAGCTCGGCCGGTTCGAATTCGGCGGGGAAGGCACCGTCGTACTGGATGAAGTTGCAGCGCTGACGCCTCCCGTTCAAACAAAACTTGCGGGTGTGATGCAGGAACGAAAGTTCGAACGGCTGGGAAGCGAGGAGACGCAAAGCATTGATGCGCGGCTGATTTGCGCTGACCAGGGCCGATCTGTCCGCTTCGGTCAAGGACGGGCGTTTCCGTGAGGATTTGTACCATCGTTTCGACCTGGTGAAAATCTGGTTGCCACCTCTGCGAGAAAGACCCGCGGATCTTCTCCCGCTTGCCGACCACTTGCTGGTCAGTCTGCGAGCGCGACACGGAAAATTTCAGCTTAAATTGAGCGAAGCCGCCAAGGCTACGCTGCGGAACTACAAATGGCCCGGGAACGTGCGGGAACTGGGAAGCGTGCTGGAGCACGCGTTACTATCCGCGCAAGGAGAAACCGTAGAGCCGCAGCATTTTCCGGAAGCCCCCAGAAAATCAGCAACAGGTGAGCGTCTACGCGGTAGACTCGCGGCATGAAGATTCGATTGCTGATGCTGGGGAAAACGCGACGCGCGGAACTAAGTGCGGTTCTTGACGACTACGTGAAACGAATCGGACGGTCATGCCCGATCGAAATCTCGGAAGTGCGCGACGAAGAAGCGGCTCGCAAGAAACTCGACGCGGACAGGGCGGCCACGGCTTTGCTTTTGGACGCCGGCGGCAAGGCTTGCGATTCGGCAGCGTTTGCGAAATGGCTGGGCGAACAGCGGGATCGCGGGACGCGGGAGATTGTCTTTGTTTGTGGAGACGCAGGAGGCTTTCCGGCAGAGTTGCGCGAGCGCGTGAAGCAAACATTTTCCTTGAGCGCCATGACCTATTCGCACGAATTGGCGCGGGTGATGCTCGCGGAGCAGATTTACCGGGCATTCGCGATCTTGTCCGGAAGCCCGTATCCCAAATAATGCCTGCGTTGCGCGATTGCAGAGGAACGGCACCCCCAAATGATGCTCTTTTTTGTGTTCCATGTAAGAATGTGCGACGGCAAACCCTATGGCGATACGAATTTCACCGGACAAAAGCTCACCTTCCGTAGCGATTGAGATTCCGCTCGAAAAGCCCCTGCCGGACTATGACCTCCATCAGATCGAGCAGCCTACTCCTCGGGACATTGACGCCCTCCTCGTATCGCAGGGTTTTCGTGACCTCGTGGATGATGCGCGCGGTGTGCTCACAGAGTTGGTCGCGAATTCCCCGCCACTGCACAATTCCTCGTCGCTCGTGGACCTGGATCTGACGCAGATTCCTTATTTCGAGATTACGCAATTGACAGGAGCGATTTGCCCAGGCGACGACGAAGTCTACCGGCCGGGATTGTGGATTGTTTTGCACCACACCAAAGCGCCCCAAAAGGAGAGTTTGAAGGAAGCGACTCTCGATCATGCGCGCGTCATTGTAGAGGAGTTAGTAAAGCGGCTGGGGCTGGCGTAAGAAGCGAACCGGGGAACTCAGGCAAAGGAATAAGGAGATGGGGAACGAAAAAGGTTTGCTGATCGTGTACACTGGGCCGGGCAAGGGGAAGACCACCTGCGCCCTCGGAACGGCTTTTCGCGCAGTAGGTCAGGGCTTATGCGTGCTGATGGTGCAGTTCATCAAAGGGTCTTGGCACTACGGCGAATTGGACGCGGCAAAACTGCTCGGCGACGACAAGTTCGAAATTCGGCCGATGGGTCGCGGCTTTGTGAAGATCGGCGGCGCGGAGACAGACCCGGAGGACGTACGGCTGGCGGAAGAATGCTGGGAAGCAGGGCGCGCGGCGATCTATAGCGGAAAATACGATTTGGTGATTCTGGACGAAATCAATTACACCATCAGCTACAAAATGCTGGAGGCCGAAAAAATCGCTGAGGCTTTAAAGAACCGGCCCGAGCAGGTGCATGTAATCTGCACGGGGCGCAACGCCCATCCCTACCTGGTGGAACTGGCGGATTTGGTGACCGAGATGAAAGAAGTGAAACACCCTTACACGAAGGGTATACTGGCGCAGCGGGGGATCGACTATTAATGTAACCAGTTGCCGGTTTTAAGTCCTTAGTAAGTCACCACTGCCGAGGCCTCTTGCGGAACCGGCGATTAAGTCTTTAGCGCGACGAGTCGATTCGTAGTACTTACTTAGAACTGACAACTTAAAACTGAACACTTCCTATGTCCTGGTTCAAACGCGACAAGAGAGCTATCGAACAGCCGACTCCACCGGAAGAGCGCCGCGTGCGCACGGAAGGGCTGTGGATGAAGTGTGAGTCCTGCCGGGCAATCGTGTTCCGCAAGGACCTTGAAGAAAACTTGCTCGTCTGCCCCAAATGCGAATTCCATTTCAAGATGAATGCAAAGCAACGGCTGGAAATGCTGCTGGACGGTAACTGGACGGAACACGACGCCGGGATGGTGTCCACGGATCCTCTGAAGTTTGTGGATACGAAGCCCTACGCCAGGCGCATCAAGGATGCTCAGAAAAAACTGGGGATGAACGATGCAATCATCACGGCGGAGGGCCAACTGAACGGCCGGCCGGTGATCTGCTGCGCCATGGAATTCGGGTTCATCGGCGGCTCCATGGGCGCAGTGGTCGGGGAAAAAGTGACGCGCGCGATCGAGATGTCTATGGAAACGCGCCAACCTTTGATTGTCGTGTCCTGTTCGGGCGGGGCGCGCATGATGGAAGGAACCATCAGCCTGATGCAACTAGCCAAGGTCTCTGCGGCGTTGGCGCGGCTTGACGACGAAAAACTGCCTTACATTTCGGTATTGACGGACCCAACCACGGGCGGCGTAACCGCAAGCTTTGCGATGCTGGGCGACCTGAACATTGCCGAGCCTGGCGCGCTGATCGGCTTTGCCGGGCCGCGCGTGATCGAGCAAACCATTCGGCAGAAATTGCCAGACGGATTCCAGCGGTCGGAGTTTCTGCTGGAGCATGGCTTCCTGGATGCAGTCGTGCCCCGAAAAGAAATGAAGGGCTTTATCCATAACGCGTTGGATCTGTTGATGTCTTGAGATGAACTACGAAAACGCGGTTCGCTATCTCCTTTCTCTCGGCCGCGAGTTGGCCGCTCCCACACAAGCCGCCGCGGCAAAATTCAATCTCGAAAACATCACGGTACTTGTGGAACGCCTGGGCCGCCCAGACCGAGCCTATCCCGTCGTGCACATCGCGGGCACCAACGGCAAGGGTTCGACGGCGGCGTTTCTAGAAAGCATCTTGCGCGTAGCCGGTTTCCGGACAGGACTGAATACCTCGCCACACTTGGAGCGAATCAACGAGCGCTTTCGCGTGAATGGCGAGGAGATCAGCGACGAACTCTTCGCCACGACCTTTACCCGGATCCACAGTGTGATCGAAGAGCTGCTCGCGGAAGGAAAGCTGCGGGCGCACCCGACCTATTTTGAATGCGTGACCGCACTGGCGTTTGAGGTATTTGCAAGGGAGCGCGTGGACTTTGCGGTGATTGAAGTAGGTCTCGGGGGCCGGCTCGACGCCACGAATATAGTTTGTCCGGTCGCCACGGTCATTACGCGCATCGACTTCGACCACGAAAATTTCCTGGGGCATTCCGTGAAAGAAATTGCCGGAGAAAAAGCCGGGATCTTCAAATGCCAGGTGCCAGCCGTGATCGCTCCACAACTTCCGGAGGCGCGGGATGTATTGCTCAACCAAGCCCGGGAATTGGCTTGTCCCCTCGTGGAGACGGGCAAGGCTTTCCGCATCGAGAGAGAAGAGGTTGAGGACGGCCGCGTCCGCGCGACCGTGCGGGAAATGACGACGGATCGGGCCATTCAGTTGGCGCCGCGACTGCGCGGCCGATTCCAACTGCAAAATGCGTTAAACGCAGTGGCGGTCGCGCTAATCCTGCAGGGACGCAACTACCGTATTGGAGACGAAGACATTGCGCGGGGAATCTCCGAAGCAGAATGGCCAGGACGCATCGAGCGCCTGCAGACGCGGCCCGATGTATATCTGGACGGCGCGCACAATCCCGGCGCGGCACGCGAATTGGCGCGTTTTGTCGAAGAGAATTTTCATAGGCGTAGAGTGTACATAATCTTTGGAGCCATGAGGGACAAGGCCGTGGATGAGGTCACCGGCATGCTTTTCCCGTTGGCATCGGAGGTAATCTTCACCGAACCGCAAACACCGCGAGCCGTGAGCGCAACGGAGTTGGCGGAAATGGCCGGTCATCATGCGGCGCACTATTCGGTGATTGCAGAAGCGGAGCAAGCCATGGACGAGGTTCTCGCCAAGGCACAGCCGGAAGATGCGATTTTCATTACCGGGTCGTTGTATCTGGTGGGCCAGGTGCGGCAGGCATGGAAGCAGCGGAGAAAAGTCGCATCCTGCTGAAAAAGTCCGTAGAATAGGGGCTTCTTGCGTGACTCGGCCGGCCCTCGGGCCGGCGTTCTCTTTTGTGCGAGCAAGGCATCCTGAACGGAACTCGAGGTTCATGAAAAACAGCGCGCACGGTACCGCAAAAAAAACAAAAAAAGCTTTGGTCGGCGTGATCATGGGCTCCACATCAGATTGGGAGACGATGAAGTATGTCGCAAGGACGCTGCGGGAACTAGGCGTGCCGTTCGAGACACGTGTGGTCTCGGCGCATCGCACGCCGGACTTACTCTTCCAGTACGCCTCGCAAGCCGAAAAGCACGGAATCGAAGTGGTTATCGCGGGCGCCGGAGGAGCCGCGCACCTGCCCGGCATGACCGCCTCGAAAACGGTGTTGCCCGTTTTAGGTGTGCCCGTCGAGTCGAAAGCACTGAAGGGACTGGATTCCCTGCTCTCGATCGCGCAGATGCCCGGCGGCATTCCCGTGGGAACATTGGCCATCGGAAAAGCCGGGGCGATCAATGCCGCTTTGCTGGCCGCCACGATTCTGGGAAACAAATATCCTCCGATTCGGGAAACGCTGCGACGGTTTCGAATGGCTCAGACCGATAAGGTCCTCGCGATGCCGGACCCAGCAGCGCTGGGGAGGCGCAAAACCACTACAGGAAAGAAAAGTACAAAGAGGAAGAAAAGCCCATGACCATCGGGATCCTGGGAGGTGGGCAACTCGGCTACATGCTGGCGCTGGCCGGTTATCCGCTAGGACTTCACTTCCGCTTCCTCGATCCTTCCCCGGAAGCGCCGGTTGGCCGGATCGCTCATCGCGTCACCGCCGAATTCACGGACAAGCAAGCGCTGGAAAAATTTGCGCACGGTCTGGAAGTGGTCACCTACGAATTCGAAAATGTTCCGGTAGAAGCGGCGCGCTTCTTGGCTGAACGCGTGCCCGTCTACCCCGCGGCGAATGCGCTGGAAGAAGCGCAGGACCGCCTGCGAGAGAAAAACCTGTTCCGCAGGCTGGGGATCCCGACAACAGAGTTCGCGGAAGTAGCAAGGCGCAGGGATCTGGACGCTGCGGTCAAGAGCCTCGGCTTGCCGGCCGTTCTGAAGACAAGCCGGATGGGCTACGACGGCAAAGGCCAATGGCTGCTGCGCACACAAGCAGATGTGGAGAAAGCCAGGCCGGAATTGCCGGATGTACCGCTAATCCTGGAAAAGTTCGTCCCGTTCACACGGGAAGTTTCCGTGCTAGGTGTGCGAGCGCGCACGGGCGAAACTGCATTTTATCCGATGATCGAGAACCACCATCGCGGTGGCATCTTGCGGTTGTCATTGGCACCGGCGCCCGGCTTGACGGCGACTGTTCAGCAAACCGTCGAAGAGGCGGTGCGCAAGGTGCTCGAGGCACTGGAATACGTCGGTGTGCTATGCATCGAGTTTTTTGAGGTAGACGGCCGGTTGCTGGCCAATGAGATGGCGCCGCGGGTCCACAATTCGGGACATTGGACCATCGAAGGCGCCGTGACCAGCCAGTTTGAAAACCACCTTCGGGCGATCCTCGGAATGCCACTGGGATCGTGTTCGGCCGTTGGTCATTCCGCCATGCTGAACTTGATCGGGGAAATTCCCGATAATGAGCAAGTGCTGACAATTCCCAACGCACATCTGCATCTCTACGGGAAAGCGCCACGTCCGGTGCGCAAACTGGGCCACGTTACAGTGCGGGCCGACAAGATGGAAAAGCTCCAGCAGCGCCTAAGTGAGCTACCGGGTTTTTTTCAACGACCGGAGTTTTGCCTGGAAAAGGCAATCGAGAGCACCCTCGCCAAGCGGGCGTAGCGTCCCTGTTGCTCGGGGAGTCCGCGAGTCCTGCGTCCTTTGAAAATGTAGCGCGGGCTGTTAGGAACAGACGTTCGGGCTTGCCTTACAGGGACGTCCTTACTTCCGGGTTCCCCGCATCCGTGCGCATCCGTGGCTGGTTGCCGCACCCTCCTCCCAATGCTAGGATTCTCTGTCCCATGACCGCCCAAGGCCCCAACCGACCAAGGATCGGCATCCCCTGGCGCACAGCACAGGAGGAAGCGGAACAAAACCGGCCCAAGATCCAGAATTATGAAGATGCCGTGCGGGACGCAGGCGGCGAACCGGTCCTGCTACCGCTGCGGGACGAGGCCAACCTGAGAACCAAAATAGCGGCTATGGATGGCTTTGTGCTCCCAGGAAGCCCGGCGGACGTGGAACCGAAAGAGTACGGCGGACAGAACCGCGGCCTGTCCGAGCCGGCAGATGTGCCTCGCGAGAGGACTGACCGGATCATCCTCGACCACGCCTTTTCGGAAAAAAAGCCCGTGCTCGCCATTTGCTACGGTTGCCAGCTTTTGAACGTCTATCTGGGCGGCACTCTGATTCAGGACGTGCGCGAGGAAACCGGAACATCCCTGGCACACCGGAAAAAGGATTTGCAGCCTGAGCCCGCAGACGACCCCAGGCACGAAGTGCGCTTCGAGCCGGGCACCAGGCTTTCGGCGCTCGCGAACGGCCGGCAGGCCGAGATCAACAGTTCGCACCACCAATCGGTTGAAAAACCGGGCCGCCAGTTGCGCGTAACCGGCTATGCGCCGGACGGAATTGTAGAAAGCCTGGAATGGACCGGAGCCGCCAATTGGGTTGTCGGCGTGCAATGGCATCCTGAGCGCATGGCGGGCGACGCCCTGGCGCGGCGCCTTTTTACAGAGTTTGTGGCGGCGGCGCGAGCCGCCAACCGGGTTACCGCGCCGAAACCATAAAGCGGGTCCAACCAGGCAACAAGTTTTTGAATCTGAAACTGGGGGCACCATGATTTCACTAGCAGGAAAGGCGGCACTGATTACCGGAGGCTCGCGCGGCATCGGCGCGGCGGCGGTAAAGCTGTTCGCGCAAGCGGGTGCGGACGTGGTGTTCAGTTATAACTCTGCAAAGGAAGCGGCGAAGCAAATCGAGCAGGAAGCCGGGAAGCATGGCACCCGCGTGGAAGCCTTCAAAGCGGATGTGGGAAAGCACGCCGACAACAAAAAAATGGTGCAGCATTGCATCGCCCGGCTGGGAAGACTGGATCTTCTGGTGCCGAATGCTGGGGTCTGGAACGTGGAAGATCTTCCGATCGAAAAAATGACTGAGAAGCAGTGGGACGACATGGTTCGCATCAATCTGAAGAGCGTGTATTCGGTGATTCATTTCGCTGTGCCGCAAATGATCAAGCAGAAGTCTGGAAAGATCATCCCGATCAGCTCAACAGCGGGCCAGCGTGGCGAATCGTTGCACACGCATTATGGAGCGTCGAAAGGCGGCATCATCAGCCTGACAAAAGGCTTGGCGACGGAACTGGCGCGCCACGGCATCCTAGTGAATAGCGTTGCGCCCGGTTGGGTGGCGACGGACATGTCGAATCCGGTGCTGAATACGAAAGCTGGGCAAAAAATGGCCGCCAACGTGATTCCTCTGGGACGTCCGGCCACCTCCGAAGAGATTGCCGGGCCAATCCTTTTCCTGGCCTCGGATCTGGCGAACTTCATGACCGGCGAAATCCTGAACGTCAACGGGGGCTCGGTGCTGTGCGGCTAAAACTTGCCCACGTTGCTATGCTGGCACTCGCGCTGCTGCCCATGCTTGTGTACGGGGCGCACGCACAGAATCCGGACACGATAGCTCCGGAGCAGAGCGCTGCCAAAGCCAAACACATCTTGCAGCAAGCCATTGACGCACTCGGGGGACAAGCATATCGAGACAACAAGGAACTCGACTGCGAAGGGCGCTTGGCACAATTCGGACATGCCGGCGGCATGATGGGCTTTGTGAACTATCGCAACTACTGGCTGTTCCCCGACAAAAATCGCACGGAATATATCGTCAACAGCACGAAGGGCGGCATGTTTGCGGTTCTCATCGGAAACCTCCCGATCAAGGGCAGCACGCTTGTACAAGTCTTTTCCGGCAACGAAGGATGGGTCCTGACCAAGGAAGGCGTGAACGAAGCGGAATCCACGGACGTGGCGCAATTCCAGGAAGCGGTGAAGCACAATCTGCGCAATGTCCTTCTAACGCGGGTGAATGAGGAAGGTGTGTACCTCCGCTATGGAGGACTGGCCACCGTGGACTTGCATCCGGTGGAATGGATTGAGATAACCAATCGCGAGGAGGGCTCGGTCCGCCTGGCCGTGGACCACTCCACCCATTTGCCCGCGCGAATCGTCATCACTAGTAAAGATGAGGTCACCGGAGAGATGGATGAGGATGTAACCATCTTTTCGAATTATCAGCCGCACGAAGGCATACAAATGCCCATGCAAGTGACCCGTCTGCACAATGACCGGCGAACCTACCAATTGTTTTACAATGCTTGCAACGCCAATCCCAACCTGCCGGCGGACTTTTTTACAAAAGAAGGACTCACCAAGGGTGCCAAGAAGAAATAGGCCTGGTCCGATTTAACACATGTGCAATAGCTGTAAGGAAAGTGGACTATCTAAGGCGTCAAAAGCCTGCTATTTTAAGAAGTCCCAGTCAAGAAGAGAACCTTGTTCCGCACCCCTAGGCGGTGCACGGAATGGTATTCCATGAAGCAGGGAGAGTGGGGAGCCACAACCGGGGTGAGGGGAGAGGCCGGCTTCAGCCTCACGGAGCTGGTCGTCGCCCTGGCTATCGCCTTGATTCTGATGGGGATCGGCGTGCCGTCGTTCCTCAGGGCCTACCACTCCTACCAACTCTCGAATGCGGCGTCCCAAGTTGCGGACATCCTGCGGCTCAGCCGGTACGAAGCGATTCGCCGAAATCGAAGAGTCGACTGCGTGGTGCAGAGCTCTTCCACCGATCCAACGCTCACAAATATCTGGGCGGACTCAGATCAGAATGGAGTGCAAGACCCCGGAGAAAAAACCATTCTGTTGGGAACAGGCGGGAATCTGGTGGCGGCGGGCAGCGTGCCGAACACAGCCGGGCTGATAGCAACGGCCGTAAGCGGCACAACACCGGCAACCCCTTCGCCGACAAGTTCCAAGATTACGTTCGATGCGCGGGGGGCAGCCACCGCCGGGAACGTGAACGTCTATTATTTGGCGAGCACGATCGCTCCGGAGGCAGGTTATCGCGCGGTTTTGTTGATGCCCTCAGGCTCGATTCAGATTTGGGCGTCCGATACGTCTGGGAACTGGCTGAAGGTGCGGTAAGCGATTGGCAATGAAGAATAGGCACAATCCGAGAAAGGCCGAGCGTGGTTTCACGTTGACGGAGATGCTGATTGCCACAGCCATCGTCCTTGTTGGCCTGGTGGCCGTGGCTCAGCTTGTGCCTGCCTCCATGGTGATGAATTCCAATAACCGCAACGACGCAACGGCGCTGGTGCTCGCACAGCGGCAATTGGAGGGGTTGCGTGAAGTTCCTCTGACGCAAACGACCTTCCAGGACCCGAACGGCTTTTTCTGCCCGCTGACTGACACCTGCAACCTGGGAGATCCTTCGCAGCCGAACCAGGTCGCCGGCAGCCCGGTGGTTCCGGACATCAATGGCATGCCGCTCATTAATTTTGCCGCCTCACCGGTCACAGGCTATGGCTTCACCTACACCGATCCCAATGATCCAACTTCTGCTGTGAACGATGTCCGCTGGGCGGTGATTACCTTGACTAGCGGGCCGGTCGTCACGGGCAGGCGCATCATCCTCGGTGTCTTCCGGCAGGGCATGAAAACACCAACGCTGCCGGTAACCCTGGATGTGCTGGTGGGAAAATCGCAATGAAGAAACAGCTTGATCGCGGGCAAGGATTTTCGATCCTCGAGCTGATGGTGGCCATGGCCATTTTTCTGGTCATCTGCGCGGCCATGTTCGGCCTGTTGCAGATGTCGCAGCGGAAGTTCTCCAGTGAATCCCAGATGTCCGGATCCTTTCAGGAAGCGCGGCTGGCGATCGACCAGATCGTCCGGGACGTCAACGTAGCTGGCTATCCCTCCCTCAGCATGTTTTCTGCTGTGCCTTCCAGTCCGGCAAGCTACGCCGTGGGCCCCGTGGCGTGGAGCCCGAATTACCCGGCGGCCTCCTGCGTTGTAGGAACCGGCGGTTCGGGAACATGTGTTTCGCCCGGTGATTACGACCTGATCGTGGAAACGCGCTTGGGCACGGACACCACGGTGAGTTGGGTTCGCTATCATTTCGATCCCACCACATCGACATTGTATCGAGCAGTTGTCACGAAAAATGGCGGCGACCCCGTGACGGCTACCTCCGGGGCTGGCGTCATGGTGCCGTTTCTCTCCAACGTTATGAACAATCCCGGAAGCGCTCTCTTGGGCCAAATCACCGCCACTTATCCATCCATGTTTCCTGGTGGTCAGCCGCAGCCGATTTTCCAATATACCTGCGATACACCGGCGGGCGCCGTGCCCTGCTCCACTGCAGGGTTTTCGGCTATCCCTCAGAATATTCGAGACGTGGACGTGACCCTGATCGTAGCCACGCCTCAACGCGACATGCAGACCCAGACTTTGAAGCTGGTGGAATTGAACGGCCGGGGACATCGCTTGAACAACCCGACGAACTAGACAAGATGAACAGAGCGCGCAAATCCAGCGAATGGCAAGCAGAGGCCGGAGCCGCCCTGCTCATCGCCATTTGCGCTCTGCTCCTCATTAGCGTGGTAGCGATCGCGCTGGTCGTATCCTCGGGGACAGACAGCGCCCTGGCGGGAAATTATCGTACCTCAACGAGCGCCTACTACGCCGCTCTGGCCGGTCTGGAAGAAGGCCGCAGCCGGTTACTCGGGAGCAACCCGAATTTCATAAACAAGACGGTCCCCAACTTCGTGCCCGTAACGTCCGGTGCGCCCCTTAGTCTTTCTAATGTCCTATACATCCAGAATCCTGTCGGAGGAGAGACTGTTGCCCCCACGGATTCTTCTAATGCGTACGCTGATACGGAGTATCAGACGGAATTCGGCGTGCAACCACCGACCAGTGCGACCATCATCAATTCCGTATCTCCCGTCGCCGGTTTCCCGGGGCAATCGTTCAAATGGACGCGAATCAACGCCGTCACGGAGCAATCGCTCAATTTGGACGTGAAGCCGGATAACTATTTGGATCCCAGCACTCTTTTATTTTATGACCCCGCGGCGAAAGATGCGTCCAACAATCCTCGGCCAAGTCTGATTGTGTCTGCGACGCCGCCCCTAACCGCCATGCAAGCGCTGGAGATCACTTCGCTGGCCGTCCTTCCCAACGGCAGCCGGCGAATGCTCCAGTACATTGTCGCACCGTCGCTCATTTTTCCTGGCGGCGCTGATCTGACGTTTCCCGCGGCATTAACACTGGACGGCAACAACGTTACTTTTTCAGGGCCAGGTACGAGTGGTGCGAACAGTTTTTTCGTCAATGGGCAGGATCAGTGCTCTACAGCGTACGTGCCGGCAATCGGGTTCGTGAACACCGGCGACTCCTCTAAATCCAATATCGTAAGCGGGGCGACGCCAGCGGGGAACTACCTCGGGTTCCCACTGGTCGGTCCGCCGCCGCCCCCACCGCAAACACCTTCGACGAGCCCAAACAGCGTCGGAGACGTTAGCCTCCGCCTGCGCGCGAACTGGCTCACGCCCAGCGGACTTGATGCTGTCGTGCAAGACACCACCAAGAGCGCCGATGTCGTGATCAACGGCAACGCGACAGGAACCGGCACACTGAATGCCTTGGGGATGTCCGCAACCAATCCCTTAACCGTTGTCATCAATGGCGACTTGGATCTGAGCGCCTGGCATGGCGTCGGCTATGGCTTGCTTCTGGTGACCGGCACGTTGAAGTACGATCCCGACGCGACTTGGGAAGGAGTTGTGCTAGTTATCGGCCAGGGCCAGTTCATTTCCACTACGAGCGGCGACGGCGGGATAGATGGCGCGGTTTTTATTGCTCGGACGCGCGACTCATCCGGGAATTTGTTGAGCGCGCTGGGTCCGGCGTCCTTTAACCAGGGAAACGCGGGCACTCACTCAGGCAGGGGAATCAACTACAACAGTTGCCTGGTCAAATCCGCGCAAGGCCCGCTCACCTACAGAGTGCTTTCCTTCCGCGAAATTCCGCTGGCAAACTAAGCTGGTTCTTCCGGACGTCGAGGAGCAATGGGGGTCTTGGCCGGAATCGGTCGCGTGCGGTGCAACTCCTGCCATTGCAAGACCAAATCCGCGAGCAACAAAGAGGCCGCGAGACACACCCACACAATGGTTTCGTTGGCGACGTCGCCAAGCGTTTCCCAGCCCGTGACACCACCAATCACGCGCACTTCCAGAAAGACCAATGCAACCGCAAAGCCCCTGGTCATCCATTGGCGGTGCTGGTGGACTTTTCCTTTGAGAATGAATGCCACAGCAATACCCGTGGTAACGGCCCACAAGACCGCATCCGCTGCAGCGGCCACGCTGAACGAGCGGGGAGATCCCATGCGCTCTTCAAAATGCTGTATATAAAAACCGAGCGGGACGGCGATGAAAACGCCGGCGACATAAAAGCGCCCGACAACGCGGTGCAGCTTGGTGAAACGCAGGCGCAATCGGTCCGAGAACTGCATGGGTCCAAGCACCAAAGCACAGGCGCCGGCCAGGCCATGCGGCAACAGCCACCATTTGAAAGGCTGGTAGTGTTGCCAGGCGCGGTCTTTTGCATCAATTAGGAAATGCTCGTTATGGCGGAGAACATAAGCGGCCATCAGGCCAAGGAAGGTAAAGAGGAGATATTTCAAGCGCCACAGTGAATCCCGTGGCGCTAGTGTTGACGTTGTAGCGATATAGCCTCCGTGGAGTGATCCGTTGCGTCCCACTATACCTCGATTCGTTCCAGTCATTCGGACATTGTGGAAGAAACCAGAGGTTTCACCAAATTTCTGGAGACGATCGCGACGACGAGCCATAGCGCGATCCCGTAGAGCCCGTACCAAAACACCTCTTGTTTCGCGCTCACGCGCGAAGCGCTGAAAATAACCAGCGACCCTGTGGAACTTACATGCATGATTTGTGCTAGCGACACGCTTTTCGTATGCGTATACATCCAGCAGATTAGCGCGCGCATCGCCGTCATGACCGTAGTGAACGCGAGGAAAAAGGGAAACCAGTAAGCACCATGCGGCGCGGCCGTTCCCAGGTAATTGATGACCGGCAGGTGCCAAAGGGACCAGAGCAACCCGAGTAGGATACTCGAGCCCAACAAATTGTTTCCGGAAAGCATCTTGGGAAACGCATAGCCCATCCAGCCGATTTCCTCCAGGAAACCCGCGGGAAGTCCAAACAGGATGCCGACCAGGAAAAGGTTGGGAGCATAAACCGGGGAGACAAATGTCTGTAAGCAACCGAGAACAGCCAAGACCAACGCGGGAGGAATCAGAAGCGGTGCATACCAGCGCGCGGGAAGCTTTCCTCGAACCATTCGCGAGAAGAGGTTGCTCAAACCGTTTTTCCCATCAACGAGTCTCGTCAGCAGAATTCCAGTTAGACTTGGCCCCAGAAGCATGGCCGGAAACATCAAAATGCCGGTCATCTTCGGCAGAGGCTCGGGACGCAAGAGGTGCGGCGAAGCCACGGCGAGCGCGCCCATCCAGGAAATCGCGAATGTCAGAGCAAAGTAGGAAGCAACGGGTTGGCGTTCGACAAAAGTCTTTCTGTTCTCGGGTACCGCATCCGGTGATGGCATTGCGCGCACCAATGTACACGCAAGCCATCCGCGAGTGGAAGAACGCTGGAGGATCTTGCAGGACAATGTTTCATCAAACTTACCCAAATGGCGTAGACTCTCTACCACGGAAGAGTTCTTGTTTGCCTCGGAAAATCTGCACGATATTTCGACGCTCCGCTCCCAGAACAACAACTCGAGAGTTGCCTTCCAGAGGGACGAAACTTGAGAAAGAAATTATTACTGGTCATTGCTGCCCTGGCTGGCCTGGCATGTCTGGCCGTCGCTTCGCCAAAGCTGGAGTTTAGCTGGAAAAATCCAAGCTATGCCGGCGGAACCTTCAAAAAAATCCTGGTGCTGGCCCTGAATGGCAAGGCGGCGAACCGCGCGGAATTCGAGGACGAGTTGGTGGCGGCGCTCACCCGCCCAGGAGAAAAGGCTGAGCCCAGTTACGAGTACATGCCGCGGCCCGATCTGACTCCCATCGATATGAATGACTTGCGGGAATTATTGCGCGACCGGAAATTTGACGCCATCGTGGTAGCGCGCTTGACCAAAAAGGACGAGAAAACCACCTACGTTCCAGGCGAAGTTTATACTCCATTCCCCTACTACGGCACCTTCTATGGATATTACGGCGAACTCTCCCCGGTAATCTACACTCCCGGCTATATGGAAACGGAGAAAGAAGCTCGTGTGGAGGTGAATGTTTATTCCACCGCAAAGCCCGAAGGAGAGCTGGTGTGGACGGGAACCACGAATTTGTTTGACGCCAATTCTCCGATGAAAGCCATTAAGGACCTGGTCAAAATTGTGTCCAAGGAACTGGAAAAAGAAAACATCATCGAGCGGGAATCCAAGTAAACTTTTTCACGTCCATCGATTGCAGTGCCGTCGGAGAGGTTCCAACCTCTGCAAGCGTCCTCCTGCGTACCGCTTACAAGGGGCGGTCTGGGTAGATCACTTTCGGAAATCGAAAGTGAATGAGCAGCGCAAAAAGAAGGAGCACGAAAATGGCGATGACGCTGCCCTCGGGCCCTGCTGGCCCTCCGGTGAGCCAGTTCGGGCCCTGGACGGAGGTATTTAGCAATCGGCCGACACCCACCAGGCCGCTGTCGGGCGTACCGTAGAAAAAAGTTTCCGCCCAGTCCCAAGCTGCATGGAAGCCGACGGCGAACCAGAGCTTACGGGTTCGTCGAACGGTCAGGCAGAAAACCAAACCTATCGTAACCACCTGCAGAATGCCGAGTGCGCTTTCGCCCTGATTGTCTAGATGAGCGGCACCGAACACGACCGAGATGAAGAACGCAGCCGACCAGAAACGCATGCGTCTGGAGAAAGAAAAGAGCCACTAGCCGCGAAACGCAAACTCCTCGGCTCTGCCCACGACGAGAAAACGCCGGCCCAGCCAAGAGCGTACCGGAATGCAGCGTCCCGTGCAAGGGCCACCGAGTCAACTCGAAAGTGGCCCGACAGGTGGAGAACCAGCAGGATGGCGGATAGCGCAGCAAAACCCCATGCAGAGCCTTCCCAAAATCTTCTCCCGAATGCCCGGCGGGGAGGAATGCCGTAATCAGCGAGAGGGCGTTTTTCCATCCGAGACACAATCCAGGTTGCCAGGAGGACAAAGAACGCCGCGATGATCTTGATCAATAGTTCGGTTTGAACGGTGAAGACCGAGCCAGTTGGTATTACTGGGAGACGCAACGCAAGAACAACAGGCACCTGAAGAAGGAAAGCAATTCCAACCCAGAGGAGCAGGCGGTTACGATCGCTATGACCCCAGGGCCGGAGTTGCCCTGAACGCGCCGCATCTAGTCGATCCGAGTCATCGACAGGCGTGGGCTCTGTTTGCAATCTTGTGGTTGGGTCAGGATCGGGTTCGCCAGGCAAAGTGTGCGCCCTCCAGAAGATAAGAGTGTGCCAGTCGAGCCCGCAACAAGCTAGCGCGGTCGTTAGCGATTGGCCAGACATCCTCGCAGACTGTCCAAGAGCGAGCCGAAAAAAACTTAACGGATGTTCGGCTTGATTCCATACGATCGCACTCTCAGGGAACGACCCACCAACCGCTCCTCGCCACCATGACCGGATTCGGCCGTCAGGGTATACTAAAAAGATGGGACATGCCTCAGGGGAGCCGCAGATGCATGGCACAACCGTGCTGTGCGTGCGAAAAGACAACAAAGTCGTGCTCATTGCCGATGGTCAGGTAACCATGGGCGATCATGTGCTCAAGCACACGGCCAAAAAGACCCGCCGGCTCTACAGCGATAAGGTCGTGGCCGGATTTGCGGGTTCGACCGCGGACGCCATTTCTCTCTTCGAGCGCTTCGAAGGAAAGCTCCAGGAACATTCGGGAAATTTGCAGAAGGCTTCCGTTGAATTGGCGAAGGAGTGGCGCAAGGATCGCGCCCTGCGCCACCTGGAAGCACTTCTGATCGTCGCCGATTCGAAAGCAACGTTCGTTCTTTCCGGCAACGGCGACGTGATTGAACCCGACGACGGCATCTGCGCCATCGGCTCGGGCGGGACCTATGCCCTGGCCGCCGCGCGGGCTTTGCAGAAGCATTCCAAACTCACGACCAAGGAGCTGGCTCTCGAAGCCATGCGCATCGCCAGCGATATCTGTATTTATACCAACGAGAATTTCACCGTGGAAGAAATCTAGAAAGGCGCGCGGGGCCGGTATCGCCCGGCGCCCGCAAGGAATCGAAACCTACATGGCCACGAAATCTGAAAAAGAGTTGACCCTGATTTCCGGCGGAAATGGCGCCGTGCAACCGGAAGACCCCACGATGCTTCCGGCTCTGGATGACATGACCCCGCGCGAAATCGTGGTGGAATTGGACAAGTACATCGTCGGGCAGACGGCAGCGAAGCGCGCCGTCGCCGTGGCGCTGCGCAACCGGGTGCGCCGGCAAAAACTCCAGCCGGAAATCGCCGAAGACGTGTTGCCGAAAAATATTCTGATGATCGGCCCGACCGGCGTTGGCAAAACCGAAATTGCGCGCAGGCTGGCCCGGCTTGCCGGCTGCCCTTTCGTCAAGGTCGAGGCCTCGAAATATACCGAAGTCGGCTACGTGGGCCGCGACGTGGAGTCCATGGTGCGCGATCTTGTGGAAACTTCCATTGACATGGTTCGCGAAGAAAAACTCGATGAAGTTGCGGATCGCGCGGAACAGGCCGCAGAGGAGCGCGTCCTGGACCTGCTGCTTCCCCTTCCTCCTACGCCGACTGCAGGCACACCGGAAAGCGAACTGGCCGCCCAGCGCGAACAGGCGCAGCGCACCCGCGAAAAACTCCGCGTTCAATTGCGCGAAGGCAAACTTGACCAACGCATGGTGGACCTGGAGGTCCGCGAACGCGCGATGCCCTCCTTTGAAATTATCTCCAATCAGGGCATCGAGGAGATGGACGTCAACCTGAAGGACATGCTCAGCGGCTTCTTCGGACAGCAGAAGAAAAAACGCAAGATGTCCGTCGCCGACGCGTTTGAGTACCTGATCCAGGAGGAAGAAAACAAGCTCCTGGACATGGACCAATTGACGCGCGTCGCCGTCGAGCGCGCCGAGCAGATGGGCATCATCTTTATCGATGAGATCGATAAGGTTGCTGGCCGCGAAGCCGGGCACGGCCCGGACGTGTCGCGCGAGGGAGTGCAGCGCGACATTCTGCCCATCATCGAGGGCACCACCGTAAACACTCGCTACGGCATGATCCGTACCGATCACATCCTGTTCATCGCTGCCGGGGCCTTCCACGTCACCAAACCTTCCGACCTGATCCCCGAGTTGCAGGGCCGGCTCCCCATTCGGGTCGAGATGCAATCCTTGAAGGAAGAAGATTTCGTGCGCATTCTGACCGAGCCGAAGAACGCGCTCATCAAGCAGTACATCGCATTGCTAGACACCGAAGGCGTGAAGCTGCAATTCACCGAGGACGCGGTCCTGACGATTGCCAAATTCGCCACTAGCGTGAACGAGCAGACCGAAAATATCGGCGCCCGGCGTTTGCACACGATTCTGGAAAAAGTGCTGGACGAACTCTCGTTTGAAGCTCCGGACCTGAAGAAAAAATCCGTGAAGGTGGATGCGGCCTATGTCAATAAGCAGCTCGCCGACATCGTGAAGAATCAGGATCTGAGCCGGTACATTCTGTAAACGCAGACCATTGCAAATGAAAATTCGCAAAGAGGCGAGACCCAGAACGCCGGCCCTCCCCATTTTCTATTTCCTATTTTCCTTTTCCTGTTTCGTTGCGGGTTGCGGCGCTCCCGGCGAGCCCCTTCCCCCTTCCCCTCCGATTCCCGTGGCCGTGGACGACCTTACGGCGAAGCAGGCCGGTGGCGCCGTCTTATTGACGTTCACTATGCCTAGAAAAAGCACACTGGGAGAGCGGTTGACGGTATTGCCGACGCTTGAAATTCTGCGTGGCTCGTTGAAACTGGACGGCACGCCTGACCCAAGGTCGTTTCGTGTCGTAGACACGGTCCCCGGCGCTTTGCTGGCGGGCTACATCCAACAGAGTAAAGTGCAATTTCTCGACCCCATTCCTCCGGAGGAAACCCAGGCTCATCCCGGCGAGACGGTCGTCTATCGCGTTCGCATGCGCGTGACGGACAAGAAAGTCTCCCAGAACTCCAACGACGCCGTCCTCACCTTATTCCCGGTTCCGGAAAAAATCGAATCGCTGGAGGCGCTCGTCACGGAGAACGGCATCCGGTTGAAGTGGCAGCCTCCTGGTAAGACCTCCGGCGGTGGGCCACTGGGGCCAATCCAGGAGTACCACATCTATCGAGGCGAAGTGGATCCGGCAAGCGCGGAAGCCGCTTCGAAGAATCTCCGCCAGGCATCGTGGAAATCGCCGCTGCTACAGATTGCCGTAACCAGTTCGCCGGGCTACCTTGATTCGGCCTTTGATTACGGAAAAACGTACATCTACATCGTGCGAACGGTAGTCTTGGCAGGAGCGCCGTTGGAATCGAGTGATTCTAATATCGCGCTCGTAACGCCGAAAGACACATTTCCGCCCGCCGCTCCGCAAGGCATCGTAGCCGCAACGCTTCCCGGCGATTCCCCCGGCTCCCTCGTTGTGGACCTTTCCTGGTCCATCAACATTGAGCTAGACCTGGCCGGCTATCGCGTTTATCGCAGTGATCAGGAGGGCCTACGCGGCGATCTCTTGACTCCGGAACTCTTGCCCACCCCTGCCTATCGTGATACTTCTGTAGTTGCCGGCAAACATTACTGGTATACCGTCACGGCCGTGGATCGCGCCGGCAACGAGAGTGAGCCCAGCACGCTCGCTGTCGATGTCGCGCAACCATCCACGTAGACCTGGGTTCTAAAGAATTGGGAGTGATGGGCAGGTAGACCGCCCATGCCAGATCTAATCCATCTGCCTGGTTATCGTTGGCATTCGTTCTTGCGGAACGTTTCTGTGCGAGTCGGAATCTACACAGGGATTTGGCTGTCCGTATTTTTCTCAGCATGGCTGTTTGTGGCCAACCGGATGGCCCTTCTCGAGCCGTTCGCGCTTCAGCGTAATATCGGTGCTGTCGCAATCCTGATTTGCATCGCGAGCATTCCCTTTCTCCGTTTTTATCGTTTGCCGGGGGAGTTGCTGGTTTCCGGCCTGATCGGGTGGATGCTTCTGAGCATGACGTATCGCCTGCTCTGTGTGGCATTTCCCCTCTTGGACGAAAAATACAGCGCTTTCCACGTTTTTGTGCTGGGAGCAGTGGTATATATGATCGGTGCGACGCTGTCCTGGCTCGGCACCATCGTTTCTAGGGCCCGCTCCGCGCATGGTTCTCATTCCCAGCACTAGCGAGCGCTCTGTACATGAAAATCTGCCGGTTCCTACCAAAGACAGATTCCTCCACCCAGCCTACCGGGCCAAGCTACGGCCTGCTGGAAGGCGAATCCATCCGTGAAATAATTGGCGTGCCATGGCGCGAATGGACAACCGGTACAAGGACGTTACCCGCGCAGGAATGTCGCCTGCTGGCCCCGGTCGAGCCTAGCAAGATTGTTTGTGTCGGGCGCAATTATGCGGCCCACGCCGCCGAGCTCGGCAATGATGTTCCGAAGGAACCTCTCATTTTTCTCAAGGCTCCAACCACGATTGCGGGGCCGGGAGACCCCATCATACTGACGCGCTACTCCAGCCGCGTGGAGCACGAAGGTGAATTGGGCCTGGTCCTCGGCAAGAAATGCGCGCACCTCAACGACAGCGAAAACCCTCTCTCTTATGTGCTTGGCTATACATGCATCAACGACGTGACAGCGCGTGATTTGCAGAAGAGCGACGTCCAATTCACGCGCGCCAAAAGCTTTGATACCTTTTGCCCAATCGGACCGCACATCGAAACCCAGCTTGACCCGCGAGACGTTCTTGTGGAAACGCACGTGAATGGCCAGCGGCGGCAATCGGGCAGCACTTCCTTGATGACTTTCCCTGCCGCCTTCCTCGTGCGGTGGATCTCACGCATGATGACGTTGCTCCCAGGCGACATCATCGCCACCGGAACGCCGGCTGGAGTCGGGCCGCTCGTGCCTGGAGACATCGCCGAGATCTCCGTGGCCGGTATTGGCGTGTTGTGCAATCCGGTGCAAGCGCCTCTTGCCTGACTACGCACAGTCGGCACCCTTTCTGTAAAATAGACGAAGTGGGAGAAACAGGACGCCTTGCGCACCGGCCAGCCCGGGCGAGCAATGCGTTCATTCCCGATTTAACGGAATCCAGAATTCCTGAATGGCAAGGGGTAGAGCGTTGAAAGAGCTGCTCGCCGATTGGAAGTTGCTGCTTGCGGTTGGTGGTGGAAGCATCGCTGCCATTGCGCTAATTGTGTATGCCTTTGTGCGTCCGTCCGTGCACCCCGAGGAAGAAGAGCGCAAACGGCGACTGCATCTGAATTTGATCGGAAGGATCGCCGAGGGCCAGGTTGTGGAACTCGCTGAGCACGCCCCGCCAGTGGTGGAACCGCGCCGCGGACTTCTCGGCTCGAAGCCTCGTCCTCTCGCCGACGGAGGACCGCGCCACCTGGTCTCCTACAGTTATTCGATTTCCGGCGTGACCTATCATACAGCGCAAGACATTACCGGCCTGGAGAGCCAGGTTCGTTTTGAGCGCCTGGTCGCCGGCCAGCCCGCTAGCGTAAAGTACGATCCGTCGAATCCCAGCGATTCGATTCTCGTTGCCGACGATTGGTCCGGCATTCGCTAGGTTTTCTGGTCGCGAATTCATATCGCTCCTTCAAGCGGACACCGCGCTCTTTGCGCGTTCAGCTTTGCCGCAGGATGCGCTATGCTTTGGCTGCGATTCGAGCAGGATACAGACTTCAGCTATGAAACAGGTTCTTGCCTCCATTCTGACCACGGTGATGATCGTGGCGATGACTTTGAGCGCCATGGTGATCCTCGTCCGCGCCACCGTCTATGTCACCTCGATCGAATCTCCCCTCGTTCTGGCGGGAGCTATCGCCGCGGAATTGCTGCTGGGCGTCGTCCTCCTCTTGGGCACGGTATGGCTCGCAACGCACCTGGCTGTGCTGATCTTTGCTCCAAGGCATAACCCTGCCGACGGAGGTTCTCTTGGCTGAGAAGACGCATCTGAGCTGGGAATCTTCTTTGAACGCGGACCGCATGGAGCAGCTCCGCAAGATGTCCGCCGAAGCGGAGGCTGGTGGAGGGGCGGAACGGCGCGATCGCGAGCACAAAGCGGGAAAGCTCTCCGCTCGGGAACGCATTCATCTTCTTCTGGATGAAGGGACGTTCGAAGAGCTGGACAAATTCGTTCGCCATCGTTGCGTGGATTTTGGATCCGAGGAGAATCGGCCGGCGGGCGACGGATTCGTGACCGGCTTTGGTCGCATCGAAGGGCGGCTGGTATACGTCTTCGCACAAGACTTCACGGTCTTTGGCGGCTCTCTCTCGGAGGCCAATGCCCAGAAAATCTGCAAGATCATGGATCTGGCGATGCGCAATGGAGCTCCGGTGATCGGCCTGAATGATTCCGGCGGGGCCCGCATTCAGGAGGGAGTCGCTTCGCTTGCCGGTTATGCGGACATTTTCCTTCGCAACACCCTGGCAAGCGGCCTCATCCCGCAAATCAGCGCGATCATGGGTCCCTGCGCGGGCGGCGCGGTCTATTCGCCCGCCATCACGGACTTCATTTTCATGACCAGCAGGACTTCGTACATGTTCGTGACCGGTCCTGACGTGATCAAGACCGTCACGCACGAAGAGGTCACCAAGCAGGAACTCGGCGGCGCCATGACCCACAACGCCACGAGCGGCGTGGCACACTTCATTTCCCGCGACGACGCCGATTGTTGCGCGATGCTGCGCGAACTGCTGAGCTTTCTGCCGTCAAACAATATGGAGGATCCGCCGCGCCGCGGTTCCAGCGATCCCGCCGACCGTCGCGAAGAGTCCCTGAACACGATCGTTCCCGAAGATCCCCAGAAACCGTATGATATCAAGGATGTGATCCACGCGGTGGCGGATGATGGCTTCTTCTTCGAGGTCCATGAACACTACGCGAAGAATATGGTGGTGGGCTTTGCGCGTTTTGATGGTCGCCCGGTTGGTATTGTCGCGAACCAGCCCGCATTTCTCGCGGGCACGCTGGACATCAACGCTTCGGTAAAAGGCGCGCGTTTCGTGCGCTTCTGCGATGCTTTTAATATTCCTCTCATCACGTTTGAGGACGTCCCCGGGTTTCTTCCCGGCACGCAGCAGGAATACGGCGGCATCATCAAACACGGCGCCAAGTTGCTCTTTGCGTTTGCGGAAGCCACCGTGCCTAAAATCACCGTAATTACGCGCAAGGCTTACGGTGGGGCTTATTGTGTTATGGCCTCCAAGCACATTCGAACTGACGCCAATTTTGCCTGGCCCTCCGCCGAAATCGCGGTTATGGGACCTGAGGGCGCTGTGGACATTGTGTATAAGCGGGAATTAAGCAACGCGCCCGCAACGGAACGAGACAAGCTTCGCATGGAAAAGATCGCGGAGTTCCGCAGTCGTTTTGCTAACCCTTTCGTCGCTGCCGAACGCGGCTATCTCGATGGCGTCATCGAACCTGCGGAAACTCGCGCACGCATCATCACTTCCCTCCGCGCCCTCGAAAACAAGCGCGACTCCAACCCCAAAAAGAAACACGGCAACATCCCGCTCTGAGAGTTCCTAGCCTTTGGCTTTGTGGAGGCCTTCCTCCCTGGCCGTGACGTTCCACAATGGCGCCCGCGAATTTTCCTAGACCCCGAACGATACGACACGCAAGAGTCGCGTAATCCTTAGATGCTTCAAGGCGCGTGATAGAATTTCGCTAGTCGCCAGTTCACTATGTTCAAAAAAATCCTGATTGCCAATCGGGGAGAAATCGCTGTCCGCATCCTGCGGGCGTGCCGCGAGCTGGGCATCAAGACGGTTTCCGTCTTCAGCGATGTGGATCGCACATCGCTGCACGTTCGCTTGGCCGGCGAAGCTTACCCGATCGGCCCGGCCCCTTCCCGCGAAAGCTATCTTTGCATAGATAAATTGATGGATGTCGCGCGCCTGAGCGGCTGCGACGCCTTGCACCCCGGATACGGTTTCCTCGCCGAAAATCCCGCGCTGCCGCGCGCCTGCAGCGAAGCGGGCCTTACCTTTATCGGTCCATCCGCCGATGCCATGGAAGCCATGGGCTCAAAGACAGCCGGCAAGCAGCTCTCCCGTCGCGCCGATGTGCCCACCGTGCCGGGCGCGAGTGAGCCCATCGAAAATCCCGAAGAGGCCCAGGCCCTCGCACAGAACATGGGCTACCCCGTTTTGCTGAAAGCGATCGCCGGCGGCGGCGGCAAGGGAATGCGGGTGGTGCCGAATGACGCAGCGTTTGCGGCCGCCTGGCGCGACGCGGCCTCCGAAGCGCTCAACGCCTTCGGCGATTCGCGTGTGTTCGTGGAAAAATATCTGATCAGCCCCCGGCACATCGAAGTCCAGATTTTCGCCGATGCCCATGGCCGGGTCGTCTCTCTCGGCGAACGCGAATGCTCCGTTCAGCGCCGCCATCAGAAAGTGATCGAGGAAGCCCCTTCTCCCGTCGTCGCGCCGGACCTCAGGAAAAAAATGGGAGACGCAGCCGTACGCCTCGCGCGCGCGGGCGGTTACGTCAACGCCGGGACAGTGGAATTTCTCGTCGATGCAGAATTGAATTTCTATTTTCTGGAAGTGAATACGCGCCTGCAGGTGGAGCATCCCGTCACGGAGCAAGTTACCGGGCTCGACCTCGTTAAGTTGCAAATCGCCATTGCCGCCGGGCATCGCTTGCCCTTCGCCTGGGAAACGATTACGCCGCGCGGCAACGCTATGGAAGTTCGCCTGTACGCCGAAGATCCCGACAATAATTTTTTTCCGTCCCCAGGAAAAATCTTGTCACGTCATGCTCCATCCGGACCCGGCATCCGCCTGGACGAAGGCGTCTACGAAGGCTGGACCGTACCGATGGAATACGATCCGTTACTAAGCAAACTCATCGCCTGGGGCAACAGCCGCGAGGAAACCATTGCGCGCCTGCGCCGCGCGCTCGATGAATACACGATCACCGGCATTCGCACCAACGCCAGCCTGTTCCGCCGCATTCTCACGGAACCCGAATTCTTGACCGGCGAAATCCATACGAAGTGGCTCGATGAACTCCTAGCGCGGCCACGTCCCGCCTCGGCGCTGCAGCCCGGCACGGAAGAAGCAACCGCCGTTGCCGCGGCGCTTTGGCACGCCAATCAGGCCAAGGGCTTCGCATCTCCGGATCCGCCAGCGCAACCCTCCCGCTGGAAAATAGAAGGCCGCCGCCAACAACTGGACCGCATGCCATGAAATTCGAAATCCACCTCGACGGCGCATCGGGGAGAAAAGTCCGCATTGTCGAGCTCGAGCCCCAGGGCGACGGCTATCGCTTGCTCCTCGATGGCCAGCCCATGGAAGCCGACGCCATCCAGGTATCTCAGAGCGTCATCTCGATCCTCATCGATGGGCAATCCTACGAAATTCACGCTACTCCCTTAGTAGACGGCAAGCTCAAGCTGCAGTGCGGTCCCCACGAATTTACGGCCGACGTAATGGACCGGCGCGCCTGGCGCGGCCGTAAGCTCGGTGGCATCGAAGCCGAAGGCCGCCAGCAAATCATCGCCCCCATGCCCGGAAAAGTCGTTCGCCTCCTAGTCATGGTGGGCGACAACGTGGAAGCGGGGCAAGGCCTTTTAGTTGTCGAGGCCATGAAGATGCAAAACGAGATTCGTTCCCCGAAAAGCGGAAAAGTGGAACGCCTGCAGGCCAAGGAAGGCCAGAACGTGAATGCCGGCGACGTGCTCGCCTGGGTCGAGTAGGTCCGGGTTTTTGCCCACCTATAAATCGTTCGCGACTCAAAACCCCAAATGTGAAGTCCTGAAGAGTGTGCCGTTTGCACCCTGAAGGATCTCAACTAAACGCCGTGCGAGATTGTAGAGGTCGAGAGTTCTCTTCGTTCGTAGGAAAATGATCCGCTTGGAAAACCTGGACTAGTTCTGAGGAGTGGCCGGCGCGGCAACAACCGGTGGGGCTGCCGGTTTCGTTCCGGGTCCTGTGGATTTTGCCGCGTCGGGCAGCTTCCCTGCGGCTTCCACAACCTGTTGCGCAAGATAATTCGTCACGTGTGCTTCATCGCGGCCAACGGCAAGATAAGCGGACCGCAGCAGTTGTTCCTTGCGGTTCCGCAGCGTGTCGCGAATGGTCTGCTGCACCTGCGGATCGTTCACCCCGCGTTGCCCCGCCGCTTCGCGTGCCACCAATTTCAAAATCCGTGTGCTGTCCTTCAACTGGATCGGCGAACTCACCTGTCCCGGTTTCAACGCCAGCACCGTCTTCTTCAGAGTCGGGTCAGACTGGTTCAGCGCGGATTCCGGGATGTACCCCAAATCGCCGCCATTCGACGCCGTGTTCGCATCCTCGGAATAATCCATCGCCAGTTGCGCAAAGTCCGCGCCGCTGTTGAGCTTGTCCATCAGCATCTTCGCCTTACGCTGTGCTTCGGCTTCGTTCGTGGCATCGTCGTTCTTACGGTTGCGGATTTGTGGATCCTTGCGCGGAGTAATCACGATTTGCGAAATTCGGTATTGCGGCTCGGCAACGTTGAACTGATTGTGATTCGCGTTGTAAAAATCCACTACGTCCTGATCGGTAATGGTGATCTTCGCGGCTACTTCGCGATTGAGCAGCTTCTGGATGGAGAGTTGCCGCCGCAAATCGCGCTTCAGGTCGTCCACGCTCATGCCGCGTTGCTTCAACTGTTTTTGAAACTCTTCCTCCGTGAACGGGCTTTTCAACTCCGTGAACTTGTCTTCGACTTCGCCGTCGCTCGCTTCCAGATTCAACTTCTTCGCTCGTTCCAGTAGGATCTCGTTGTTGATCAACTGCTCGATCACGTTCAGCTTCAGCGAAAGCGCCTCTTCCTGCGAAGGCTCCTGCGCCTCCGGATTCACTTGCGAACGATAGTACTTCTCCACCTCGTCCCGCTTGATCTCCGTGCCGTTAACCACCGCCCAGATGTCGGCGGCGTGATGCTCGGTCTGCTTGCAACCAGCAAGCAGAGAAACGAGCATCACGGCTAGCGGCAGCAATGCCACGGCGCGGCGCATTCCGCGCATCCTACGTGCCTTGATGGGAAGACTCGAAGGAAGGTTCAAGGTTTTTGCTCAGGCGGCCTTTTTCACTTTGCCCATGCGGATGCAAGCCGTACACACGCGCACCTGCTTGCGCACTCCGTCCACCACTGCGCGAACCTTCTTCAGGTTGGGATTCCACCGGCGCCGCCGCGTGTTGTTCGCGTGGCTGACCACATTTCCGTAGTGCGGCGCTTTGCCGCAGATTGAGCACTTCAATGCCATGATTCTGCACTTCCTAGGCTTCAAAAGATAGAAAACAGAAGTGTTAATTCTAGCAGAGAAAACCAGAAACACAAAACAGGCACTTACCTATGGCCGCTGGTTTCTTCGGGGGAACGCTCTGTGGAGGGGTCTCCGTCTTAGGCCAACGATGCGTCAATTCGGGCGAAATCTTCCTTCAACCAACAGCGAGAACGCCGCGTCCAGGCTCATTCCCGCCATGAGCAGTGGCTTCACCCACAGCTCGTGAAACTTGTCCGGGTAATCCTTCGACTCCGTGAAGATGCAGTCCAGCGCCTCCAGCATCCAGCGCGTCTCCAGCTCTTCCCGCTGCAATCTCTCGCGCAACTCCTTGTCGAGAGTGCTCGTCTCTTTCTTGCCCTTCAAGCGAATCTTCCAGTCCTTCATCTTCGTCAAACTCATTTCTCTTTCAAATATTTTAAACATTCAATCCAGTACAGATCAGGGCCCTTGCACAGATTTCAGCCCAGGCGGCAGCCAGTAACGGCCAACGCCTGGACCCGAAATCGTAACGAACCGCTTACGCGGCGATGAACAGCGTGCGGCCGCCGCGGTTGACCAGAAGCAACGGATCGCTTCCGCTCTTCTTGATCGCGCTCTGGAACTCAGAGACATTCTTCACCGGCTGGTGATTCACTTCCTGGATGACGTCGCCGCGGCGCAAGCCGGAGTCCGCCATCTTGCTCGACGGGTCGATCCCCGAGACCACCACGCCCCTCGTTGCCGGAGGAATCCCCAACTCTTGCGCAATCTGCCCATTCAGGTTCGTGACTTCCACGCCTTCCAGGGCCTTACTCTCGCCTTCACCGTCCGAATTCACCTTGGCGGTTTCCGTCGGCATCTCGGCCAGCTTCACCGAAATCTGCTTCTCGGCGCCGTTGCGCAGTACCTTCAATTCGACGCTGCTGCCCGGCTGCATCATGGAGATGTGGTTACGCAGCTCGTTGCTGCTGGTCACGGTCTTGCCGTTCACTTCCAGCAGGATGTCGCCGCGCTGTACACCGGCTTCTTTCGCCGGTCCGTCGCCGCTGACGTCACCAACCACGATGCCACGCGCTTCCTTTTCGCCGAATGCCTTGGCCATGCCCGGGGTCACGTCCTGCGGCAAAATGCCGAGATACGCGCGGACCACTTTTCCGTTCTTCAGGATTTGATCCATCACCTGGCGAACCAGGTTGGTCGGCACGGCAAATCCGATTCCCTGGCTACCGCCCGAACCGTGCGAAATAATCGCGGTATTGATGCCGATCAGCTCGCCGCGATCATTCACCAACGCGCCGCCCGAATTTCCGGGATTGATCGGTGCATCCGTCTGAAGGAAATCCTCATAGTCTTCGATGCCGAGGTTGCCGCGGCCCGTGGCGCTGATGATGCCTTTCGTGACCGTCTGTCCAACGCCAAAGGGATTGCCGATGGCCAGTGCAACGTCGCCCACTTCAACCTTGGAAGAATCGCCAATCGTGACTGGCGTGAGTTTGTCCGCCTCGATCTTCAACACGGCCACGTCCGTCTTCGGATCCGTGCCCACAATCTTCGCGTTGAATTCGCGCTTGTCGGAAAGCGTAACCTTCACCTCTGTTGCGCCATCCACAACGTGGTTATTCGTCAGGACATAGCCTTCCGGGCTGGCGATTACGCCGGAGCCTAGGCTCCTCTCACGGCGATCTTTAGGCACGTTCATGTTGTCGCCAAAAAATTGCCTGAAGAACGGGTCCATCTGCGGCTGCTCAGCCGCTTCCTCGCGGGGGTGAACCACCTTGGACGAGGAAATGTTGACCACCGAAGGCAAAACCCCTTTCACGATGGGGGCAAAGCTAGTTTTGCTGGATACTTCACTAGGAGCCGCCAATTTCAGCGTTGCCTGGGGATTCGACCCCGCTTTTTGCGTGGCCCGGGCAATTCCGAAGCCGGTTGCGCCCAGCGCCAGCGCCAATACCAGCACTCCTGGTTTCGATCTCATCGAAGATGCAAAACGATTCATGTTTCCTTCCTTTTGCTTCTGCGCGCGCTGCCACGACCCAAGGGTGGGCAGGCTGCGACGGTTTTCAATCTCTTGGAGTAAGACGCGCCGAGGTGCCCTTCTGATTCTCCCGACCACCCGGGATATCCAGCCCCCGCGATTGGGTAGTCTCAACTAGTATTTTTGTATGGCGAAACCCCAGCGAAGCCTCGCGAGCCCTTGTCCCATGGTTCTGAATGTTTTCTTATCGAGAGGATCTGAAGAGGGCGCGGCTTGCGCAACTTCATCGTTTCCAGCGCCGGGAGGCGTGAAAGAGATTAGCCCAGCCCGTCAGGGCTGGGTAACCGATCTCAAAATAACGCCAAGCGCCGTAGGTGCGACACACGCATTGAATTGTCATTCTGAGGGCATCCAACATGGATGCCCGAAGAACCTCACCTGCAAATATTGCAACCACTCCGAATTTAGACACGATGCAAGACAACCCTACGAAATAATCCCCTTCCGCACCGCGTACAAAATCAACTCCGGCACCCCGCGCAAATTCAACTTTTCCATAATGTGCGATCGGTGCGTTTCGATCGTGTACACGCTGAGGTTCAACAGGTTGGCAACATCCTTGTTCGACTTCCCCTCGGCCACCAATTGCAAAATTTCCCGCTCCCGCGGCGTCAACAAATCGTACGCATCCTCGGTCCCGGAGCGCTTCAGCTTGCGTACATAGTCATCGAGCAGCACCTTGCTGACCGCCGGACTGAAAAACGACTTCCCGCTCGCCACCGCATGCACCGCCCGTATTAAATCCGCCTCCGCGGAATCCTTCAGCAGGTACCCTTTCGCCCCCGCCTTCAGCGCGCGCAGGATGTAGCTTTCATCCGAATGCATGCTCAGCATGACCATCGAAATTTCTGAGTGACTCTGCGTTATCTGGTGCGCGGCTTCGATTCCGTTCAGGTTGGGCATCCCGATGTCCATCACGACCACGTCGGGCTTCAGCGATTTCGCAAGCGCAACCGCTTCCCGGCCATCGGCCGCTTCACCCACCACGCTCAAGCCCGCTTGCTGTTCGATCAAAAGCCGCAGCCCGCTGCGCATCAGCTTGTGGTCGTCCGCCAGAAGAATCCGTATCTTCCTCATTGCGTCACGGCACGTGCGCGGAATGCACGGGGATTTCCGCCCGCACGGTCGTACCCTTCCCCGGCGCGGATTCAATCGCAAAAGCGCCGCCGAGGCGCCTCACGCGCTCTTCCATTCCCAGGATCCCCATGCCGCGCACTCGGCCCGCATCGAAGCCGTGGCCGTCATCGCTGATCTCCACCGTAATTTTCTCGGCGTCCTGCACCACGGAAACCTTCGCATTCTTCGCGCCTGAATGCGTCGCGGCGTTGTTCAAAGCCTCTTGCGTCAGCCGGTAAATGCACACCTTCGTTTCATCATCCAGCTCTTCGGAAACATTTTCGGAATGAACTTCAACTTCCATATCGCCGCGCCGCGAGACCTCGCGCGCCTGCCACTCCAGCGCGGGAGTCAGGCCCAGATCGTCCAACATCGGAGGTCGCAAGAGCAGCGCCATGTCTCGAATGGACTTCACCGCCGTCTCTGCCGCCGATTTGATTCGCGTGATTTGCCCCTGCATTGCCCGATCTTCCGGAGGAACCAGGCTAGACAATTGCCCCACGTCCACCAATAGCGCCCCAAGCGTCTGCCCCACTTCGTCGTGCAGTTCGCGCGAAATCGAGCGACGTTCCTCCTCCTGCACCTCCACCAGCCGCGCCGACAACCCTTCCAACTCCTTGCGGCTGCGCGCCAAGGCCTCATAGCGCAGGCGCCCCTGCTGCTCCAGCCGCAGAATGTAAATCCCGCTCACCAGCGATAGCAAGATTCCGGCAACCAGCGCGAGCACCACCAGGGACACGAGTCTTCTCTGCAGTCCCTGGAAGTTCGCCGCCACAGCCTGGTTGTCTTCGCTCAGCTTGCGCGCATTCATCAGCGCCATGTCTCGCGAAATTTGCAGAACGTGAGCGCGCCTCGGAAGGATTTGCTCACCAATGAACTGCGCACCGCGCTCTCGGCGCTCCTGGGGGCGCCACACCAGGACCGTGGCAAAGGAATTCTCTTCTTTCACCAGATCCTGCTCGATTTCCTGGATCAGGAACTGCTCCTGCGGTTCCCGGTCCGCGGGATAATTGGCTAGCGCCGCGCGAACTTCCGCGCAGCGGTTGGTTATATCCGCTGCGCTCATGCCGACTGTTGCCCGAGTGTCCTGCAGCAGGTAACTCTCCATCTGGTCGTTGTACACGTGAACCGACACGACGATGGTCGAAAGCGCTTGACTGCGCGCGGAAAAACGTCGGCTCACTTCCTTCTCGATGACATCCAGTTGCCGCAAGGAGTTCAGCGAGCCCACACCCGCCAGAATCATCAGCGCCAGCAATCCTCCGAAAGCGGCCATCAGGATGCCGCGCAGCCGCGTCGCGCGTCCTATTGTTTGGGGAGCCGAGTCCAGTGCGTCGTTGGGGACCATAGTTCCTGCCAGTCTGCGGGCGGCCCCTAGCATAAAGCAATCAGGCCGGTAGAAGCGCACGATTCGTAACCTTCACAGGCGCTCTCACCTTTCCTTGGCCGGGTCTGGGTTTTCATATAATTCAAACAATCGGAAATGTTGCGCGCCGCTGTTTTGCGGCCTATTTCTCGGCCCTTTGTTATACTGTCAAAGTCACACCAGGGTATCGAAAACTTGAATTCGCTCCGCATTTCTATTGTTCAGTACCTGAACACCGCGCCGCTCGTTCGCGGCTTCACGCATGGGCCTCTCCGCGGCAAGTACCAGCTTTCCTTCACGGTCCCCTCCCAGTGCGCCGAGGCGTTGCGCGCGAATGCCGCGGACATCGCCATCATTCCCGCCATCGAGTACCAGCGCATCTCAGATCTAGTGATCCTTCCGAATCTCTCCATTTCGTCGAAGAGAGCAGTTCGCAGCCTGCTACTCGTTTCCAAAAAACCGGTTCGTGAAGTGACCCGCATCGCGCTCGATCGCAGTTCGCGCAGCACGCAAGCCCTCACGCGCATCCTATGCCGGAAATGGTGGGGTATCGAGCCGGAATTTCTCGAAGCCGACCCGGAATTGCCTTCCATGTTGCAAAGCGCAGACGCCGCTCTCCTGATCGGCGATCCCGCCCTGCGACTGGCCTTTGCGGCGGATGCGACGACGCAGCGCGATCACTCCGGTGTCGCCTCCTGTTCGGGCGGCGTGGCCGGTTGCACGGATCAGCCTTTGTGTTTTCTCTACGACATCGTCACGGAATGGCGTGCCCTGACAAGCCTTCCCGCCGTCCTCGCCGTGTGGGCCGCAAAACGCAGCGTCGCCACGCCCGAAGTCGTGCAAGACTTTCAGGACTCCCTCGCCTTCGGCATGCGCCACCTGGACCAAATCAGCATCGAAGCCGCCAAAGAAATGTCGCTGCCTGCACCAGACTTGCGCCGCTACCTCGCTGAAAACATCGACTACGGCTTGGATGAAGAAAACCACAAAGGCCTGCGGCTCTATTACAATCTTGCTGCAGAGCTGGGCCTGATCCCGGGAGTTGCAGGTATGGCCATGGCGGCCACTATTTCACCGGCGGAAGCGCCATCGGAATTGGCGGTCGCGCGCCGGCGTTAACGCTCGACGAGGGAAGGAACTCTGACGTGGCCATCACCAAAGAACAAGCGCTCGAACTGCTCCGGTCCGATGACCTCGTGGGCATCGGCATGGCAGCCCACCAGCTTCGCCTGAAGAAAAACGACCCGCAAGTCGCTACGTATCAGATCGACCGCAACATCAACTACACGAATTTCTGTACTGAGTACTGCTCCTTCTGCGCCTTTTATCGTCCGCTCGGCGCAAAAGACGGTTATATCCTTTCGTTCGAAACCATCTACCAGAAAATCGACGAGATGCTCGAACTAGGAGGCACCGGCATCCTCCTACAGGGCGGCTTGCATCCCGACCTGCAGATTGGCTACTACGAAAATCTGCTGCGATCGCTCAAATCCCGCTATCCGCAAGTGCATCTGCACTGCTTCTCAGCGCCTGAAATTCTCTGCATCGCGGAAGTCAGCGAACTCAGCCTTCGCGACACCATTCAACGCCTGAAGGACGCCGGCCTCGATTCCATTCCCGGCGGCGGCGCGGAAATTCTCGACGATGAAATTCGTGGCAAGATCGCCCGCCTCAAGTGTACCAGCGACGAGTGGGAACAGGTCCACCGGATCGCACATTCGCTCGGCCTGCGCACCACCGCGACCATGATGTTCGGCTGCGGCGAAGAGCTTCGCCACCGCGTCAATCATCTCGATCGCATCCGTCGCATCCAGGAAGATACGGGCGGGTTCACCGCATTTATTCCGTGGATTTTCGCCGCGGAAAATACCGCGTTAGGGAAAAAGGTCCAGGAAACCACAGCGGTGGATTATCTGAAAACGCTCGCCCTCAGCCGCCTCTACCTCGACAACATCGACCACATTCAATCGAGCTGGCTCACCCCGGGAATTAAGGTTTGCCAGATTGGCCTGCAATTCGGCGCCGATGATGTCGGCAGCATTTTGATTGAAGAAAACGTCGTCTTCGCCGCTGGCGTGAGAAACCGCACCAACGAAGCCGAACTCCAGCGCATCATCTCCGATGCCGGCTTTATCCCCGCCCAGCGCGACACCCTCTACCGCACGCGCACCTTGAAGCCCTTGCCCGAAGTCGCCCTCAGCACCTAAACGCTGCGCACCAACTCGTCACCCAGCCACCCACTGATGTCATCCTGAGTCCGCGCTCTCTGTGGGCCAAGGACCTCAACCAACCCACCAGCCAGCAACCAACCCTACTTCCGCCTCCGCAACATAATCTCCACATCCGCCCCATCCGGCAAACGCAACGGCTCCTCCGGTCGTAGCACGCCATCCTCGTACCGCGCGAAAAAACGCATCGTCGGTTCTTTCGCTGGTTTCTCCGCCCCCGCGCTCGGCGCCCCGGGAGTCCTCGACGTCTCATCCAGCGCCTGATTCACCAGCGCGTCGGCTTCCTTATTCTGCCCGCGGTAAACGTGCTCAATCCGGAATGACTCAAACGCCTGCGCCATCTTCGTCGCCCGCTCAAACAGCGGCCGCAAGTCGGCGCTCTTCACCTTGTACTGCGCGCGCATCTGCTTCACGAGCAGCTCCGAATCGCTTTCCACGCGCAGCGCACGTATCCCAAGTGTTTGCGCGTAATCGAGCGCCGCAATCAATCCGAAGTATTCCGCCACATTGTTGGTATATTGCCCGATGTATTTCTTGAGCCGCGCGACGATTTCTCCCTTGCCGTCTCGCACCACCACGCCATACGCCGCAGGCCCGGGATTGCCCCGCGAACCACCATCAATATTTGCCCGATATGTCGCCAGAGGCCTGCGCGTCGGCTCGGACTCGTGACCCCCAAATAACCCGCCGCCTCCCGGCGCTTGCGGACGTTTGCCCGTCACGACGGTGCGGCCCCGCTCGAGGAAGTTCCCTCCGCATCTGCTCGCGGCGCAGCATGCGCAATAGGCTCCAGCGTGTATAGAATTCGCCCGCACGTCTCGCAGCGGAATACTTCTTCGTTCGTCTCCGTCTTCAGCACCTGCACGACATGCGGCAGCACCCTCATCCCGCATCCCTTGCATTGGTCGTCGCGCACTTCCCCCATCGCGGACCCTGGATGCTTCTTCGCAATCCGCGTATACAATTCCATCAAATCTTCCGGCACCTTTGCCGCGACCTGCGCCCGCTCCGCCATTGCCGCCTCAAGCTTTTTCTTTTCTTCCCCGTACTGCGCTTCAATCTGCTTGTTCTCCTCCGCGACGGCCTGTTCCGCTTCCCTTAGGTCCGCTTCCACCCGTTTCATGCGGCGCTCCACTTCTTCCACGCCCATCATCTGTTCTAGCACCAGGTCTTCGGCCTTCGACGCTTCTCCTTCCGCAGTGGCGACCTCGTGCTGTAGCGCTTTGTACGCTTCGTTCGTCTTCACGGAGCCACTCTGCGCGCGGTATTTTTTCGCGCGTTCCTTCCACTGCTCCGCGTCCAGCTCAAATTTCTTACGCTGCGTCAGGGCTTGCGTATGAGCCTCTTTGGACGCAGCCACCGCGGACCGCGCACTGTTCAGTTTAGTATCGGCTTCGCGCAGCCGTCTTGGTAGCGCCTCGAGATCGCTTCGCAAGGCCGTGATGATCTGCTCAAGCCTTTGCAGGTCCATCAGGTGTGGGATGGCAGGGTGCATGCCGACGATTCTAACACACGCTCGTGGAACACTTTCCGCCCGCTCTAGCAGGTCTTGGGAAATTTACGAAGCCTTCAAATCCCTGTGGATCAGCGCCGCGTCAAGAAAATACCCGATTCCTACCGCCAGCGGCAGAATCCCGAAAGCCGCGGCCACCAGCGTATGCGGCTCCTGCACAATGCGCGCAATCAAGCTGAACATCAGCATAAATCCGAGCCCACCACTCACCAGCAGAATCCCCGCACGCCGTGACCTGGCAAATTGCGACAGCTCCGGCTCCATGGGAATCTCCGCTCCGCGCGCCAGTGCCGCCAGCCTCTCTTCCGTTCTCAGTTTGCGCACCCGGTAATAGGTATACATGGCGGCTAAAGGAATGCCGCATGTCAAAACCACCGCAACCAGTCCGATCAGATCTTCACCCATATTCCACTCCTTCTATCGCGCAACTCCCTTCCGCCGCGTGTTGCGCTCTCACCAGAAGGAACGCACGGACCAGTCCCAATGTTCCTTTCAAAACGTGGTTTTGGAGGAGGTGCAGGACTACTGGATTTCACCGACTTGCATGGTGGCATCAATACCCAGGTTCGGGTAGCGGATGGGAGAACCCTCGGGTGGGGGAGCATGCCGCGCGGTAACCCGGAAATCCATCCCGGAGCACTCCACCTGGTAGTTGTAGCCGTCGCGTTCGCGTCGAACCATATTCAGCGCCCCCGACGAAACCAATTCATCCAGAGACGCGCACTGGCTCTTCATTGCGATATTCCCGCGCTCTGCCTGCGCGATCTGCACAAGGTCGCTGCGCACACCCGTCAGGCTGACGGCCTGTGTCGGCGCGGTTCCGGCGTCGGTCGTCGGCATCTGCTTCAGATACATATAATAGATCCCGTAGAGAAGGGCGGCGGAAACGAGTAAGGCGGCAAGGGCGCGCATAATCCTTATTGTTTCGCTGCTTTCAGGGTCCTACAAGGGTTTCCTGCGCCTTGGTGTATTTGCTAACACCCCACGAATTTCATTCCTGCCGGCCGATTCATCTGCTAGCTTTAGCTGACGCCGCTTCTCCGGGCCCTAATCTCCCCTCCAGACATCGCCAATGCACCTTGAGTTTGCCAACGAAGTGCATTCCATCGAAAAGCCGCGCGAGCAGGAACTCGAGGAAGCCCATACCATTCAAAGCGTCATGCTGCCGGGCCAGCCCCTGCGCATCGATCGCGTCACCCTCACACACGAGTTCCAGCCCCCCGCTGAAGTCGGCGGCCACTACCCCTTTCCATCATGAATCACAGGCTGCTGCGGCGCGGCATTCCGGGCCGCCACACCGCCATTCACTATGCGACCTTCGACACTTCCACATTGCAGATGCGCATTGTCAGCGCCGGCATGCCCGGCCCCCTCCTCCTTCGTGGCAAAGATTGCCAGGCGCTTCAGATCGCAGGCATCCCGCCTGACCTTTTTTCGGAAGCGACCTACGATGAGTTTCTCTTGCAATTGGAGCCTGGCGATTCTCTGCTCTTCTGCTCCGATGGTCTGACCGACGCCCGCCATCGGCAGGGCCAGGAATTCGAGCTCGATGGCCTCCGCGACATTTGCCGTGGGCACGCTTCCGATTCTCCCATCGACCTACTCAACCACATCTTTTCCTCCATTCAGGATTTCTCCACCGCTTGCCGCCAGTGGGAGGACATGACCGCCGCCGTCTTTCACCTCTCTGGGACACTTGATCTCTCGCTTCACTTGCGGCGACGGTGGAGGAAAGGACACCACTCCTCCCATTTCATTTGACCCTCGCGCCCTTCTCCAGTAACTAAATGGGATAACAGTTTTCCGATGATAGGAGTCCTCGAATGATGACGAAGTCTCCGTACGTCCTGGCGCTCGCGTGCCTGCTTTCCCATGCGATTGCGGTTCCGGTGGATACCTGGGCGGCCCCTCCGCCAGCCGACCAGCGCGCCGGCGAAGTTTCCCGGGTAATTCCAGCCGTCAGCATTGCGCGTGGCTCGCAATCAATCACCGCGAATGCAAAAACCGTCGTGGATTGGCAGGATGTCGTCAATACACGGTCGAATGCCCGCGCCCGCGTTTCTCTCGATGACGGCTCGGTTCTGAACGTCGGCTCGGATTCTTCCGTTCGCGTCGCCAAGCACGATGCCGGCGCCCAGCAGACCGACCTCGAAGTCGGCTTCGGCAAGGTGCGTTCGCAAGCTCAGAAAATCTCGCAGCCCACCGGCAAGTTTGAGGTCCACACGCCCGCCGGAGTTGCCGGTGTCGTCGGCACGGATTTCTATGTCTCCTATGAAAACAACCAGATGTCGGTAGTCGTCTTCGAAGGCGTGGTCCGGGTGTGCAATCTGGCCGGCCTGTGTGTCCAGGTCAGGGCCGGCCAGATGACCACCGTTCGCAATAATGACGCCAACGGCCCCGCCGCTCCCTCGCAGACGCCGCCCAGCGTCTCCACGGATGCCATCAACAGCACCGCCGTCGGCACCGTGCCCAGTATCGAGCATGTCCACCACATCAGTAAGGGCGCCGCAATCACCCTGGGGATCCTTGCGGTGATTCCTGCCGTCGTCGTTCCCATCGTTGTCACCCAGCAGGGTTCGACGGCCCCAAAGAGCACCGGTTGCCAGCCATCCCCCACGAAAGGCTGCTAGCTGATACCTATCCCTGCCAAGTTCTTTGTGAGACCCGGCTGATCGCAACCCGGGGGCTTTCCATTTGCAACTCGCTCCGCTTCTCCGTCAGCTAACTTTTGCGCTTTTTTATTCCGCCACTTTTCGCGCACACCGCGCAACCCGCGTTTTGTCTGCTGCATGGCGATGGCGTACACTGAAAGCTTGCTGATTCCGTCTAATTTTGAGTGAGGCACCCTTGATTCAACAATCTTGCGCTTCCCTGCGCATTCGTGGTTCGCGCCTTCTGCCCGCGGGCGTATTGATGGCGGCGCTGGCTTTCGTCGCCCTTCCCGGACTCCATGCCACGCCGCCCGATGCTTCGGTGAAGCCGTCGCCCCTGTTTGTCGCCATGAAGACGGAGCTCGATCGCTCGCTCAAGACCCTGGGCTCTCAGGATCCTTCTGCCTACTACATCGGCTACATCCTGACGGACACGGAGCGTGCCGCGGTTTCCGGCTCCAACGGCGCGCTCCTGAGCAGCGATGAAGCGCGCAATCGCTGGCTCGAAGTCACCGTCCGTACCGGCAGCTATGAACTAGACAACACGCATAAAGTGGACGGCCGCCAGCCTCCTACGGGCGGGCCCGGCGCCATGGTTCCCGTGGACGACGATTCCGAAGTCTTGCGCCGCGCCATCTGGCTTGAAACCGACAAGCAGTATCGCGCTGCCGCGGAAGCCCTCATCAAAATCAAGACAGGCAAGGAAGTAAAAGTGCAGACCGAAGAAGGCCGCGCTCCGGACTTCTCCCGCGAAAAACCGCAGACCTCCATCGCTCCTTGGGTTACCTTCTCGCTCGACCGCAAGCCCTGGGAGCAGAAAGTTCGCGACTACACCCAGTATTTCCGTCAGTCCAACGCCGTGATCAATTCCATCGTCACCTTTACGGCCCAAGCCCAGAACAGCATCCAGCTCAACACCGAGGGCACGCAATTGCAGTATGGCCAGGTCCGCTATCGCCTCGAACTCTTCATTCAGGGCAAGGCCAGCGATGGCATGGACATTGACCGCTACTACAATTTTGACTGGGTGAACCCTTCCGAAGCGCCGGATGAGAAGGCCGTCTACGCCGCCGCCGCACAACTCCGCAAGGAAATGGAGGGCCTCGTCGTTTCTCCTCTCAACGATCCGATTGTTGGTCCCGCGCTGCTCACCGGCCGCGCGGCTGCCGTTTTCTTCCACGAAGTCTTTGGCCACCGGGCCGAGGGCCACCGCCAGAAAGACGTCAACGAAGGCCAGACCTTCGCCAAAAAGGTCGGCGAACAGATTCTACCGAGCTTTCTGAGTGTCGTCGACGACACTACCATGAAGAAGCTGAACAATCAGGATTTGCTCGGCTACTACCAGTTTGACGACGAAGGAGTCGCCGCGCAGCGCGTCGTCCTCGTGGACCACGGCGTACTGAAAAATTTCGAAATGTCCCGTTCGCCTCTGGTGGGTTTCCCGAATTCCAATGGCCACGGCCGCCGCCAGATTGGCGCTTCTCCGGTTTCCCGGCAGGGCAACCTGATCGTCGAAAGCAGCAAAACCGTAACGAACGCGCAGCTTCGCGTAATGCTCATCGAACTGATCAAGCAACAAGGCAAACCCTACGGCTTGCTGATTGACGATATCGCCGGCGGCTTCACCTTCACGGGCCGGGGCCAGCCGCAAGCCTTCCAGGTGCAGCCTCTCGTCGTTTACAAAGTTTTTGCGGATGGCCGCCCCGATGAACTTGTACGCGGCGTGGACATCGTCGGCACGCCTCTCGCAGCCCTCACCAAGATCGTCGCAACCGGCGATACGCCGGAAGTCTTCAATGGCTACTGCGGCGCGGAGTCCGGTTCCGTGCCGGTTTCTGCCGCTTCACCCGCTATTCTCACCTCGGAATTGGAAGTCCAGAAAAAGCAATCGTCCACGGATCGGCCGCCGATTTTGCCGCCGCCTGCACATGACGTCGTGAAATCGGGAGGCCTTCGGTAATGCGCATTCGGTTCGCAACACTTCTCTTCGTCCTGTCCTCGGCTTCTGCCGCCTTCGCGCAGAATTCTACCGATAATGATCAAACTCTCCGCGCGATGCGCGATGAAATGGCCCGCTCCAAAACTCGCCTCGAACTCCAGATTCCTCCGTCCGACAAGCCTGTCAAACCTTTTTTCGTCGAATACCGCCTTCTGGATATGGACATCCGCGAAGTCGTCGCCGAATATGGCGCGCTCATCACTTCCAATCACAATCGCAGCCGCGTCATGAGCGTCAACGCGCGTGTGGGCGATTACAAACTGGATAGCTCCAATTTCATCAGCGAAGAAGGCTTCCGCGGCTTTATCGGCTCCACCGGGACGGTCGGCATCGATCGCGACTACGATTCTTTACGCCAGGATCTTTGGATCGCCACCGACCAGGCCTTCAAGGAAGCCGTGGAAACCTATTCCCGCAAGCAGGCTTATCTCAGCAGCCTTGCTCGCCCCTCCGACATTGACGACTTCTCCAAAGTCCAGCCCATTCAGCATGTCGAACCCATCGCTCCTTCCGATTGGTCCAGCCGCAATTGGGAACAGGAAGCCCGCGATACCTCTGCAGCTCTTCGCGCCTTCTCGCAAATCTATGAATCGCGCGTCACCTACTATCTCGTTTTCTTCACGGAATACCTGCTCACCAGTGAAGGCACGGAAATTCGCTCAAATCATTCTTTCGCCGCTATCGAAGCGGGCATGAACGCGCTTGCCGACGATGGCATGCAGGTAAACCACTATTACGCCGCATACGTTCCGCGGCCCGCCGATCTTCCCAACGTGGATACCGTCCGCAAGGGTCTCAATGTCGCCGGCACCGAACTCATGGCCATGCGCGCTGCTTCCCTCGCCTCGGACTACACGGGCCCGGTCCTCTTTGAATCCCGCGCGGCCGCGTCACTGATTGCTCAGGTCCTTGGTCCTTCTCTGAGCGGCGCTCGCCCGCCGCTGGCCTTTCAGCAGGTGATGGATCAACTTATGAACAGCCTTGGCGCTCACAGCGATTGGGGCGGCAAAGTAGGTGCTCGCGTCCTTCCCGCGAGTGTTTCTCTCGTGGATGATCCCGCCGCCAAGGAGTTCAAGGGCACTCCGCTGATTGGCGGCTACGCCACGGATGAAGAGGGCGTGCCTGGGCAAAAAGTGAATATCGTGGAAGAGGGCAAGCTCAAGGATCTACTGATGTCACGCCGTCCCGGACCGGACTTCGACAAGTCCAATGGCCACGGCCGCTCTTCGTTTCTCGCGGATCCCAAGCCGACCATGAGCAATCTCATTTTCTCCTCGACCGAAACCGTCTCTCGCGACGAACTGAAAAAGAAATTTCTCGACTCCTGCCGCGCGGAGAAGCTCAGTTTCTGCATCATCGTTCGCCAGATGGATAATCCTTCGCTCAGTCTGATGCATCAGGAGGATTTCACCGAACTCCTCGCCAGCTTTGGCGGCAATGCGGCTACGGACCGTCTTCCGCTCGTCGTCTACAAAATTTATCCCGGGGAGGGCCGCGAGGAATTGGTTCGCGGCGCGCGCATCACCGGCTTCAGCCCGCGCACGTTGCGCAATATCGCGGGCATCGGCAACGACGATTTCGTTTACAACTACATGCAGAGCCAGGTCGCCGGCGTTTCCGGCACGGCCCTTGGCGCGTTTGGGACCGCTCAGAGCGGTTTGCCCGCCGCCGTGGTTGCCCCCTCGCTGCTCTTCGAGGAAATCGAAGTACGCGGCGCCCGCGGCGAACCCAAGCGGCCCCCGCTCCTCCCCGAGCCGCCCATGACGCCGAAAATATCCCGGTAAATCGGGGACGCATGTTTGATGTAGTCTAGGGCATGGTCCTTTCCCGCCGCCTTCAAGAGGCCATACAGGAAAAGAAGCGGGCCGCTCTTCTCAGCATCGGTTCGGCGTTGCTGCTTCTGTGCTTGAAAACTTTTCTGGTGCTTCGCACGGGCAGCCTCGGCGTGCTCTCCGAAGCGCTGCATTCCGGCCTCGACCTGGTCGCCGCGGTGATCACGTTTCTTTCCGTGCGCGTTTCGGACCAGCCCGCCGATGAGCGTCATCCTTACGGCCACGGCAAATTTGAAAATTTCTCCGCTTTCATCGAAACCGGTCTGCTCATCCTGACTGCGTTCTACATTATCTATGAAGCCTTCTCGCGCCTCTTCTTTCATTCTGTGCACATTCAACTCAGCCTCATGGCCATCCTTGTTCTCTTCGTCGCGTTGGCGATTGACCTGACCCGCGCCCGTGCGCTTAACATCGTCGCCGCCAAGCACACCAGCGAAGCCCTCGAAGCCGATGCGCTCCATTTCTCCACCGATGTTTGGAGCACCATCGTCGTCATTCTCGGGATCGCGCTTGTCTGGGCCGGCGAAGTCTGGAACATCCCCTCGCTCGTTTATGCTGACGCGCTCGCGGGTCTCGCCGTCGCCGGCGTGATTCTCTGGGTCGGTTCGCAACTCGGCCGCCGCACGCTCGACGCTCTTCTCGATGCCGCCCCCGCCGGCCTGCAGAGTGAACTCATTCACGCGATCGGCCATGTGCCGGGCGTCCTCGCCGTCGATCGCGTCCGCGCCCGCCGCGCCGGCAATCGCCATTTCGTCGACGCCACCGTTTCCGTCACGCGCACCACCAGCCTCGAACAGGTTCATGTCCTCACCGACGCCATCGAAAAACGTATCGGCGAAATCATTCCCGCCGACGTCATCGTTCACGCTGAACCCCGCGCGCCCCATGACGAACATCTCTTTGAATCCATCCGCGCCGTTGCCCAACGAATGGGCCTCGCCATTCATGACCTCGCAGCTTCTCAGCAGGACGGCGATCTTTTCGTGGAACTCCATCTCGAAGTGGACGAAAACCTCAGCCTCCGCGAAGCCCATCGCCGCGCCACCGAACTCGAAGAAGGCATCCGCTCGCTGCGCAATGGCAAAGCCGACGTCAACATCCACATCGAACCTCTCGGCCGGCACATCGCCACGCCCGACACCCGCGCCGGCGAGATGCGTCAGCTCGAACTCTCCGTCGAATCCTTTCTCAATCGCTTGTCTAGCGAATACGATGAGCTGATCAATTGCCACGACGTCCGCGTTCGCCAGGTCGAGCACCACACCCTCGTCTCCTGCCACTGCGTCATGAAAAGCGATCTCCCCATCACCCGCATCCACGACGTCACCGCCGCCCTCGAAGATCGCGTCAAGGAACGCTTCCCCAAAATCGCCCGCGTCACCATCCACCCCGAACCCCCCGAAGCCAGCTAACCCGTGTTATCCGTTTCTTCGTTCTTTTCCCACTTGGGACCTTTGATGTGAGCTTTTATCTGTTGACTATTGACTGTGGCCCGTTTCCCTAAGTCCTTTCCTCCCTCGTCCAGAATCCTTCTTACCAAGGGCCCATCCACGCACATCGCTAAGGCTTGTGTTTCCCATCCATACGCGGCTCCCTTGTAAGTCTAATCATTCAAAAACCGAGGGGGAGGGGGGAGGTGCATTCTGTTATCTACACAGTTATCAACATTAAAGTATTACTTTGGCGCGCGCCGACCTTATCTTCCACTTTCACGGTACTTTCGGGTCTCTCGAAAACGCTGCACGGCAAGCGGCTCCGCCTCTCTCCTCCCTCAATGGCCTTCTACACTGTGCCCTCAGTGTCTCTGGGGCAAAGCCTTCCCAAACACCTGTGCGCCGAACGCGATCAGCGCTGGGAAACACACTAGCACGTACCTCGGCTCCGGCGTTTCCAACGTCGTCAGAAATATCGTGCGCACCACGATGTACAACGCCAGCACCGCCACCGCCGCACGCGTGCCGCGGCACGTCCATAATTTCCAGCCGCCCCACACCCCCAGCCCCACGTACAACAGGTTCAACACAAAAAACCACGCCGTCACCTGCTGGTCCGCCGGATCATCGTCCCACATCTCCGCGAGCGGAAACACATGTCCCGACACCGGTACCAGCTCAATCCGCGGCGTGAACCAGATGCGCCCCGACCGCCGCAGCGGAATCCACACATACGTCCGCAGCGGATGCCGCGCGTTTCTCTCTTGCGCCAGTTGCGCGAACACCGCATCTTCCTCCGCTGTCCACGTCAGTTCGTCGTTGTACTGCTCGAGCACCGCCGCCACGCGTTCCTTTTCCTCCGGCGTGTCGAACGCCCCCGCCGGAATATCCTCCAGGTTGATGGCTTCCTCGTTCAATTTCCAAGGCACCAGGTAACACTCGCGCACCCGGTAGAGCCACGTGCGCTCCCACGCCATAAAGCCCTTGGGGTCCACTTCGCCGGGCATCGTCGTATCTTTTGGCGCCAGCGGCTGGAATTCATGAAACGTCACCGCATTTCGCACCGCCCATGGCACGAGCGGCGCCGCGCACGCGCATCCCATCAGCAGAACGGTCAGCACCCAGCGCTTCACTTCCCCGCGCCGCAACATCCAATAGGCCAGGAACGGCAGCGTCGTCACCAGCAGCAGCGGCGTCTCCGGCCGGAACAGTGTTCCCACGCCAATCACGAATCCGCCAAGCGCCGCGAGCCGCCAATACCCCTTCTCCCCGAAAGCTCCCAGCGGCGAGAGTGATTCCCCCTCCGCCACCGTGGCGAGCAACACCAGGATCAGCATCGCCACCGCGGAAAAAAACATTGCCCACACTTCCGTCAGCGGCACAGCCACATAATTCGCCGTGAACGGACAAAGCGCCGCCAACCACAATCCCGCGAGGAACAAGCGCCTGGAATTTGCCTGCTTCTTGCACAACAGCGCCAAAACCGCGGCAAACGCCGCGATCACCACGCAGGTCGTCAGATCCACCACAATCTGCGAAACCATCACGATCGAGCGCGCGTTCTCTCCCACTCGCCCAGCCAGTCCATACACCATCGCCAGAAACGCCGGATAGCCGGGCATACGCAAATCCACCACGACCGGCTGACCGGCGATGTCCATCGCGTACTTGCCGTATTTCAGCCAGTTGGTTGCGATCTGCTCGTAGATAACGGTGTCGCCGGAGCCCGCGGGAAACTTCAGCACGAAGTACAGGCGCAGGCACGCGCCGGCCAGGAGCGCCACAATTGGACTAGAGAAAATTCGCTTCATGCTTGCCTCGCATCTTACAATAGAGAGGTTCAGTTCCACTCGACGGAGTAACAGGTGCTTCTGGTGCGTGACCTCTCTCCCCCCTGAGACCGCGCCTGGCTGCCCTAGCGCATGAAGGAACGCAGTCCGATTTTTTACGACGCGGAAAAGGTCCGCTGGCGCCGCACACGCCGCAGTATGGAAATCGGCGGGGCGCTGCTGACGCTGCTGCTGGTTTATTTTTTTGTGACCATTGCGGGGAGTGTCGAGCTGCCGTCTTCGCTGCTTCCAGACACGCGGCCAGCTTATCATTCGGTGAAACGGAAACTGCTGAAGCCGGTGGTTTTGCGCCAGGGGCGGCACACGCGCGTCGCAAACATCGGGCAAGTGCCGGCGACATATGATCCACTGCGCGCGGCGTTTTTTGTGTCGTGGGACGCGAACAGCCTCGCTTCACTCAAGAAACATTACAAAGACATTGACCTGCTGATTCCGGAGCAGCTGCACTCAGTCTCGGCGGACGGCGCGATCACCGTGGTGGATTACGAGCGTTACCAGACCGTTAAGGCGTCGCCGGCGGAAGCCATCTCTCGCCTGAAGCAGGACAAGCTGCACCAGTGGATGCGATCGCTGACGCCTCCCATCGAACTCCCGATGATGGGTTTGCTGAATAATTACGACGGGAAGGACTGGCGCACAAAGGAAATGGCGGAAATGCTGGCCGATCCGGCAGCGCGTTCGCGGCTGGTACGGGATGTGGCGGAATATGCGGTGGAGTCGCATCAGGCCGGGATCGTGGTGGATTTTGAGGGCGTGCCTTTAAAAAGTCAGGGGCACTTCAAGGAATTTATTGGCACGCTGGCGCCCGCGCTGCATGCGGTGGCGTTGAAGATCATGATTGCGTTGCCGGCCCGCGACGACGCGTACGATTACGCTTTTTTCGGGAAGCAGTGCGACGCGGTCATCATCATGAACTACGACCAGCACTGGCCAACTTCCTCGCCGGGCCCGATCGCGGCGCAAGATTGGTTTGTCGAGAATCTTCGGCAACTGCTGCAGGTCGTGCCGGCACAGAAGTTCGTGGTGGGAATTGCGAACTACGCTTACGACTGGCCGGAGCCCGACAATAAGTCGCGGCCAGCTGCGAAGGATTTCAGCATTCAAGAGGCGCTGCTGCACGCTTACGAATCGGAATCGCAGGTGGAATTCGACCCTGTCTCGCTGAACCCGCACTATTCGTATTCGGACGAGAATGACCGCACGCACCAGGTCTGGATGCTGGACGCGGTTACGGCTTACAACCAACTGCGCGCGAGCGAACGCCTGGGAGTGCAGGGAACGGCTTTGTGGCGGCTCGGGTCGTCCGACACTTCGCTGTGGCCGGTCTGGGACGCGGCGCGCCCCGACGATGCGTTGCGTGCAAAACTGGCCGAACTGCCGCCGGGGCCGGACCTCATCCTGGAAGGCGACGGGGACATCTGGCGCATCATTGACACCCCGAAGAGCGGCCGACGGAGCTTTACTTACGACGCGTCAAACGACTTGATTACGATGGAAAAGTACGAGACGTTTCCTCTTTCCTATGACATTGACCAACTCGGCGGCGCCAAGAACAAGCTGGTTCTTTCCTTTGACGACGGCCCCGATCGGCAATGGACTCCCAAGATTCTCGATATCCTGAAGGAAAAGAGGGTGCCGGCTGCGTTCTTTGTGATTGGGGATCAGGCGAATAAAGCGCCGGATCTTCTCAGGCGCGGATACGCCGAAGGGCACGAAATCGGCAATCACACCTTTACGCACCCGAAGTTCGACGAAATTTCCCGCACGCAGATCAAGTGGGAGCTTAATCTCACGCAGCGCCTGATTGAGAGCACGCTGGGCGTAAAATCCATTCTCTTCCGTCCGCCCTACGGTATTGATCACCAACCTGAATACGCGGAGGAAGTGGCACAGCTTCCTTATCCCCAGGAATTGGGATACATCATCGTCGGGCAGCGCGTAGATCCCGACGACTGGCGAGTGACCGAAGACAAACATCAGCGGCAGGCACAGGAAATTGTTGACGACGTTCTGCGCGAGGCCAAGAAGGGCAACATCGTTTTGCTGCATGACAGCGGGGGCGATCGGTCTCAAACCGTTGCGGCCTTGCCGCAGTTGATTGATCAGCTTCGCGCCAAGGGCTACGAATTTGTTTCCGTTGCCGACCTGATCGGCAAGACCCGCGCCGACGTCATGATTCCTCTCTCTTTCCGAGAACGGCTGAGCGCCCGCGCGGACGGCTTCATCTTCAGTATTTTTCAGTGGCTGCGCTTCAGCATCGCTACGGTATTTATTCTCGGCATCATTCTTGTCAGTGGCCGGGCGTTGATCATCGGAATTCTTGCCATCATTGAAAAGTTGCGCCCTGACCATGCGAAGCTCACGGAGCCGCCTCCCGGAGTGACCGTACTGATTCCGGCGCACAACGAGGAATCCGTCATCGTGCAGACGGTCACGTCAGTCTTACTCTCCGATCTCAAGGACATTCAGGTTATCGTTGTGGACGACGGCTCTTCGGACAGGACGCTCGAGCTGCTGCAGTCGAATTTCGGGTCCAATGAAAGCGTACAGATCGTTCACCAGGTCAATCGCGGTAAAGCCGCCGCCTTAAACAACGCGCTTTCGCGCGCGCAGACCGAGATCGTGGTCACCATTGACGCGGACACGGAAATCGAATCAGATGCCATCCGGCATCTCCTTCGCCACTTCTCCGATCTAAAGGTCGGCGCCGTTGCCGGAAACGTGAAAGTGGGCAACCGTTCGCGGTGGCTCACACGCTGGCAGGCTCTCGAATACATCACCAGCCAGAACATGGAGAAGCGCGCGTTTGACTTGCTCAATTGCATCACGGTTGTTCCCGGCGCTCTTGGCGCATGGCGCAAGCAGGCGATTGAGGCTGCGGGCGGCATTACAGCGGACACGGTAGCGGAAGATGCTGATCTTACGATCGCCATTCGCCGCCTGGGCTGGCGCGTTACGTATGACGAATACGCAATCGCCTGGACCGAGGCTCCTGAAACACCGGGCGCGCTCATCCGACAACGCTTCCGCTGGACGTTTGGCACGCTACAATCCTGCTGGAAGCATCGCGACACGCTCTTTCGAGCGAAATACGGCACTCTTGGGTTGATCGCGCTTCCCAACATTTTCATTTTTCAGCTCGCGCTTCCCCTGATTTCACCGCTGATCGATTTGATGTTCCTTGGCTCCGTGGCTCTATGGGGAATCATGCGGCTGCATCTGCCCTGGATTCCTCAAGTCAATTACGAATCGGATGACTTGATGCGTTCCGTGGTTTTCTTTCTTGGCTTTCTCATCATTGACATCTTCACCTGCATCATCGCTTTCGCGCTGGAGCGGCATGAAGACTGGACGCTGCTCGTTCCAGTTCTACTCCAACGCTTTTACTACCGGCAGCTCATGTACATTGTCTTGTTCCGCTCGGTGAAGGAAGCGGTCAGTGGGCGTCCCGTCGGGTGGAAAGGCGTCGAGAAGGAACCGCCCCGACCTACTCCCGTGGCCGCTACTTCTTAGCGTCAAATCAAGAGCCAAGAAAAGCCCGCACCTACGACCAACCCGAAGCGCGAAAGGTGCGCTTGAAAAGCAAAGGACGCAGCACACGCCCATACAATCTCAAGGGGTTTCAGTTTTGTTCGGAAGTTCAGTCTAATAAGGCGCTGGGATCACTTCTCCATCTGCTGGGCCCAATTTTGCACAATCCACAACGGCGCCGCCTGACGTCGATCTACAATCGTGTTGAATAAAAATCGGTTGCCATCATTGCCTATGGCATAGGTGAAGACATCCTGGGATGAAATCTTTTGCCGTCTCCTCGATTGAAACAGCGCCACGGGCGTCATCGCCTCAAAACTGCTCCCCAAATTCACCTTTACCGACATCAAGGTGCCCTCCGGCGACAAGTAGAACAACTCTTTCCCATCTCGTCCCCACCGCGGTTCCTCGCCTCCTCCGTGCGAAACCTGCCACTTACTGTTCGCCGCCGGAAAGGGCGTCACATACACTTCCCACCCTCCCGTCTCATTTGACGCGTACGCCACAAACTTCCCGCCCGGGGAAAACTGCGCATTCCTCACCGCATATTGACCTTGCACGTATGGCTTGGATTCCCGGTCCGACGGCGTGTAATACCACAATTCATTTTCCTTTCGCTCCAGCAGGTATTTCCCGTCGCGCGACCAGTCCCATCCCACCATCTGCCTCACTTTCTCCTTCCCGCCAATCTCTTCCTCAGCTCCCGATCCATCCGCGTTTTTTTCAAACATCCGGTTAAAGACGCGCCGGTTCGACGTAAACAACATGCGTTTTCCGTCCGGGCTCCAGATCGGCACTTGACTCAGTGAGTTGTCCAACGTTAACCGCCTCGCTGCGTCCGTGGTCAGGTCGGTAATCCATATCCCTATCTCGCGCCCATCCGGATTGGCTTGGTCATAGGCTACTCGCCGTCCGTCCGGCGACAGGCTCGGGTTGCCAAATGACCCGATCCCTCCCACGCTCTCCATCCGCTTTCCGCTTCGATCAATCCAGGTCAATTGAGATTCCGTCCCTGCCTTCCCGGTCTGCATGATCAGCGTCCCGTCGGGCGCCCCGTCGAAGAGTCCCTGGTCGATTTGCACCAGGTACTGAATCTCATTGCGCACCACCCGCGCATCTCCCTTGACCGTGTTCGTCCCCAACTCAAATCGCTGGGCAACCAGCGCGCTGTCTCGCACGTAAAGCAAGTACCCGGGTTCCGCATAAACTGCGTTCGAACTGGCCGGAACGATCAGCTTCCTCGCCGCGGAATCCAGCGCTCCCAGAAAAATCGCGTTCAACTCAAAATGCCCCGCAAAATTTGCTCCTAGATAGAGAAAATGTTTGCCGTCGGGCAGGAAGACCGCCCAGCGGTGGCTCGATTCGAACCGCGACTCGTCCAGCTTCGTGATCTCCATCGGCGCTCCGCCCGCCGCTGATACACGATAGATGCCCGTGAACACGTCGGGCGTGAAGAGGATTACCCCGTTTTTGTTCCATGTGCCGCCGCGCCCGTTGGCTGCGTCGCAAATCACCTGCACCGACTTTCCGGTAACGTCTGTCCTTTTCAATTTTCCTTGCGCAAAAAATCCAATCGATTGTCCATCTGGCGACCAGAACGGCTCAGATGCTCCTTCGGTCCCCTCTACAATTGTCGGAGTCGCTTCTCCCAATTTGTAGGTCCAAATCATGTACTTGTTGCCCTGATCCCAATACGCCACCATCGCCACAGTTTTTCCATCCGGTGACAGTGCCAAGCCGTTCGCGCCCAAATGAAACGGGCTCGCGAAATAGGTCGTTTGTTTCGGGGCATTGCTCTTTGACCAACACCCCAGTCCCGCACCCGCCGCCAGCGCGCACACCATCAATGCCGCCACCATCCAACCTCTCCACTTCCCCTCCGGTGCGGCTCCCGACGCCGTCTCCGCCGTTCCAGCCTCGCCAATCCATCGCAACTGGCTCGCCAAATCCCCCGCGCTTTGCCATCTCTCTTTCGGGGCCTTTGCTAGGCACTTCCGCACGACATGGCCCAGCCCTCGCGACGTCATCGGCTTCACCGCGCTGATCGGTTCCGGCTCCTTATCCAAGATGGCGCTCGCTACGCTCAATGGACTTCTTCCCGGAAATGCACGCTTCCCAGTCAACATTTCATACAGCACCGCGCCCAGTCCACGCACTCCATCACCAAATAGTCCACGCCATCCTGACTGCCCAGATCATGCAATGTGCAAATATTGGGATGATTCAATCCAGAAATCGTCTTTGCTTCCCGCTCAAACCGCTGCTTGCGAGCCGGATCCTTGGAAAGGTGTTGCGGAAGGATTTTGATCGCAACCGTACGATCCAGGCGGGTATCCCGAGCGCGGTAGACTTCACCCATTCCGCCTTCACCGAGCGGCGCGCCGATTTCATAGGGCCCAAGCTGAGTGCCTGGAGCAAGGGGCATAAGTGGGCCGATTATAACCCTGGAACCTGTAATCCGTTGTTCTCGGTACAAGCGCCAAGGTTAACGCAGAAACCGGACCGAGCACTCACGTTCTACCACTCATCCTGGACCCGGTTCCGCGGCGGGCGCCACCTCGGCGGCCGGCGGAAAAAAGAACTCTTTTGGCGATGTACGGAAACGACGCCACAAAGAGCTCAGAATTTCCAGATGATCGCTGCGGGAAACGTCCTGTGCGCGGAGCGCCAGGCGCAGGGCGAGATAAAAGCTGACGCCGAGATTCATCACAAACGTTACGGCAATCCCCAGCGCCGCCATCAACAACTTGCCTTTTCCCCATGCCTCATACCGCAGCGAGGTAATGCCGAGCGCGAGCGTGCCCATGGAAAGAGTGACGTGTCGTACATCGAGCGGCAGGCCGAAAAAATGCCCCAGGACGGGCGTCATCCCCAACATGAATCCCAGAACGATGGAACTGCCCCATCCAGCGATATTGCGTGAGAAAGAGGTGGAAATCCGCTTCAGTGTTTCCGGGCTGAGCGCCGCTCCCAGACTGTGTTCTTCGATGGCCTTTGGCAACTGATGATAGACGGCCCAATTCTCGATCCACCCGCCGGCGAGGCTGGAGAGCCACAGAATGAGGCCTGTCAGCATAGCGTAGAAAACTGTGCCGCTACGCAAGGGATTCAGGGAATTCACGGCGTACCAGGCGGTATCCACGTCCAGAAACGAATGGCCGAAAGCGACACGCCATAGCAGGCTGAACACAACGGCGCCCGCGCTGACGGCAATAATGTTTCCGAAAGCGGCGGCAAGCTGCGAACGCACAATGCGGGCCACATACTGTACCAGCTCATCGGCCTTCGATTCATCCCGGCAGTGATGAATAATGCGCGCGAGCGCGGCTCCGGTCATGGAAGGCTGCTTGGTCGCCAGGGCAAGGTGCCAGTTCTGCATCAACACAAAACTGAGGGCGTAATTCAGACTGGCGAGGAACCCTTCGACAAAAGGGGGAAAGCGCGAATGCGTCACAATCAGTTTGATCGCAGCCGTCCCTACCGTCAGCAAGCCGCCGCCCAGCGCCGCTTTCCACATCCCGGCGTATTCCTCGCGATTCGAGGTGATGTAGTGTTCTCCGGTCTTCCCCGCCCACTCGACGATTTTCCGCGCCAGCAATCGAAAACTGTTGTGAGCCAATTGCCGCAGGCTACGGTCTCCGACGCGCCCGCGAATGACTTCTCTCATGAGCCGTTGCGCCGTCACCATTTTAGGGCGTCCCGGCTGCGCCACCAGGACTCCCGCGATGATCTCCATACGTGTCAAGCTTCGCTCGATGACATCGAGGGCGTAAACAATGTCGAGATTCACGCCGCGGGCATCCAGATGCGCCACGATTCGTTCCAGCTCCGCACGGCACTCGCCGACCGTGGCCTTCCAGCTTTGCGCCGTCGCGGCGACTTCATTCTTGCTTCTCAAAGCCGCTACCAGCGCATCCACACTGAGGGTCAGCCGGTAAAACGGCGAATCCTGAACCCTGCCTGCCTGGCTGCGCACGCGCAACTTCTCTGAAAGGCCCAGTCCCTGGACTCTGGCAGCCAGCAAGCAAAGAGCATCCAGAAGTGACTCCACGGGTGCTTGCCAGATCGCGGAAGACTCCGGCGCAGCGGTGAGGATAGCGAGGCGTTCCATGAGGTCCCCGGGGAGATCAAAGAAACGGTCGACTTCTTTTTGCGTGGGAAACAGCCTCAGAAACAATCTCGAAAGGTCTTTCTCCTCGCGGGGGGAAGGGAGAACAATGCGAAAAAAGCGGTCAAAAGTCTCCGAGATCAGCCCGCGATCACTCGGCAATCCCGATTGGGCAAAAAGAGAGACTCCATTGGTTTCCTCGAGGATCGAGCCGACGGCAGCGCGGTACTTTTCGCTCAATTCGGGCGAGGATTCGAGGATCGAGATCCAGGTTCTCTGGCGCCTCGACTTTGAGCTGGCCTTTCCTACAAGATTTGCATCTCCGGACACCAAGGGAAGCTCGGGAATGTTGTTATCCGGTTCCCGCAGCCAACTGAAGAGATCCGCGAAGGCATTCACGCGGGCACGCAACGTTTGTGCTTGTATCACTGTCTCCGCCCGAACCGCGAGCGCGCGCAACGAGGCGTTACCCTGCTGGGGCAGGGGAAACATGGTTAAAATCTGGTTCCTAATTGTTGCCATCTTTCTCCCTTGGATCTTTGAGCCTGCCATCTTATAGCCCACCTTGGACCATCCTGGTCAATTTTTATCGATTTTGCAGGGGCGGCATTGGGCCTGTGTTCCGAACGTTTCATCCATCCCCGGAGTTGGTGTACGATACCTTTCTGGGTGCGGGAGGTGACCATGGCCACTACGTTTACTTTGAACGGAAAATCCACCACCGTTGAAGTCGATCCCCAGATGCCCCTTCTCTGGGTACTTCGCGACACGCTCAACATGACCGGCACAAAATTCGGTTGCGGCATGGCGCTTTGTGGCGCCTGCACCGTGCACATCAACGGGGAGGCTTCGCGCTCTTGCATTACGCCGGTATCCAGCGTGGCCGGAAAGAAAATTACCACCATTGAGGGACTTTCCGCGGATGGCTCGCACCCGGTCCAGAAAGCGTGGATCGAAGAAGATGTGCCCCAGTGCGGTTACTGCCAATCCGGACAGATCATGTCTGCTGTGGCGCTGCTGGCGAAAAAGTCCAGCCCCACGGATGCGGATATTGATGACGCCATGAGCGGGAATATCTGCCGCTGCGGCACCTACCAGCGTATTCGCAAGGCCATTCATCGCGCCGCGGCTGCGCAAACCGCTAAATAGCTCCGTTCCGCGGCGTCCCCCAACCCGCCGCGCGGCCCCCAAGTGAGGATCGCCATGGCACCGATTTCTCTTCTCGATCGCCGTGAATTCCTGAAGACCTCCGCGGCCGGTGGCGCGGCCCTTCTCGTGGGGTTTCACCTGCTGGCGCGCGCCAGTTCCGATCCCGCGGAGGAGCAGGAAAAGCCGCCGGTCAATCCACTCAACGCGTGGGTGCGCATCACGCCGGACAACAAAGTTACATTGGTGCTCGGCAAGTCCGAGATGGGCCAGGGCGTGATGACTTCGCTCCCCATGATCCTCGCGGAAGAACTATGCGTGGACTGGAAGCAGGTGAAGATCGAGCAAGCGCCAACGAATCCTAAGATTTATGACTTGGGCACTGGCGGGAGCGGCAGCGTTGCCGGTTCGTGGTTGCCGTTGCGTCAAGCCGGGGCGGCAGCGCGGGAAATGCTGATCGCGGCGGCAGCGAAGAAGTGGGAAGTTACTCCGGACACTTGTAAGGTACAAAACGGTTACGTAGTGCACGGTCATCCCGAACGGTCTTTCCGTTACGGTGAACTGGTCGCCGAAGCGGCACTGCTGCCCGTACCAAATCTCAGGGAAGTGCCATTGAAGAGCGCCAGCGAGTTCACGTTGGTGGGCCATGATGTCCATCGTGTGGATAGCGCGTCAAAAGCAGATGGCACTGCCAGGTTTGGAATTGATTCGCGCGTGCCGGGAATGCTTTATGCGGTGATTGCGCGGTGCCCGGTGTTTTATGGAAAAGTGGCTTCGTTTGACGCGACGAAAGCGAAGTCGGTACCGGGGGTTCGCGACGTCATACAAATCGAGACGAGCGGCCGCGGGGCTTCAACGACGGGCGGCGTGGCGGTGGTAGCGGAGAATTCCTGGGCAGCGATCCAGGGCCGGCAAGCTCTGCAGGTGAAATGGCATGAGGGTGCGGCGGCAAGCGAATCCACGGAGGAATTGCGCAAGCAGTTTGTCGCGAACGCGTCGAAACCGGGGAAAGTGGTGCGCAATGAAGGTGCCGCGGACGCGGCGCTGTCCTCGGCTCATAAGAAGGTGGAGGCCGTCTACGAACTGCCTTTTGCCGCGCATGTTTGCATGGAACCGATGAACTGCACTGTGCACATTTTGGAGGATCACGCGGAAGCGTGGGTGCCGACACAGGGGCCGCAATGGGCGCAAAGCGTGATCGCAGAGATTGCCAAGCTGCCGCCGGAGAAAGTGATCGTGCACACGACGATGCTTGGTGGAGGTTTCGGCCGACGATATCAGGCTGACTTCGTAATGGAATCAGCGCAGGTAGCCAAGGCGACCGGCAAGCCGGTAATGGTGCTGTGGACGCGCGAAGACGACATGCAGCACGATTTCTATCGGCCGGCCTCGTACCATAAACTGCAGGGCGCACTCGATAGCAATGGGCAGCTTGTTGCGTGGAAACATTTCCAGACTTCCACATCGATTGCTGCAAAATGGCGGGAGAAAGGGAGCGAACAACCCGAAGACGGCGAATTCGGCACCGGGGCGACGATTCCGTATGCGACGCCAAATATCCGGATTGAATATACCCTGGCGCACTCGAGCGCCCCGAGGGCGTGGTGGCGTTCGGTGGAGCATTCGAGCAGCGGTTTCGTGATGGAGAGCTTGATTGATGAGCTGGCGCAGGCGGCGGGACAGGATCCTCTGGCCTTCCGGTTGCAGCTTATCGGGGACTCGCGGAAGATTCCGCAATTTGGGGGAGGGCCGAACGATCCGCCTCTCGATACCTCGAGGCTGAAGGCTGTATTGCAGCTTGCCGCGGACAAGTCGGGATGGGGGAAGACGCTGCCGAAGGGTGAGGGGCGCGGAATCGCGGGGTTCTTTTCGTTTGATTCGTATGTCGCGGCGGTTGTGGAGGTTTCTGCGAGCCCCAAGGAAATCCTGGTGAAGCGCATCGTATGCGGGGTGGATTGCGGGCGGCCCGTGAATCCGAATGGAGTTCGCGCACAAGTGGAGAGCGCCGCGATTTACGCGTTGACGGCGACGGTGAAAGACGCCATTACGGTGGAGCGTGGGCGAATCGTGCAAGCCAATTTCAATGACTATGAAATGGTGCGCATGAATGAAGCGCCTCCGATTGAGGTTCACCTGGTTTTGAGCGATGAAAAACCGACCGGGATTGGCGAGCCCACGGTTCCGGTGATTGCGCCAGCAATTTGCAATGCCATCTTTGCGGCGACCGGGAAGCGCTTGCGCCGCCTGCCGATTCGCGCCGAGGATTTAACCTGACTCCAAGCCGACAGCTGAGCAACTCAACCGCCGGGACTTTCTGAAGAAGACCGCGGTGGGCACTACAGGTCTGGTGATCGGGTTTTATTTGCCGGGCAAGTATGAAGCGCTCGCCGGCGTGCCGCCGAAGGATCCCACCCCCCTCAATGCGTGGGTGCAGATTGCTACGGACGATTCGGCCAAGCTGCTGATCGACAAATGGGAGATGGGCCAGGAGATTTCGACAGCGCTAAAGATGATTTTGGCGGACGACTTGGACCTCAGTTTGCTCCGGCCGCGCCGGGGTATTTCAACCCGATTATTGGCCTTCAAGGGACTGGTGGCAGCGCGAGTATTCGCGGATCGTGAGAACCGCTTGCCAAAGCGGGCGTGGCTGCGCGGGAAATGCTGATTGCGACAGCGGCGAAACGCTGGAACGTCGAAGCATTCACATCGGACATTTTGGAGTAGCGATTCGGACGCCCATCCCGTAAAGCAAGCCTCCGATTACTCCCAGAACGATGATCGCCACGATCGCTGTTTCCAGCATCGCTTGCGCTCCCAATTGTTATCGTGCAGCAAGAGGAGGGCAGGCGCACGAAGAAATTTGTTGGCCAATAGCGGAACGAGTATGCTGTGGTCCGCCGGCCGCTGACAACAATGATGCTCACGCCTTCTCTCCTATTTCTTGGGATCGCTATTCTTTCCTTCGCTATCTGGATCGTTCTTACTTTTTTTCGTGGGTCGTTCTGGCAGCTCCGCGCGTTTGATGACGACGTGGCCCCGCACGAGGAACTGAGCGACTGGCCGGAGGTCGTTGCGGTAGTTCCCGCGCGCAATGAAGTGGAAACCATTGCACGCGTGGTTGAGTCCCTTGCTCGTCAGGAGTATGCGGGCGAGTTCCTGATTGTGATTGTGGACGATCATAGTGAAGATGCGACGGCCGAGATCGCGCGAGACGCAGCACGGGAGACTGGCGCGAGCCAACGTTGCACTGTTCTTCTCGCGGAAACGCTGCAGAACGGCTGGACGGGAAAAATCTGGGCTATGAACCAAGGGGCGGCGGAACGTTCGCCGGACTTCTACTGGTTCACGGATGCGGACATTGTGCACGAGCCGGACACGCTGGCGCGGCTGGTTTCGCGGGCGGAGAAGCAGAAACTTGATCTCACTTCCCTGATGGTGCTGCTTCAGGCGAAATCATTTGCCGAACGGCTGCTGATTCCTCCATTTCTTTATTTCTTTCTTAAACTATATCCGCCGAAGTGGATTGCAGACCCAAAGGCGCGAACGGCTGGCGCGGCCGGTGGTTGCATCCTGCTGCGAAGAGCAGGGCTCGAACGCATCGGCGGGTTTGCAGCGATGCGCGCGGAAGTTATTGACGATTGCGCGCTAGCGCGCGCGGTAAAGAGCTCCGGCGGAAAAATCTGGATGGGCCTTACACGGAAGAGCGTCAGCTTGCGTTCCTATGAAACGTTTGGCGAGATTCGCGATCTGATTGCCCGCACGGCCTTCACGCAGTTGAATTACTCGGCGTTCTTCCTTCTCGGAACTCTCGCAGGGATGATCCTCACCTACTTCGCTCCGGCGATTCTGGCCTTCAACAATCAGCCCGCGGTATGGCGGCTGGGCCTTGCGGCCTGGGTCCTGATGGCCTTTACGTATTTGCCGACGGTGCGTTTCTACGGACTTTCGCCGCTTTGGGCCCCGGTGTTGCCGTTAGCTGCATCATTTTATTCGTATGCGGCTTGGCTCTCCGCGGTTCGCTACTGGTTTGGGAAGGGCGGGCAGTGGAAAGGCCGTGCACAGGCGCCAAAGAGTCAAGGGAGGTGGAGGAAAGCCTTGCGAGAATAACGATATTGCAGGACGATTTGGACGAGTCAAGGGAGACCTTTGATGAGGATGGGCGCGACGATGAAACGATGGATGCTGACGGGGCTGAGCGGACTGATCGTTTTTGTGGGATCGGCGATGGCGCAGGGATATGTGCCCACAAGCGACCCGCCATATTACGGGCCGTACAACGGCGTGTTCTTGCCGGACGGCGATGGCGTGAAGAAAACGCTCGTGAAAGACGATACGGTGACGCGCGCCGATTCGCCGTGGAGTTTGTCGTGCTGGGTGCTGATGAGCGAAGCGCCGAAAGGCTCGATCCTCATCGCGGGGCTGGGGAAAGTGGAAGACGAGTATCCGCGGTATCTCGCGGTGGATGGAGATAAGCCGGTTTTGTGGATGGGAAAAGAAAACAGCCTGACGGCTACGACGGCGCTCGCACCGGGCAGATGGCATTTCCTGGCCGCGACCTTTGACGGGATAGAGTTTCATCTTTATAGCGACGGAAGCGCGCTTGCGAGCGGGAAGCTCGATTTCGGGAATGTGAGCGGTGTGCTGCAAATGGCGCCATCGGATGCCATGGCGCCGGAAAGGAAACATTTTGGCGGAAAGATCGCGGGATTTACATTGCAACGCCACGCATTGAGCGCGGAGGAAGTAAAGGCGATTTCGCAGAAGCCAGAAAATTTTACGGGAATCCTTTATGAAGAAGGGTCAAAACCCTGGCCGGTGCAGACCTATGGCCAGGCGGGTTACCGCGCGCCGCAAGATGCGGCGACGATGCCACGAAGCCGAGCGCCCTATACGCCGCCGAGCGCGAAGAAAGTTGTAGCCGGTGCGACTGGACTGGAAGCGACCGGAAAGAATGAGTGGATGCTCGAGGGTTGGAAGTTGCGCCCGGCGCCGGAAGTGGCAGAACCGGGTGAAGCGATCGCGCACGCGGAGTTTGCGGCCAAAGGATGGTGGCCTGCGACGGTACCAGGAACGGTGTTGACGACGATGGTGGATCAGGGTGTCTATCCGGATCCTGACTATGGAATGAACAATCTCATGATCCCCGAAACATTGAACAAGCAGGATTACTGGTACCGTACGGAATTCAACGGGGCCAACGAATGGAAAAACCGTCGCCTGACGCTGACGTTTCAGGGCATCAATTACGCCGCGGCCGTATGGCTGAACGGGAAGCAGATCGGAACGATCAAGGGCGCGTTTGTGCGTGGCGTGTTTGACGTGACGAACGCAATCAAACCGGGACAGACGAATGTGCTTGCCGTGCGCATTTCGCCGCCGCCACATCCCGGGATTCCGCATGAGCAATCCATCAAGGCCGGGCCGGGGGAAAACGGCGGCATCATGTGCCTGGACGGGCCGACATTTGTTGCCACCGAGGGATGGGATTGGATCCCAGCGATTCGCGACCGCGACACAGGCATCTGGCAACCGGTGACATTGCGCGCGACGGGCGCAGTGCGGATCGGCGACGCGCAAATTGTAACGAAGCTGCCTCTGCCGGACACAAGCAAAGCGGACGTGGAGATCACGATTCCTCTGCAGAATGATTCGAACAGCGCGGTGCGGGGGAACCTGACTGCTTCCTTTGAGAATGTCGCCGTATCGAAAAGCGTTTCCCTGAATCCCGGCAAGAATGAAGTGCAGCTTACGCCGGCGGAATTTGCGCAACTTACCGTGCAGCAGCCGCGGCTATGGTGGCCCAACGGTTACGGGAAGCCGGAACTCTATACGCTGAAAGTAGTGTTTGCCGAAGGCAGCAGAGAATCAGACGCCAAAGACGTGCGGTTCGGCATTCGCGAGATTACTTACGAGCTGAGTTTGCTGGACAGCGCGGGGCATTTGCGCCGCGTGGAATATTCCCCGACGGTGGGGCGGGAGAAAAATGAGCAGATCGTGGACATCACGCATGCGGGGATCCGCAATGTGCCGTCGCCCGATCCTTTTCCCGCCATCTTCCCGCAAGAATGGAAAGAGGGATGGAAGGCTTGGGTGGCCTCGCTGAAACCGGGGGCAGAAAAGTCCGCGGCGATTAAGAACATCGAGGACACGCGAGCTACGCCGTACCTGGCAATCAAGGTGAACGGAGTGCGCATTGCTGCGCGGGGCGGCAGCTGGGGGATGGATGATTCACGGAAACGCGTGTCGCGGGAAAAACTGGAACCGTATTTCCGGCTGCACCAGAACGCCAACGTAAACATTATTCGCAACTGGGTCGGGCAGAGCACGGAAGAAACGTACTTCGAGCTGGCCGATGAACACGGATTGCTGGTGTGGAGCGACTTCTGGGCTTCCACGCAGAACTATAACGTCGAGCCCGAGGATCCGGCACTGTTCCTGGAGAATGCGCGCGATACGATTTCGCGCTTCCGAAATCATCCTTCCATTGTGGTCTGGTGCGGACGTAATGAAGGCGTGCCGCAGCCAATATTGAATGAAGGGCTGGATCAGCTCATCCGAACGCTGGATGGCACGCGGTATTACACACCGACGTCGAACCAGGTGAACCTGCAGAACAGCGGGCCGTACAAATTCGTGGATCCGAAACTGTACTTCACGATGCTCAATCATGGATTTTCGGTTGAGACCGGCACGCCGTCTTTTCCGACGCTGGAAATGTGGCGCGCGTGGATCCCCGAAGCGGATCGCTGGCCGATCAGCGACGATTGGGCGTATCACGACTGGCACCAGGGCGGGAATGGAGACATGGGGCCGTTTATGGCGGAAATGGAAAAGCAGTTCGGCGCGCCGGCGAGCCTAGAGGATTTTGAGCGCAAGGCGCAGATGCTGAACTACGTGCAACACCGCGCGATCTTCGAGGGCATGAATGCGCATCTTTGGGCGCCGAACACGGGGCGAATGCTATGGATGACGCAGCCGGCCTGGCCGAGCACGACATGGCAGATCCTGAGTGCGGATTACGATACTCAGGCGTCGTATTACGCGGTGAAAAAAGGAAGCGAAACTCTGCACGTGCAACTGGACCCGACGAGTTACCAGGTACAAATCGCAAATTCGCTGCCGGGTTCGATTTCGGGGCTTACGGTGCGGGCGAAGGCGTACTCGCTGGACAATAAGGTGCTCGCCGAGCATGAAGAAAAGAAGGATGCGCCAACGGGCGTGACGGAAGCCTTCGGGCTGGATCTTGCGGCTCATCTCAAAGACGGAGTCGTGCTCGTCAAACTGGAACTGCTGGATGCGGGCGGTAAGCTGGTCTCCGATAATTTCTACTGGCTGGGCGGAACGACCGCGGACTATCGCAAGCTGAACCGGCTGGGCGCCGCCAAGCTGGCGGTGACCACGAGCCCAACGCAAGAGAAAGAAGAACGGCGAATCCACGTGCGCCTGGAAAATATCGGGGCGACCGCGGCGATCGAGACTAAGCTGACGTTGCTTGAAGCAGACGGGACCACGCGTGTGCTGCCGGCATACTACAGCGACAATTACGTTTCGTTGTTGCCGGGAGAAAGCAAGGAGATTGAAATTGCGGTACCAAAGGCCGCGGTGAAAGCGGGCCTGGGCCTCGGGCTGCGCGGTTGGAACGTGGCGGAGAAAGTAGTCAAGGTGGGAATGGAAAAGTAGGATTGCCCACGCCGCGATTTGGTAACTGTCAAAGGCCGCCAAGCATCACAAATATTGGCCCGCAGCATCAGAATTTGTTATAGTGGGGCTGCTTGGATGAGGGCTGTATCCCGCGGTTAGGGAACGGCACCGGAGGCCAACATGAGTGTCACTCCTAATGGGAGCAACGGACCCTTTTTAGAAAATAAGAAGGTCACCGTCCCTGATTTGCTGCAGCGCAAGTGCCAAGCTGCAGGATCCCAAAACAAGAAAATCACCTGCCTGACGGCATACGACTATCCGACGGCACGTCTTGTAGACGAGGCCGGGGTGGACGTGGTGCTGGTGGGCGATTCGCTGGGCATGGTGGTGCTCGGATATGAGAGCACACTGCCGCTGACGCTGGAGGAGTCGCTGCACCACACAAAGGCTGCGCGGCGCGGTGTGCAGCGGGCGCTGGTCGTCGCGGACATGCCGTATGGGACGTACCACGCCGAAATGAGCGAATCGTTGCACAATGCCATGCGTTTCGTGAAGGAAGCGGGTGCGGAGGCAGTGAAAATCGAAGGCGGCGAGCGGCGCCTGGAGCTGATCGCGCGGCTCACCGAAGCAGAGATCCCGGTGATGGGGCATGTGGGACTGACGCCGCAGTCGGTGAACGCGCTCGGAGGCTACCGCGTGCAGGGGAAGACCCCCGCAGCGGCGGAGCACGTTATGAGGGACGCGCGTTCTGTGGAAGCTGCCGGAGCGTTTGCGATTGTCCTGGAGGCGATGCCACGGGAGTTGGCAGCGGAGATTACGCGAGCGGTGCACATCCCGACAATCGGCATCGGCGCGGGGCCGGATTGCGACGGGCAGATCCTGGTGCTTCACGATCTGCTTGGATTGACGTTTCACGAACCGCCGAAATTTGCGCGGCAATATGCCGACGTTGGCGCAATGATTTCGCTTGCGGTGAAGGAATATTGCGCGGACGTAGAGAGCGGTAATTTCCCCTCGGACGCCGAGTCCTATCATGCGCCGGCGGGCGTGAAGGGGCGGAAGACGATCCCCATCGCACGCTGAACATTTGTCCAGAGGCAGAAAACGACTCATTTCCCGCAGGCAAATGAGCAAGAGGAGGAACGATGTCGCCGGAAGACACTCGCGCACTCTACGACTACAACGCGTGGGCCAATCACCGCTCGCTGGACGCAGCGGCAGCCTTGACGACGGAACAATTCACGCGACCGATGGGATCGAGCTTTGGCTCGGTGCGGGATACGCTGGCCCACATTTGCGGTGGGGAATGGGTTTGGCTCGAGCGATTTCAAGGACGATCGCCCGCTGCGCTTCCGGAGGCGTCGCAATATGCGGATCTGGCCAGCCTTCGCGAACGGTGGACGGAGCAGGAAGGAAGACTGTTACATTTTGTCGGCAGGCTCACGCAGGAAGACCTTGACCGCGTGATGGAATACAAGACGCTGAAGTTTGGCGTGTATCACAACCCGTTGTGGCAATCCATGCAGCATTTGGTCAACCACGGTACTTATCATCGGGGCCAGGTGACCACGTTGCTGCGGCAACTGGGCGCGCAGCCCATCTTGACCGACCTGATGCACTACTACCGCGAACGCTCGACGGCGGCGGGCGCGTAATCCAAATCCATGAAAACGCGGCTTGCCCTGTGGAAATAATCCGGACGATCGCGTGGATGAAAGAGAGGGCGCGGGCTGCGCGGCTCGAGCAGCGCGTGATCGGGTTGGTGCCGACAATGGGGGCGCTGCACTCGGGACACCTGGTGCTCGTGGAGCGCGCGCGGAAAGAGTGTTCGCCTGTATATGCCTCGATCTTTCTGAATCCGAAACAATTTGGGCCGAAAGAGGATTTGTCGAAGTACCCGCGGCCACTCGAAGAGGACACCGCGAAACTCGAGGCGGCAAGGGTGGATGGATTGTTTTTGCCGGATGCCGCGGATATGTATCCGCCTGGTTTCTCGACGTACGTGCAGGTAGAGGGATTGAGCGAGCGACTGGAGGGGAAATCACGTCCGGGCCATTTTCGCGGTGTGACTACGGTGGTGTTGAAGCTGCTGGAAATCGTGCAGCCGCACTTCGCCTATTTTGGGCGGAAGGACGCGCAGCAAGCGCGAGTGGTGCAGCAGATGGTGGGCGATTTGAACCTGGATACGGAGATTGTTCTGTGCCCGATTGTGAGGGAGGGGGATGGACTGGCGATGTCCTCTCGGAACGTGTACCTGGATGCAGAGGAGAGGAAAGCGGCAATGGTATTGTCCCGGGCTCTGCGTGCGGCGGAGAAAGAGATCACAGCTGGGGTGTGTGATTCCTTGCAACTGCAACAGGCGATGCGAAAGGTGCTGGAAGCCGAGCCGCGCGCGAGAGTGGATTACGCGGAGATCGTGGACGCGGAGACGTTTGAGCCAATGTTGCGCGTCGGGCGCCGGGGTTATGCGGTGCTGGCGGTGTTTATCGGCAAGACGCGCTTAATTGACAACCTACTCATGGAGCCGTCCGAGGCAGGCACAGAACTTATCTGTCACTTCTAAGAGGCTTCCTGGCCCGCTATGTCGAGGCCACTTTCAGGACTTCGGCGGCGTGACCTTTGGCTTTCACCTTGTCCCAAACGATTTCGATTTTGCCGTCTTTCCCGATCAGGAAGGAACTGCGGACGATGCCCATGAACGAGCGGCCCATGAACTTCTTGTTCTGCCAGGCGCCGAACGCTTCGATGGTTTTGTGACTCGGATCACTCAGTAAAGGGAAGTTGAGTTTTCCTTTTTCGCTGAAGAGCGCTTGCGCTTTGACATTGTCCGCGCTCATTCCAAGGATGGCCACGCCCAGCTTATCGAACTTCGATTTTGCGTCACGAAACTCGGACGCTTCGGTCGCTCAACCGGAAGTGTTTGCTTTGGGAAAGAAAAAAAGAAGCACACGCTTTCCCCGGAAATCGGAAAGCGAGACGTCCTTGTCTTCATCCGATTTGAGAGTGAATGTAGGGGCCTTGTCGCCAATCTTGAGCATGGCCGTCCTCGATTAGGAAAGTAATTTACGAACGATGTCGTTTACCGATTGGGGATTGGCCTGACCCTTGGTGATACGCATGACCTGGCCGACAAAAAATTGGAAAACACCTTCGTTGCCGGATTTAAATTTGGTGACGTTGTCTGGATTCTTCTCGATGACTTCACGGGCAACCTGCTCGATCACGGCTTCGCTGACCTGAGCGCCGAGGCCCTCGGCAGCGACGATTTCCCCAGCGGAACGGCCGGATTCGAACATGGTGGCCAATACTTTTTTGCCTACGGCGGCTGTGATCTTGCCTTCGGCCAACATTACCATAAGCTCAGCAAATTGCCGGGCACCAACAGTACCGTGTTTCTGTTCAATTTTGCTTTCCAACATCGCAGTCGTCTCAGCAAGATATGTCAGCCTCTGCATCCAGCCCGCGGTTTGCTTCGGATCAGCCCCGGATTTCACCACGGCTTCAAAATAGTCAGCGACCTGCTGCGTATCGGTTAGGAGAGCTGCTTCGTCAAACGATAAACCGTAGCCGCTCACGAAGCGAGCGCGCTTCGCGGCCGGGAGTTCCGGAAGCGAACGCAAGACTTCCTCGCGCCAGGCCGGGCTGACGTGCACGGGGAGGAGGTCAGGCTCCGGGAAATAGCGATAGTCGTGGGCCTTTTCCTTGGAGCGCATGGATTCGGTTCGACCCGCAGGCTGATTCCACAGGCGCGTCTCCTGGGAGATGCGTCCACCGGATTCGATGATGCCGATGTGGCGCTCGATTTCGAATTCAAGGGCCTTGGCGAGATAGCGAAAAGAGTTGAGATTCTTGACCTCAACTTTGGTGCCAAATTCCTCTGCGCCGCGCAGGCGCACGCTGACATTCGCGTCGCAACGCAACGAGCCTTCTTCCATGTTGCAATCGCTGACGCCAGTATAGAGAAGGACCTGACGAAGAGTGGTGAGATAGGCGTAGGCTTCCTCGGGCGAGCGCATGTCGGGCTCGGAGACGATTTCGCTTAGCGGCGTGCCGCAGCGGTTGTAATCCACGTAGGTCTTTTCGTCGGAATGGGGAAAGCCGTCATGAAGCGACTTGCCTGCGTCTTCTTCCAGATGGAGGCGGGTTATGCCGATGCGCTTCGTCTGGCCGTCGTGCTCGATCTCGAGCCAGCCATCCGTGGCGAGGGGAAGCTCGTATTGGGAGATTTGATAGCCTTTCGGCAGGTCCGGGTAAAAATAATTCTTTCGCGCGAAACGGGAATGCTCGTGGACGGTGGAGTTAAGCGCGAGTGCGGCACGCATGCCCATCTCGACGGCGCGTTTATTCAACACTGGGAGCGTGCCGGGGAGCCCCAAACAGACCGGGCAGACATTGGAGTTCGGCGGATCGCCAAAGCGCGTCGAGCAGCCGCAGAAAATCTTTGTTTTCGTCAGCAGTTGGGCGTGGACTTCCAGGCCGATGACCACCTCGTATTTGGCGAGGAGTTTGGGCGAGAGGGACGTCTCAATGGCGAATTTCGTCATGTGGAGACAAAAATTATAGCAGACGGGCGCGGGTCCGTGGGCGTTGACAAAGTCTAGTGGTGGTTCGAAGTGGCTCTCAGCCGCTGAAGCCTGGTTGCAGCACAACGGCACGGCTGCCTCTTACGGAGCTCAGAGTACGACTTCACGGACTCTGGGGGCCGGCCTGAACGGGTGAACAGCGCAGAGTGGGGAAAAGGCGCTCGGCCAGGGCGAAGCTACCGAATAATAGGAAGGAATAAAAAGCGTCCCCGACGAAAGTGCGCCAGAAGAAAGGGATGCCGGAAATGTAGCACGCGATGAGGCCGGCGGATGTGTGCGGAAAGGAATTAAGGATCGCCCACACGCCGAAGTTGGTGACAACGAAGAACTGTAGCGCCGGAACACGGCGAGACCGATCCGAAGAATGGAGCGGTGTTTCTCGACCCAAAGGCCAATCAGCACGTTCACGAGGAAGCTCGCATAGACCATGGGAATCAGCTTGTGCAAGCCGACAAAAACGTCGCCGGCAAAAAGGGCGAGGAGCGGAAATAGGAATGCGATGCGGCGATCCTTGACCGTAGCTCCCGCGAACAAAGCTATGGCCCCGATGGGGGTAAAGTTCCAGGGATGCGGCACGAGACGAAAGATAGCCGCAACAACAATCAGCAGGGCGGCAAGGACAGTGCGAAGAACTATGGTTTCGGCGGGGAGTTTCTGTTTCAGCATGGCGCCACTTGTGCTTCCTCTTTGGGAAGTAAATCGCAAAAGAAAAAAGAATCGCGCTGTACGGTCTCACCGACTGTGAACGGTATGGGACGGTGAAAGATCGGGCCATCAAAGACAAAGGTGTGGAATTCGCCGTTTTCGCCACACGGATCGACTCCCATGGGAAGGTCGCGAAAGAAAGATTCGTCCAGTCCGCGCCCCGCAAAGCTGGAATCGAGAAGTTTTCCGTCGATGCAGACCGAGATAGCGCGGAAGCCGGTCTTGTGAAAAGCGCTGATCAATTCCCGGGTATCGCGTTTCCAGAGCGGGAAGAGCGCTTCCATGCCGAGGCGCGCGAGGTTGTTTTCGCGATAGATGCGAAGGTCCTGGAGGAAAATGTCGCCGAACGCAACTTTGCGGACGCCTTGAGCGAGATGCATGCGCAAGGCTTCTTCCATGCGCGTTTCGTAGATGGGGTTGACACACTGCGGGGGAATTAGGACTTCGTGCAGCGGCAGGCGAAGCGATTCCGCCTGCCGCCGGAGAAGTTCGCGGCGAACGCCATGTATGCTGATGCGTTCGTGGCCTTCGGTGACGGTGGTGAGCAACGCCGTGATGCGGACATCGCTTTGACTTTGCAGAGCGTGCAAAGCCATGCCGCTGTCCTTCCCGCCGCTCCAGCAGAACAGGATGGGTTCCGGGGCAGGCATCAGTTTCTCCCGGAAAATGTGTAACGCCCGCCGAAAACATAAGTCTGCCCGAGAGCCGGGTAGCCGAGGGCGGTCTGGTATTGCTTGTTGAAGAGGTTGATGACACGAGCGGTGAACGCGAGGCCATGAGCCACGTTGTAACTGCCGGCCATATCGAAACGGGCGTAGCCGGGGTTGTTTGCGGGCGCAAAAGTAGATGCGTTCAGGTCGGTGGAGGGCCCGCTGAAGTAACCGATGAAATTCCAATTCAGGTTCGCGTAGAAGACATTCATGATGATGGACCCGGAATTTGTCGGCCTGCGCAAGAGAGGCAGCCCGGGTGTATAAGCGGGATCAGAGGGAGGATGGTCCGTCTGGAGCACCCGGGTGGAATCGTAGGTGTAGTAACCGTCGATGGAGAGCCACTTACGGAAACGGAACTCGGAAGACAGGTTGAGGCCACGCGCGCGCGCCAAGTTGGTATTGAAATAGGTACCGCAGAAAAAAGGATTGTTACCGGGATCCGGGGCGTAACTGATGATGTCCTGGAAGCGACCCGCAAAGAAGGTGAGAGAAAGCCGAAGGCGATCGGACGCGAAGTATTGGTCCAGCGTCGTGTTGTAGGTTTGACTCTGCTCTGGCTTGAGGTTTGGATTGCTTCGGAAACAGGGATCATTTCCAAAGGATTGCTCGAGACCTGGTTCTTTAATCCCCTCTCCGTAGGCAAACCGAACCCGCGTATCACCCCAAAAGCCCCTGCCATAGCGAACAGCCAGAGCAACGCCAGCCCTGGGAACTGCCCGAATCCCGAAGGATGAATTGGACTCGACGCGGAATCCCGCACTCAGTGTGACACGAGAGATCGGGAACCAGCGGCCATCCATAAACCCAGCCTGATTGTTGCGGCGAGCATGGTAACCACCGGAAAACCCGCTCGGAAACCCATTCTCGACTTGGTATTGGTAGCCCGCGGCGAAAAGGCCTTTAGCAAACGAGTAGGTCGACTGCTCATTGAATCCGGCGACATTGAATGCGTAGACCGCAGGAACAGTTTCGAAAGCAGGAATGAAATTCGTGTCGACGATGCGCGACTCCGATCCGGAGAGGCCATGTTGCCAGTGCGTTCCCGTATTGAAGTTCCAGGAAAGATTTGCGGAGAGACTCTGGAGAGCGTCATTCTGGCCGAGACTGGGGGGCTGAACAAGCGTTGGCCCGGCTACGCCCGACCAACTGGAGTTGCTGCGAACGGTGAGGCGCAACTGGTTTGTGTCGCTGAAGGTGTAGCCGAAGTTGCCGGCGAACGTTCGAGTGAGGAAGGCGTCGTTCGGTCCCTGCCCCGCTGTCTGCAGGTAAGAAGCAGCGCCCGAATAGTCCAAGTGGCCTAAGAGGCCGCTGACCTCGCCGCCACCACGGCCGGAGGAGAGATTGCCGCCCTCGCCATACACCTGAAAAGCGGGAATGCGCGTGGACCCGCGATGAGAGAAGAGTTGAATGACGCCGGACATGGCGTCCGAACCGTAAAGGGTACTCTCGGCGCCGTGGACAATTTCGACCTTGTCCACATTATCCAGCGCCATATTGACGTAGTTGAGAAAACCGCCCGGCTCATTGACAGCAGTGCCGTCGATGAAAACCTTCGTGTAGTTGGAATTGCCGCCATCCAGGAAAACCGTGGTGAGGCCGCCGATGGGCCCGGTTTGCGCGGTGCTGATGCCCGGTTGGGTGCCAATCAGGTTAGGTAGACTGATGACCTGCCGCTGGTCGATTTCCTCGCGCGTGAGGATGGAACTGGGAGCAGGCGACTGCGCTTCATTGATCGGCTCGGCCTGGCCCGTCACGAGAACACTCGACGAGAGCGGACTAAGTTGCATTTGAAAATTGAGGATGCACGCCTCGCCGGCACTGAGATCAACGACGCCATCGCGCGAGACGAAGGATACGCGACGGAAGGCCACCCGATAACGCCCGGGAGGGAGCGAGAGGCTGTACACGCCCCCGGTAGTGGAAGTTGCGGTCCAGAGTTGCGGATTGGTTGCGCCTTCGAGCTGTGCAGTGACGCGGACGCCGCCGACACCGGAGCCGGAAGGATCCGTGAGCGTGCCGGTCAGATGTGCATCGGCAGGTTGCGATTGCGGAAAAGCGGGGAAAACTAAAGCAAAAAACAGGGAAACTGCGAAGCAGAATGCGAAGTTTCGTTTTTTCATGGTTCCTCCGCTCCCTCACGCGCGGGAGTGTGAAGGTTGGCCGGTGCAAGAAAATTTGCACGGGCTGCAGACTTCGCCGGTCTCCTGGCTTGGCGGTTTACAGGGCGGATTAGAAGCCCTGAGGGCTTGCGGCCTTCCCGCAGCGAAGAGCTGCAGTGGCCAAGAAGCGGAATACCCGCCTTACAGTCGCGCGGCGGCGACGGCTTCACACCGTCTTCCCGAGCACGAAGTCCGCGGTTGATGTCGAGGGGCGAAGCCCGCTATTGGTTGCCAAAATTGGCTGCTTGAGGCAGCCGGGTTGGGGTGAACAAGGAATACAGCTAAGTGTTCGAAAAAAGCGTTACGCGCGGCCTTCCGGATGCGGTCATCTCCACGGAAAGCGGCGCTTGAAAAACTTGTTCGAGAAGTTCGCGCTGAAGCACGCTGGCCGGCGGCCCCACGCGAAGGCATTTGCCTTTTTGCATAAGCACGACCTGATCCGCATATTCGGCCGCGAGATTCAGTTCGTGAGTCACGATGACAACGGAATAACGATTCTCCGCGGCCAAGCGGCGCAGAGAATCCAGGAGATCGACTTGCGCGCCGATATCGAGATGCAGGGTGGGTTCGTCCAGCAACAAAAGCAGCGGCTGTTGGGCCAGGGCGCGAGCCAGAATAACGCGCTGCTTTTCTCCACCGGAGATCTTGTCCATCCAGCGATTGCTCAGGTGAGTGGCGCCGACCTGTGCGAGGGCGTTCGTCGCAATGGTTACGTCGTCGTCGCTTTCGAACCGCAAGCCAGAACTATAGGGATGGCGGCCCTGGAGGACAAACTCCCAAGCGCGCGAAGGAAAGAGCAGCTGACTTTCCTGCTGCACCAGAGCGATGCGTTGCGCGCGTGTCTTGGTTGGTAGCAAGTGGGTGACGAATCCATTCAGGAGAATACGCCCGGAGAGAGGTTCCAAAGCGCCGGAGATCAGTTTCAACACCGTGGATTTACCGCTGGCATTGGGGCCCAGGACGGCGACGATCTCGCCGGGCTTGGCCTGAAAACTCATGGCTTCGAGCGTGAAGAGCGGCGCCTGCGACGGGTTTGGCGCGTAGGCGTAACTGACCTGCTCGACACTGAGACGCACGTCGGGATTCGTGCGCTGCTGCTCTATGGAGGCCATGGGAGAACGATGAGGGCTGCTCATGCGAGCCTCCGCCGCAGTAAATAAATGAATAGAGGCGCGCCCACAAGAGCGGTCACCGCACCCACCGAAAGCTCTGACGGAGCAACCACGGTGCGGGCGAGCGTATCCGCGATAACCAAAACGATGGCCCCACCGAGCGCGGACGCAGGCAGAAGCATCCGATGGTCCGAGCCGAAAATCAGGCGCATCAGATGAGGAACAAGAAGTCCTACATAGCCGATCGCGCCACTCACGGACACGGCCATACCGGTGAGGATCGAGGCAGCAAGATAGACGACAATGCGAACGCGCGGGACGTCTACGCCCAGATGCATGGCTTCGTTTTCACCGGCGAGAAGCAGGTTGAGGTCGGAAGCGGTGGTGTAAATGACGCCAGCGGCTACAAGGAATCCAAAAAGAAGAAAGTAAAGAAGGCTGCGGGGTTGCGGAGTGGAAAGATCTCCCATGAGCCAAAAAACGGTTCCGCGGAGGTTGCTGCCCCGAAGCGTGCTCATCAGAAATATGATGACCGCAGAAAGAAAGGAGGCGGTGATGATGCCGCCGAGGAGAAGGGTGCTGCTGTCAATCTGACCGTCGCGCCGGCCCAAGAGATAAACAGCAGCGATCGTGATGGCGGCGCCGAGGAAGGCACCGAGCGGCGTGATCAATCCGGCTAATTCTGGCGTTAGATCGAGGTGACTCTCGACAATGAGAGCCAGGATCGCCCCAACGGCCGCGCCGGAGGATACGCCGAGAACGTAAGGGTCGGCTAGAGGGTTGCGCAAGAGCGCTTGAAAGCTGGCACCCGCAACGGAAAGCGAGGCGCCAACCACGATGCCTAGAAGAATGCGCGGCAAACGAATGTCCACAACGATCATGCCGTAATCGGAGGAGATCGCACTGCTCTGCCCGAGGAGGACGTGGATGAGGTCGCGGCCGAGGCCATAGAGAGAAACTTGCACGGCACCCAACTTCAGGGCAATGACCACAACAACGAAAAGCAACGCGGCGAGAATGCTGCAGCGGAGCAGAAGGCGCGGGAGAGTCAGCGGGCGCATGAAGACTCCGTTGACCCTTTGCAGCCATCTTGCAGTGACAGCGAGAACGCGGGGGAAGCACTGGGTGGTTTCGTGGCACCGGCTGGCAGTTCTTTTTCCATCGGCTGCGGCACTTCCTGAAACACCGCGGGATGAAGCTGGCGCGCAAGTTCTTCGATCGCGGAGACGATGCGCGGGGCGGGACGGTTCACGGCGTCGCTGATCACGGCGTAGTGGCGATTGTGGACGGCATCCAGAATGCGCCAGCCGGGCCGGTTGGCCAGAGTGTCAAAGTCCCGCGCGGCCGCCTCCGAGTGGGAGGAGGCAAAGACCAAATATTCCGGTTGCAGGTGCACAACTTCTTCCAGGCTCATTTGCGGCCAATCCTGCGACGAGTCCACGATCGAGATTGCTCCGGCTTTCCCAAGGGCATCGGCAATAAACGTATTCTTGCCGACGGAAATCAACGGCTCCGTCCAGACAATGAAAAGAACACGCTGCGGCGGAACGGAAGCGAGTTTCGCCTGTAACACCGCAAGATGATTCCGGAGTTCTGCGGCAAGAGATTTTCCGGCTTCGGGAGCCCCCAACACTTCGGCCAACTTGCTTGTCGAAGAAATGATTTCATCCACCGTGTGCGGGTCGGTTGCGTAACTGGGGATGCCCAGGTTGTCCAGAGCGCGCACGGTGTCAAGGCGATTGAGGCTTTTCGTGACAAGGACAAGGTCGGGATGGAGGGCCGCTATTTCTTCGAGACTGGGATTGATCGCTCCGCCCACTTTGGGTTTCTTCTTAGCCTCGGGGGGATAGTCGCAATAATCTGTGTCTCCTACGAGGTGGTCCTGCAGACGGAGGGCGTAGACAGTTTCCGTGAGGCTCGGCGCGAGGGAAACAATCCGTGATGGCGAAACCGGGATGCGAATGGTGCGGCCCACCTCGTCCACGATTTCGCGAGTGGCAGGTTGCGTTGGCACAAGAGGCGCGGGAGCGACCGCTTGGCCCGACAACTCAAGCGATAAGAGGAAGAGAACCGCCACGGTCACGGCGGCCAGACGAATCAAGGTGGAATAAAAACGCTGCACGAATCTCCCTTTATGAGTGCCCCAAAAAAAAAGCTTCAACAATAAAAAAGCCCCACGCGAAATTGGGGCCGGCGCGCCCATGTTCCCTCTCGCGAAGAACACGCAACGACTGCAGCTTGGGAGGGTAGCCTGGCTTACGGCTGAGAGCCGAATACAGTGGCGGGACCGCGGCCGAATT
>Ga0306920_100000140_pt1 | contig 84078 bp, 66 predicted proteins | sample flu12Cox44000170_FD_204666 | JGI IMG/M metagenome (GOLD analysis project Ga0306920, IMG submission 204666) | Lab enrichment of tropical soil microbial communities from Luquillo Experimental Forest, Puerto Rico - flux4day.12C.oxic.44.000.170 (v2)... | ecosystem: Environmental > Terrestrial >...
AAATCCTCATCATCGATAACCGGGACGGCTGCTTCCGTCGAGAGCGGTTGCTCCAGCTCCACCCAACTCCGGCATCCGGCATACCGGGGAGCATCCAGAATCTCAATCGCTTCGGGCGCCCGGAAGACGCGCGCCGCCAAGACGTAAAGTCCGGGCGCCCGGTACGCAAATCGCATGCGTACAGTGTCTTCGGACCACATGTGCAAATGATTCAAAACTAAAACCGGGACCAGGTCGTGCACATGGTAGATTCCGGCCACTTCGGCAAAATGCGACAGGCGAACGATTCCAGCCGGCGGCCGCTCGGCTTCCACCTGCTCCAATAGCGGAATGGCTTCCGGCTTGATGCCGGCACGTTGCTGATGAGTATAGGTCGGAAAAAGCCAGAAGCGCCGCTCGGCCACCTGGAAATCATCGCCCGCTTCGGCAACTCCCCCTTTGCGCAAGATCAGGGCCTGCCGGCCTTCGGCAAGCGCCCGGCAAATCACCGCCCATTCCTTGAAAGCGTGTTTCAGCATGGCTTACCATTTCTCGCTGCGCGGTTCGCGCGTCATCAAATCGCTGACCGCGGCCCGGGGATCTTTGTTTTCATAGAGCACGCGATAAACTTCCGTGGTGATCGGCATGTCGATGCCCATCTTCATGGCTTTTTCGTAAACACTCCGGGTCGTATAGACTCCCTCCGCGACCATGCTCATCCCGGCCACAATATCCTGGATTTTTTCCCCCTTGGCAAGCCGGGTGCCGACGGCGCGGTTGCGCCCGTGGCGGCTGATACAAGTAGTCACCAGGTCGCCAAGGCCGGCGAGGCCGAAAAAGGTCTGATGTTCCGAACCGAGCGCGACCCCGAACCGGGCGATTTCCACCAGGCCGCGCGTCAAGAGTGCTGCCTTGGCATTGTCGCCGAAGCCAAGCCCGTCGCTGATGCCTGCGGCGATACCGACAATGTTTTTGAGCGCGCCGGCCAATTCCACGCCCACCACGTCCAGACTGGTGTACACCCGAAATCGCTCGCCGGCAAACCGTTGTTGAATCCAGCGGGCCAGGGCCAGGTCCTCGCCGGCGGCCACCACGGAAGCCGGCATCCCCCGGCTGACTTCCTCGGCATGGCTCGGGCCGCTCAGAACTGCCACCCGCGTTACCCCGAGAACCTGGCGCACGATTTCCGTTGGCCGCATGAACGTGCCGATCTCCAGCCCCTTGGTAAGGCTCAGCACTGGCGCATCGTCCCGCCGAACCGGGGCCAGTTTTTGCAGCGTTTCCCGCAAGTACACGGTGGGAATGGCCGCGATCCAAAGATCCGCGACCGCTATCGCGCGACTGCAATCCGTGGTCAGTTCGACGCTTTCAGGGATTGGCACGCCCGGCAGCAGGCGCTTATTCTCCCGGCTTTCGCGCAGTATTTTGCCGTTTTCGGCGCGAGCGCTCCACAAGACGACGTGGTGCTGGGGAGCTCGGGCGAGCAGAATCGCGATCGCCGTCCCCCAGGCGCCGTCTCCCCATATCGTAAATCGAATAGGCATATCCCCTGTTCCTCGCGACCGGCATAAAGCTTTTTGCCGATCGCCTCATTTTGCCGGAAGGAGCGTTCGTATCGGCAAAATGGATTTCACAGATTAGTTTATTCTCTCCCCGTTTTCCGTGAATGGAAATTCTCCAAGTCCCGGTGTTCGTATTGCCGATAAAGGAGGAGAACGGAAACCCGACATTCGGGAGGATCTCCATGGCAAGTTATCTTCGCGTCTACCCCACGTCCGAAGAGACTACTTTGCCTGATTCGCCAGCTGCTAATGTCCGGGTCCGCCTGGGGGACTTGCTCCCTCTTGTGGCCCTGGCCCATCGGCACAACTACCTATGGCTGCAGGATTTTCTCGACGATGAAGTGTCCATCACCCAGGACCTCTACGAAGTCCTGCGAGCTTTTCGGAGCTACCGCCCTTCCGCCTGATCATCGTCATCCTCCAGAATCTCCGGCTTTCCCAGTTGGCTCAAATCCACTTGGCCCCGGATTTCCATTTCCACCAACTTCATGCGGTTTTCCAATTCGCGAAACTGAGCCTGCAAGGTGAGGAACCGGGCGCTCAGATCATCCTTCGGCCGGGGACGGGGCACCTCAGGGTAGCCGAGGTGCCGCTGCAATGCCGCGAACAGAAATAGCGGATCGCGGCCCCGATTGGCCTTGGCGATTTTGCCTTCTTTTTCCCCAAAAAGCGGCGGCAAAGGTGGAACATAATCGGGATTCGCACGGCGTTGATCCTGGGGATAAAGTTCCGACCGGAGGTAAATTATGTCCGCGAAATCGACCACGCCGATCTGCCGCCGAATCCATTCCAGGTACTCCCGCCAATCCGCATCAAAAAACGGGTCTTCGACCATGCTACGCAAGCCGTCGTCATAACCGAGGCGGTTGCGGGACAGGGCCTCAAACTGATACACGAACAATCCCGCCGGCGTTGGCTCGCCGGCACGATACGCCGCCTCCCGTTCCAGAATCAAGAGCGCCGACTCCGTGCTCAGGCGCTGGCCGCCTTCTTCCGTTTGCCGAATGACAAATGCCTGGTAGCGCGTAAAATAATGGACCAGCCGGCTGAAACCCGAAGAAAGCAAGCCGGAATGCTTCAATTCGGTTGCCAGGAATTGAATCGCGTAGGGCAACCGCGTGGTGGCGAGGATTTCGTCGTCAACGTGCCGGAGGATTTCCTGCGTGGCCAGTTGATGCGCCATGCGTTCGCGCAGAATCCGAAAAAAGTACTGTTGTTCAATGTACTCTTCGCGATCCAGGACTTTGGCGCTATTCATGCCTGGATGATAGCGAATTCTTGCGCTTGCTTGGAGGGGGAATCTACTTCAAGAGGCTTTCCGTTGCGGGGCGGCGTGCGCTTCCGAAATGGCGCTGGTGCTGCTTTCCGGCGAGTTCGGTTCGGCAGCGGGCAGCGGTGCGCCGACAGATGCTCCTTCCAGGTCCACTTGAAACGTGTAGCTACCAATGCGCACGAGATCCTGGTGGTGCAGCTCCGCTTGCTCCACGCGCTCGTTATTGACGTAAAGACCATTCAGGCTTTTTAGATCGAAGACGCGCCAGCTACCGTCCGTAAAGACGAACCGGCAATGCCGGCGGCTGACATCCGGCAGCGGCAGCCGCAAGTCGGCGCTGGAATGCCGGCCGGCCACCATGTCGGGCTTCTTCAATGTGGTGGCCCAGCCCCCGGGAAACAAGATCAACCGCAACGGAAGAAAGGCCGTCATCGTCCCCTCGGTCTTGACGGGGGTTTTCCCTGCTCCAATTGCTCCGGCTTATACCAGAGTCCGTACCGGCAGTCAATTAGGGATTGCTCGCAGCTCTACCCGTCCGCATTCCTCCCAATCGGAAAACTTGGCAAATCCGGCACGCTTCAGGTTAAAGGATCACGTTTTCCTAGATTCGCTCACTTTTATTTATAGTTTCTTTTGCCAAACCTTTCCCATCGGGCACATTTCCTCTGGTTGATCGTTTACGCGGAGGAGACGAAGATGAAGCTCAAATTCGCACTGCTGGTGGGAGCGGCGCTCCTTGGGGAGGCGATCGTCGCCAATAAATTGCGGGCTTGGCACTGTGGCGCTTGTGCGTACCCCGCGGCATGTTATACCCAGGATCAATGTTGCGTGCCCCGGGTGCGCTATCAGGTCTGTTATCAGACCGTCGTCGAGGAACAAACCCGTATCTGCTACCGGCCCGTGTACCACACGGTCATGAAGGAGTGCCGTTACACTGTCTGCAAGCCGGTCTACGAGCGCCATCTTCGAGAATGCCGCTATACGGTATGCAAGCCGGTCTGGGAAGAATATGATGTCGTTCGAAATTACACGGTTTGCAAGCCGGCTTACGAACAGCATGTCCGGGAATCTCGATATACCGTCTTTAGACCGGTTTGGCAAGAATACCAGGTTCCCGTGAGCTGGACTACTTGCCGGCCAGTATTTGAACAACACGTGCGCGAAGTTCCATATACCGTGTGCAAGCCCGTATGGCAGGAATACCAGGTTCCTATCCGCTGGACCACCTGTCACAAAGTGTATGAGCAGCACATTCGGGAATGCCCGTACACGGTGTGCAGGCCGGTGTGGCAGGAATACCAGGTTCCCGTTCGCTGGACCACCTATCGGCCGGTGATGGAACAGCACGTGCGCCAGGTTCCCGTCACCTGTTACAAGACCGTGCAGGAGCCGCGGCAAAAACTGTGTACCACCTGCACCTATGAACCGGTCTGGACGGAACGGTGTTACAAGGTTTGCTCCGGCGAGTGGAACGTCGAGCGGCACTATGTACCCGGCCCGGTGGTGAACCGGTGTTGCAAATTGCCGGGCTGCTGGAGCTTTGATCCTTGCACTTGCACGTCCCATTATTGCCCCGGCCCGACCATCAGCTATGCGGTGCAAAAACCGGGACACTGGGTATGCCACCGCATTTGGGTGCCGCGCGAGGAATGGCGAACCGCCCGGTCCTGCCATTATGTGCGGAAGGAAAGTTGCCACGTGGTCCACTACACGGTTTGCAAGACCGTTCCTTTCACGGTGCTGAAGCCGGTTTGCTACACGACCTGCAAGATGGTCCCGGTGGAAAACTGCAAGATGGTGACCTGCCGGCGTTGCCAGTTTGTCCGCGAAACGTGCATCCAACGCATCCCTTACACGACGTGCAGGCTTGTCACCCAGGAACACTGCAAAATGCAAACGTGCCGCCGTTGCAGCTGGGTTCCAGAAACCAGGATTTGCCGGATTCCTTACGTCACGTGCAAGATGGTCCGGGAGAATCATTGCCAGATGGTGACGCACCGTCGCTGCTGCATGATTCCCGAAGAGCGGATTTGCCGGACTCCCTATCTCGTCTGCAAAATGGTGCCGGAAATGCGCTGCGAAGTGGTGAAGTGCCGCCGCTGTCGCATGGTCACTGAAGAGCGGAGTTGCTGCATTCCCTATGTCACATGTCGTTTGGAAAGCCAGGAATGCATCCGCCAAGTGCCCACAACCGTTTGCACTCTGGAACCTTACTGCGTGACGTACAAGGTTTGCCGGCGCGTGCCGATTTGCGTGCCGCTGTGCAACTAGGATCTTCCCCTGTGGTCCGCCAAACCGGCAAGGTCCATCGCTCGAAGGACCTTCCCGGTTGTTCTTTGCAGCAGCTCGTAAATTTATAATTCCGACCAGGTTGTATTCAATGAAGCCGAATCGGAAATAACCGTACAATTTGCAAGCTCATTTTCCGAATAACCGGTAAAATGAATGCAATCGTGCGGCATGGACCGATGGGCTGTTTTTCTATGCTCCACTTCTAATGCGCCACGCCTCACGACTTAATAGGAGATGAACCATGTGGCTCTTGTACGTCATCCTTGGGCTGATCGTGTTGTGGATTGTGGTGGCGATTGTCCGCGCTCTTGGCAGGCCCCGGTACCCCAACACCTATGGGCAGATGGGACCTCCGGCGGGCTATGGACCGGGCCAGGGATCGCCTGGAAGTCCCGGTTATGGTCAGGGCCCCATTGGAAGCTTCGGGGGCGGCGGGGGGGGATTTTTGTCCAATATGCTCGGTGGCATGTTTGGTGCTGCCGCAGGCAACTGGATTTACGATTCCTTTTTCCGAGGGTCCGGAAGCGGCATGGGTCCGTCCTATGAGCAAGATCCCCGGCGCATGCAAAATCAACCCATGCCTCCCGGCTATCCCGAAGATACCGGCATCCCGGGCAACGACTTTGAACGGCAACCTCGTTTCGAAGACAGCAGTGGTGCCGGTGGGGATTTCGGCGATGATGATCAAGCTGGTGGCGCCGGCGGAGACTTCGGAGATAATGATCAAGGAGAAGGCGGCGCCGACATCAGCAGCGAAGATTCCGGCGACGGCAGTGACTTTGGAGGGGGCGACTTTGGCGACGGTGATTTCGGAGGAGGTGATTCCGGCGGCGGCGGCGATTTTTAATCCTGCCCCTGGCGAACCGCCGAAAATATTTCCCAATTTTCCTAGAATGGTTCCGGCTGCCATCCCGGAGGATTCGCTTGTCCAAACCAGTGGCTCAAATCCGAGTATTGCATGAATTCCACAATAATTCCGTCTTGATGGACAAATGCAACTTCCCCAAAACCCCCCGGATCAAACGGTCCCAATACCACTTCCTTGTCTGCCAGCGCCTGTTGCAGGTTTTCCACTCGATACGCAATGTGGGGCCAGTTCCAAAGTTTCCAGAGCGCTCTTTGATCGGGTGAAACGGCGGGACGATTTTTGGGCCGAATGTATTCAATCCGCTGCGGATGCGCCCGCGGATTGGTCACCCACACCTCACTGAATGCGACCCAACTTTCCCCCGGCTGCGGCTCCAGCGTGGGAATGCCGATGTGGTCGAACGCCTTGTTCATTGTTCCATTGATTCCAGCGTAACTGGGATGCGTTTTTCCGCGAAGCGCTCAACGTAAAACTCCGCACGTTCCTTGTACGTGACCAGTAGTTGCGATCGGCCGAAGTGATACGCCCGCCACATCCGATGTGTGGCTTCCGCCCGCCCGAGATGCGTCAATTCCATAATCGTCCGAATGATGTACATCATGTCCGTAATGGCCGACGACGGCAAAATCAGTTGGTACCGCGGAATCCGGTAGGCTGGCCCGCGTCCCGCGGGCGGCTGGTGACTGGGTTGGAAAGATCCGGGCGAGCCTTCCGAACGGTTAACAGGATGTCGGCTCACGATTGTGTCCTTTGCGGAAAAGAGTCGGGAATCGGACACGGCAAAATGCGATCACCATCTTCGTAACATCATAGATTGCGCTCTATGGTAACCTCTCCCGGCGCATTTATCAATCATTAAAACTATTTTTTTTTATGATTTTTCGGCCGGACCGAAATAAAAGTCTGCAAGCCGGCCTATAAGCCGGGTTCTGTGCCGCATCGCAATGCGGCGACGATCATTTATCTAGCCGACCGGTTGCCCGGCCGGTCGAGCGGCCTACCCGAGAGTCATTGTGGGCCGGACCGGCCCTGCTCCCTTATTTGGCCTTGCTCCCGGTGGGGTTTGCCGAGCCAGCCTGTTACCAGGCTGCTGGTGGGCTCTTACTTTAAGGGACCGAAATCCCCCCACCTTTTCACCCTTACCTCGGTGTGCGATGAGCTGTGAATCGTGGGTGGTGGTCGCCCGCCACTCACCAATCACTACTCACCACTCACTTTAGCGGTATGCTTTCTGTTGCACTTTCCCTATCCTTGCGGACGGTGGGTGTTACCCACCACCGTGTCCTGTGGAGCCCGGACTTTCCTCTCCCCGGACGCCCGCCCAAGAGGAAAGACGGGCCTCTCCCCTATTGGCGGTGTTCCGGGCAGCGACCGTCCAGCCGGCTTGCAGACCCAATATCATTATAGACAGTCCCGGAGAACTGCTGGTTTCGCATTTTCCGGCAACAGGGGCTTTTGCCAATCCCATTGACATTGCCGGAAACTCTCCGATAATCGATATGCCGGTGCATGGATAGGCAACAGGTGAAATGTTTCCCGTGTGATTCACTACAATCGGAATACCAGCCATGAAAGCCGACCCTAACTCGTCTCCATCAAGTCGCCGCATCTTTCTGCACCAGGCAGCCGGCCTCGCCGGCGGCATGGCTCTTATGCCGCAGGCAGCGCGATCCGCCGACACTGCAAACGCGTCAAACCTATTACCCACTATTAAGCTGGGCAAGCACGACGTCACCCGCCTGATCGTTGGCGGCAATCCCGTTTATGGGTACTCCCACTTCAACAAATTGCTGAACCAGCACCAGACTGCCTGGCATACGCCGGAGCGAGTAGCCGAGCTGTTGCAGCAGTGCGCCAGTGCCGGGATCAATACGTGGCAAAACAGCTATTCGGTACGCACGCTCCAGGATCTGGACCGGTACCGCGCCGCCGGCGGCAAAATGCATTGGCTTTGTCTGGGTAAGACCGACTGGGATCAAAAGCCCATGTTGATTGATGAGGTGGCCAGGCGCCACCCCATCGGGATTGCACCGCATGGCGCCCTCGCCGAGCGCTTACATCGCCAGAAAAAAACTCCGGTGCTCGTGGATCTATTGAAACGCATTCGCGACCAGGGAGTCCTCGTCGGGCTTTCTGCTCATAATCCCGCCCTCATTGAATTGTCCGAGGAAAAGGCCTGGGATGTCGATTACTATATGTGTTGCCTGTATTACCTGACGCGGCCGCCCGATGAGTTCAAAGCGATTCTCGGCGACGATTTGCCCCTGGGTGAGATCTATCTTCGCTCGGACCCGCCGCGCATGTTTAAGGCCATTCGAGCCGCCCGGAAGCCATGCCTGGCTTACAAAGTTTTGGCGGCCGGCCGCCGCGTGGCCAATGCCGCTGAGATTCGTCAGTGCTTTGAAATCGCTTTGAAAAACATCAAACCGACCGATGCCGTCATTGTCGGCATGTATCAACAATTCAACGACCAGGTTGGAGAAAATGCTGCACTGGTAAGGGAAATCTGCCGAGCGCAACGATAATCACTTTTTCGGCCGAAACGCCTCGATGACTTCTTCATGCGTTGTCAGGTAGGGCCCTTCGATCAAATCGATGCAGTAAGGAATTGCTGGAAAAACGGCCGCAAGACAATCCTTGATGGCGGAAGGCTTGCCCGGAAGATTGACAACAAGGGTTTGGCCGCGGACACCGGCAACCTGGCGCGACAGGATTGCCGTGGGGACTACTTTCAGCGATACCGCCCGCATCAGTTCGGCAAAACCATCGAGCATTTTATGGCAAACCGCTTCCGTGGCCTCCGGCGTCACGTCACGGGGAGCGGGCCCAGTTCCCCCCGTCGTGATCACCAGGCAGCATTTTTCCTGATCGCACAATTCTCGGAGCGTCGCTTCGATCACCGGCTGTTCATCGGGTATGACCCGGGTGACGGGCTCCCAGACGCAGGACAGCATTTCCCGCAGGCAATCGAAGATCGCGGGACCGCCCAGATCCTGATAGACGCCTCGGCTGGCACGATCAGAAACCGTCACAATGCCAATGCGAATGGGTTGAGAAGCCGGCATCTCACTCTTGATCAGTTCATGTACCCTAGGATTTTCCGAATGTCTTCCGGCATTATATTCGCTTTTGCCGCATTCATCACGAATGGTCTGTTGAACACCTGCCGCATGAATTCCTTTTGCATGCCGATCGTCAAAGATTTTAGTATCTCGTATTTCTTTCTGCATTTGGTTTTCTACCATAATGGCGGACACACAAGCGGGGCATCTCCTCATTGGGGTAACTCCTGCGCCGACCTTGCATCCAGAGAAGAAAGACCGGTCATGCGCGAAACCTGGACATTTCACTCCGCTGGCCAATTGGTCTTTGGCCGCCATGCGGTAAGGCAATTGGGCGAAGTTACCGGCCGGCTTGGAGCCAAACGCGTTTTCGTGGTTACGGATCCGGTGCTCGCCAAGACAGGTACCATCGACCATGTGCGTTTACCGCTGCAGGAAGCTGCGATTACCGTCGACGTATTTACCGGTGGCGAGCCGGAACCGTCCCTCCGAGCTGCCGCTGCTTGCATAGAAAACGCCCGCCAATGCCACCCGGACGTTATTCTCGGCCTGGGCGGCGGTAGCAATATGGACCTCGCCAAGATTACTGCCGTAGTCCTTTCCCACGGCGGCAATCCGAAGGACTACGTTGGCGATGACAGGATTCCGGGGCCCGTTCATCCTCTCGTTTGTATTCCGACCACGGCGGGAACGGGTTCGGAAGTTTCCGCCGCCGCCGTACTTACGGATACGGAAAATCAAATCAAGGTCGGTATATTGAGCAATTTCCTGCGACCCAAAGCCGCCGTGGTCGATCCGCTCCTCACCGTATCCTGTCCTCCGAAAGTTACCGCCGACAGCGGCATCGACGCCTTGACCCACGCGATCGAAGCCTACACGGCAGTGGCTAATGCGGAGTTTCCATTACCCGCAGGCGAGCGATCGGTTTATCAGGGTAAACACCCGGTGGGCGATTGCTTGGCGGAAAAGGCGATCGCCCTGATCGGCGCCCATTTGCGGCGAGCAGTGGCCAGGCCGGATGACCTGGGCGCGCGGGAGGGAATGGCCCTGGGCGCGACTCTGGCCGGGCTGGCGTTCTCCAACGTCGGCGTCGCCGTCGTCCATGCCCTGGAGTATGCCGTGGGCGGCGCTACTCATTGTTCCCACGGTTGCGGCAATGGCTTACTGTTGCCATTTGTTATGCACTTTAACCGTCCGGCCCGCGTGGCGGAATTTGCCGCGATTGCCCGGTTGTTGGGAGAAAACGTCGCGGGCCTCGACGAAGCGCAATCCGCGGAAAGGGCTATTGTTGCCGTGGAAAAATTACGCAGCGATATCGGTATTCCGGGACGATTGCGAGATCTGGGAGTTAAGCCGGAGCAATTGCGACCCTTTGCGGAGCGGGCCTTCGCGATCAAGCGCATTCTCCGCGTGAATCCCCGGCCCGTCACCGCGGACAACCTGGAGGACATTTTGCAGTCAGCCTGGTAACGGAAACCACAATTGCCCTGCTCAGGCTGATAAGATAAACTTGGTTCATCCCGGAATCACGCATTGACCAGGGTTTTTGGCAATTGTGAAGAAATTGTCTTTACCTACCGATTTCGATATGCGGGCGGCAGCGGCCGCAATCGCCCGTTTTGGGGCCGACCGCAATCGAGTGGAAATCGCGGTTCAGGGTGTGGTTCAGGCCCGTTCCCGCGGACAAAATGTGGACCTACTCGACTTGTTCATCGCCCAGAACCTTCTGACTCCGGCCCAGGCCGCGCAGCTGCGGCACGATTTGCGCTCGGGCTCCACACAGGATCTCCCGCAGGCTTCTCGGGACGCCGATGAAATTCCTTCTCCATCGGCGAACGGCATGCCGGAGTCTCCTCCAGCTCTTCCTGGCCAACCGTTACGCAGCCTTGGGGCATATCGACTGTTACGATTGCTCGGTCAGGGTGGCATGGGGTCCGTCTATTTGGGCTATGACGAAAACAACAAACGGCAGGTCGCCATCAAGGTCTTATCCGAGCAGTTGGCCAGTAATCAGGCCTACGTCGAACGATTTTACCGCGAGGCCAAGAACGGAACTGTCCTGGATCATCCGAACATTGTTCGATGCATCGAGGCTTGTCAGGATAAAGCCACCGGCAAACATTACTTGATCATGGAATACGTCGATGGGCCCAGTGCGCATGTCCTGCTGGAACGGATGGGCCGGCTACCGGTCGGCGACGCGGTGCACATCGCCCTCGATATTGCGCGGGGGTTGGAGCACGTTCATTCCCGCAACATCGTGCATCGCGACATCAAACCGGACAATATATTGATGACCAGGTCCGGCATTGCCAAGCTTGCGGACCTGGGACTCGCCAAGCGGCTGGACGAAGTGAGCCATTTGACCGGGCTGCGAGTCGGCTTCGGCACCGTCGATTACATTCCCTATGAGCAGGCGATCAACGCCAAGCAGGCCGATGGACGCAGCGATATTTATGCCCTCGGCGCAACTCTTTATCATCTCGTGACCGGCCAGGTCCCCTTTCCTGCGAACAGCTATATGGAGATTGCGGAGAAAAAGCTGATCGGCAAATTCCGGCCGGCCAGTCAATTGAATCCCGATGTTCCTGTTGCGCTCGACCGGATTTTCGATAAAATGCTGGCCCGCAATCCGCAGGGCCGTTACCAGATGGTAAGCGAATTGATTGTCGAACTGGAACGAGCCAACCTGGCGGCCGGCGTACCTACATTTGCCGACCCGGAGTTGGCGCTCCAGGACCCGCTCGTCCGCTCCCGTCTGGTTTCGCCCGCGCAGCCGACTCAGTTGGATTTGCAATCGCAATCCAAGAAAGAATCCCCGGCTGCCCCGAACGTCGCCGAAAATGCAGGCCAATCTATTTGGTATCTGCGGTTTCGAAACCGGGAAGGTCAATGGATCAAAACCAAAATGACCACGCACCAGGTCCTGGAACGCCTTGCCGAGAAACGACTGGGCCCGGAAACGGAAGCGTGCCAGCAGCCCAAGGGAGAATTTCGATCCTTGGAAAGTTTCAACGAATTTCAGATAGCTATGGCCGGTACAGGGAGAATCCCCGCAAAAACTGCGAAATCCCGCCTACCCCAGAAACCGCGCCCGGCCTCCTTGGAAGGAATCGCGGAGGTGGATAAACCCAGTTTCAGGCGTGTCTTCACCATGGCCGCCCTGGGATTCATCGTTTTTGGGGTAATTTTTTTTCTGGTATTTAAGTTCCTACCCTGATTTTTTGGCACGGAACGAACTCCTTCATGGATTCCCCGGCTACAACTTCTTCCTCCTTGCCGTCCTTGACCCATGGCCGTTTATGTATCGTATTTGCGGCCATTCTGTGGAGTTTGAGCGGCGGCTTCTCAAAAGTCTTGACCAAAGAAACGGCCCTGGGTTTGAACCGTCCCGAAGTTCAAGGCTTCTCCATCGCCTTCTACCGGGCTCTCTTCGCCGGCTTGGTGCTCCTGCCCGCGCTGCGCCGGCAAGACGTTTCTTTCCGCTGGCTCATGCTGCTCATGGTAGCCTGTTTTGCAGTGATGAACATCACTTTTGTAACGGCGCTCACCGCCGGCTCCGCTGCTAACGCCATCTTGCTTCAGTATACCGGTCCCATGTGGATGTATCTCGCCAGTGTCCGATGGCTGGGAGAACCGCCGGACCGACGCAGTCTTTTTTCGTTGGGAGTTGGTGTCATTGGCATTTTGGTCATCGTCGGGGGAGAGGGGCAAGGTGAACAACTTCCGATTCTTCTGATCGGCCTGGGGAGCGGCCTGGCATTTGCCGGCGTAATCTTGTGCATTCGCATGCTGCGCTCTGCTTCTTCTCGGTGGCTCACCATCGTGAATCACCTGGTCAGCGCTCTATTATTGCTGCCGGTGATTTGGTTTCTCGGCGCGCCAACGCCCGCCCAATTCGTCTGTTTGTTCCTCTTCGGTGCTCTGCAAATGGGCTTCCCTTATTGGTTGGTCGCGCGCGGATTGCGCGTAGTCAGCCCTCAGGAAGCCGGCATGATAACGCTACTCGAACCATTGTTAAATCCCTGTTGGGCCTACCTGGTGGCAGCCGAAATTCCCCAGCCTCCCACCTTCGTCGGCGGTGGTTTCATTCTCGGAGCGCTTGCGTGGCGCTATTGGCCTCTGCGACGGGAGCTATAACCCCAGCACAGCGTTCATCGTATACCTCCCGGCCGGCCGACCTGCCAGGAATTTGGCGGCCTGCAGAGCACCGCGCACGTAACAGTCGCGGGAGTGGGCCCGGTGCATCAATTCCAGCGTCTCCCCTAACGTGCTGAAGATGATAGTGTGTTCTCCAACATTGTCTCCGACGCGAACGGCGTGCATGCCGATTTCCCGGGCCGGGCGCTCTCCGACCAATCCCTCGCGGCCATGGCGGAGATGTGTTTGGCCCATTGCTTCCTGAATGATGCAGGCAAAATGCAACGCCGTTCCGCTCGGCGAATCTTTTTTGAACCGGTGATGTTGTTCCACGATTTCGACGTCAAAGCCTTTATCTTTGAGAAGTTCGGCGGCTTGGCCCACCAGCTTCATGAGCACGTTGACGGCGAGGCTCATGTTCGGCGCCATGAGAACGGCCGTGTCGTGGGCCGCCTTTTCAATTTCCTCCTTTTGCGATGTCGTGTGACCGGTGGTGGCCACGACGATGGGGATTCTCCGGGACACACATGTCGGCAAGACTGCCATCGTTCCTTCGGGTTGGGAAAAATCAATGATTACGTCAAATCGCTTTTCAGGCGGTAATTGATCGGTAACACGGACTTTCAGGGGGCCCAGTCCGGCCAATTCGCCGATGTCTTTGCCTTGGTGCAAGTTTCCGCGCGATTCAAGTGCCGCTCCGATAGACAATTCTTTGTCCTCGTGGGCTAGTTGGATGATTCGCAGGCCCATGCGCCCGCAGGCGCCGTTGATGACGATAACGGTTTTCATGTTACGAATAAACCTCAATCGCCCGAATAATCTCTTCCAAATCATTGGGAACCTGGACCGCCCGGTTGGCATAGGTGGCTCGGCGGACGCCACGATTGCCCAGAACCTCGTCGAATGTTTTCCGGTCGGTGCTGTGATAGGCCACTGTGGCGGCGGGATCTTTGAGCTGGTGACCGGTCAAGATGCATACCACTCGCTCCCCGGCCTGGATCACGCCTTCGGCGCGCAATTGGCGCGCGCCGGCAACACTGGCGGCCGAAGCCGGCTCACAGCCAAGACCGCCGCAACCTACCTTGGCCTTCGCATCCAGAATCTGCTGATCCGTCACTTCGCGGACAGCGCCCCCGCACCGATCCAGCGCGCGCAACGCCTTGGCTAAATTGACCGGATGGTTAATCTCGATGGCACTCGCAATTGTCGAGGCGCGAATGCGTTCCTTTTCCAGCTCCTCAAAAAATCCGGCAATGATGCTTTGTTGTGGTTTCCCCCGATTCCAGCGCAATCCCTTCCGTTCATAGAGTTGGTAGAACGTGTTGGCGCCTGCGGCGTTGATCACCGCCAGCCGCGGCAAGCGCGGAATTAACCCGAGATCGCCCAATTCCACGAATGCTTTACCGAACGCGCTGACGTTGCCGAGGTTGCCGCCCGGTACGACGATCCAATCGGGGACTTCCCAGCGCAGCCCCTCTAGGACCCGGAACATGATGGTTTTTTGCCCTTCCAGGCGAAAGGGATTAATACTGTTGACCAGATAAATGCCGAGCCTACGGGTTACCTGCTGCACGCGTTGCATGGCGTCATCAAAGTCCCCGGCAATCTGCAGCGTGAAGGCCCCGTGATCGAGGGCCTGGGCCAGCTTGCCATACGTGATTTTGCCGCTCCCAATGAAAATGATTGCCCGCATTAAGCCGGTAGCCGAACAAAAAACCGCCAGCGAAGCGCTCGTGTTGCCCGTACTGGCACAGGCCGCTCGCCGGGCTCCGACCATCGAAGCATGCGTAAAAGCCGCCGTCATGCCGTTGTCCTTGAAGCTCCCGGACGGGTTCAGGCCTTCGTACTGGAGGAACAACCGGCCCGACTCCAGCCCCACAAAGGCGCCCACAGTATCGGCCCGCTGCAAAATTGTTTGCCCTTCGCCAATGGTCAATACTTTTTCAACTGGCGCGAACGGCAGCAGTTCCCGGAATCTCCAGACACCGCTGAAGTTCAGGGCACTGGTCCGGTTGGCCCATTTGTTTTCAAATGAGCGCAGTGAAGGCGGGGGAGCAAGCCGGCTCCAATCGTAGACCACGTCCATTGGGCCGCCGCATCGGGGGCAGATAAACGCGGTTTCGCTTACATCGCAGCTAGCATCGCAATCCGGGCTGATACAGCGCTGAAAAACGGCGTCGAGCAAACCTTCCTCGCTTCCCCGTTACGGACCATCGTGGTTTTCCGTAATTGCCAGTGGAATTTCGGAATGTACGTCCACGACGCGCAAGGTCGCCCGGCCCTCAAGCACGGCCAGCAACTCCGGCAAAACGTGAGTCCGGCGCCATCCTTGATATAGCAATGAATGCTCCGGAAATGCGTTACCTTGAAGTCGCGCACGCACCAGATGTCTCATGTCCGTTGCGGCGGCTACCAAATTGGGAGCCAAATGGCATCGCGCACAATAATTGCTCAGCACAGCCGCCACGATATTTGTGATCAATCCCAACTGCACGGGATCAGGTTCTCGTTCTAAAACCGCAGGACATTCGGCTAACGGAATCGCCCGGTTTTGCTCCACAACTTCGAGAATTTCGGGCGCAAAGCGACGGGGCAGGCCTCGAATAACTTTGAGATCACGCTCCTTGCTTGGAAGACGTTTGGCAATCTCGATCAATAAGTCATCCCGGCAAATTGCCCGAATCGGCCGGTTGGTTTGCCCGGCCGTGACATCCCGCCACTGGTATAAGGCTCGCACCACCGCCAAACGCCTGCGATCGAGCGACCCGAGTCCTTTTAACTTGCGCCATTTTTCCAACTGAATTTCCTCGGGAAACGAGTTGGCTGTCAATCGGCTGAATTCCTCGGCCGCCCAATCCGCCCGGTTCAATTCTGTCAATCGAGCGCTCAGTTTTTGCCACGAGGACAGCAGATAGCGAACATCGTCAAATGCGTACCGAATCTGCGCGGCAGTGAGCGGCCGGTATCGCCATTCGGTAAGCGTTTCTCCCTTGCTCAATTGCACGTTGAGCAATTGGCTTACCAGGTTGCCGTGGCTTAACGGAAACGTCATGCCAACCAGCCCGGCGGCAATCTGTAAATCAAATAAACTGCCGGGAACTTTCCCCGACCACAGGCGGCAAAGACGTACTTCTTCACGCCCAGCATGGACCACCACTTGATTGGCCGGATCGGTTACGAGGTTCCAAAACGCATCGAGAGGTCCCACCGTAAGCGGATCGATTAGTATCAATCGTTCGGGCGTCGCGACTTGAATCAAGCAAAGATCGGGATGGTAGGTGTCTTCCCCGACAAATTCGGTATCAAATCCAAATCGGCGACAGGCCGCAAGATGTTTGCAACAGGCCGACAATTCCTCCGGACGAGTCACCAGCACCTCCTGGAGATTCTCGGGTTCCATTGGCATCACGGATCGCATTACTTCGCCCAAAAAAATACTCGAATTACTAATATCATAACACTTTTCGGCTTTGCTCAATTGATGGCGCGCTAATGAGGCTTGCGCTATTGAAGTGTTCCCACGATATTCTGCAAGCGCGCGACTCCGATGCCGTCCAGTAGTTGGCGTAACTGGTCCACAATTCGCGCCGGTGCTGTGGGATCGTAGAAGTTGACCGTTCCCAGTTGTACCGCGCTGGCACCCGCCACCAGAAATTCCATGACATCGTCTATCGTTGCGATGCCGCCAATACCGATGACCGGGATTCGTACATGGCTGGCGACCTGCCATACCATCCGCAAGGCCAGCGGTTTTATTGCCGGCCCGCTGAGGCCCCCCATGACATTGCCCAAAATCGGTTTCCGTTTGCGCCAATCAATAGCCATGCCAAGAAACGTGTTAACGAGCGACACGGCATCGGCCCCTCCATCGGCCGCCGCTTGCGCGATGGCGACGATATCCGTCACATTGGGCGTCAACTTGGCAATGAGCGGAAATGGATAGACTTTACGGACTTTCCCGACCAGCCGTCGGGTAATTGCGGGGTCGGTTGCGAAATCCAGGCCTCCGGAGACATTTGGACACGATAGATTCAGTTCCAATCCTGCTAATCCGGATTCCTTGCAAAAAAGGTCGGCAATTTCGACAAATTCATCTTCGTTCTTGCCTGCAATATTGGCAAAAACTGCTGTCGGAAGATTCCGAAGGTACGGCAGATGCTGGGCAATGAAATGTTCAATGCCGTCATTATCAAGCCCGATCGCATTCAGCATTCCGGACGAAGTTTCCACCGTTCGGGGTGGTTCATTTCCCGCACGAGGGTGGCGGGTAACCGTTTTGGGAATGATCCCACCCAGACAGGAGAAATTTACCCAGTCGGCCATTTCCCGGGCATAGCCAAATGTCCCGGATGCAACAAGGATCGGGTTTTTTAATTGCAGGCGCCCGAGCGTAACCGCGAGATCGACCATTCTGCTCAACCATGCGGCTCTTCCAAATAGGTGTAGCCTTCCAACCCGGACTCGTAAAAGCGCAATAATTGCCGGGATTCCTCGAGGGAAATGCGGCCGCCGCGGACCGCTCGTTCTACATCCTTTCGCATCAAGGCGACCATTTCTTCGGTGGAGTATTGGACATAATTGAGAACTTCACGGACCGAATCGCCGTTGATGACGGCGTCCAGGCTGGGTTCACCGTCCTCATCGATGCTGACATGCACGGCGTTGGTGTCGCCAAACAGGTTATGAAGATCGCCGAGGATTTCCTGGTAAGCGCCCAACAAGAAAGCACCCAGAAAGTATGGTTGGCCGTTCAAAGGATGCAGCTCCAGCGTGTTGCGGACATCGCGCAGATCAATGAACTGATCGATTTTGCCGTCCGAATCGCAAGTAATGTCCCCCAATACGGCGCGCCGGGTAGGAGGTTCCAGCAACCGGTGAATCGGCATGATAGGGAATAACTGTTTTACCGCCCAGCTATCCGGCATCGATTGGAAAATCGAAAAGTTGCAGAAATACGTATCGGACAGCATCGCCTCAAGACCCTGGAGCTCTTCTGGAACGTAGTCCAATTCGCGAATAATTTTGAGCAGTTTGCCGCAGACGGCCCAAAACATCTGCTCGGCCATTGCCCGCAATTCGACGTTGAGATACCCGAGACTGAACAGATTCAGGGCCTCGTCCACTGATTGCACGGCATCGTGATAACTTTCCAGGAAATTCTTTTTGGATAGGTCCCGAAAGATGGCATATAAATCGGTGATCGGCTGAGGTGCATCCGGGGGGATGTCCGGGGGAACCTGGTAGCGATCGAAGTTGGATACCCCCAACACGTCAAACACCAAAACGCTGTGGTATGCCACCACCGCGCGACCAGATTCCGATAGTATCGTGGGATGGGGTACCCCCGCTTCATCGCAAACACTCTTGATGCGGAAGACGACGTCATTGGCATATTCCTGGAGGGTGTAATTGACGGAAGATTCGAAATCGGTTTGCGAGCCGTCATAATCGATACCCAATCCACCGCCGACGTCAAGGTATTTTACACCCGCGCCGACCCGGGCTAGCTCAACATAGACTCGCCCGGCTTCGGTTAGCGCGCTCTTGATGTTCCGGATGTTGGTAATTTGACTTCCCAGATGAAAATGGACGAGCTGCAAGCAGTCGGCCAGATCGCGCTGTTTGAGAAAATCCAGGGCTTCCAAAACCTCGGCCAGGGTCAATCCGAATTTCGATCGGAAACCGGCGCTGTACTTCCACCGGCCGGCCCCGCGGGAAGCCAGTTTGACTCGCACGCCAAGAACCGGCCGCACGTTGAGCTCCTGGGAGCAGCGGACCAGGGCTTCCAGTTCGGTAAATTTTTCTACGACGGGAATAATATCTTTGCCGATTTTGCGGGCCAGGACGGTCATTTTGATGAATTCGTCGTCCTTGAACCCATTGCAAATGATGGGTGTCGTCTGGCCGTTGGTCAGGGCCAAAACGGCCAAAAGCTCGGGCTTGGAGCCAGCCTCCAGACCAAAATTAAAGGGCCGGCCAAAGTCTAGAATTTCTTCGACAACATGGCGTTGTTGATTTACCTTGATCGGGTAAACACAGCAGTAATTGCCCTTGTAGTCGTATTCCAAAATGGCCTGGCGAAAGGCATCATGAATTTCGCCGACGCGGTGGCGCAAAATATCCGTGAACCGGATCAGAATCGGAAGCTGGATGCCACGGGTTTGTAGGTTGTCGATGAGATCCTTCAGGTCGATCGATTGTTCCGAGTTCTTGTTGGGATGGATCGTGACGTGACCGGCCTTGTTGATGCCGAAGTATCCTTTGCCCCAGTGGCGAACGCCGTAAGTTTCCACGGCGTCTTGAACCTTCCATTTCTCCAGTAATTCCATCAGGGGATGCCTCGAAGGGAGTGATTGTGCCCGTCTATCTTTTCCAGTATCATGTATACCTCTTTCGATTACATGTCAATAATATTTCAAAGTTTCGATTTCGCAATCCCGGTTTCTAGGAAAACGATTGCGGAGTGGCGAGTGACGGAACCGAGTGAGAAATAGCTTCACCGCATGAAAGAGGTTGAGGGATCATGAGCTTGTCCCCCGGTGACCAGGTAAATCAAAACATGGTGGACCGCATGATCGCGGAAGGAACGTTGTGGTCCCCGGGCCTGATTGCCGCGTTTCGCGCGACCCCTCGCCATCCTTTCCTGAAGCGGGTGTACTTGTTCCAGCGCAAGCACAACCGCTGGCGAGAAGTCCAGCTCTCCGAACAAAAACCCGAAGACCTGCGGATCATTTACTCGGACCGCGCCTTGATTACGAAGCTGAGTTCCGCAGTTGCTGCCCCGCCACTGCCGATCAGTTCCTCGAGCCAACCTTCCTTGATGGCGCAGATGCTCGAGGATCTCAAACTTTCTCCGGAATTGTCGGTCTTGGAAGTGGGGGCCGGGACCGGTTACAATGCCGCACTATTGGCTCACGCAGTGGAACCGGGAACCGTCATTTCCGTGGACGTCGATAAGGAAGTCCTGGCCCTGGCACAGGAAAACCTGGCGGCTTTTCCCGGCCGAACGATTCAATTCGTTCATGCCGATGGGCGCAACCGCCTTGCCGAGGTGCCATCCTTTGATCGCATCATGGTCACGGCCGCCACTCCTGACCTCGAACCTGCCTGGTTGGATCAGTTAGCTGACCGCGGCCTTCTCCTGGCCCCGTTGGCTTTGGCGCCCGGCCTCGCCTACATTGTCCGGGGTACTGTTACGGACGGAATTTTCCACGGCCGATTGACTCGGGCGGCGTATTTCATGCCGCTTCGCTCGGAAGACGAGGCCGCTGGGCCGGAAACGCCTTCGTCATTTCCCGCAGCAGATATCCGCAAAATGGCGGCGCCCTGGGCCAATTGGTTCGATCGGAGGCGGATTCGCATGAATTGGTTAGGCTTCAGCCAGGCCCTGGCCTTTTACGGCCATTTACGGGGTTTATCGGTTCATTACCGAGTCCTGGACAATAATTCTCCGTCTTTTGGTGTTAGCGAAAAGGACCAGCTATGTTGGTTCGGCCAACAGGAGTGGCATGTTTCCGGCAACGAAGGCCGCGATTTGGGTTGGACTCTCTGGCGGGCTTTTCTCGACGCTGGCGGACCCTGGCCGACAGAATTCCGCCTCAAGGCCAGCCCGGATCTTTCAATTAGTTCGGGGAGGCGCGAAAAATATATACGCCACGGACCGCGCTGCCGCCATTTGTGGGAATTGATGGAGCCACGCGACCGGATCGCGTGGATTTGAGCCACGGCTACTTCCGCATGCTTTCCAATACTCCGGCCACGGTTCGCAGCGCCTGATCGATGAACTCCGGCGGCGGCACCGGCAACTTCAGATAAGATTCCCCGGTGCGCTCGTCTTTGGTAACCAGAGTTTGAACCAGGCTCGCCCTTTGAAGACTTGGCGAGCCGCTTTCCGGTGCAGCCGGCGGGGAAGCGCCGGTGATTTGTTGGACCAACGCCATTCCCACCTGCAGCAAACCCGCCCACGGATCGGAAGGTGCATACGCTTCGCTCGCCGCAGCCGCTGCTTCTTCGTCCGTTTCCCCTTCCAATGGTATGCCGGCCACCATGGGGACAGCGGTTCTTTTTGGGAGTTGTGATGCATCTTCGACCATCGATTCCGGAATCGATGTCGTGGCGGCTTCGACCGTTTCCATGAACTTGTTAAAGCGGCTACCACCGATGAATACATCTTTTTCGCCGCCATCCAGCACACCGGCAAAGAGCGATTTCTTGAACTGAAGTACCGACAGCATCCCCTCCTCAATCGTTCCCTTGGCAACAAAATTGATCACGCGGACCGGCTGGCGCTGGCCGAGCCGATGGACGCGGCCGATCCGCTGTTCGAGGACCGCCGGATTCCATGGGAGGTCCAAGTTCATAACCACCGAGGCATGCTGGAAATTCAAGCCGACACCGCCCGCGTCTGTCGCCAGAAAGGTTCGGCAGCGCGGATCGTCGCGGAACCGATCAACCAGTTCCGTGCGTTTGACACCGGGCACGCCGCCGTGAAATACTACATGGTCCCAACTGCGCTTCTTGAATCGGCGAACCAACAACTCGTGCATTCGCAACCACTGACTGAAAACAACGACTTTGGAGTCCGGCCGTTCGAATATTTCCCCCAACAGAGTGATTGCTTCATCCGTCTTTATGCCGTGGTCGCTATGATGATCCACCAGGTACGAGTTATCGCAAACCATCCGCATCATTTGCAAAGCGATCATTAGCTTTTGGCGATCGGCCTCGGACAGGAAGCGGTAGCGGCGCCACTTCTGAACAATGCGGGCGACGATTTCGTGATTTTCCTTGTGAATCTTGTCCTGGATCACGGTCATCGGCACGAAGATATTGGTGTCGATGCGCTCCGGAAGCTGCTGCAGAACCTGATCTTTTTGCCGGCGCACCAGGATCGGTTCCAGAGTCTGGCCGATTCGATCCAGATTCTTGTAGCCGATCACCTTGCCGTGTTCATCGCGAATTTGATGTTCGTGCAGCAGTTTAAGAGTGGGACCCAAACGAAAACGGGCCACGAACTGAACGATGGAAATCAATTCCTCGAGACGGTTTTCCAGAGGAGTTCCGGTAAGGACGATCGCGTAGGGCGATGAAATGCGTTTGACGCTCCGGGCGACGCGTGTGCTCCAGTTTTTTATTCGCTGCGCCTCATCCAGGATCGCAAGGTCGGGGCTCCAGTTTTCAATCAAATCAAGGTCGGTGTGGATGGTATCGTAATTGGTGATTTTGAAGAAACTATCGGATGCATACCCTTTCTCGCGGCGGGGGCGTAATCCGCCGATAACTTCGGAGGGACGGCCCACGAAACGCTCGATTTCCCGGTGCCATTGATGCTTGAGCGACGTGGGACATACGACAAGAACGCGTTCCAAACCGAACAGCCGGGCCATGATTTCGCTGGCCGCGATAGCCTGAATGGTTTTCCCCAGGCCCATTTCGTCACCCAGGAGGCAGCGGCCGCTCCGGGCGGCGAATAAGGCGCCCTCGCGCTGGTAATCATACAGAGATACCCTCAGCAAATTCTTAAGAGCGGCGCTTTTAATTCCCCGGGGAAAGGCTTCCGCTACCCTCTGACGCCTTTGTTCCGCATCGCGAACTTCCACCACGAAGGCCACGACGTCTTCCCCGCAACGCAATTCCGATTCGCACTGGCCCGCTTTTTCCAGGAATTTTTCAAACTTGACAAACGCGTCCGACAACAACGTTTTTTCCGAATCGAAAAACTCCTCTGCCAGCCGAACAAGTTCGACACAACACCCGGTCCCGGCGCGAAAACGGACTTCACGACGAGCGCCATAGTGTAGAAAGACTTCACTATATTCGGGTTGAAAACCGGCGCGCAATTCCGCCATCCCGCCGCGCTTGCGTTCCAGCATCGACAGCGTAAATTCAATGTGCTTGCACGTGCCAAGAGTATTGGTGGCAAAATCCGGGCAGGTACAATGATTGTCCCCCGCCTGGCAGCCCCGTATGTGGACCCTGTAAGTACTCTTGCTTTGGGGATTGGTTACTTCGAACTCGGAAAAGATGCGCTCCTCTCCCAGGTTTTTTAATAGAAATGGCTGCTCGCACCCGAACTGGCGCCGGAGTTGAATTTGCCATTCTTCCAACAACATGTTATCCGGCTTATGTAAACGGGGAAAGTTTAGCCGATTTTTCTGTCTTCTTTTCTTGTCTTTGATTGTTCCGCTTGGCCTTCAGTTTCTTTGGCAAGGTCAACGAGTTGTTATTCCTTTTCGGTCGCCATTGCATAGCTTTTGTCTCCTTACAGGTCCGTGCCCGCAGACGGCTAATTCATTTCGGTTTTATTGTATGAACCGAGGGCAAGCCGTGCGTTTCTAAAATGAAGGATCGCGATCGGCATGAAAAATGTGAATATCGGCCTTGGCCAAAATGCTATATTCTTACTGGAATAGAACAGGAAGGTAGATTCCCAGGATCCGGAGGGAATGCCATCTCCTGATGTGAATAACGGATTGGGGGTGGAGCATGCCGGTTTTGCCGTTGGAACCTTTTGTCTATCCGGACAATCTCTTGATGCAACCCTTTGCACCGGCCGATCCCTCATGGCGTTGGTGGGTGTTGCATACGCGGCCACGGGCCGAAAAGACTCTGGCCCGAAATCTGCTGAAACATCAAATCGCCTTTTTTTTACCCCTCTTTCAACGAAGCCAGAGATTTCGCGGACGCCTGGTCACTTCTCATTTACCCCTCTTTCCTGGCTATGTGTTTCTTCTTGGTGACAATCAAGCTCGGATTCAGTCCCTCACCACGAACACGGTGGCGCAAACCTTGCATGTGGTCAATGGCGAGGAACTCCATATGGATCTGGCCCGGGTCTATCATCTAATGTCCTCAGGAGCGCCGCTGGCACCGGAAGATCGGCTCCTACCCGGAACTCCCGTGGAAATCACGGCCGGCCCGCTGGCGGGGTTGGAAGGCAAAATCATCCGCAAAGGCAAGCGGTTGAAATTCATCATTGAGGTACATTTTCTCCAGCGCGGCGCCTCTGTCGAGATCGATAGCTGGATGATCGAACCGCGCGGATCATGAAGCGTTTGTATTTCCACATCTTTTGCTCCCGCGCAGACCGTCGAAGTGCGGATCCGTTGCGCGCTGCCAGCATTACGATTCCAAATATTATGCTATGTTTGAGTGACAGATTATATTCAACGCGCCAGATGTCCATGATCGCCAAGCGGCCGATTGTTAATGCCCTGACGGTCGATGTGGAAGATTACTTTCATATCACGTCTTTTGAGAAGCGGATTTCCCGGCGCGATTGGGACCGCTTTACCAGCCGTGTGGTGCAGAACACGCAACGCCTCCTCGACCTCACGGAAGCCCGGGAGATTCAAGCCACCTTTTTTGTACTGGGGTGGGTGGCGGAGCGCCTTCCGCGGCTGATGCGGCAAATTGCCGGGGCGGGTCACGAAATTGGCTGCCACAGCTATTGGCACCCCCTTGTGTCTACCTTGACCGCCGCGGAGTTCCGCAAGGATATACGGCAAACGCGCGACCTGCTGGAAGGCATCACGGGGGAGCGCGTTCAGTCGTTTCGCGCTCCTACTTTCTCGATCACCACGCAATCGCTCTGGGCACTGGACATTCCGGCCGATGAAGGCTTTCGCTACGACTCGAGCATCTTGCCCATTTACCACGATCGCGATGGGATTCCGAATGCTTACCGGTTTCCGCACCGCATTCGGCCCGGGCCGATGCCGCTTTGGGAACTTCCCGGAGCAGTCCACCGATTCTGGAAATTGAATCTGCCCATTTCCGGCGGGGGATACTTTCGGCTGTACCCTGCCCGCTTGACGGCCCACTGGTTGGGTGGCATCAATCGGCGTTTTGGGCAACCCTTCATGTTCCTATATGCATCCCTGGGAGATCGACCCGGATCAGCCACGGTTATCCGCAGGCGGCTGGGACGGCTGGCGCCACTATTTGAATCTGGAAACGACGGAACGAAATCTTCAATGGTTGCTGAGCCAGTTCCACTTCGGCCGGCTCGAGGATGCTTTGGAAGCCGGCATGCCAACGCAAGTGAGCGACACGTTATCGGTCGGATCGCCGAGCGCTTTTTCATCTACCGCTGTGCCGGAATGTGCGTATCAGTGTTCACCAGTTTGGACAAACCACAAAGGGTGGAACGGTTTTCAAACGGCCATTCTTTGGGAGCTGCGGGCAGCCAGGATGGAATCGAGAATTTCGAGCGCGGTCTCCACTTGTTCCGAGCTCAGGCACAATGGGGGGCAAAAACGGACGGCACTTTCACCGCAGCCAAGTAATAATAAGCCCTTCCGAAAAGCTGTTTGCACGATCTCATCGCGTAGGGCCGGGTCCGGCGCTTGGCGGTCGCGAGCGTGCACCATGTCGATCGCGACCATGAGTCCCAAGCCGCGCACGTCTCCGATTTCGGGATGGCGGCGTTGCATTTTGCAAAGGCCCTGGCGCAACTGTTCGCCGCGCTGGGCGGCATTGGCGATGTATTCTGCTTGCAGCAATTCCAGGGTGGCGAGGGCGGCGCGGCAACTCACGGGATTGCCCCCGAAAGTGCTCGCGTGGCTGCCGCTCGGCCAATCCATCACTTTTGAGCTCGCGATGATCGCCCCCAGGGGCATACCGCTGGCAATTCCCTTGGCCAGGCAAATAATGTCCGGTTCCACGTCCCAGTGTTGGACAGCGAAGAGTTTTCCCGTCCGGCCCATGCCGGTCTGCACCTCATCCGCCACCAGCAGGATGTCGTGCCTATCGCACATCTTGCGGAGTTCGGGCAGGAAATCGGGCGGCGGCACATGATAGCCGCTCTCGCCCTGAATCGGCTCAACAAAAATGGCGGCGACTTCTTCGGGCGGAGCAATGCGCTTGAGCACCGTTTCTTCAATCTGTTCCACACAGTGACGGCCAAAATGCGGATCGCCATGCGCTTCAGCACGGCGGGGATACGGGACATGGTGAATGTCCGGTACCAGAGGCGAAAATCCCCGGCGATGGACCAGCTTGGAACCGGAAAGCGACATGGCGCCGTAGGTCCGGCCATGAAAGGCGCCCAGAAAGGCGATAACGCGCGAGCGCTTCGTGTGCCAGCGGGCCAGCTTGAACGCGGCTTCCAGAGCTTCGGCGCCGCTATTCGTAAAAAAAATTCGCTTGAGAGAATTACCGGGCGCTAACTCGGCCAAGCGCTGCGATAAATCAATTTGCGGTTCGTAATAGAAATCGGTGCCGGACATGTGCAGTAGCTTGCCGGCCTGGTCTTGGATCGCCGCCACCACAGTGGGGTGGCAATGGCCGGTCGCGGTGACCGCGATACCGGCCGTGAAATCCAGGAAGAGGTTGCCATCGACGTCTTCGATCACGGCGCCACTGCCCCGCGCGACGACCAGCGGATAAATTCGCGTGTAAGAAGGAGAAACGTAGCGGTGATCGCGTTCCAGGAGTTCCCGTGCCTTGGGACCGGGGAGTTCGGTTTGCAACCGGGGAACCGCGCAATGATCGAAATGCCACATGCCGTCTTTCCTTTGGAAATACCCGCGGGTCCGCGGACCGCGGCTTAACTATTCCTCAATATTCATTGTCAGACCCTGGGCCATCTTGACTTCCAGCCCGTGGTTGACGGTCCAGGCAGTCTTATGCGTAACGGTTTCGATGAGGGCCGCTGCGGAAGGATGGCCATTGCCGCTCTTCTTGACGCCGCCGAACGGTAAATGGACTTCGGCGCCAATGCACGGCAGGTTCACGTAGCCCATGCCGTATTCGCACTCGTCTCGGAAATAGCGCATGGCCCGATAATCCTCGGTGATGACCGCGAGAGACAGCCCAAACTCGGTTTCGTTGTAAATCCGCACCGCATCTTCACGGGATTTGAAAGGAATCACGGCAACATGGGGGCCGAAAACCTCCTCGCGGATCGTACGAATGCCCGGTCGATAGTCCATGCGATAAACAAAAGGTCCGAGAAAACATCCAGCTCTACGTTCCGGATCGGTCAAGCGGCCGCCATCCACCAAAACCTGGCCGCCTTCCTTTTTCGCTAATTCATTGTAGCGCTGGATCTTTTCGATTGCGGCCTGGTTTATCACGGGACCGGTAAAGTTGCTGCTGTCGAGCGGATTGCCGATTTTGAGTCGTTTGGCCAAGGCGGCGAATCTATCCGCAAAAGAGTCGAGAATTTTCTCGGCAACGAGAATCCGGCTGCCGGAGACGCACCGCTGGCCGCTGGTTTTAAATGCGCTCAAAATGGCGCAAGTGACTGCCAAGTCAATGCGGGCGTCTTCGCAAACAATGACAGCGCTCTTGCTCCCCATTTCACAAGCAACAATCCGGTCGTAGTGTTCCGCGGACAGTTGTTGGATGCGATGGCCGACCTCATAACTACCGGTGAAGAGGACGACGTTGACTCCGGGCGAGCGGACCAACGCTTCGCCAACTTCCCCGTCGCCGTGCACTAGATTGATTACCCCGGGCGGAAAACCGGCTTCTTCGAACAGCTCGACCAAACGCTGGCCGATTGCGGGCGTGTCTTCCGACGGTTTGAATATAGCGGTGTTGCCTTCGAGCAAGCTCGGAGCGAGCATCCACAAGGGAACGGCGAAGGGAAAATTCCAGGGCGTAATCACCGCGACAACGCCCCAGGGTTTACGGCGCATGAAGGCGTCCTTTTCGGCAATCTCGGAAGCGAGAACGTCGCCCACGGGCATGCGGCCTGTGCCGAACACAAACTGAATCATGTGCAGGCCTTCGACTACCTCCGCCCGGCATTCGGTGATCACCTTACCGCATTCACGGGCCATTAGCTCGGCCAGTCGATCGGCATCGCGCTTGACTAACTGGGCCAAGTTGTCAAATAATTCAGCGCGATGAATGCGGCTGGCACGCCGCCAGCCCGGGAATGCATCGCGCGCCGCAACAATAGCATTCTGGACTTCGCTGTATGCTGTCCTGGGAAAGACTCCAATCACCTCGTCCAGCCGGGCTGGATTTTGGCTGGGAAACGATTGGCCATTGACCGGGTGCCAGCGTCCGCCGATCAAATTGGAGCCGGTGATGGTTGAAGTAGTAGGGGCAGTCATGTCAAAGTCCTCCATGAGACTCCGCTGGGAAGCATTGAAGTTCCGCGCGAGCGGTGCAGGCAGTTCGGCGGGGCAAAGACAAGTGAAGTGAAATGCATGCCGCGGCCGATTTTTTCTTAATTATAGGGCATGTTTTCCGGCGCCACAATTGGGAAAGAAAGTTTGGATACCCGCACTTATAATATCCCCAACAGAGGGCCAAAATCTGCAAGGTCGACTGTGGCCAAGTGTGGCGAGCCATGCACATAAGCATCAATTTCGGGCGTCAACGCTTTGAATGCGAGGTGCCGGAAAATCAGGTGGTTCCCGTCGGGCGCGGGCCATCCGCTCCTCCCTTGGCCGATCCGGCAGCAGCGGTTCGCAAGGCACTCGAATCTCCTTTGGATTTTCCAGCGTTGCGAAAAGCTTTGACTCCGGATGACCACATTGTCATTGTGGTGGATGAACATTTGCCTCATTTGCCGCAAATGTTGGTTTCAATTGTCGAGCACGTCCGGGACGCCGGCGTCGCTGCCGGGGCGATTGTTTTTTTATGTCTGGAGAATTCCTCGCCCCATTCCTGGCGAGAACAGCTTCCTAAAGAGATCCAGCACATTCGGATGGAATACCATGATCCGAAAAACCGTCAGCGCCTTAGTTACCTGGCCACAACGCGCCGCGGCCGGCGCATCTATTTCAATCGAACCGCCGTGGACGCCGACCAACTGGTGGTTTTGGCTGGTCGGGGTTATGATCCGATATTGGGTTATTCCGGTGCGGAGGGATTTCTTTACCCCGGATTGATCGACGAGGCGACGCAAAAAGAACTATCAGCCAAATTGTCCATGGGCATTCCGGGCAAGGAACCGTGGCCGGTGCAGCGCGAAGCGGGTGAAGTAACCTGGTTGTTGGGTGCTCCGTTCTTGATCCAAGTCATTGAAGGCGCCGGCGACGATCTCGTGCATGTGTTGGGCGGTCTGGCGGCAACCGGGGCTGAAGGCCAAAAATTACTCGACGCGCAATGGAAGATAACGGTGGCTGATCGAGCGGACATCGTGATCGCGGGTATGAGCGGCGACCCAACGCGCCATGATTTTGCGTCCATGGCTCGAGCGATGGCTGCTGCTTCGCGGGTGGTCAAACCCGGAGGGAGCATCCTTTTGCTGACACAGGCCCATCCCTCGTTAGGGCGCGGAGCCGATATTATGCGGCAAATGGACGAAGCGGAACAAGCACTAGCTTTGATTCGGGAAGAAACGCCAGCCGATTATGCGCCGGCCTTTCAATGGGCGAGCACGGCCAAGAATGCCACGATATACCTGCTAAGCAATTTGCCGGCGGAGGTCGCCGAGGAGCTTTTCACCATACCCCTGGAACATCCCGGCCAAGTCCACAGGTTGCTGAACGGCCGCGGATCGTTCCTATTTTTGCCGGATGCCCATAAAACTTTGGCGGTGCCGGGAACAAAATAGTCATGCCTCAACTGTCGCCGATCCATGAACTGAGCTCGAGAGCCGGAGCGATATTTATTAACGAAGCCGACTGGCTCATGCCGGGCCATTTCGGGAATCCGGAATCTGAATACCGGAATGGTCGCGAAAAGGGCGCCTTATTTGACTTGTCCCACCGAGGAAAAGTCGAAGCCAGCGGCCCCGATGCGGCAGGATTCTTGCAGAACCTTTGCACGAACGATGTCAAGACCCTTTTGGTGGATCACAGCTGCGAGGCGTTTTTCACGACTGGCCAGGCCAAAATTGTAGCCCATGCGATCGTCGAGCATATTCACCAGACGGACGGTGCTGATGCTTTTTTGTTGGATTTAGCCCCGGGAACTGCAGGAAATACTCTCAAGCACCTCAATTACTTTCTCATTACCGAACAGGTAGTTTTGACAGACAGGACCGAAGACTTTGCCCAGTTCCATCTGGCCGGTCCGCACGGAAGTAAGATTCTCGCACTGGCTTTTGCCCGGGAAATTCCGGAACTGCGACAACATCAATCGCTGGACGGCAACTGTCGAATCCGGCGAAACGATGCCCTGAGCATCCCCGGGTTTGATTTAGTTTGTGAGCGGCAACAGGCGGCGAATATTTGGCAGGCGATCTGTAAAGCCGGCGCGTTTCTTGCCGGATTGCAAACTTACCATGCGCTGCGCATCGAGGCGGGAACGCCGCTTTATGGTCGGGACATTGATGAATCCAATTTGCCACAAGAAGTGGGCAGAACGGAAACCGCGATCAGTTTCACTAAGGGTTGCTACATCGGCCAGGAAACGATTGCCCGGATTCGGACTTACGGCCACGTGAATCAGCTATTTGTCGGATTAAAGTTGGCAGGAGAAACTCCCGCGCCAAATGGTTGCCCATTATTTCATAATGAAAAATTGGTCGGCCGGGTGACTTCGTCGGTAATATCGCCGAGGCGGGGCGTCATTGCCCTGGGCTATGTACGGCGCGGTCATCATGACGCCGGAACAATGCTTGAATTCGATAGCGATGGTACTCGGAAAACGGCAGAAGTCATTTCCTTGCCATTCGCAGAGTCTTGAACCAGCGGCATGTAAAAAATTGCGATCGCGGTTACGCCGTTAAATAGGGAATGGAGGAGTATGGGACCGAGCAGACTTTGCGTTCGATAAGCGAGAAATCCGAGACCCAATGCGAGAATAAATAAAGCAATCGGCGAGGGCCAGACGCTGGAATGAAAAACGGCGAAAAGAAGCGAAGTACCATAAACGGCCCGGGTGGCATCGGGGCGCGGCAGCCATCTCCAGGAAACTCCAGACAAATAATAGTAACCGGGCGCCGTCAGCAAGACAAATGCCAGAGGCCAGAAACCCGAGTCTTTCCAACCGAAAACAATAGCCAAACCGCCGGACGCTGCAAAAGCGATTGCGCCACCCCAAGGCTGCGCGGCAAGCCAGTTTTGCAGCATTCCGCGAAATAACAGTTCTTCAACAATAGGAGCCGCCACTACTGCAATAGTGATAACAGCAATTAATTCCCCTTGTGTTGGTTGGCCAAGTGCCAGCTGGATGAGGACATGTTCGGACGGCTTGACTTCTAACCACGATTTGAAGCACCAGGTAGCCACGATATCCACGCCAAACACAAGGGGAACAAGAACGAGCCAAAGCAGGCAGGCAGCGGCAATATCTTCAACCCAACGATGACACGTCAAACCGAGTTGATAAAGGCGAGTTCCACTTCCCAAGCGGAGAATTACGGGAATACAAGCCGCTTGCAAAGGAAACGAAAAGAACTGAACCCACAAGTCCCACCGCCCCGTCACCGTCTTCGGCAGTGTTTCCGAATCGGCGGATAAAAAGGGAATCGGAAAATCCGAGCCATACACCCATGTGAGGAAACCGGTTCTGGCCAACAATCCCAAAAAAAGGATTGGAAACAGGAAAAATAGCATAAACAGAACAATAAGCATTTCGATGCTTCCCCAGGGAACCAAGCGGTACCGCTGAGGGGGAAGAATAGAGCGATGGCTCCTATTCAGATAAAGCCACAGCCCGCCGCCGATCAATCCGCACAGCGTTGCCTGGGTGGCCCAGGCGAGAAGTCCCGGTAGAGCTTGTTGTAAATCGGACATTGGATAACGGGTTGTTGGCGTAGTGGAGGTCCGGCCTTCCCAAAATCGCCCGCCAGAAGTATCCTACTGCGGGCCTGGAAAATTGGGTAGAACAAGAAGGCGCAAGACTTGGGCACCATTCTCGACACGATCGTTGCGAGCAAACGGGAAAAGATCAACGCTGCGCGAATCCGAATGCCGGAACTGGAGCTCGAACGTCGCCTGAATCAAGCCCCGCGCCTGCGCGATTTTCGCGCTGCCCTGGAACGTCCGGGCGAAATTCAAATCATTGCCGAAGTAAAAAAGTCCTCGCCGTCCGCAGGCGTTTTGCGAGCGGATTTTGATCCGCTAGCCATCGCGCAAATTTACGAAAAGCATGGAGCAGCGACGGTCAGCATCCTGACGGATGAGCCGTTTTTTCAGGGTAAACTGGAATACGTGGCTGCGATTCGTCAGACTGTGGCGCTGCCGTTATTGCGTAAGGATTTTATCCTGGATCGCTATCAATTGCTGGAAGCGCGCGCGGCTGGCGCCGACGCAGTTCTTCTAATTGCTGAAATTCTGCCAGGAAAGGAGCTCCGTCAGTTGCTTCAGCAGGCCAATGAGCTAGGACTGCAATCCCTGGTGGAATTTCATGAAACAAACGAGTTGCAACGTGTAATTGATAGCGGTGCCGAGTTGATTGGCATTAATAATCGGAATCTGCGCTCCTTCGTCACGCGTTTGGAACATACGCTCGAACTGCTACCACGCATTCCCAAGGGTCGTTGCCTGGTTAGCGAAAGCGGCATTCGAACTCGACAAGATGTGCGGCGGCTCGAGGAAGCGGGGGTTCGGGCAGTGCTGGTCGGTGAAACCTTGATGCGAGCCGCCGACATCGGCGCGACACTAGACGACTTGCGGGGCGTCACGCCATGATGCCGCGCGTTCAGCCTCTTCCATCCTTTCATGGTCGTTTGCTTGCTTCGAAGATAATGGATCGGGAATTCGCACCGCGAGCCAGGCGCACCAGAACCAAAAGGCCATCACGCAGATCGTGTCCCAGGGAAATTCCCGCAGGCCAAAACCCAAAAGGTAAGGAACGTATGCCGTGCCCAAAAGAACCGCAAACAAACTGGGAATCACGCGATTAACTACCCAAATGTTCTGGAACCCCGCCGGCAGCGGCGGCGGAGCCGGCGGATAGCATGCCGAAAAACCGGGCCGATAGTAACCGGCGCGTTTTTCGCCCAATTGGTCGCGGGATACCGCCGCCAAGGTGAAGAAAAACGGGACAAGATATTGCCGTGGTTCGGTAAACAAAAGAAAAACCGGCAACGCGGCCAACAGGAGGTCATAGTACATGAAATGAAAGCAGCAGAGCCAGGCGGCAAACAACACGAAAGCGGGAATCGGGCCCGTTACCGCGCGGATCTGGATTCGCCGCCCAAATGCCAGGCGCAGGGTCGCCTCCAGCACAAAAATCACCAGGGCCCAACCGACAATCGTTGTGGGAATGTCATCCCGGCGGTTGTAGTACTCGGCCGGGTCGAAGTCCAACCATCGGCGCGGGATACTCAAAAGATCTCGGCTGAGGTGAATCCAGTTGTCATCCGCCTTATAGGTGGCTGCGGCCTCCTGTCCCACGCGAAACCAATCAAGCCAACTTTCCATGCCTACAAACGGTAAGGTCAGTGCCCCCAAAGCGACTCCGACAAGGATCATTGCCGCGGCATCCCGCCAACGACGGGTCAGAACCATTGTGAGAAAAAAACTCAGCGCCCAAACCGGCTTAAATGCCAGGAAACCCCACACAGCGCCACCCCAAATAGGGACACTCCGAGCCATCAGAACCCACCCCCAAATCAGGATGCAAAGTGTTAGAGTCGCGTTTTGTCCCAAACTTATCGAACCGGAATAGCCCGGGAAGGCGATAATGACTGTGGCAGCGACCGGCCACCAAATGCGTCCCTGAGAAAGTATTCGGACGCCCAGACCGGCCGCCAGGGCCAATACTAAGTTCATCACCTGGTTAATCCGGTATGCATCACGAGCCGGGAAAAACGCCAGGGGATAGTGAGTAAAGCAATTAATCGGCGGGTAAAGAGGCCCGCCCACCCGTTCGGCCAGGATCCGGTCCAACTTGTCCGAAGTCCATTCTACTTTTCCCGATGCCAGAAATGGCAGCAAACACAGACTATTTGGGGCGGCCAAGGGCGCCGCAAACGATGCCAGCGTTTTTCCCGCTTCCGCATCGTCAGATCCCATCATGCATCCCATCAGAGTTTCCACATCGCTGCTCGCCTGACTCGGATCCTGGTCCTGCCGCGGGTAGATTTCGGAGAGGACTTGCCGCTGGTAGCGCCGATGGAAAAGATGGTGACCATACCCCAACCGAAGCATTCGTCCCATTAAATATTGCCCGCCGAAGTCGATGGTGCAATGGCCGTAGTTGCCGTCATTCCGCGCGGGGGCATCAAAGGCTTTCCAGGCTTCGAATAGGGCCATGCCTGCCGCAAAACTAGTCACAAACCAGGCCACGCAATATCGGGTGAGTCGGTGGAGCAGAAAATGCCAAAGACTCGGATGCGCGAGCAGCCGGCCAATAGACACAAGAAGCCATTTGCCATTGCCTATGACCATATCGCTACCTGCAGCACCCGGAAGACCAACAATAATCGCAAATGGTGCTAGAATGAGAGCGCTTCAACAATGCAGGCCTTGATGCGATTTTATCGATTCCCATTCGGATTGGACGGGTCCAAGCGTTGTCACCCCTTCACCGAGAAGTTCTGAAACTTTTCGCGCAATTTCCCTCCGCCCATGAAGGAATTGTGGTTGCGTTCTCCGGCGGGCCGGATAGCATGGCCCTGGCCAGGATACTTATGACTCAAGAGGAAGCTCCCGTTGGCAGACTCGTGATCGCCCATTTGAACCATCAGCTCCGTGGTCCGGAAAGTGATGCCGATGAAATGTTTGTCCGAGACTGGGTTGCCCGGATGCGGCTTGATTTTCCCGGGGACTTACGGTTGCACTGTGACCGGAAAGAGGTGGCTTCCCTGGCCCGAGTCAAAAGACAGAACCTGGAAAGTTTCGGCCGGCGTTTGCGGTATACATGGCTTGCCGAAGTTGCGGTTCAAGAAGGGATCAACCTGGTTGTAACCGGCCATACAGCGGATGACCAGGCTGAAACCGTCCTGCACCACATTCTTCGGGGCACGGGTCTGCGGGGCTTGCGCGGGATCGCCCCGTGCCAGAAACTGGAGCCCGGAGTGCGCCTGGTTCGACCAATGCTGGATGTTTCAAGGGGGGAGATTGTGCGTTACCTGGAACAGGAAGGGCAATCCTATCGCCAGGACAGTTCCAATCGGGATTTGCGTTATACCCGAAACCGCATTCGCCATGAATTACTGCCCCAGCTTGCGGAGCACTATAGTCCTCGCATCGTGCCGAACTTGTGCCGTCTAGCAATGGGGGCCCGCGAGCTGTTCGCAATCCGGGAAGCGGAAGCCGCGGCTTTGCTCGCCCGGGCTGAACTTGCCCGGTGCGGGCCGGTTGTCGTCTTGAATCGCCTGCTCTTGGGAAAGACGCCACGGCCCCGGCTTCGAGAAATGTTCCGGCTATTGTGGAGGCGCGAATGCTGGCCGGAAGGCCAAATGGATTTTGATGCGTGGAATCGGCTGGCAGGACTCGTGTTTGGGGAAGGCAGCGCTCTGGATTTGCCGGCCGGCATCCACGCTCGCTGCCGCGAGCGAGTGGTCCAACTGGGCCGCCGTCCATAAATTGGCCAAAGATGTTAACGACCGCCTGGGAGAATTGTGCATGGAGCTTCGAACCGTTCGGCGGGCATTGGTCAGCGTATTTGATAAGGCCGGCCTGATCGACTTGGCCCGCGGATTGGCTGAGTGGAAAGTCGAATTGATTTCCACGGGCGGCACTCGCAGAACACTTGAAGAGGCCGGGTTGCCGGTCCGGGATATTTCCGCAGTGACCCAATTCCCCGAAATCCTTGACGGCCGAGTCAAGACTTTGCATCCCAGCATTCATGCGGGCATTCTCGCGGTTCGGCATAACGCTGATCACATGAAGGTTTTGGAAAAGCAGGATATCGGGCCCATCGATCTGGTGGTGTGTAATCTCTATCCGTTTGAAAGAGTTGTGGCCCATCCCGGCAGCAGCCGCGCCGAAATACTCGAAAACATCGATGTCGGCGGCCCTTCCATGATCCGCGCCGCCGCAAAAAACTACCACGATGTCGCCGTGCTCACCGATCCCGGCCAATACGGAGCTTTTTTGGACGAACTGAAATCGAACCGGGGAAGCTCCACTCTGCCGATGCGCGAAAGGTTGGCGATAGCCGCTTTTGCGCGGACCGCTGATTACGATCGGGCCATCCACGATTATTTCGCGCGATGTGTCCCGGGCGAGGATTTTCCAGCGCACCTGGATTTGCATTTCGAACGGCGATCGCTGCTTCGCTACGGAGAAAATCCTCACCAGCAAGCGGCATCCTATGTGGAGCCGCAAAATCAATTGCCGAGCGTTGCCACGGCGGAGACTCTCCATGGCAAGGAAGTCTCTTACAATAATCTCCTGGATTTGGACAGCGCGCTGAATCTGGTCCGGGAGTTTCCCGATCCGGCCGCGGTGGTCGTCAAGCACAATAATCCGTGCGGAGCGGCGGTCGGAGCGACCCTCGCTAAGGCCTTTGCCAAGGCTTACGATGGCGATCCGCAGAGCGCCTATGGCGGCGTCCTCGGCTTCAATCGTGCTTTGGACGAAGACACTGCCCGGCAGGTCACGGAGCCCAATCGGTTTATCGAATGTATTATCGCGCCGGGCTATGACGATGCGGCGTTCCATTTACTCACGACCCGTCCCACCTGGAAAAAGAGTGTAAGGCTCTTGAAGACCGGTCCTTTGGAACCATCACCGGCCAGGTCCTGGGATTTTCGGCGTATTGATGGCGGGTTGCTGGTCCAGAATCGGGACCGCGGAACGGATGAGTTTGCCAGTCTACAAGTGGTAACCAAAAGGGAACCGACAACGACGGAAATGGCCGACCTCCGATTCGCGTGGCTGGTGTGCAAGCACGTCAAAAGTAACGCCATCGTTTTGGCCAAAGGGGGCATGGTCATGGGGATTGGCGCGGGCCAGATGAGCCGGGTCGATTCCGTCCGCATTGCGGTCCAAAAGGCCGGAGCCCGAGCAAAAGACACCGTGATGGCTTCGGATGCATTCTTTCCTTTTCGGGACAATATCGATGAAGCCGCCAAGGCCGGCGTGACCGCCGTGATCCAGTCCGGCGGTTCCATGCGCGATCGAGACTCCATCGAAGCCTGCGATGAACGCCGCATGGCTATGGTCTTCACCGGCATCCGCCATTTTCGGCATTAAAATCAGATCACCAAACATTTATTCAGAATTCATTATTTTTTAATTGCAATCGGTTAGATTATCCCGTACAACTAAGCTTTCGGAAATTCTGATTTTTCTTGTACGATTCGGAGAAACCCTATTTCAGGAGGTCAGCAGCATGAATCGAGCACGCGCCACCGCGACGGTAATCCTGGCATTTGTCTTCGGACTGGGCTTCACCACATCCCTTCATGCCGGCACGTTTTCAACGCTTGCATTTGACAACGCCACCGTACAACCGGGCGGCCCGCGCCACACAGATCCCCCCCCAGACTATGGAAAAATCTTTTTTAACATGGAAGGCTACTCAAACGGCGCATTCTCCAGTTTCGCAGTGGCGGATTTTGACAGCACGATGCTGGGCATCGGCTTTACCGTGACTCAAATCAACAGCCTGTCCATTGTCCTGACCCAGGACAATGCGGCCTTCACGACCGACGGGCCCATCAATTTCTATCTCAGCGAGGATACGACCACTAGCATTCAATTTGATGCTCCCAGTCCGATCATGTTCGATTACCCACCTGATTCGCAAGGCGTGGACGGCCAGTTGCAACCACTGCATGCGCTCGGTTCGGGAAGTTTTATGCAGACCGCTACGGGCGACCCGGACACTTACAATCTGACGCTGGACGATGCGGGAACACAATACCTGATCAACCAGATCAATAGCGGTGGTGTCATTCGCATTGTTATTACTCCGGGTTCGCCGGATGTTTCCGCAACCTATGCCGGCTACTCGAATGATATGTATGCGGGACCGGTAATTGCTGTCGGTGCCTCGGGCGGATAAATCTTCGTTTCCAAGTCGCCAGGCCCGCGGGAGACGCCCGCGGGCAATTCTATTTTCAGACCAGAGTTTAGCGCCCGGCACTTTGAATCGCGCCGGTTGCGTTCAGCGGCTCAATATGGATGTCGTCGAAATAAGCCGTTCCGATACCGGTAAGGGCCAGGGTAACCTGGATCGTCCCCGAAGCCGGCACGGTCCGGTACAAGGTGAATTTCTTCCAGCCGGTGGCGTTGGTCAAACGAATGGCGAGGGGTTCGCCCCCGGCGCTGTCATAGAACAGAGCACCATCCACCGACGCTACAATGGGTTTGGGAATGCGAATCCAGCCGCTGATGCGAACAGGAGTTCCCGGTTCCACCTGTACCGCCGGACTATTCAAGGCCAAGAAAGTACGTTCCAGGGCTTTGAGCGGAGTTTGCGGAAACTGGGGTTGGATATCCAGCATCAGGCATTGCTTGCCTTCTTTGGGATCGTCCGCCACCCGCCGCGCCGTGAAAGCCACCGCATCAAGTTTTGCTTGCTGCAGCGACCAGGCCTCTGCCGGCCGGTCGGTGCTGTCCTCAAAGCTACCGCCGCGCAGAAGATTGGGACCTTCCGGGGCGCTACGTAAAGGATCGATAAACCGCCAATGGCGGGGCAGCGTGTAAAAGCTGACGGCCATGGGGCTGGCCACCGGGGCATCCAGGCCCTTGACGGCTTTCTCCCACTGAGCCCGCATCAGGATCCGCAAGGGTCGAAGGGCCCGGTCCGCGTCCTGATACGCCTGCCGGTAATCCCTGTTGTTCCAGTGTTCCAGGCTGGTCCGGAGCCGCTTGCGGGAATCTTCCAATAGGTGTTGACCGTCTTCCAGGGGATGGCCGGCCTGAGCCAGCAGCGTTTCCATTTTGGACACCTTATCGAATTCCACCTCCGCCATGTCCCGCATCCATTGAGCAGCCTGCTCGCGCATGGCCCGAACTTGCTTCTGGAACCGGACAATGATGCCCGTGGGATTGTTGTAGGAGGTGAACAATATCGCCGTGGTGAGTCCGAATTCCGGTACGGTGATTTGCGTGCCGCCCAGGGCCCGCGTGAATTGCAAGGAGCGGACTTCGACCGGAGAGATTTGCCAGGGCTCGGTGCCGGAAGGCACTTCGGGAACGGTAAGGGTGAGTTTTCCCGCGGCCGATTGTCCGGGAACAAATTGGGCACCTTTCCCCAGCCACATCGGCAGCACCAGGATGCCAAATTCCGTCCGCATGACCGCCGCCTTCACTTCAGCAATGGAAGTATCGATCCACCGGGGCGGTTCGGCCGCCACCAGCAAGGGCTCCAGCATTTGCAATTCCTGGTTGAGGAGCGCCATTTCCAGCAGCCGATCCCGGCCCTGGTGCGAGTTGGCCAAAAACCGGTCCGACCAGTAACCGATTCCGCGGCAACCGGCTGCCAGGGCGACATAGGTCAATAGCCGGATCTGTTCCGGCTGCGGGCCGATCGGTTCGTTGAAACCCGCCGACCCCGGGCGGTCGTAGACGATTTTGGTGAACCAATCGGGAAGATGGGTTTGCACCCACGTCCAGGTGAAGCTGCCGGGGCGGCCCAGGTTGCGGCGTTGTTCGAGCCAATCGCGGTATTGGAGCAATTCCAACCCGGTCATCAAGGGCCAGCGGTGGATGCCGATCAAATCGAGAGACCGCGTATAGGGCATGAAACCATCCCAGATTTCCGCGCCAACGAGTCTTTGGGAATCCGTGGCCCGGATGACCTGGATCGCTTTCAGCACCTGATCCTTCTGTTCATCCACCAGGCCGCCGCCCATGTCCCAGAACAAAACGGCATCACCCACCGAAAAGCGCGTGACTTCGCTCCGAATGCCGTCGGTCGAGGCCAGCCGCGGATCCTCCGCGGTCACAGCGATAGAAGGTACGATCCAGAAACCCCGCTCGACGGCTTCTTCCAGCACCGCGGCCGAGCTTCGGTAGTCGAACCAGATTGTATTGAGACCGGCATCGCGCAGGGTTTTCAACGGCGTATCCGTATGGCGAATCCCGCGGAAGAAAAATCCCTTCCCTCCCACCAGCAGATGATCCTGTTTCAATTCGACCACCGAGGCCCGGCTGGCGAGGCCGCCCGGAGATTCTCTCTTGGGAGTATCCACAGGCCGATTCGTGGGAAGGAACGGCGAAGCGCCGACCACGGGACCGATTTCCAAATCGTCAATCCAGACCTCGGTGAGCCCCGGGCCCGCATAGGCGTTGACCACCAGGCGGTCGAAATAGGCATCCGAAAAATCGATATCCCGTTTCAATTCGGTCCGCAGCAATTGCTGCTGCTCCTTGGCGAGCTTCACAGGATTGCGGAGTTCCAGGCGCTGCCAGCGGCCCACGAGGTTGTACTGGTCGCCTCGCACCAGGGCGGTAAGGCGCTCGTCCAGGTTGGCCCCTGCCTTTTCCTTGGGAAGCACCAAGCGCGCCAGCAACCGAACTCCGGGCCGATTCGCTTTCACAAAAATACTGGCATTAAAATCCTCGCTCAGCGGAGCGCGATGGGTCGGATAGAAATAGTAAATGTAATTGCCTTGTTCGGCTGTGAACTGGATATGCTCCGAATGGCCGCCGGTATGCGCGGTCAGGTCGGTGATTTCATGAGCGGTTTCGCGAAAGGAAACATCGGCCATGCCCTTGACCCAAAGAGGCTCCCGCCCTTCGAAGCCATTGCGATGCACCGATTGGGCCTGGCCTAGTTGGAGGAAAGTCAAAAACAGCCCCGCTGCCAGCATCGGAACCAGGAAAAACATTCGTCCAAATCCACCAATTCCACCTGGTTGCCGATTTCTTTTGTCTTCTCCAGCCGACGGATTTTCCATTTTTCCCCGCTCCTACTTGCGTCGCCGAAAGTATCGGTCGATTTTGGCGCACCGGGGGCGCCATACAAGGGCCGGTTTCTATCACACGGACTAACGGCGGAAAAGAGCAAAAGGATCGTAGCTGAATTCGCCAGAATTCAGATGGAACATTCTGAATTCTGGCGAAGATCAAAAATGGAGATGTCAACAGCAGGGTGGTCCTGAAGCGAGGCCGGCACATCCGAATACGGACTAACTGGGCGCTCTGTCGCGGATTTTGCAGCCGATGAGGAAGCCCATCCTTCAACAGCATCCGTAATAAATTGATCCACCCGTATTCCCGGCAGGGTTCCTGCTCGCTCATCGTTCGGGATCATGGGGGAGGTCTGCACAGCAGCACCGGGAGCGACCAAACCAATGAACAATGGTGCTCGTTTTGCACTGGATACCGGACTTCCAGCCTGGTGCCTGGCAGCGCGACCGGGCCGTCCCTCCGTTTGCAGTTCAAAGTTGGCCAGTCCGGTACCCCAGAATGGAACGGCCGGCTTATACATGCTGAAGGCCCAAAAGGTGCTGCCGGTATCGGGGTCCTCGGTGATGCCGCTGTAGTCGCCGCCGCGGACGCCGGGGTAGTGATTCTGACCGGGATGGGTCACGATTGCCGGCTGCATGGTCCCGGGCGGATCCCCCGCCTGCTGTCCGGTGACGTACATGGAAACATTTTCTTGAGCGGATGACTCCATGAAGGTCATGCCGAGGTCGCCGTTGTCGGCGATCGCAATGGCCTCAAAATAGGTGTAAACGCCCGGCCCCTGATCAATGTCCCCGGACTGGGTCAGTGCCGGCGCATTGCCGCTCGTGTCAAACTCATACCAGCGCGCATGGACGACGCCGCTGGCGCCGATGTGGTGCGTGGCCACCAGCCGGTTGCCGCGCCAGTCCGCATTGAGCACAAAGCTTTCGAATGTCTGTATCGTGCCGCCCGGGTGCACCGCATTCGGCGGCCGCTGATAGGAGTCGACCGGGATTTCGAAGTTCTGGAAGTTCGGCTTTTCGCTGAGGACATCGGTCATCTGGATCACGCGCATGCTGTCCCCGCCAAAACGTGTCGCCTCCTGAACGAAGTACATCGGGTCCCCCGGCATGGTATCGTGCATGGTCGCCGCCGCCGGCGCGTAGACGCCCCCGGGAAGGTCCGCGCTATAAAGGACGAGCGTGCTCGGATCCTTGTCTAGTACCGAAGCCTTGTCCACCGTCACTATCTGGGGGTGATCGGGATTGGTGGTGTCAAAAAAGATGTGCATATTCAGGGTGATGAAATAGGCGTCCGCGTTATAACCGAGCTTGGGGTAGTCGCCCCAGAGCCTTCGGCCGTCCGGCAGGACTTCGGTGATGTCGATCTTGTGCATCTCCGCAAAACCGTCCATCGGGTCGGAGGTGTCGGAAACTGCCAGCTCGAAATAACCGTGCTGGCCGGTGGTGTCGATATCAAGGAGGCCCACGACGAAGCGGCCAGCCTGGTCATCGTAAGTGACCACCGGGTCCGAAAGAAACGAACCCGGCCGAACCGGGCCGAAGAACTCGCGCAACGGCTGCAAGAACAGCCGGTTGTTCGAGGCCTTGTCATAATAGGCAATGGCCAGGTTCACCGTAGTCACGACCGTCGTCGGCCCGACGGCCGCATCCGGATCGGGCGGCTGGCAATTGCAACTGGCCTCGCTCGAATTGGTCCCCTCTGCCGTGGACAACAGATTGACGGAAGGAAGAGTGCGATCTTCCAATATTTCCAGAAGCAAACGGCCGGTTTCGCCCGATTTCACGCTGCGCTGCCGAAACGTGCGATTCAGTCTCATGTGTAATCCCTCACTATGAATTTCGGAAGTGTTGCCATCGTGCCGCGCTTGTCTGCAACGCCGGATTGCTCACCGTCATTGCCAGCTCAGAATAGAGACTAACACGCACCAAATGTCTCTGCAAGGCATCTGCCCGCTCCCCGTGTCCTTTATGAGAGATGAACAGCCAACAATGCCAATGCCGCGCGGGTGGACAGTTTGCTTATGGTCCTGGGGAAATTCACCAGCGATGGTAATTTAGACCTAGTCGTCGATACGGATTTAGTTTTACGGGCAGCCCCACATCCGTATCTCATGCGAATACGCAGGCACCGGTCTTTACGTAAACATCTTGAGACGAGAAAGTTAGTTCGGTTTTTTCGCCGTGTCTCACGGTCCCGTGAGACACGGAACCTTGCCGCGAGAGAATGCCTCTTGCGGGTCCCCCGCTGCTCAGAGCGGTTTGGGGGTTTCGCCGCCGTTAACGGTCGATTTCGCGGCGACAAACCATGAGCAGCGTGGTAGTGGTGTAGGGCTAAGGCGATCTGCTTGAGGTTGCTCTGAAACTTGAAGCGGTTTGCCGCCTCGCGGACTTTGTGCATTCTTTACATTTCAGTTCAACTTCATTCCAGCCCCCAGAATAGGTTTCATCAGGGCAGGACTCTTGTGACCGGGTCGAATGTCGCGTCGATCGGCAAGATATCGCCAAAGCGCTGCGCAGGCAGGGAAGCTGGTTGCGGTTATCCGCTCTCAAGCATCGGAAGGGACAACGGAGGTGTCAGGCTGGCTGACCGGGGCGCGGGATGATTTTACGTCCTCGTACACGTTCGGCTGGGACCTGTCGAACAAGCTGAAGAGCGTGGATAACCAGAACACCTTCGGGATGCCCCGGCTGACCTTGGCATACGGGTACAACGATTACTACGACCGGAACAGCTTGCAAGACAGTGCGGGGAGATTGACGAACTACAATTACGACCTGGGCGACCGGCTGACGATCATGAGCATGACGGTTTCGGGGAGTCAAGGTCCGCAAGTCACATTCAATTACGACAATGCGAACCGGTTGACATCGATCGTCCGGGCGCAGACGACGGGCGGGGCATCGATCACGACCACGCTCCAGTACGACAACATGAATCGCATGACCACGATGAGCCATGCGAGTTCGCAAGCGGGGGCGCTGGCGACCTATAGTTACGGCTACGATAACGGGAGCCGCGTGCAGAGCTATACCGGGCCGGAAGGGAACGTGACGTTTAGTTATTACGACGACAATGAATTGACAAACGCCAACGGGGCGCGGACGGAAGCGTACACCTATGATGCCAACGGCAACCGGACGATTGCGGGGTACGCAACCAACAAAAACCGGGTAACGAACGACGGCACGTACAGTTACAGCTATGACGATGAAGGGAACATGCTGTCGAAAACCGGGCAGGAAGCGGGCCAGACGGTTACTTACACCTATAATTGGGACTACCGGAACCGGTTGACGGAAGTGGACAAGGCGACGCCTTCGGGGACAACGACGGTCGGGTTTATTTACGACGTCTTCGATCGGCGGATTGCGAAGAAGGTGAACGGGGCGATTCAGTTTTGGACCGTTTACGATGGGCAAAATCCGTACGCGGATTTCGACAGCGGGGGAAACTTAACTTCGCGGTATCTTTATGGCGATGGCATCGATCAGTTGCTGGGCCGGTTCCAGGGGACGACCACGGTTACGTGGTACTTGACGGATGGCCTGGGTTCGGTGAGGCAAATTGCGGGTGTCGATGGGAGCATTAAGCTCGCAATCACTTACGACAGTTATGGGAATATCCTGTCGCAATCCACAACCACTTATGTGGACCGGTTCAAGTTCACGAGCCGGGAATGGGATTCGGAAATCGGCTTGCAGTACAACCGGGCGCGGTACTATGATCCGAGAATCGGAAGATTTATTAGTGAGGACCCGCTAGGTTTTGGTGCCGGGGATGCAAATGTAAGTCGTTACGTGGGAAATAACCCAACGGTAGGAACCGATCCCAGCGGGTTCGTAGTTGTGCTTCCTTGGGCCCCTGGGTGGCCTAACCAACTCGAGGTCCGCGCTGGAGACCGAAACGTTCCAAAACCTAGGGCTGACGGAATAATCACACCGAACGACGTCCCGGAGTGGGTGCCAAAAGGAGTAACATGCTTTGTTATTTTTGATACAAAGGGTGGTATTCAGGGTACCTCCGCAGGACCCATTCCTCGGAGAAAATATCCATCACCGGGTGAGAATTGGTGGATCGTGCCGCTCAGGCCTGGCGATACTTGGTGGTTCGAGCGGGGTTCTGGTATATTTTACCCGGGGGTCCCGGAACCTAAAGATAGAGATCGGTATTTCCCCGTACCATTACAACCGGGAACTGGACTAATTTTCTGCAAACCGGGTCGTGGAAGAAACCCTTCAGAGGGTGGCGGTCTGGATGATGTAACTAAACGGGCTTCGCGAGCGAAAATCGATGAAAACAATCAAGTTCTCGTTGTTGTCCCGCCGCCGGTGATTATAGTTTCTCCAAATCCCGCAGATTTGATCGCTGGAGTTTTGCTACTCCAGAGGCCACGGGGAAGGTAATACCGGTAGGGCGAAACTCCAGCACATTTGGTGATTTATGTCAATTCACTCAGTCGGAAATGTCTCCGTTTGTTTGGCCCTATCCCTTGCTTTTGCGTGCGAATCGTTAGCTGACGAATTAATAGAACGCACCCGTTTTCCACACAATGAAGCCGTAATATCGTTAGCGATTTCCCCGGACGGGAAAAGCTTGGCCTCAGGAGGATGGGAGAAAGTAATCATTCTTTGGAATTTGGGTACTGGCAAGAAGACTCGGGTCTTAAATGGACATAGCAATTCGATTCATTCGCTTGCATTTAGTCCGGATGGAAAGACCCTGGCTTCCGGCAGTGAAGATAAGACTGTCAGGCTGTGGGATCTCTCGGCCGGACAAGAAACGACAATGCTAAAAGGACATTCGAGCAGAGTTTATTCCGTTGCGTTCTCTTCGGACGGAAAAATCTTGGCATCTGCGGCAGATGAGATAAAACTCTGGGATACGTCCACTGGAAGAGAAAAAGGAACACTTCAAGGGGAAGTCGGTTTTACTACTTTGGGTTTTCATCCTGCTGGTCGAATTCTCGCTTCGGGAGAATTTGGGAAGGTGAGGCTTTGGGACATAAACACGGGAAAGGAGCAAAGCACTATATCTACAAGCACTGGATTCGTGTATTCCATCAAATTCAGTAGTAATGGAGAGTTTTTTGCGTTTGGAGGTTATGACGGCACGGTACACATTTGGGATTTGGAGAAAAAGAAAGAAGGCGCTTGTTTTAAGGGTCTAAGAGGTATCGTGGAAGATATTGCCATCAGCCCTGATGGAAAAACGCTGGCAGCGGGGGGCGGTCCGAATCCCGTTGGAGAGCCAATGGCGCGAGGCTATTTGATCCTTTGGAACATGGCAACCGGAAAGGAAATCTCGAGCATTTCCAAATTTAGTGGGGTGGTTTTTTGTGTGGCGTTTAGCCCTGACGGAAAATTTTTGGCAACCGCAAGTGGAGATACTTCACACAGTAAGGCGAACCGAGGTGAGGTAACTATTTGGGAAACTTCGTCCGCAAATAATAAGCAAAAATAGTTTTTTCGCTGGTTGGTCAACAAGTCGGTGAACACGTTTAGCAGAAACCGTCCGAATTCAATTCACATTCCGGCTTTTTGAAGCTTCCCGGTCTTTGATATTCAGCTGCGGTTACCAATCAGGATAGAAGTCAAGTGGTTTTCAACCTTGATGTTTCTCTTCTTGGAAAGGACACTCCCATGACATTCAACGACGAGCAAGTCCGGGAACAAGAGCTGGTCCGGCGGTGTTTGGCGAAGGACTACAAAGCGTGGGGGGAGCTGTATGAGCAATTTGATGGCTTTATCAAGCAGCTCATTCGTCGGCGCTTGCAGCCTTATCAACGGGACCTGGTCGAGGACATTGCCCAGGAAGTCTGGCTGAATCTTTGGGAGCGCGACCGGCTGCGTCTGGGCTATTTCGATCCCGAGCGAGGGAAATTGAAATCTTTTGTGGCGTCCGCTGCCTGCCGGGTTTTCTATTTGCTCGCGCGCGAGTGGAAGCGACGCAAAAACTCCGAGAAGAGCCTGGAATCGGCCGGGGAAGGGCGATTCCAAGTTTATGACGATCTGTCGCCCGCTGTCGTACACGAATGCATCGTGCGCTTGAGCCCGCGCGAGAATCAATACCTTTTTAACGTAGCGTTGAACCCGAATGGGCACGAGTTGCTCAACGGCATTTCCGAGGTCAATCGAAGGCAAATTGCTTCGAGGCTGCAGAGAAAGTTTTACCGAGTCAGTTGTCAATAGTCCTTGGTCATTGGTAATTAGTTATTAGTTACTGGTTATTAGTTATTAGTGACCACTGATTGTCATTTCGTTTGCGAAATAAGCATTCTAGCTAGTTCTATCGAGTGGAGGATCCGATGAGGATTGCATTTTATTATCAGGCGGGGATGGTGTTTACGGATGGGTCGTTTGAAGGGGAGGGTGTGGGCGGGTCGGAGGCATCGCTGATCTTGTTGGCAAGGGAACTGGCGAAAATGGGGCATGAGGTGACCATTTTCAATAACTGTCCGGAAGCGGGAGTATTCAACGGGGTGCGCTACGAGCACTTTTCGGTAATCCGCAACGGGCACGCCGGCCGCCACGAACGGGTTCGACGAATGACCAAGGACCAAGGACTAATGACTGACTTTGACGTGTTTGTTCTGTTCCGGTGTTATCAGGATCTGATTTTGAGGACGATGCGGGGGCCGGTGAAGGTCTTTTGGTCGTGCGACCTGTACGAAAACAGCGGCTGGACAAGGAATGTGGTGCCTTATGTGGATGGGATCGTGGCCATTTCCGGGTTTCATGCCGAGCATCTGCGAGCACAGCATGGGGTGCCGGCGGAGTTGATCCACGCACTCGACCTGGGGATCAACCGGGATGATTATGGCGCCGAAGTTGCGAAGGTTCCGGGGAAGCTGTTGTATTGTTCGGTGCCGAACCGGGGACTGAAATATTTGGCGGCGCTTTACCCGTGCATCCGGGCTCAGGTGCCCGAGGCGGAATTGTTCATTACGTCGGATTATCGGCTATGGGGGATGAAAGCGGGGAGCGAGCCGTATGCGCGGATGTTTGAGGACACGGAGGGCGTGCATTTCTTGGGGAAGGTGAGCCGGGCGGAACTGGTGCGGCATCAGGTGTCGGCGCAATTGATGGTCTACCCCTGCGATTGGCCGGAGAACTTCTGCATTGCGGCGATGGAGTGCCTGGCGGCTGGTACGGTGCCGGTCACGAGCGACCTCGGAGCGCTCGGCACAACGGTGGCCGATTGCGGCGTGCGCATTCGGGGCCGGCCGGACGAGGCCGAATACCAACAACAGTTCGTCGCCGAAACGGTGCGGCTGCTGCGGGACGACGGGCATCGCCGGAGTTTTGCGGAACGGGGACGGCGGCGGGCGCTCGAACAATACGGTTGGGAGGAGGTGGCGAAGAAGCAGTGGGAGGCATTTTTCGAAGGGGTCAGGGGTCGGGGATTAGGGAGTAGAGTTCAGAGGTCAGAAGTCAGAGATCAGGGGGCAGGGGTTAGCGACGACGGAGCGATCGATAAACAGTCGGCCCCATTGGAACCAAGGACTAATGACCAAGGACAAATGACTGTGCAACTACGCCAGCATGACTGGTCTCATCGAGATGATCACTGACTGGCGGTGAGGCGGCCGGGGCTGTCAGATGAGGGCTCGCGGTGGTTTGACGTGGCTCGCGAAACGGAGTTTCCGGCAGTGCGTTCCCAAACGGAGTTTGGGAACGAGGTCGAGGTCGACGAGGTGGAAAAACCGAGAATGACGGTTTCTTTGTGCATGATTGTTAAGAATGAGGCGGCAAATTTGGCGAAGTGCCTGGAATCGGTGGCGGATTTGGTGGATGAAATGATCGTGGTGGATACGGGCTCGGCGGACGACACAAAGGCGGCGGCGAAGCGGTTGGGGGCCAAGGTTTATGATTTCACGTGGACCCATAGTTTCGCGGCGGCGCGGAATGAGTCGCTCGCGCATGCTTCGGGGAAATGGATCTTGTGGCTGGACGGCGATGAGTACTTTGATGCGGAAAATCGCGGCAAGCTGCGGCGGTTGCTTTGCCAGCTAGGCGATGAAAACGCGGCCTACGTCATGAGACAACTGTCGGTGCATGAAGGCAGGAACAACACGGGGACGGTGGCCGACCAGGTCCGGCTGTTCCGGCACCATTCGCAAATAAGGTGGGAGTACCGGATTCATGAGCAGATTTTGCCCGCGCTCGGCCGATTCGGGGCCGACATCCGGTTTACGGACATCGTGCTCCAGCACACCGGCTACGAGGACCCGGCCCTGGTAGCCGAGAAACTCCAGCGCAATCTAAAGCTCATCGATCTGGAAAATGCAGAGCACCCGAACGATCCGTTTACGCTGTTCAATCTGGGGTGGGCGTACCTGGCGCTCGGGCGCACGGCGGAGGCGGTGCGGGAGTTGCAAAAGAGCCTGGAACTGGCGCCAGCGGGGGCATCAATCGTGCACAAGTTATATGCTTTGCTGATCGCGGGGCATCGGAAACTACAACAGCCGGAGCTTGCACTGGCGGCGTGCCGGGCGGGGCTGGCGCGGTGCCCGGATGATGCGGAGCTCATGTTTCTGGAAGGAACGTTGCTGCAAGAGCGCGGGGAGCTCGCGGGCGCGGAACGGTGTTTCGTGCAACTGGTGAGCCATGATCAACGACCAGGGACGAAGTTGCATTGCAGTCTTTTCAGCGCTCCGACTTTCGGGAGCGTGGACTTGGGGATACGCGGGTACCAGGCGCGGCACCATTTGGCGCTCGTGTACCTCGCGCAAGGCCGCGATGCGGAAGCGGAAAAGCAATGGCAAGCGGCGGTGGCGGAGCAGCCGGGGTTTGGACTGGGCTGGCTTCATTTAGGGGAACTATGGCTACGGCAGGAGCGCTGGGCGCAGGTCGAACAGAGTGCGCAGCGCCTGCTGGGCTATCCGCCGCTGGCGCTCCAAGGAATGATGCTATTGGCAAAGGCGCACCTGGCGCGGCGCGAATTTCCGTTCGCCCGGAAAGTATTAGAGCAAGTAATCGCCAAGATTCCTCAACTGGTGGTGCCGCGCGTTTTGCTGACGCATGTGCTCTTGCAAGAAGATCAAGATGGGCCGGAAGTGGAGCCAGCCCTGCGCTCGGTAGTGGAAATGGACCCGAGCCAAACGGAAACATGGCGGAACCTGGTGGTGCTGTTGCGGCACCGGCAACGGTATGACGAGGCGCTTGGCACTTGCCGGCAAGCGCGGAACCATCATCCGCAAGACACGGATTTACTTTTGATGCAAGGGCTGTTGCACGAAGATGTGAGGGACTGCGAGGAAGCGGAGAAGGGGTTTCTGGCGGTGCTGGAGAGACCGGGTGGCGACGCGAAAGGCCAGCAAATGCGGATCCTGGCCCGACATCATCTGGCACACACCTACCGCCAGCACGGGCGATCCCGGGAGGCGGAAGTGCAATGGCGGGCGGTGACAGCGGCGATGCCGGATTTCGCTCCGGCCTGGGTCGAACTAGGCCGGTTGTGGTTGAGCCAACAGCGCTGGGCGGATGTGGAGGAGGCGGCGGTTCATCTTGCGAATGGGGCGCGGGCGGAGGGAGCAGCGGCGATGCTGCGGAGGCGGGCGGCTATGGTGCGAGAGGAAGTTGAGGCGACGAAAGGAGGTTGAGCGCGTGTCAAGATAAGAAATGCAAAATGAAAAATGCAAAGTGAAAAATGCAAAATTCAAAGAGAAGAATACGTCCATGGCGGGTGGAATACGTCACACCGGAAAGTTGGTTTTTGGGGAGTCATAAGTAGCGATCCCATCAAGGGTTCTGGAATACGTCGCAACAGAGGTCGATACGTCCGGGGTTTGCAATTACGTCCACGGGGGCCGGGGGGGTGGTGGACGAAACGTATTTTTGCAGAAGTGATTGTAACAGGGCGGCGTGAGTAGACATCGAGATGTCAACGAAACGGCGGAAAAATCTCGCGAAACGGAGTTTCCGGCAGTGCGTTCCCAAACGGAGTTTGGGAACGAGGTGGAACGAATTGGACGAACATAGCGACGGTTTATGACAAGGGAGTCAGCTGTTCTTGGGTTGCCAGGGGGCCGGCTGCTTGGCGAAGAATGCCTTGAGTCCCAGGCGGCATTCATCGGTGAGCCGGGGTTCAGCGCTGGCGCGGGCGGTTTCCTCGACCGACATGGCCTGATGGGAAAAGCGCTTTAATAGAGCCTTGGTTTTTTCGAGCGCCTGCGGACCGGCCTGCGCGAGGGAAAGTGCAAGGGCGTGAACGGCGTCGTGGAAATCGGCAGCCGGGACGACCTGGTTGATCAAGCCGGCCTGGCACGCCTCGGCGGCGGGAACCAACTCGCCGGTCAACAACAGATAGCGCGCGGTCCGTTCGCCGACATGCCGGAGCAAATGCGGCATCACCATGGCCGCAACCAGGCCGCGGCGGACTTCGGGATAGCCCAGGCGCGCTTCCGGAACCGCAAGCGCCAAATCGCACACCGTGACCAGCCCGGCGCCTCCCGCCACGGCAGCACCGTTGACCGCGGCAATCGTCGGCTTGGGCAGCGTATAGATCAGGTCGTACAGGTTTGCCAGGCGCAAGGCATTGTCCCAGATCTCCTTGGTCTCCCCGGGTTTTTCCAGGGACTCCTGCAATTCGGCGAGATCCATGCCGGCGCAAAACACCTTGCCTGCTCCGGTCAGGATGATGGATCGTGCGGCCGGATCTTGCGCGGCGCGCTGAAATGCATCGGCCAACGCCTCGATGAGGGCCCGGTTGAGACCATTGAGGTTGCCGGGCCGGTTCAAGGTAATGACCACCGCGGGTGGATGTGATTCGTACAGGACAATGGTGTTGTTCATGCGGTTGATCTCTTTGAGGAACGCACCATATCCGCGACATTGGCGGGGCGGGGAATCTCCATTTGCAGCAAGGCCAGGGCGTAGGTTTTTCCCTGGGTATCGGTGCGCAAGGATTGACTGGCGCCCCCGGCCAGAACATCATACAAAAGAAAATTAACCGCCTGCAAATTCGGAACTTCAAAACGAATCACCTGTGAAGGATGCAACGGGGCGAAGTATTTTGCCACGGCATCCGCGGTCAGGTTCTCTCGAATCCAGTCGAATCCTGCCGGGGTGTAGGCGATTATGCCGATATTGGCATGATTGCCCTTGTCGCCGCTGCGCCCATGAGCAATTTCGCTCAATTTGATCGTGGTCATCTTTTCACCGTATCATATGTCACGCTTGCCGGCTGAGAATTTCCACCTTCGGACCAACGGCGCTTTTGGCGAGGAGTGCCGGCCAGTAGGCGAAGACCTCGCGAACCGGCGGCCGGCCGGTCGTATATCCGGTCACGCCCGCGGGTCCGGAGGTGACCAGGGGCGCGAATTCTTTGGTAAAGCGTTCCACTACTTCTTTGCGCGCATCACGGACGCCGATGCGCAAGACGACTTCCGGCGGTTCTGCGGTTGCCGGCACGACTCCGGGAACACAATCTCCGACCCCCAGGCATTCAATCTGGGTATCCTCCGGCTTGATGCCGATCCGCTCCAGGCGCTGGAAGATCATTTCTCCGGCCTTGCGGGCCTTGGCGACAGCCCGCGGTCCGAATATTGTCAGCGTGCCGGCGGCCATGAAGCCGTAGCGGTAGGCAATGGAGACCTTGTAGGTATCCGTTGGCGGCCGGCCGCGGCATCGTTGAATGGAAACCACATCCGGTCCCACCTCGTCCAGAGTGAAACTGGTGAAGTCGGCGATCACATCCGGCGTCAAGTAGGCGGCCGGATCGCCGATTTCGTAGAGCAATTGCTCGGTCACGGTTTCCCGATTCACCCGGCCGCCGGTACTGGCCGGCTTGGTGATGCGGAAAGTGCCTTCGGAATCGATTTCGGCAATGGGGTAACCGACATTGGCGAAGTCGGGTATTTCAGGCCAGTTGCACCAGAGACCACCCGTGGCCTGAGCGCCGCACTCGATGATGTGACCCGCGACGGTGCCGGCGGCAAGCCGATCCCAATCATCCCAGCGCCAGCCAAATTCATGGACCGCGGGGGCGAGTGTAAGCGAAGCATCGGCAACCCGGCCGGTGATGACGATCGACGCGCCTTGTCTCAAGGCATCGACAATTGGCCCAGCGCCCAGGTAGGCGTTGGCGCTGACGACACGAGACCGGATTGTGGACAACGGTTCCCGCGTGTCGAGATTGGTGAAGGGATGATCGGCGGCAAGCAAGGAGTCGAGCCGGGGCAAGAGGTCATCGCCGGTGACCGTAGCAATCCGGCGATCCGGCATACCGGCCCTGTTGAGCATGGTGCGCACAGCGGCGGCACAAGCGAGCGGATTCATGCCCCCGGCATTGGTTATGATTTTCAGTCGGGCCTGAGCTTCCAGAGCGGGTGAGAGGCGTGCCAATACGTCCAGGAAATCGGTGGCAAAACCGGCTTGAGGATCGCGCTGTTTTTGCAGGGCCAGGATCGACATGGTCAGCTCGGCGAGGTATTCGAGCGTCAAGTAATCGAGCGGAGCCTGCTGAGCGAGAAACACCGGGGCATCGAGGTTATCGCCCCAGAAGCCGCAACCATTGCCGATGCGAATGCATTTCGTCATGACAAAGGACTTCTTAGTCGGGATGGGTCGCCAGGGCCAAGGCAAATCGGCATCCGGCCTCGAATTCGGCAAGATCGACGTATTCGCCGATGGCATGAATGTTATTTTGGCCGGCGCCGAAGGTGATGGTGGGAATGCCGTGGCGCACCATCCAGTTGGCATCCAGGCCGCCGTTGGAAATCCGCAGGACCGGTTGCAAGCCTGCCCGTTTTCCGGCCGCCAGCGCACGGCGCACGACCGGGGCCGTTTCCTTTATCCGGAAGGAATCGTAATCCCGGCGTGAATGAAACTGAACTTTCGCGCATTTGCCCTTGTCATTGCGCACCTTGTCGGCCGCGGTGCGAAATGCCGATTTGTAAGCCGCGGTGATTTGCCGGGCGAAGCGGGAATCATGACTGCGCGCCTCGCCACGAATGTAGACTAAATCGGTCACGACATTCGTGGCCTCGCCGGCGCTTTGGCCGTCCTTACCCCCGAAACTGCCGACGTTTGATGTCCCCTCGTTCCCTTTCTTGCGAATCTTGCCGAACCAGCCTTTGCGAAAGACTTCCTGCAAGGCCAGAGACGCGACCATGGTCGCAGAGATGCCCTGCTCGGGATGAACTCCTGCGTGGGCCGACAAGCCCCGGATCGTTGCTTCCCAGCGCTGGGCGCCAACGGCCCCGATAGTAATTTCCGAAGCAGATCGGCCATCGACGTTGTAGCCTTCAACCGGGTCGTCCAAGTCGGCTGGATCGAGATAGCGCGCTCCAAAAAGGCCGCTCTCTTCGCGCACCGTGAAAAGCAGGATCAAGGGCGAATGCCGCAACTGGTTTTTCGACAGGGTGGCGGCCAGTGTAACCAATACGGCGACGCCGGTGCGGTTGTCTCCTCCCAGCGCGGTGGGACCGTCGGCCACGATCCGATTGTCCCGGCGCCGGGGTTGCGCCCCCGCGCAAAGAGGCACCGTATCCAGGTGGGTCATGAAAAGGCGCCGGGGACCGGGCCTCGTTCCCGGCAAATGGACGATGAGATTACCGGTCTTCGTGGGCAAAGGAATGCGCTTATGGGCGTCGTCAAAACGGATGTTTTCCGGCGCCACGCCCGCTACCACCAGGTCTTCAACCACGGCTCGCCCGATGCCCTCCTCCTGCCCTGTGATTCCTTGCACCGACAGGAAATGCAGCAAGCGTGCAATCGCATGATCCAAGTCGAAGGGAAGTTCGGTTTCCATCACAGGGCAGCTCCCGAAGGAAGATTCGTTACGATGGCAGAGCTTTAGGGAATGATAGTGGAATCAGGGCCGATGTCTTTACGGCTCCTTGTCCTAGCGCAAGGGTTTTGCTATGATTTGGCTTCTGTGTAGCCTAATTTCGCACCTCCCGGTGTGAAAACGGGGGACCCACTGAGCCACTTAACTGGAGTGGCAGCAGGGGCTTAGGTCCGAGAAGTTGGACCGGGACACTTTCAAGTCCTCGCCGGGCAGCTAACCTCGTCGGCAGGCCGGAACATGGGGATCGGGCCAGGTTTGAAAGGGCACACCCGTCCTGAGATCCTTGACGACGAGCCCTTTCTTTTTGTCCGATTCCAGGGAAGCGACCATGGCCACTTCGACCGTTGCCGGGGATGCCGGCCGCGACCGCCGCCGGCGTATTACCCAGGTCATAATCGTCGGCAGCGTAATGTTCACGTTTATTTCGTATTGGCGTACGGCCGCGGTGGTGCTATGTGATCTCGCTTCAACGGCCTACTACATCGGCGGCATTGTCGAGCAAGCCATTGGCAAGGCCGCCCCGTGGTTCATTCTGGCCGTCATGCTTTTCAGTTATGCCGTTCGCTCGGTGTACATTGAAAGCTGTTCGCTGTTTGTGCGGGGCGGAGTTTACAAGGTCGTTAAACAGGCCATGGGCGGTTTTCTGGCCAAACTCTCGGTATCCGCCCTGATGTTCGACTACATTTTGACCGGGCCAACCAGCGGTGTGTCCGCGGGCGCTTATATTATGGGCCTGGCGATTGAATTCCTGGCGCGCTACCTCCCCGGCTTGCATGGTTATCTCGGCCTCGGAGATGAGGACACGATAAAGCTGGTCAAGAATTGGGGATCCGTGGCTATCGCCTGCGGGATTACACTCTACTTTTATCGCCAAAACCTGATCGGCATTCACGAATCCAGCGGCAAGGCGCTGAAAATCATGTTCTTGACCACCATCATGGCGCTGGTCATTCTGGCTTGGTGCGCCGTAACGCTGGCGGTCCGTGGACCGGCAAACCCATTTCCGTCTCCCGTCCCGGATCTCTCCATGAAGGTGGAGTACGAGGGAGAGGACGTCGACACCGATCGGGTGACTGGGGAATCGTATTCCCCGCCGAAGAAAATGTGGAAAATGGAGGACGGCAAGCTCAAACCCAAAATTGACGAAGAAACCGGCCAACCCGTGCCCGTGCTCAACGAGGCAACCAAGCAACAACAAGATCCGCTCGGGTTTATTCCACGGCTTTTTCCGGAGCTGGCACAGAAGCTACGCGAGCCGGGCAATTGGTTGAGCCTCATCGGAATCGTCGGTTTGTTTCTGGCTTTTGGGCATTCCATACTGGCAATGAGCGGCGAAGAAACACTGGCGCAGGTATATCGCGAAGTGGAGTCGCCAAAACTTCCCAATTTCAAAAGAGCTGCGTTTATCGTTTTTGTCTACAGCCTGTTGCTCACCGGTACGATCTCATTCCTGGCTGTCATACTGATTCCGGATGAAATTCGCATCAAGGACTACTACGACAACCTCATTGGCGGATTGGCGATGTATGTGATCGGGCCGCAATGGGCACGGTTGGCGCTGAACGGGTTCGTGGTAGTGGTCGGATTTCTGATCTTGGCCGGCGCTGTGAACACCGCCATCATCGGTTCGAATGGTGTGTTGAACCGGATCGCCGAAGACGGCGTATTGCCGGATTGGTTCCTTAAACCCCATCCCAAGTACGGGACTACATCGCGGGTGTTGAAACTGATTGTGGGCCTGCAATTATTTACGATAATTGCGAGCCAGGGAAATATGTACGTTTTGGGTGAGGCGTATGCGTTCGGAGTCGTATGGAGTTTTGTATTCAAGGCACTGGCGATGGTGGTGCTGCGCTTTCGAGATCGGAGTCCGCGGGAATTCAAGGTCCCGTTCAATGTGCGGATCCGGGGTGTGGAGGTGCCAATCGGTTTGAGCTTGATTTTTCTGATTTTGTTGGTCACCGCAACGATGAATTTTCTGACCAAGGAAGTGGCCACCATTGGCGGCATCGTGTTTACGATTGTGTTCCTCGTCACTTTTATGACCTCGGAACATATCCACGAAAGACGCCTGAAGGGGGTCAAGCACCAGCACCTCGAGCAGTTTAACAAGGAAACCACTGAGGAGATTTCCCCGGCGGCTCTGGGGTTGGGCAAACCATATCGGAAACTCGTGGCAATCCGGTCGCCGCAAAATTTGTTTATGTTGGAAAAAACGCTCGCGGAAACGGATCCGGACACTACCAACGTGGTAGTCATGACAGCCAAGATGGAACCACAAGGAGAAACGAGTGGGATTCGCCAGGACCTCGATACCTATGACCAACAGTTAATGACCGCAGTCGTGGAGCGGGCGGAAAAGGCGGGCAAGGAAGTAAAGCCACTCATCGTCCCGACAAATAATCCCCTTTTTGCGGTTATTCGCACCGCCAAGGAACTGCAGGTTCAGGAACTGGTAATGGGTGCCTCGAACAAGTACACTGCGGATGAACAGCTGGATCAGATCGCATTTTATTGGATCAACATGCACGACGTCGAAGCGCCCCCGATTACGGTTCGCCTCTTGGGGCGCAATCGCGATGTCCACCTCGATCTGGGCGGGGGCAATCGGATTCCCAAAATCACAGAGCGAAAAGCAAGGACCGTCGCGGAACTGCGGGCCGCCGGCGTGGGCGTGGACCGGGTCATCATGGTGCACGACGGCACTGCGGAAAGCAGCGACCTTTTTGAAGCGGTTTTGACGATGCTGGATGCCAATGTCTTCCTGGGTGTGGTCCGCGTAGATCCGCGCGGACCGGCCAATGGTCACGAAAACGGCATTTTCCGGCACGATCTTGACAAGGCCGAAAAATTGGGCCGTCAACTGCACGTCCTTACCTTCTCCGGCGACGCAGGAGCCGGCATCGTCCAATTGGGTTTGGACGGGAAGTTCGATTTAATTGTTGTGCCCGTCCCACTGGATCGGCCGCTGGAGAATGGTTCGCCCGGCGACTATACGAAATATATTCTGCGAAACGCCCATTGCCGGGTGTTCCTGGCCGCGCCGCCGCCAATTCCCATTGACGTGGAAAAATAAGGTATCTTCGACTCCGAAGGAAATAAGCTCCCCAGTCGTGGCGCGTTTTCGGTAGAATAAAATGCCAAATAGTCAGGGCTGCGGCTGCGCGACCCTGGAATTTGCTGTTTCATAGTCGCCATGCAGTGTAAGGAGTTCCGAATGTCGTTGATGTGCGTCATGAACAAGCGGCTGCCGCTCATCGGGTTGGCGCTGGTCGTCGTTTTTCAAGGGTCAATCCCGGCTGCGGAAAATGCCGCTATCGAAGAGCGGATGCGCAAGGACATTACATACCTGGCATCCGATGCATGCGAGGGGCGCGGCGTTGCGACTCAGGGCATCAACCTGGCCGCCGACTACATCGCCCAGGAATTCGCCAAGGCCGGCCTGAAACCCGCCATGCCGAACGGGAGCTATTTTCAGCCGTTTACAATTAACGGCGGTCCAATACTGGAAGGCCCCAACCAGCTGATCCTGAAAGGTCCCCTGGGACAGGAAATCACTTTAGTTGATGGCGGCGGGGACGGCACGGCGACAAGGGACAAGCATTTCCAAACTCTGGGCCTATCGGGCACCGGAAAACTGTCAGCGCCGCTGGTATTTGTCGGGTACGGCCTCTCGGCAGAAGACGCCGGGTATGATGACTACCAGGATGTCGATGTCGTTGGAAAAATCGTCGTATTGCTGCGGAAAACTCCCCGCCCGGATAACTCGACAAGTCCGTTCGGGGGCAATACCGGTAAGCGCGACCGGCATGGCGCGTTGACAAACAAAATAACCAATGCTGATCTGCACAAAGCCGCCGCGGTGCTTTTTGTCAACGACGCGGAAACCGCAAAAAGTAACGACGCGCTCATGACCTTCGATTACTCGGCGCGAGGTTCCGGAGGAAGTACGATACCGGCCCTGCAAGTCCGCCGGGCAATTCTGGATGCCATGTTGCAGTCGAGCCGAGGAATCGCGCTGGCAGACCTGGAAAGAGACATCGATCGGGAATTGAAACCCCGGAGCGTGGACCTGCGCGGCTGGATGGCCCACATCGAAACCAATGTTCGGCGGCCGAAGATTGAAATAAAAAACGTCGTCGGTTTTCTGGAAGGGGAAGGCCCGAAGGCGAACGAGACCATCGTAATCGGAGCGCATTACGATCACCTGGGAATGGGAGAATTGGGAAGCCTGGCCCGGTCCCGGGAACCGGCCATCCACCACGGCGCCGATGACAACGGTTCGGGAACGTCCACGATTATGGAACTGGCGCGGCGGTTCGGCCAGATGCCAAAACGCGAGCGGCGGCTGCTGTTCATCGCCTTCACGGGAGAAGAACGGGGTCTCCTGGGTTCCGCTTATTATTGCAAAAATCCACTTTTCCCCCTGGAGGATACCATTACGATGGTAAACCTGGACATGGTCGGCCGGCTCCGGCAAGACAATGCAACGAGCAAGGAAAAATTGACCATTTACGGAACCGGTACCGCCAAGTCCTTTGATAAGCTGGTCGACCAAATCAATGAAGAGTACGACTTCAAGTTACAAAAGGTGGCCGGCGGCTTTGGACCCAGTGATCATTCCTCCTTCTATGCGAAGAACATTCCGGTATTCTTTTTCTTCACCGGAGATCACCCGGATTATCATCGTCCGAGCGATACCGCGGACAAAATAAACGTAGCCGGGATGCGGAAAGTCGCCGACATGACGGACAGCCTGGTTGTGCATTTGCTCAAGACGCCGGAACGGCCGGAATACGTCAAGGTGGCGGGCCGGGCGAGCATGGGTCCGCGCGTGTCGGGAATCCCAACGATCGGCATCCGTCCCGGTTACGGTGAAGAAACGGAGGGAGTCTTATTGGAAGGGGTCACAGAAGACGGGCCGGCTGCCAAGGCCGGGCTGAAGACCGGGGACCGCATCGTTGAAATCGGCGGCCAGGCAGTAAAGAATATCGAGAGCTACATGGTGGTGATGGGGAAATTTAAAAAAGGCGATACAATCGAGATGAGCATTATCCGGGACGGGAAGAAGCAAACGGTGAAGGTGCAAACCCGATGAATGGGTGCTAGCCGAAAAATCGGCCCAAAAAACTCTCGCGGTGCGGGCTTTGCGGCGGATACTTGGCTGCATCGGGCTGGTGGGTTGCCTGGCCATTTGCGGTGGAAGCGGGGGAACCGGTTGCGGCACTGCCCACATCTTGCGATCGCTGCCGCAGCTGGAATAGCCGCTGATTCAGCATGCCGTTGCGTTCGATATTTTCCATTTCCCGGCGGATTTCTTCTTGAATGCGGTTGAGTTCGCTGCGCTGGCGGGCGAAGTCGGCGCGCTCGCGGGCCATTTGCACTTCCATTTCCCGCATCTGCTTGGTCATGATCTGTTCATCATCTTCCAATTGGATACGTTCTTCATCCAACTGTTTTCGTTCCTGTTGTAGCTGGCAACGCTCGCGTTCCAATTCTTCGCTCAAAGCCAGTAACTCTTCTTCCTTCGGAGTAGCCGGCGCAACCGGCCGCTGTTCCAACTCCTGGATTTTCTGGTGCAAGCTACGAATGATTTCGGATTTCTCCTCCAATAGGCTGTCGAATTCCTTTTGCCGCTCCAGGTATTGGTCTTCTTCCTGTCTTTTGCTGTCACTGCCTTGTTGTTTCAATTCCGCGATAATACTGCGGAGCTCTTCGTTTTCGCGCAATAAATGTTGCGGATCCAGGCTGCCGTTCGCCTCGGCATGCTTGGGACCAGTACTGATTCCCAGAGACTGGAGGAGAACCTGATCGTGTTCGGCCATGCTTTCGCGGCCGGAACAATGGGGGTTTTCATCGCCCCAAAAATCCGGATTGGCGGCGCCCCCTGATTTGCTGGCAGCCTGTAAGACCCGATTAGCACGATCTTCGGTTTCCGGCGAGATTGGCTTGTGGCCGTTTCCGTTGGGGGATATCTCGGGGTTCGGAATGGCTTTGGCCATGGTCCCAGTCTCCAAAAAATGCTCGGCACTCAGTGCCTCTTGCCATTGCCACTTCGCCGGCTGGAAAAGTGCCAACGGACTCTCAAAATAAGTCTAGCTCATATTTCTTCGCAATGCAGGCGTAAAAATAGAAAATCAACATATATTGCTTACAATGCTTGCAACCGTTCCCCGGGGCTGACGTGAACACTTGTAACCAGGGATGGTTTTCCTTTATAATTGTAAATGATTGCCATTCTTCTTCTTGGCAAAAAGGGGGCGAAATGGTTTCGACCGGGTAAGTTGAGGCGCCGGTGGCGTGTCGTGGTTGATCAGAAGGCCACGTTAAAATCTGATCACACACTTAACTGCTGAACCGCAGTTCTCCATGGCTGCCTAAAAAAAGGCAACCCCGAGTCCGGGAGCTTTTCCTGAGAGGTCTCGGCTTGGTCGCTAAATCAGGATCGCTTTTCCCAGAGACCGATCTTTCGGGATCGTTCGTTCCGGAGGCGGGAAGGGCTAAATCCACCGCCGGTTAGTTCGGCCGGGACCCTGCTTGCTGGGGCTCGGGCGGGCGAACGCGGCCGGCGAAGTCGCAAGGTTTCGGCCGGCTAACATTAACAAGCTACACACGTAGAAGGCGGCGCTGAAATGCCACGGGACCCGGGTTCAATTCCCGGCGCCTCCAATTTTTTGCGTCCAAATTCCCACCAAAGCAGGGCCAGAAGCGCAGCGGCCAGGAAAAAAGCTCGCAGATAAATCAAAGCAGTAAAAAAAATATCCCGCACGCGGCCGATCTCCATGTCATATACCACCGGAAAAGTATCATAGGTAACAATCTCCAGGCCGAGAATCAAACAAACCAGCGGTGGGTGAATGCGCACGAGCGGCAGCCATAGGGGAGCAAACCAAATAATCCATTGCGGTGAGTAAAATACCTGGAGGGAAACGAAGACAAATAGTACAACAGTACCCCGCCGCAAAAGGCCGGCGAGGTCTTGGGGCCTCGTCCAAATCATCGAAGATACTGCAGCCAGCACACAAGACAATCGGAAGATACTCCCGAGAGCAGAACTTTCGCCCAGTGCCTCCGGAAGCAGGTGTCCGTAGAACGTCATACCATCCATGCTGCGGCTGAGCTGATAGCGATAGGGAGCGATAGTGGCGTCCCAGCCCCAGAACCATATGGGGGGCAGCAGAAAACAGACCAGCGTAACGGCGTAGGCGCCAATCCAAATACCGGCACTACGCCGATTGGTTCCAAGAAAGCGGATTACCAAAAAAACCAGGAGCGCTGGATAAACCTTTATCATGGTTGCCGCGCCCAGAATCATTGCGGAAAGGACAATTCGTTTTCGGCCGAGGCTAGCCAGGCTCTGGGCCGTCAACAAGGCCGGAAAAATGTCAAACCGATTGGCAGCGAAATAAAGCGTGGCCGGCAACAGTAGCAGAGCGATTGGGCCTGTCAGCCGGTCCCCGGGTTCATAACCCTTTTCGAGGACGACCATAAGCCCCAGGAGACATGCAGTCATTAAAGTTACGTAAATCCGAATGGCCTGGCGAAACTTCCGCCAGAGTAGCTGAATCGGTTCCGAATGCGTCCGGGGGTCGAATTCTACAATGCTGAGATGATTGGCGTTCAACACCCATTGAGGTGGACTTAGGTCCCGAACCGAGGGTGGAAATAAATAACCGAGCTGGAATAAGCCCAGCGCAGCGTGCGGGTATTCGAGGAAATAGCGGGAATCAAGATCCGTTTGAGGATCCCACCGGCCTCTACTCGGTTCATCAATTCGGCCGGGTGCACGGCCCAATGCGGCATTGATGCCGCGAAGTGCATAGGCGGTGACGTCGTAATCATCGTAAACCCGGCGATCGAGATCCCGGCTCGTTTCCCAATGCCCCAACCGATCCGGCGGTTGGAGAGCCAAGATCACCGCCCAGTAGATAACAGGAACGACGAAGGGTCCCCAGCGTACGAGGAAAGAAAGGGACGGCTGCAATACGGATGGAAAGCCGGAGCGGGAATCGGTTACAGCCATAATAAGCGTAGAAAGTTTACAACGTCGGTCCGATGCTCCAGGGAGCGAATTCCTCTTCCCCGACCCCGTTGAGCTCACTCTTGGTTTTCTTACCGGAAGCGACGGCGAGGATTTCCTCGAAGATATGCAGGCCGACGGTTGCCACGGGTGTGCCTTCGAGGATGACACCGGCGTTAATGTCCATGTCATCGATCATATGGTGATACATGGGAGAATTGGTGGCCACTTTGATAGAAGGGGCGGGCTTGCAGCCGAATACCGAGCCCCGGCCGGTGGTGAATACCAGAACGTTGGCGCCACCGGCGACGATGCCTGTCATACTGACGGGATCATAGCCGGGCGTGTCCATTACGACAAATCCCTTGGATTGGACCGGCTCCGCATAACTGACTACATCAACCAAGGCCGTGGATCCGCCCTTGGCAATGGCCCCGAGGGACTTTTCATAAATGGTGGTCAAGCCGCCGTCCTTGTTGCCCGGTGAGGGATTATTATTGATCTCGGCACCGAACAGGGCGGTATACCATTCCCACCATTTGATGCGCTCGACCAGTTTTTCGCCGACGCGGCGGCTGACGGCGCGGCGGGTAAGAAGATGTTCCGCGCCATAGATTTCCGGGGTTTCACCGAGAATGGCGGTTCCACCCTGGGCCACCAGCAGATCGGAGGCAACACCCAAGGCGGGATTGGCCGTCACGCCGCTGTTGCCGTCGGAACCGCCGCAATTGGTACCCAGGATGATATTGGCAGCGGGCAATTTCGAGCGGCGCAAATTATTGACCTGGGGCAGCAACTGAGCCACGGCCCGTACGCCGGCTTCCACGGTCTTGGCAATGCCGCCACATTCCTGAATCGTCAGCACGGTCGGTTTGCTGTTCTGTCGCTTCAATTGCGCAAGGCCCTGATTTTCGATCAGGTGAATGGCCTGGCCGGTTTCGCAGCCGAGACCCACCAAGATATAAGCTGCCACATTGGCATGCTTCGCGAATCCCGCCAAGGTGCGCTCGAGTTGATGATGGTCCGGTCCATCGAACTGCATGGCGCAGCCCTGCTTATGCGTGATGGCGACGACGCCGTCCACGTTGGGAAATTGCCGCAACAGATCCGTAGCGCGAAACCGGTCGGAAATATATTTGCTGGTGCTCGCGGAACAATTGACCGTGCTGATGATCGCAATGTAATTGCGGGTGCCGAAGCGGCCGTCGCTGCGGTCGTAGCCCATGAAATAGCGAGGGCCGGCGCCGGCAGGCGCCTGCGGGCAATCGCGACAAAACGCGTAATCGCGCTCAAAGGCGTCCGCGGTGACGTTATGAACGTGCACATGGCTTCCGGCCGCAATCAATTTACTTGCGAAACCGATCGTCTGGCCGTACTTGGAAATCGATTCCCCTTGAAGAATATCGCGCACGGCAAATTTGTGGCCCAAGCCGACACGGTCTCCGAGAACAATGCGGGTTTGGTTGTGGTCGATTTCCAGTCCCCTATCCAGGTTGCGGGCGGCAACGGCAACATTGTCCTCCGGACGCAAATGGACGGCAACCTCCACAAGAGAAACAGCCGACATGAATCGACTCCTGTCAAAAAAACCCGGCAAGGCCATTTTCCAGCATATGGGGAGGGCGGAAAAGCTGCAACGTGGCCGGGGCCTGGCCGCCTTCCTCTCGCGGAGCGAGAGGGCTACATTGAAATCCATACTTCCGGCAAAACCGGCAACGCGGCGATGCCACTTTTGCGAGCTGTGCCAACAGTTCGTGAAGTCGCCGGGAAACGATGTTATGATCCTTGCATACCAGTAGTTGCGGCAGACCGGCGAACCGCTACAATGTTTCAAATGTCGTTGCCCAATTTGCACAGGCCAATGGGTTTCCGAATTTCACCCGGGTCTGTAGGCTTAGCCGGATAAGTCCTATGCAGGCGGTGAAAGGATTGTCGATGGAAAAGTGGTTATGCTGGGGCTCCATTGGCATCGGCGCGTTGCTCTTCTTGCTTTTCTTTCTTAACCTCCTTTTTCGCATTCCCTTTGGGGACGCCATTGATCGGACTGTCGATATTGTGAATATCTTGGCCGGCGGTTTGTTGGTTTATTTGGGATGGAATGCTCTGCGCGATTTACGCTAGGAGCTCCGGCTGCGAACGAACAAGCTTTACCAGTGCCTCCACTATGCCGTTCATGGTAAATTCGTTAGCTTCCGCAGCGACTGGAAAGCCCAACTTTTGAATTCCCGAACTCGTTACCGGGCTGATACTCACCAGTTGCACTACTCCACTTTTTATTTTGTCTTTGCATGCATCGTCCAAATAGTTCAAAAATCCCTTCGCGATGTTCGAACTGGTCAGAGTAACAAAATCCACCTCCCCATGACGAAGGCATTGAAAAACCTCGGAGTTCCGGTCAAGAACGTCGATCTGGGAATACACCACGATTGAATCAACCGTAGCTACCCGGGAGAGTTCCTCGGCCAAAACGTCGCGCCCCCGGTCCGCACGGGCCAAAAGGATGCGCTGTCCCGCGGCTTTCGATGCAAGGGCTTGGGCCAAACCCTCCGAGTGATACTGCGGGGGCACCAGATCCGGTTCGAGATGAAATTGTCGCAAGGCATCCGCAGTGCCGGGGCCAATCGCGGCGATTTGGATCGTACCCAGAGTCCGCAGATCGCGGCTGGTCTCCCGAAGCCGTCGGAAAAAGGCATGCACTCCATTCGTACTGGTGAAAATCAGCCATTGATAACCCGCCAACGCGGCAATGGCACGGTCCACCGGTCCCCAATCCTTCGGCTCGCGCACATCGACCACCGGCAAAACAGCGGTAGCAGCACCCAGATTTTCTAGGCGACGAACAAGATCCAAAGCCTGATGCCGCGGCCGGGTGACCAATACGCGCTTGCCGAACAGGGGGCGTTTTTCAAACCAGGCCAGCCGGGATCGTAGGGAAACGACGGATCCAATCAGGAGAATGGCCGGGGCAGACAATCCCGCAGCTTCGACGCTGGCAGGCAGGTCCTTGAGCGGAGCATCCACGGTTTGTTGTTGGGCCGTTGATGCCAATTGAACCATCGCCGCCGGTGTCGCGGCGTCCTTGCCGTGATCGATAAGGGATTGCACAATCTCGGGCAAACGGGCAAATCCCATGTAGAAAATCAGGGTGCCGGGAAACCGGGCGAGTACGGACCAATCGACGAGGCTGTCTTCCTTGTCCGGGTCCTCATGTCCTGTAACCAGGGCAACGGCACTGGAAAAATGCCGATGGGTTAGAGGGATGCCGGCAAAGATTCCTGCGGCGATTCCCGCAGTCACTCCGGGTACAATTTCATAGGGGATGCCGTTTTGCCGGAGAACTTCGGCTTCTTCGCCGCCCCGGCCGAATAGGAATGGATCCCCGCCTTTGAGGCGAACCACCCGTTTCCCTTGTCGGGCGGCGGCGATCATGGTTTCGTGGATCTTCGAACCGCGGTCGCGGTGACATGCCGCAAGTTCCGTAACGCAAATGCGCTTTGCCGGGACAGGCGCATAATCGAGAATCCGGGCGGGAACCAAGCGGTCGTAGAGCACTAAGTCAGCGCGGGCCAGGCAATGCATCGCGCGGATGGTGAGAAGGTCCGGGTGTCCGGGACCGGCGCCAACCAAATAAACCAGAGGCTCATCATAATCGGCCATTCGCGTTCCTGACCTTGGTGTCATCCTAGCAGCGGAGGGAAAACGGAATCAAGTTGATTGCAAGGGTATTAAGATTCGCAAGGGTAAGATCAGCGCAACTTTTTTCGCGGACTGGAATTTTTCATGGCGTGTGCCCTAAAATGGGATCATGGTCGATATGTAGGAACTCAATTAGGGGAAAGGATCCCGGATAAGCCAAATAAAGGATCCAGAGAAGATGCGCCGAATTTTTCTTTTGGGCCTGGTATTCATGGCGGGGTGCCAAAACATGGTGGGACCTTTTCGCCGGGACAATCAACGAGTGGATGACCCCATTCTCACCATCGGGGAACAACAAAAACGGGGCCGCAGTCAGTTGGGTTTGCAGGAAAGTTCTTCGAACCTATTGCCACCAACTTACGTGGATCGCCCAGGGGGACCGCATGGCGGTTAATCGAGGTGGATCATGATCCGAACACTTTGGATGGGCGTTTGTTTGGGAATCTTTTTCGGCTGCGCCTTGCCGGCAGAGCGGGTTCACCTCAAGCCGCTCGGCGAGGATGCGCCCCCGCAGGCTTATGCCGATCTTTTGAGCCGGGCGCGCACCCAGGCGTCGGCCGCCACCGAGGCTTTTTTCGTGAACGGCTGGCAGGATCTGGAGGAATATGCCAAGGGGCTGGAGCAAACGGCGCGATTCCTTCCGAAGGCGACCGAAATCCCGGCCGGTCACAAAGAAAAACTTGCTGATGAGGCGGCGGACCTCGAAAAGGAAGCGCGGCAATTGCGCGACGCGGCCAAGGGCCAAAATGTGAAGCTGACCAATGAAATCATGCAGCGCATCAATCTTAAAGTCCGCGGATTGCGCCCGGAGAAATAAGCAATCGCGGAGACGAAATGCATGAACCTGACGGTGCCTTTTTGGTTCCAGCAACGCCAAGGTAAAGCAGAACCCGCCGGGACTAATGCCTATCAACTCACCGCACCCAATCTAAAACCGGCATTGATCAGCATAGCCAACGGGGACAACGGCCTCTGGTCGGCAGCCCTGGCGCTCGAAAAGGGAGGGCCCAGTCTTGCCGCAACCAGCGCTGAATATCCCAGTCCACAAGCGGCATGGGAGGCCGCTTTTGAACTTTATCGCCAGCATATCGTAATCTAGCCGCGATTGGCTACCAGCTGGCCTTGCGATAGGCTTCCAAAACAATCAAAGTGGTTTCCTCGGCGGAATCGGTTAGCACTAATAAGTCCAGATCCGACGGATCGATTTTCTTTTCCGCAAGCATCGCATCGCGAATCCATTGCATCATGCCTTGCCAGTAAGACGTTCCGAACATGACCACCGGGAAGTGGCGGACCTTGCCGGTTTGAATCAAGGTCAGGGCATTGAAGAGTTCGTCCAGGGTGCCGAAGCCGCCGGGGAAGAGCACAAACCCTTCGGCGTATTTCATGAACATGGTCTTACGGCAATAGAAATAGCGGAAGTTCACGGATAAATCGACATAGGGATTGGTGCCCTGCTCGCGGGGCAACTCAATATTGCACCCGACCGACAAGCCTTTGGCCTCACGGGCGCCGCGGTTGGCCGCCTCCATGATGCCGGGCCCGCCGCCGGTGATGATCGCGAATCCGGCCTGCGCGAGCAAATAGGCCGTTTTTCGGGCGGCGGCGTACATGGGGTCCGACTCGGGAGTCCGGGCCGAGCCAAAGATGGATATGGCCGACCCGACTTCCGCCAGGGCGTCAAACCCGTGGACGAATTCCCCCATGATCCGCAGCACCCGCCAGGGATCATGCTTGGTGAATTCGGCAAATCCGGGTATGCGCGCCACCGGTTGCGGATGGCGCGGCCGGCCCAGCAAGAGTTCATCTTCCGTGATCTCGCCGGTCCGCGCGGCCCGGTTCAAGGAAATATTGGGGATACTGCCCGCAGGAAGGGGAGCGGGTTTCGAAGAATTTGGATCCATGACAAGTTACCTTTGCCCGATTAGACCTTGTTCCCTAAATTTATTGGTGAGACAATTCCAATCTATAAACTGTGCGGCCCGGGCACAGACTCCGGGCACTTTGGAGGGAATCACCTTGTTACTCCTGGAGCCGGAACCCACACGGTTTGATTTGCGCTGGCGGATGCTTGGGACCGACATTCGGGTCCATCCCCTGTTCTGGCTGGTGGCGGCGATTTTAGGTTTTCAGTGGAAGAATGCCGGCTTTTCCTACCTGATACTGTGGGTCATTTGCGTTTTTGTGTCCATCCTGATCCATGAACTGGGTCATATCCTCATGGGTCGCTTGTTTGGATCGAACGGGCATATTGTCCTTTACAGCTTCGGGGGCCTGGCCATTCCGGACCGGCATCTCGTGAATCGTTGGCAACGGATTGCGGTATATTTTGCGGGTCCTCTTGCCCAATTCCTATTGCTTGGGTTGGTATGGTTGGCTTTAAGAAACGTAGCGAAAGCCTTTGCCGAAAGCGATAACATTGAATTTCTCGAGAAACTACTCAATGTTCTAACAATGCTTTGGATAATTAATCTCTATTGGCCAATTCTAAATTTGTTGCCCATTTGGCCCCTAGACGGAGGCAGGATCAGCCGTGAGCTTTTTGAATGGGGGATGGGCGATAAAGGCGTCCGGGCATCGCTGGGGTTGTCCATGGTGGTCGCGGGGTTGCTGGCGCTCAACGAGATATTGGGGTACAACGATCACGCCTTTATTCCTTATTTTTCCGGCGGAAGCATGTTCATGGCGCTTTTTTTCGCGATGTTCGCTTTTGACAGTTACCAGGCCATGCAAAGAACGGGTCCGCCGGCCGGCCCGTGGAGCCAGGGGCGGGCGCCGTGGGAGCAAGACCCGGATTACTGGCGGCGCTAGCTCTTGCCGTTGTTCTTCTCTTCCAACAAGCGATTGAGGCGTTCGGTCAATTCTTCTTCCGCCGAGGGAGTCCAGGCGTAGTCGCTTGCAAGTTTGAATCCGCCCTCATTGGTAAAAGTGGCGACCGGAATGGGACTGGTGGACAGGGTGCCGAGAGATTCGTCTTTCAAGAACAATTCAAATCCCGAAAGGGCGGCCAAATCGGCGACATCCAGGGTTCCCGGAGCGACCACGCAAGGGCCGTCGGTTATCAAGACATCTTGTTCCATCAATACCGGAGATTGGGCAGTGCCGGTCCGATGGAAGCGGATTTGCAGGCGGCACCATCCGGCCATGCCGGGTTCCTTGCTGCTGACGAGAAAACAGGGGCCGGCGCGGGCCAAGGTTTCCGGAGCCGGCAACGACCGGGCCACGTGGATTTTCCCTTCGACCGGTTCGATGACAAATCGGGTGTCGGAGAGGCGGAGGGAACGGTGAAAGTGGCGCTGGGAAACAGCGCGCACCCGGTGGGTGTGGAGAATGCGCTCACCCACCATCCAGGTGGCCAACAAACCGCCGATGCGCCGGGGAAAGCGGCGCGGCACCACGGTGACCAGAGCCTGGCGGTCGTTCAATTGGGATGAGTTCAACTGGGCGGGCACAATTTGCACGGGCCCGCTGCGCTCTGAGCGGAACTCGACTTGCAAACCGAGGTCGAGCAATGGTACCAGGCTTGTGGGGCTGGCAAGGACCCCGCTGGCCATCAATCCCTTGCACTGGGTGGAAACAAAAGTCTGGCAGGCGACAGTCTGGTCTTCGAGACGAATGAAGAAAGTGGGGAAGAGCAAGCGCAACTGATCCAGGAACTCATCGCGGCTGAGATAAGGCAAGGTGATTTGGCCGCGGATCCGGTTTTGCCAGACCAATTCGGCGGCAACTGTCTGTTGAGGAGGCGGAATGCGAAAGAAGAGCCGGTAATGATCGCCCGCTTCCTGCCGGCGCAGGGTTTCGGCGGCAACGGGAGGCCGGCCTTGAATGCGCAACTCAAAATCCGACTTGCGGCGGGCGACGGAGGGGGGGAGGTGTAGAGCAGCCTCGACTAAAACGGCCTGCGCATTCCAGGGAATGGGCTGGTCGTAGATGGTCAGTCCGGCCTTTTCATAGCTAAAGTGCAAGGCCTGCGGCTGGGGGCCGACCCGGGGCTTGCGGAACAGCTCATTCATTGCCCAATCGCGCCAAAGCTTGATCCAGGGCCACATCGAGTTCCTCCGGCGAGGAATCTGCAGGTACCCGAGTGAGTCCCGGCCGACAAATCAAGCAGTCATCGGCACGGGGAACACGAAACCGGTACGTTCGGAATGCTTCTTCAAAAACATCGGGCACACGTTCCAGGGTCAACAACAAACTGGTAAAGCCGGGCTGATAGGCGGATCCCTCCTGCAACAAGCGCAATGTCACCAGGGCATGAAGGGAGGCAACGGCCTGGATCGACGCTTTCGTCGCGGGCACGGTGGTTGCCGCTTCCGGTCCGCCGGGTTGGGAATAGTCGGGGGCCTTTGCCTTTTCGACCTCCACGGTGCGTTGCAGAAAACCGGCGACACACCCGTAACACGGGCCGTCCGGTACAAACCAGTGAACAAAACCGCCGATGCCTCCGCTGAGCACTTCACCCAAAGTCCAGGGGATGCGATGCCGGCGCATCAAGTGATCCCAATGGAATTTGGCGGGTTCATTATCGGCCGCACAAACAGCGATATCGGTTTCCATGAGCACTCGATGCAACTCGTCCTGAATGGCGGGATCGAGCAGATCACGGACCAAACTGCGAACTTGCAAATCGCAGCGCCGCTCCTGAAGCCATTTTTGGGCCAAAACGGCTTTGTATTCTCCCACTGCTTGCCGCGGAAACAAATGCCGAACGACGTTGTGTGGTTGATAAATATCGGGTTCGATCAAGGTGATCCGGGTGATGCGCGGATCGTGGGCCACCATATCCAGCACCGGCATGCCGCCGCTGCCTGCGCCAACCTGGACCAAATGGGCCATTCGTACTCCCTTTACTTGGCCTCCGGCAGGGGCCATTCGCCGGTTTCATGCCAGACTTCGTAGCAAGCGAGCCAGCGCCAGGCCGCCTGAACGGCGAAAATGCAGGTGAACCGGGCGGGGTCCCACCGGCTGGTCATGCGCGTACTTCCCTGCCGCCAGAGACACAAACTTTGCCCCTCGAGCAAATGCGGACAGTGCTTGAGGGGCGTGAGGACTCGGGTTTCCGGCGGCACCGTCGGGTAACTGGACAATAACCGGGTTTCCAACTGGAAGATGTTGTGGCCCGGTTTAAGCCGATACTTCATGATCAGTGAACTGCCGACGCGCAACACCTGGATCTTGAAAAGGGCGTCCCGGCCGTCGTTGTAGCGTTCGATCACCGGAAGCTCGATGCTCAGGAGCCGGCGCTTGCCGATTTCGCTGTCCAGAAGGCCCATAGTCGTTCGGTTCAATAATGACAGGGAACCGATTTGATCGCGGTGATCACCTCTTCATCGGTAACCTCATCAGCCGTGCCGAGAAAGCTGGTGTCCCGGCGGTCGAGGAGGATGGTGCGATTGTGCTCCGCATTACCTCGCAACGCATTGATCAACTGCCGTCGTTCCGTGTCATTCAAAGGACGGAAGTCCATGCGACGTTCTCCTTCCAGAAAAAAAGGCCACGGGCGAAAAACCTGGGCACTAGGATTGCTCCGCTAATTCCGCCAGCAGAAAGTAAACTCCTCGATCTACGTGCCGTTCCGAGATACCGGCTTCCAGCATCTCCCCATCGCGAACCAGGAAGTACCGGACTTCAGGACCATTTAACAGGACACGCACCACCTGGCCGGGTTCGGCCAATGGCAGGTTAAGAGCCAAAGCGGAACCCTGCGGGCTGTCCACCAATTCAAATTGGGCGCGGGCTTGTTGACTGCACAGCCGATCGAGCCGGTCCGCGTGGATCTCGATCGTGGGCCACAAGGGATGCAGAGGCCGCGCCAGATCCGGCCCCAGGGTTAACTCGCATGGCACCGGCCGATATTTGCCATCCCCTTCTCGCAAAGCATACCAGGAAAAGGACAATGGGCCAAGCGAGTGCACATGGGGTTTGCCGTGCTGAGCAAACATGGATTCCCCATTTTTGGCATCGGCCGTGCCGATGCCGAATATGCCCTCGTGGCCGCGCAAACGGCCGACCCAGACCCGGTCCCCCTGAAAATCGCCGTCGCTGGGATGGCGCAAGCTTCCGGGGTGCGTGTGCACCACGCCCAGCATCGTAAGCCGGCGGTCGGCCTGGCGAACAATCCGGCTTCCGAGCGCTTGCCCGTCGCTGTTGAACTGCACATGGGCAACCCCGGCATTTCGTTCGGTACCCGCCGGCAATGTGGCCAGCACGACGGCTTCATGGGCCTCGCGGAGGCCCAGCAGCACCCACCCGGTTTCTTCGCGGCCGCGGAGGCTCTTGCGGTGGGCCGCATATTCGGTAAACAGCGTCCGCGCTACTTCATCCGCGAGCACGACCCGGCGTAAAGGGCCATAATGCGCCGGCAATCGCGCCTTGGCCGGCTGCGCCTCGGCAATCGGCGGAAGGTTGCCCCACCATCCCCGGTTCAGGTCGTGCCACAGGCGCCCGGCAGTTCGAACCAAATTATTCAGCATGGTCCTGGCCTGCTCTCCCGGCGCCTGCGGCATGCGGAGTGTGCCGGCTTGTTCAATTGGGCTTTCCGGCACGCGGAATGTGCCGACTACTATAACTCGGACAATGCCGGTATATTGATAATTTCCCTTTCAATTACTAACATCATACCCACTTGGGAAAGACGTGTCAAAATCAGGTGGTGGGGAAATTGGAAAGAAAAACGGCATGCTGGTTGGACGAAAAAAAAAGTCGGGTCCTCCCTGGGATTGGCCGCGGGCGGCGTACGTGCACGTGCCTTTTTGCGCGCATCACTGCGGCTACTGCGATTTTGCAGTCGTGACTGGCCAGGACCAGCGGATCGACCTGTACCTGCAAGCCCTCTTTGCAGAATTGGCGACATTGAAAAAACCCCAACCCATCGAAACACTCTTCCTGGGAGGAGGGACGCCGACCTATCTGGACGGGGAACATCTCGAACGGCTGCTGAGGGAATTTGCCAAGTGGTTGCATTTTCGTACCGACTACGAATTCACTGTGGAAGCCAATCCAGATACGCTGGATCCGCCGAAAATCGATCTCCTTGCGGATTATGGAGTGAACCGCATCAGCCTCGGAGTACAATCGTTTCAGCCGAAGCTGTTGCGAATTTTGGAACGCCAACACCAGCCCTCGCAGATACCGCGGGTGGTGGAATGGATCAAGAGTCGTATCGACGAAGTGTCGATGGACCTGATTTTCGGCGTGCCGGGCGAAACCGTAGAAGATTGGGATCTGGATTTAGCACAGGCTCTTGCCCTCGAGCCCGATCATTTATCGACGTATGGTTTGACCTATGAAAAAGGCACGCGGCTGTGGAAACAGCGGGAAATGGGAATAGTAAAATCCTTGAGTGAAACGGCGGAATTGGCCCTGTACGAGCATGCTCTGGATGTCCTGGAAGCGGCGGGATTTGAACAATACGAGATATCGAATCACGCGCGGCCGGGGCATCGGTGCCGGCACAACCAGGTTTACTGGGCCAACCACGCCTATTTCGGATTCGGCCTCGGCGCAACGCGGTACGTGAATGGCTGCCGCCGAACCAATGTCCGAAACATGGCTGACTATTTGCGGAAAGCATTGAGTGGGGCATCGACCGCGTCTCAAGAGGAAGTCTTGACGCCACGTGAACGAGCTCGAGAAACGATGGCGATCCAGCTCCGGCGAAGCGAAGGAATTCAGCGAAGAAGTTTTCAGGAGCAAACCGGCTTTGCTCTGGAAGTTCTGGCCGGTCCCGTCATCGCCCGCCAGGTGGAGCTCGGTATACTTCTCGATGACGGAGAAAACGTCCGGCTAACGCGGAAAGGAAAATTTGTCGCCGACACGGTGATCGAGAATTTGCTGTAGACCAATTGGGAGGAAGGAATCATGAACGAGACGAGCAGTTCCAGGCGAGAATTTTTGCAAACGACGCTTGCAGGAAGTGTGGCCGCGGGGCTTGCGGGTGCTGTGGGGCAAGCGGACGACCAGGCGAGCAAAGGTCTCGCGACCCGGGCGCTGGGCAAGACCGGGCAGCGCGTTTCACTGTTATGCCTGGGCGGATGGCACATCGGCGCGGTCAAGGACAAACAAGAGGCCGTCAAAATCATGCATGCGGCCATCGATGAAGGGATGACCTTCTTCGACAATGGCTGGGACTATCACGATGGCGGCAGCGAAACGGTGATGGGCGAGGCACTGGCGACGGGCGGCAAGCGCAACAAAGTGTTTCTGATGACCAAGAACTGCGCCCGCGACGTCAAGGGGACGCGGCAGCACCTGGAAGACAGCTTGCGCCGGCTGCAAACCGATCACCTCGATCTCTGGCAATTTCATGAAATCAATTACGACAACGATCCGGACTGGATATTCGACCGCGGCGCGATGGCCGAGGCACTGAAGGCGCAACAGGCAGGCAAAGTCCGGTTCATCGGCTTTACCGGCCACAAGTCGCCGCACATTCACCTGAAAATGCTGGTCAAGCGCGCCTGGGACACGGTGCAAATGCCGATCAACCTGTGTGATTACCACTATCGCAGTTTTGTGCATCAGGTGGTCCCCGAAGCCAATAAACGCGGCATCGCTCCCATCGGCATGAAAAGTTTGGGTGGGGGGAGCGACCATAAAGGCAGGCTCGTAGCGGAGAAAGTTTGCAGCGTGACAGAAGCCATCACCTATGCGCTCAGCCAACCGATAGCCAGCCTGGTCGTGGGGATCGATTCACTGGAGGTTCTGAAGCAAGATCTGGCGATTGCCCGCTCCTTCAAAGCAGTGGGCGATGAAGAGAAGCAAAAGTTACTGGAGCGCGTCAAAGCCGTGGCGACGGACGGACGGCACGAGCGGTTCAAGTCCACCCAGTTTTTTGACGGCGTTTACCATCAAAAACAACACGGCTTGACCAAGGAGGATGTCCAGGGGACCTGAGAGATCCATGGACTGATACTTTTCTTTACCGAGGGAATCCGGTATGTGCGGCATTGCGGGAATCGTCGATATGCGGGGTGAACGCCCGGTGCCCAGGGGCATCCTGGAGGCGATGGCGCAGGCGATGGTGCACCGGGGTCCGGATGAGGATGGTTATTTTTTCGGTCCTGGGCTGGGAATGGTCTCGCGCCGCCTGAGCATTGTAGGCCTGGCCGACGGCCGGCAACCGATCACCAATGAGGACGGCCAGGTAGCCGTGGTGTACAACGGCGAGCTGTTCGAATACCCGGCGATGCGCGCCCGCCTGGAGGCCCAAGGGCATCGTTTGGTCACCCACTGCGACACGGAATTGATTCCGCATATCTGGGAAGATGAGCGCGAGGAAATGTTCGATTCGCTGCGCGGCCAGTTTGCACTGGCCTTGTGGGATCAGCGACGGAGACAATTGATTCTGGCCCGGGACCGTTTCGGCATCTGTCCCCTTTTTTGGACCCGGCAAACCAGCGAGACCGGCGATTGGCTGCTGTTTGCCTCGGAGATTAAGAGCCTTTTGGCCACGGGAATGGTCCCCTCTCGCCCGGATCCCCGCGGTATCAATCATGTTTTCACGTTTTTTGCGCTTCCGGGACCGCTCACCTGCTTTCAGGCCGTGCAAGCCTTGATTCCCGGGCATTACCTGTCGGTGCAGTTCAGCGCACCGGGGGAGAATGCGCGGATCGCCGATCGGACCTACTGGGAGATCGATTTCCCGGTCGCGGGAGATGAGGATCGGCGTTCGGACGTCAGGGTCTTGGTGGATGAATTCGAATCCGTGATGCAACAATCAGTGGAACGCCGGCTTCGCGCCGATGTGCCTGTGGTGGCCTATTTGAGCGGCGGAGTCGATTCGAGCCTGGTCGTGGCAATGGCAGGCCGGGAAAGAAGCGAACCCATTCCCACGTTTACAATTCGGATTGATGACCCTGGCTTGGACGAATCGAGCGAAGCGGCCACGGTAGGCAGGCATGTCGGGCGGGCTCCCGTGGTCGTGGATTGCGGTCCGCAGGAGGTGCTCGCCACCTATCCGGATTTGATTCGTGCGGCGGAAGGTCCGGTCATCGATACGGCCTGCGCTGCCTTGCTGCTTCTGGCCAAAGAAGTCCATCGCCAGGGCTATAAGGTTGCTTTGACCGGAGAAGGGGCGGATGAATGGCTGGCGGGCTATCCCTGGTATAAAGTGCACAAACTGCTCGGTTATCTCGATTGCATTCCCGGCTTGAAGCTCAGCCAGATGACCCGCCGCGCGTATCTCCGCCTGACCCGAGCGCCGCGGTTTCCCTGGTCTTTCGCAGGGCGCGTGCAGCAAGCGACCGGAGGTCACAATGCCTGGCTGGACATCTACGGCCTTATGAGCATGTCCAAACTGCGCTTTTACAGCCGGTCGATGCACGAAACGCTTGGCGACCACGTTCCGTACAAGGACCTGGGTTTCGACGTGGCGCGGCTAAAGCAGTGGCATCCCCTGAACCGCTCGCTTTACTTTGGCGCGCGGATCATGTTGCCGGGCTTGCTCCTGGCTTCCAAGGGAGACCGCGTGGCCATGAATTCTTCCGTGGAGACGCGCTATCCGTTTTTGGATGAAGAGGTGTTCGCCTTTTTGGCCCGGTTGCAGCCCCGCTGGAAATTGCACGGGTTTAAGGACAAGTATATCTTGCGGCTACTGGCCCAGCGCTGGCTGCCCCGGGACATCGCCTGGCGGCCGAAAGCAATGTTCCGGGCGCCTTTTGACAGCTTTCACGCCGACAACTCCCCCTCGTTTATCGATCAGTTGTTGAGCGAGAAATCCCTGCGCAAGACGGATTATTTTGACCCGGCAGCCGTCCGGCACTGGCGCCAGGCGTTCCGTTCAATGCGTCCCGGATCGAATCAGCGGCTTTCCGTGGAAATGGGATTGGTCGGTGTCCTTTCGACGCAACTCTGGCACCACACTTTCATCGAGGCGGATTTGGCGGATTTACCCAGTCAAGTGAACTGCCAGCGACAAGTGCTGCTGGCATCGTAGTCAGTCATTTCATGCCGATCCTGTCATCTTCCATACACACGGTGTCACTCACCCCGCTTTCCGCTCGGCAAAACACGGCATTTTTTGTGTTTCGTTCCAGCTTGCTGTGCCACCCCCTTGACCCGGCATGCTTCTGACCGACACTTTTCTTACGGAAAATAGCCGGTCTTGGATTTTGTGTTGCACGCCGGCCCACCTGCCCGCTGCACGCCGACGACTTTCATGCGCCAAGGATCGGTCCTCCCATCAGACGTGCACAGTCGGCAAGAGTCGCTATATTTCAGGCGTTTGGTTGTCACCTGCATGTCGGCCTAAGTGCTCGTTTTGCCGTGTGCGGCACACCCAGCCGGCCAATCTGCTATGCCTGAAAAAGTCCGAAAACGAATGTCACTCCACAAACTGTTGTGCATTCCGTTCTTACGACAGTTCGTTTCCGATATGCTCACACACCTCCCAATCCCGCAAACGAGACAGTCAACGCTTGCGATCCATCTCATGTCAACTTGCAGACAAAGAATTCCGATTCCGGACCTCCTGATAAGCACCGAATGTCACCGCCAACCTGGACACAAACGACCGCGGACCTCTGGAGTCTCGAAACGGGGTTTCACGGAGGCGGTTCCCAAACGGTCGAAGTTTGGGCAACAAATTAGACTGTCACTCGCCATCTCCCCTTTCCCGCCCCAGTCGCCGGCTACAACTATGGACCGCCCTTATCCGCAACGCGAGCATCCGGAAGGTGTAGCGTAAAGCGTCCCCTTATTCTTCAAGTCGGGACGCCGGAGTTCGAGATGGCCGTCTCTTTGCCCAGTAGCTAAATCAATCTTTGCCCTCCCCCGTTTCGGAGTCACCGATGCGCCACCGCTGGATTCTGTTCACGTTCGGACTGTTGATCGTCTCCACCGCGCTCTGGGCCCAGACGGCACCGGCGCCTCCATCGGCCAAGCAGGTGGAGCACGTTGTCGTCTGGCACGGGGAAAATTTCAACGATGCCTTCTACTGGCTGCGCGACAAGAGCAATCCGGCCGTCATCCAATACCTGGAAGCGGAGAACGCCTACACCAGGGCCATCACCAAAGAGCTGGAGCCTTTCGCCGATGCCGTCTACAAGGAAATGCTCGGCCATATCAAGCAGACGGACCTGAGTGTTCCCACTCGCCGCGATGGCTACTTCTATTATTCGCGCACCCAGGAAGGCAAACAGTACCCGATCCAGTGCCGCAAGAAAGCCGGCAGTGACGGCGCCTTCGATGAGAAAGCAAACGAGGAAGTCCTTCTGGACCTGAACGAGCTAGCCAAGGGATTCAAGTTTCTGTCGCTCGGGGCCTTCGCTGTGAGCGACGACGCCAACCTGCTCGCCTACACGACCGACACCACCGGTTTCCGGCAGTACGAACTGCACATCAAGGATCTCCGAACCGGTGCGGTCCTGCCCGACAGTGCCGAACGGGTCACGTCCGTGGAGTGGTGTGCCGACAACCGTACGCTCTTTTACGTCACCGAGGATCCGCTTACCAAACGTCCCAACATGCTCTGGCGGCACGCGCTGGCCGACGAGACCGAGCCGGTCTATCAGGAAAGGGACCGCCTTTACACCATTCACCTGTACCGCAGCAAAGATCGGAAAATGATCTTTCTCGAAAGCCGCAGTACGGACTCCTGGGAAACGCGCTATCTTCTCAGTGAGCAGCCGGAGACCGAGTTCAAAGTCGTCCTGCCGCGCAAGAAGGGACACAAATATGCCGTCGAACACCGGGACGGCCTGTTCTATCTTCGTAGCAATGAGGGCGCCAAGAATTTCCGGCTCGTCACGGCGACGGTGAAAGATCCCGATCGCGGCAACTGGAAGGAGCTCATCCCACAGCGCGCCGACGTGCTCCTGGACCACATTGAGCTCTTCCAGGATTTCGCTGTCGCTTCAGAGAAATCCGCCGCCCTGGAGCACTTTCGTATCTACGATTTCCGGTCCAGCCGGTGGCACGAGATGACGTTTCCGGAAAGCGTATACGCCGCGTTTCTCAGTCCCACGCCGGAATACACCGCGCACAAATTCCGCTTTGCTTATCAGAGCATGGTCACGCCCCGCAGCGTATACGACTACGACATGGACAAGCGCCGGCAAACGCTCCTGAAACGCGAGGAGGTCCTGGGCGGCTACGACCCGACTCAATATGTGACCGAGCGCCGGTGGGCTGTGGCCCGAGACGGCGTCAAAATCCCTCTGTCCATCGTTTATCGAAAAGGCTTGAAGAAGGACGGCAGCGCGCCCTTGTTCCTTTATGGCTACGGTTCTTACGGTGCCGGTATGTCCGCCAACTTTTCGAGCAACCGCTTGAGCCTCCTGGACCGTGGAATGGTCTATGTCATTGCCCACATCCGGGGCGGCAATGAGATGGGCGAAACCTGGCACGACGACGGCATGTTGCTGAAGAAGAAGAACACGTTCACGGACTTCATCGACAGCGCCTTATGGCTCATTGCCAACGATTGGACTCGTAAAGACCGGCTCGTGATCGAAGGCGGCAGCGCGGGCGGCTTGCTCATGGGCGCCGTCGTCAACCTTCGACCGGACCTCTTCAAGGCCGTCCACATGGCCGTACCCTTCGTCGATGTGATGAACACCATGATGGACGCGAGCCTGCCTCTGACCGTGGAGGAATATCTGGAGTGGGGCAATCCCAATGAAAGGCCCGCTTTCGATTATATGCGTTCGTACAGCCCCTACGACAACCTGGGTCGGAAACCCTACCCGGCCATTCTGGTGACCACCAGCCTCAATGACAGCCAGGTCATGTACTGGGAACCCGCGAAATATGTAGCCAAGCTGCGCACGCTGAAGACCGACAACAATCCTCTGCTCTTGAAATGCAACATGAATGCGGGCCACGGCGGCTCGTCGGGTCGATACGACCGGCTCAAGGAGACGGCGTTTGAGTACGCGTGGTTGATGAGCCAGGCGGGAATTCAGAAAGATACGTCGGTGGTGAAGTAGAATCGTCGCATTCCGCGATCTGACCCCGATGCGCTGGCGACGAACAAAAACGCTCATCACGACGACTCAAAGAGATTGTTACGGAGTTGACAGGAATTCGGACCAGGAAAGGGGATAGACACGTTTATTTCGTCGTCTTTCGAGGCCGACCGCGGGGTCGCAGGGTAGACTGCAATCCCAAACGCTTCGGCGTCTTTTCCACCCAAACGGCGCGCCACGGTTCACGCATCGACGCATGGCCTCCAATTCGTCCGGCGTCAAGGGTTGATTGACCCAATCGAACCAAAGAGGCGGCGGCTTGACTGGCTCCGCCGTCAAGCAGCGGGGCCGCCCCGTTTTGTCTTGCCGAAATCGGGCGCTGGACCAAAGCCATTGTTCGGCACGTCGTGGAACCCCGCACGGCGACCATTGCTTCGGTTCTTGGCGTGATAGCAGATGCCGCCGACAATGGCTCGCGGAGCGCGTGGCATGACGGACGGCATCGGCGCGAACCGTTGAAATGTCAATATTAAACGTGCCTGTTCCCTTTTCTTTTCTTGGTGCAAGAACCGGCGGCGCTGGAGCCAGTCAAGTGCAAACGACATTCAAAGCTGCGGGAACGAGCGATCTACGTGCCAAGGCCTTGTCACATGGAACTCGCAATGAGAATTTCACCAGATCTCCGCCAGAACTTGCGACCTATCTTGATATTTTGCGTGAAAAGGCCTGTCCAAGTGCTTATAATGCCGCCAAGCGTGCGGAGGTTGCGGAGGCGCAGTTGAGCGGATTTGAACCATTGAGTTGTTCGATCGGTCCTAGCAGCAGGAACCACGGCCTAAGCCGAGCGGTGAAGGCACCGTGGCCCCCAACACGATGGCCAGGCACCCATGAACCTGAAGTTGCTCCTTCGCGCTTTCGCGCACCCCAATTTCCGGTTGTTTTTCGCGGGGCAAAGCCTATCCCTGATCGGCACCTGGATGCAGCAGCTCGCCGTGGCCTGGCTGGTGTTTCTCTTGACCCAGTCAGGCTTTTGGTTGGGCGTGGCCGGCTTCTTCGGGCAGATTCCCAACTTGTTCCTGACCCCGCTAGCGGGCGTGTTGGTGGATCGCTGGAACCGACACCGGCTTTTGCTCCTCACCCAGAGCCTGGCGATGGCGCAAGCCTTCCTGCTGGCAGTGCTCGCCCTGAGCGGCGTCATCGCCGTCTGGCAAATCCTTCTCCTGAGCCTCTTCCTGGGTTTGGTGAACGTTTTTGACATGACCGCACGCCAGGCATTCCTGGCGGAGGTGGTCGAAAGCCGGGAGGACCTGGCGAACGCCATTGCCTTGAACTCCTCCATGGTGCACAGCGCCCGTCTCGTGGGGCCCGCCCTGGCGGGTTGGTTGCTGGCCCAGACCAGCGTGGGCGTGTGCTTCTTGGTGAACGGCCTCAGTTACCTAGCCGTACTGGCCGCCCTGTTGGCCATAAAGGTTCCGCCCCGCCGGCGCGAGGTCTCGGGGACGCAGCTCGTCCAGGGGCTGCGGGAAGGATTTGTTTACGCGTTCGGTTTTGCGCCGATTCGTGCCCTCGTGTTGCTGCTGGCGCTGGTCAGCCTCCTGGGCACGTCGTACAGGGTGCTCCTGCCCGTTTTTGTCAGCGAGGTCTTGCATGGCGGGGCGGACACGCTCGGCCTCCTCACGGCCGCTGCGGGCCTTGGGTCGTTGGCCGCCGCTGTTTGGCTGGCGTCCCGGAAGGGCCTTCCCGGGTTGGGCAAATGGACGGTGCTGGCCCCGGGCGTTTTTGGCCTTGGGCTCGTTGCATTTTCGTTCTCCGAGGTCTTGTGGCTGTCGGTGCTCTTGCTCTTGGTGGCCGGCTTTGCGATGACGGTGCAAGCGGCGGCCAGCAACACGGTGCTGCAGACGATCGTGGCGGAGGACAAGCGCGGCCGGGTCATGAGCTTGTACACGATGGCCTTCCTAGGGATGGCCCCTCTGGGTAGTCTGCTGGCGGGGTCGTTGGCCGAGGGGATCGGCGCACCGAACACCGTCCAGCTCGCGGGGGCTTGTTGCATCGGCGGCTCGTTGGTGTTCGCGGCATGGCTCCCGCACTTGCGCAAGCTGCTCCGCCCCAGCTATGTCCACATTGGCCTCCTGCCCGAGACGGCCTCCGGCAGCCAGACCGCGATGGGGCCGACCGTGCCGCCGGAAAAACGGTAGCGCCTTTCCGTTGCCCAGATTCAGGGCCGGGCCTTCGGCATAAACAACTCCGGGTTGGTCGTCGGCTCATCTTATCCTACCGGGACCGGCGGACCCCATGCCGTCCTCTGGGATAGTAGCGGGATCACCGATCTGAACGACCTTCTCCCACCCGGCACCTGCTGGACCCTCCAGGTCGCCCGCGCTGTCAACGATGCTGGTCAGATCGTAGGACTCGGAACCTGCAACGCCGGACAACACGCGTTCCTGTTCACCCTGGACGGCGCCCCCCACCCCGGCCGGCCTCCGATCCACCATCGCCTCTCTCCTCTCTCTCAAGAGTTAGTTGCCCAATCAATTCCGCAAATGGTTTCCCAATCTCCATCTTCTCACCTACCACCCCCGCTTTTTGCCGATATTCCCTTCGCTTTGTCTGTCAACGAGACCAACTTCATATCTACTCAAAAGCCCACCGTTAAATTATTCTCCAGCCGAATAATGCACCCGATGATCCCCTTCGACCCGTTGGATTTTAAGTTACTTGAACAAATCGAATTAAAGCCGTGATCGTGCGTTGCATGTGGAAAGTGGAATGACAATGTATCTCTGCCGAAGCGGGGTGGATGGATACCGACCTGTTGCACATCGATCCCCGCCATCGACGCCAGCGACAACACCGATGCCCCAGATTGGGACCAACGAGGCGAGGGTTTCCCGCGCATCGTGAATAACGTTATCGATATCGGGGCCCACAGAATCCCATCAACAGATTCTCTCTCTGGAAAGCGGATGCTCCTCGGTTGCCGAACGCAGAAGTGCCATGAGCGAGTCTCCTGTAAAAGTGAAACCATTTTCCGCGGATTATTATGATTGGTTTTTTGGACGAAGCAAGGAAAAAATCAGCCGAAAGCAAAGATCTGCTGGCGATAACACAAACGCGCCGTGCTTTGACCAGCGCGGCCAAGGCTTCGCGCGTATTGTCGGCGGGATTAACACAAGACCTTCCGCACTCGGGTGCCAAACTATTTGAATATTTTCGACGGATTTATCTTGCAATCCAGGATTTAGCTGGGAAAATAGACTCCCGCGAATAGAAATAAAGGTGGATGGCAAAATCGCACAAAATCAGAGATTCGCGCCATTTCAGGCCGGAATAACTACTAGGGACAGGGACGCTTTGACAAGCGTTTCGCCCCTCTTCAGCTGCATTAGGTTGTACGTCGGTGGAATATACCGCAGCGGTCCAGAGCGGGTGCAGTGCCCATTAAAAGATCGTTGAAGGATAGGCCCGAGGCGGCTTCTTGTTTAAGGAGTTGCTCGGTGTCGAATTGCATGTCAGAAAGGAGGTGAGTCTCATGCAGTGGGTCACGCCGGATTTCGAGGTGATCGAGTGCGCGGGAGAAGTGACCATGTACGTCGACCACTGGTAGTTCTTGTCCGTGCAACAAGCCGCGCTGGCACAACTCAGTTTTGGGTGCCAGCGCGGCCATCTCCGATGTAATGACAATGCCGATGAGGAGTTCGCATGTGGGTGCGGGTGTTGGGGTCTGCCGCGGGGGGAGGGTTCCCCCAGTGGAATTGCAACTGCCCAAACTGTTGTGGAGTACGGGACGGTTCACTGCCGTGCCAGCCGGGCACTC